>Ga0126381_100005581_pt1 | contig 13860 bp, 11 predicted proteins | sample PanSoiMetPlot_28_FD_96465 | JGI IMG/M metagenome (GOLD analysis project Ga0126381, IMG submission 96465) | Tropical forest soil microbial communities from Panama - MetaG Plot_28 | ecosystem: Environmental > Terrestrial > Soil > Tropical forest > Bulk soil | place: Panama | collected 2016-02-17
CGAGGCGCACCGGAAAGGCGGGGACGTGGCGGCGGCATATGCCAAGCTGCGCGAAGTGAACGCGCTTTCGCGCGTGGCAGGCGGAGGCGGCGGAGCGGCCATCAAGTTCGCGCTGACGGCATATGGATTCCGTGAGAGCTACGTACGTCCACCCCAACTGGACCTCACGGCGGAGCAGAAAGCGCAGTTGCAGCCGAAGCTGGCCCAGATCAAAGCGCTGGGATAGAGCTGAGGGCCAACCGCGAATCGCCGACAGCCAGCGCTTTTCGTCAATTTGAATCTGCTTTAACACTTCCGTCTGCGTGTCCAGTTCTGCCTTGCCTTCGGCGAAACCATGCTCTCGGGCGTCATGCCTTCGCGGAACGATGCGCCGAGGATCACGGTATGAGAGGCGGCTACGGGAGTGGATTGCAGTCCAATCTCGCCGGTGGCCCAGGTCGGGGAAGATGGTCTGGTCGTCGTTGCGTTTGAGATCCACCGAGCCGCCTTCGCCGAAGCTGGGGACGGGGACGCCGGTGTGCGCGTCGAGCGCGATGAGCCGGTAGCCGGGCGTCACATAGAGAATGCGTTCGTCTTTGCCGTCGGTCCAGTAGGCGACGCCGCAGCCGGAAAGCTGGCGCGGTCCGGCGGTGCCGCGCGCGCCCGCGTGCTCGCCATGCCCCCGGAGGACTTCCCCGGTGCCCGCGTCGAGCGCCACCACGGACCGTCGCATTCCCCCCGTGGCATAAAGGACTCCTTTCACCATCAGCGGCTTTCACCATCAGCGGCGTGCCTTCGAGCCCATATTCCGGGCGCGTGCCGAGGTTGTCGATCTTGCAGCTCCACGCGAGTTCCAGTTGGCTGAAGTTGGAGCCGCTGATCTGGTCGAGCGGACGATAACGCTTGTGCGCCAGATCGGCGCCGCAGGTGGGCCGCTCTCCGTCCTTAGGTTTGCGCGGGCGCAGCCGCGACCGCCACGGCAAACAGGGCCGGAAGCTTTCTCATCCTCCCTCCGAGTGCAGCCTTGCTAGTATAATCGACCCAACGTAGCCTGTTCGAGGAGGGTTTCATGTTAGGTAAATGGCAGCGTTTGCGGGGCAGGACGGAATCCTGCGCGGCGGTTGTCCAGCGCCGCGCGCCCCGACTGCAAATCGGGGCACAGAGTCTGCCCCACGTCTGCGCTCTCGTCGCGATCTCGATTGCCGCGTTCGCCGCCGATGCGCCGCCCAATTCGCAGCCAAATCCGTATCGCACGGTGGAGCACTGGTATCAGCTTCCCGAAGGGCGCACCATGGGTTCGACGAGCGCCGTGGCGGTGACGCCCGATGGCCACATCTGGGTGGCGGAACGATGCGGCGCCAATAGCTGCGACGGTTCCCATCTGGCGCCCATCCTGGAGCTCTCGCCTTCCGGTAAGGTGCTGCGGAGCCTCGGTGCCGACATGTTCGTCTTCCCCCACTCGATCACGTTCGACAAGGCCGGCAACTTTTGGATCACCGACGGCCAGGGCCGCGACGGCAAGGGGCACCAGGCCTTCAAGTTCAGCCCCGCGGGCAAGGTGCTGATGGTTTTGGGAAAGGCCGGCGTGGCGGGCGACGGTCCCGACACGTTCAATCAACCCAACGACGTGGCGATTGCGCCGAATGGCGACCTGTTCATCTCAGACGGCCACAGCCCCAATCGCGGCAACGCGCGCGTGGTGAAGTTCACCCCGGACGGCAAATTCATCAAGCAGTGGGGAGGGCATGGAACCGGGCCGGGCCAGTTCGAGGTTCCGCACACGCTGGCCTTCGATTCGCGCGGCAGATTGTTCGTGGGCGACCGTGCCAACAATCGCATCCAGATTTTCGATCAGGAAGGCAACTTCATCGCGGAGTGGAAGCAGTTCAGCCGGCCGAGTGGAATCTTCATCGACCGCAACGACGTGATCTACGTGACGGATTCGGAATCGACCGACAAAGAGGGCTACGGACACAACCCCGGATGGAAGCGCGGCATTCGCGTGGGCAGCGCGCGGGACGGATCGGTGGCGGCATTCATCCCCGACCCATCCGACGGCACCGCGATCACGAGCGATGCCGAAGGCGTCACCGCCGATCTGGACGGCAACATCTATGGAGCTGAAGTAGGACCGAAGGACGTGAAGAAATACGTCAGGAAGTGAGCGAGGCCACCGAGGCGCATTCTTCCACCGACGGTCTATGGCGGCCCAGGCCGGTGATCAGCAGCGTCGCAACGGCGCCCCATACGCACGTGAACGCCAGCCAGAAGACGGAAGGGAGTCCCCATCGGCCTGCCACCGCGCCCGCGATGGCCGAGCTGCCGGCGACGAACAGATCGTAAAAGGCGGTGAGCGCTCCTAAAGCAACGGCGCGCTCGGACACCGGCACGCGGCTCACCACGACTGATGCAAGGGCGGGCCAGGGGAATGCATAGCCGAGTCCGACGAGCAACGCCGCCGGCAGGTCGAGCACGGCGGGACCGCCGATCGCAATCGCGAGCAAGCCCGCTCCCAGAAACGCATAGCCCGCAAACAGGCTGCGGCGCGGGCCCATGCGGTCGGGCAATCCGCCGAACACAGCGCGGCCGAAAAGCACGGCAAAAGCGAAGGCCGAGAAGACCCAATCGGTGTGGTGGCCCCGCTGGCGCAGCAGCAGAATCAGAAAACCGGACATGGCAGCATAAGTCACATTGCCGAATCCCAAAATGATGCCGGGCAACAGCACCGGCGGCGGAAACCAGCGTGTGGATTGGTGTTCGTGCGGTTGTCTTTCTTCGCGCGTGAGGCTGATGATGACGATGACGGCGAGCGAGGATGCGGTGAGGAAGCCGGCGATGCGCGTCATCGAGCCAAGCGCCTGTCCGATGGCGGGACCGACCGAAACACCGCCCCACAGCCCGGAGGACAGGTAGCCGAGCGCCTGCGCGCGGCGATTCTCCGGAGCGAGGTCGACCGTCCACGCGACCGACGCGGTTACGAAAAAGCCTTCGCCCAGTCCGTGGAGAACGCGAGCGAAGGGCATGGCGGCGAGGCCGAACGCGGGGGAGTAGAGCACGCCGGCCACGGCGCAGAAGCCCATTCCGATCAGCAGCGTGGGGCGCCGGCCTCTGCGATCGGCGGTCTTACCAGCAACAAACCGGCCGAGCAGCGCGAAGGCCGAAGCCATCCCGACAAAAACTCCCGTGAGGAAGGTGGAGGCGCCCAGTTGCTCGTGAAGATACACGGGCAGCATCGGAATGACGGCGCCGAACCCCAGCATTCCCACAAAGGTCGCGCCGACGATACGCCAGATTCTCGACCCCATCCCCATCTACCGAATTTATCATTCCCGGGTAGGGCAGGTTGGTAACATCTCCTTCGCTCAAATTTGGTTTACGACGCTCTCATCCTGAAGGCTATGGGACAATGGCAACGAATGATTGAAGAACTTCGCTCCGGCGCGTCCGCAAAGAACGCGCGGGTGTGCATCTTCGATTTCGACGGCACCGTCTCGCTCATCCGGTCGGGCTGGATGGAAGTGATGGTGCCGATGATGGTCGAAATACTGGCGGCAACGGGCAGCGGAGAATCCGAGGCGAAACTGCGCCTCGTGGTGGAAGACTTAATCTGGCGCCTCACCGGCGAGCAGACGATTTACCAGATGATCGAGCTCGCCGATCAGGTGCGGACGCGCGGAGGCCGTCCGTTGGAGCCGCTGGCATACAAGAGGATATATCTGGATCGCCTGCAGGGGCGGATTCAGAGCCGCGTGGACGCGCTCCGCCAAGGCTCCGTTTCGCCGGAGACGTATCTCGTACCCGGCACGCGCGAACTGGTACGGGCACTGCGCGAACGGGGCCTGACGCTGTATCTCGCCAGCGGAACCGACCAGGATTACATGCGCGAGGAGGCTCGCTTGCTGGAGATCGACGGTTATTTCAATGGCGGTGTCTACGGCGCTCTCGACGACTACAAAAGCTTTTCCAAAAGGATTCTGATTCAGCGCCTCATCTCGGACGCCGGAGTCAAAGGCGATGAGTTTCTGGGTTTCGGCGACGGCTACGTGGAGATCGAAAATATCAAAGAGGTAGGCGGAGTCGCGGTAGGCGTGGCGAGCGCCGAGCCGGAATGCCGCGTCGTGGATGAATGGAAGCGGCAGCGGCTGGCCGGGGTGGGCGCCGATTTCATTGTTCCGAACTTTCTCGGGCGCGATGAGCTTCTGCGCATTCTGTTCTCCCATGGCGAGTAAATATCCCCTGTTCGACCGCACGCGGCTGCGGCTGCGCCCGTTAGCGGAACGGGCTCACGACCTTCACCTCGATCATTGGCTGGCACTGGAGGACGCGCCGCTTGACTATAACCACCCGCAACTACCGGAGGTGGCGGCGCGCGTGGCGGCGGCGAGCCGGACCCAAGCCGCACGTATTCTGATCATGGGTGCACACGTACTGCGCGCCGGCGTGAACCGGCAAATCATCGATTTGCTGGAGCGCGGGTTCATCGACCACGTAGCGATGAATGGTGCCGGCGCGATTCACGATTACGAACTGGCGCGCATCGGAGCGACCACCGAAAGTGTGGCGCGCTACATCCGCAGCGGGGAGTTCGGTCTTTGGCAGGAGACGGGCGATCTCAACAATTGGATCCGCGAGGCTGCGGCCGGAGAGATGGGCCTGGGCGAGAACATCGGGCGCCGCATCGACGGCAGCGGCTTTCCCCACGTTGCGCTGAGCGTGCTGGCGGCGGCGTGGCGGCTTTCGGTGCCGGTGACGATCCATGCCGGCGTGGGGTATGACATTATTCACCAGCATCCGAACTGTGATGGCGCTTCCCTGGGCGATTCCAGCTATCGCGATTTCCTGATCTTCGCCCGCAATGTGGAGCGGTTGGAGGGAGGAGTCGTGTTGGCCTTCGGCTCGGCCGTGATGGCGCCGGAGGTCTACCTGAAGGCGCTCGCGATGGCGCGCAACGTAGCGCACCAGGAGGGCCGCGAGATCCGCCATTTCACAACTGCTGTTTTCGACCTGGTGCCCATCGAAGGCGACATTCATACCGTGCGTCCGAAAAACGACCCGGCCTATTACTTTCGGCCGTATAAAACCATTCTGGTGCGCACGGTGGCGGACGGCGGCGAGAGTTTCTATTTCTGCGGCGATCATCGCGCTACCTTCCCGGGGCTGCGGCGCGCAATTCTGAAGCAGCCATGAATACCGCGGAGATTTTGGCGGCGATTCCGAAGTTATCCGTGCTTGTAATCGGCGACATCTGCCTGGACCGTTGGTGTACCTACGATCCCGGCGCCACCGAACCGTCGCGGGAGACCGGTATTCCGCGCATCGGAGTGGTGCGCACCGAAGTGACGGCGGGTGCGGGCGGCACAGTAGCGAACAACCTCGCCGCGCTGGGCTGCGGGCGCGTGGCTGTACTGGGAGCGATTGGAGACGATGGCTTCGGCGAGGAGCTTGCGCGCGCACTCGCGGCGCGAGGCATCTCTGCGGAGCTGTGCGTGCGCTCGCCGTCGATCCAGACTTTCACCTATACCAAGGTGATCAACGGTCAGACAGGAACGGAGGATCAGCCGCGGCTCGACTTCATCAACACCATGGCGCTGCCGCCTGAGATCGAACGGGAACTGCTGGACCGCCTCCTTGCCGCCATCGACCGCTTCGATGCGATCATCGTGGCGGACCAGGCGGAAACCAGCCAGGGCGGCGTTGTCACTCCAGCGGTGCGAAACCTGCTGGCGGAGCGGGCGCCGGTGTACCCTCACAAGGTTTTCCTGGCCGACTCGCGCGCGCGAATCCAGCATTTTCGGAAGCTGATCGTGAAGCCGAACCAGCAGGAGGCGGACGCGGCGTGCCGATCCCTTTTCGGACGCATCGACTATGCCGCGCTGCGTCGCCATGTCGAAGCTCGCCTGCTGATGGTGACCTATGGCGGCGACGGCGTGCTGCTGGTGGATGAAGAGGGCGCGCAATGGGTCCGTACAAAGCCCGTCGCGGAACCGGTCGACATCTGTGGTGCGGGCGACAGCTTTCTCGCGGGCGTCGCGGTAGCCCTGGCGGGCGGCGCAACACCGGCTGAGACCGCGGCGTTTGGCAATCGCATCGCCTCCATCACGATCATGAAGAAGGGCACAGGAACGGCTTCGCCGGAGGAGGTGCTGGTCGCCGACTGCTAAAGGCCAGCAACATCCGGAACGGATCCGCCAACCGGACTGCCCATCCCACGGCTAAACTTCCGGATGCACCCAAGGTTTGCGATACGGCCGCTGCAACATCCGGTTGGCCTCGTCGTCGTTCACAACTCGGCCCTTGGCCGCATCCCATTCGAGCGTTCGTCCCAACCTCATCGAGAGATTCGCCAGGATCACGCACGAGGAAGAGATGTAGCCCTCCTCGATGTCGGACACCGGGCGCCCGCGCGTGGCCATGTTCTCCAGCAGATTCTGCATGTGGCGCCGGATGGCCGGCGCGACGTGCTTTTCCAGGCGCGGCTCGGTCTTGTCCTCGGGATATTGTTCGAGCTCGTAGGTGACGTCTTTGTGGATCGGGTCGCCGTTGCCGCGCTCCGGCAGAAAATCGTACGACATCACCCCGGCCTTGAGCGTTCCCTTGTCGCCGTAGAGCGTCGCGCCCCAGGTGTACTGCCGGTCCGGCGGCGGCCCGTAGTAGCGGTGCTGCCAGACCATGGTGAGGTTGTCGTATTCGAAGATGGCGGTCTGCACATCGGGAATGTTGTTGATCCCGCCCGTGAGTACGCGCAACCCGCCGGAAGACGAGATGCGTTTGGGCCAGCCGATTTTGAGGAACCAGCGCGCCATGTCAAGCATGTGGATGCCCATGTCACCGATCGTGCCGTTGCCGTACTCCATGAAGCTGCGCCAGTTGTGCTCCACTTCCGGATTGTAGGGCAGTATCGGCGCGGGTCCGCACCAGAAATCCCAATCGAGCGTCTCAGGGACCGGCGCGGGCTCGGCATGAATCACGCGGCCCCGTCCATACGAGTAGACCTCAACGAACCCGACCTTGCCCAACCGGCCATCCTCAACGAGTTGGCGCGCCTCGATGAGGTGCGGCGTGCTACGCCGCTGCATGCCCACCTGCACCACGCGTTTGTGTTTGCGCGCGGCGGCCAGCATGGCCTGGCCTTCCACCACGTCGACGCTGATCGGCTTCTGTACGTAGACGTCGATACCGGCCTTGCACGCCTCGATCATGGGTAGCGCGTGCCAGTGGTCGGGTGTGGCGACCTCCACTAAATCGAGGCCCCCCTGGCGCAGCATCTCGCGGTAGTCCGTAAAGAGGCGCGGCTTGGCCTTCGACGCCTGCTTTTCTACGGACCATTGCGCGGCCTCTTCCAGATTCTTGCGGTCCACGTCGCAAAGCGATACGATCTCCACCGGTGCGACCTGCACCAGGCGGAAGAGATCCGACTTGCCGTACCACCCGCAACCGATGAGGCCGACACGCAGCTTTTTGCCGGCGAGCTGCTCGCTCAACGCCGGGGTGGCGGAAGCGGCCAGGCCGGCAAGACCGGTTTGCAGAAATCGGCGTCGTTCCATGGAACCTCCTCGCGAACCGAAGATATCATAAACGCAATGCGACGGATTGCACTCGCGGTTTTATTCTGCCTGTCAATGTATGCGGGCACCCCCGTACCGGTCGTCTTCGACACCGATATGGGCAACGATGTGGACGACGCGCTGGCGCTGGCGATGCTGCACGCCATGGAAAGCCGGGGCGAATGCCGCATCCTCGCAGTGACGATTACGAAAGACAATCCATGGTCCGCCGTGTACGTGGATCTCGTAAATACGTTCTACGGCCGCGCGGGTATTGCGCTGGGAACGGTGAAGGGCAGCGGGATTACGCCCGAGGCGTCACGCATGATTCAAGCGCCGGCGGAGCGGAGGGACACTGCCGGGCATTTCGTTTATCCGAGGCGTCTCGCGTCCGGTGGCGACGCACCCGACGCCGTGGCGGTACTGAAACGAGTGTTGGCGGCGGAAGCCGACAACTCAGTGGTGATCGTGCAGGTGGGTTTCAGCACCAACCTGGCGCGGCTGCTATCATCCGGATCGGATGGGGTGGAGCTAGCCAGACGCAAAGTAAAGCTGCTGGTGATGATGGCAGGCAACTTCGCGGAGGCCAAGCCGGAGTTCAATGTCGAGAAGGACATTCCTGCGGCGCAGAAGGTGCTGCGCGATTGGCCCGGCCCCGTGGTGCTCAGCGGTTTTGAAATCGGCCGCTCCATGCTGTTTCCGGCATCCGTCATCGAACACGATTTCGCCTATGTGAAGGACCATCCTATTGCCGAAGCCTATCGCAGCTACATGAAGATGCCGTACGACCGGCCGACATGGGATCTCACGGCGGCGCTCTACGCTGTCCGGCCTGATCGCCGCTATTTCGACCTTTCGGCGCCCGGTGAAGTGACGGTCGACTCCCAAGGCCGCACGGAATTTCGTCCCGAGCCATCCGGCCGGCGGCGTTATTTGACGATGGACGACCGCCAGCGTGCACTTGTTTTGGAGGCGATGGAACTTCTGGCGAGCCAGCCGCCGGATGCGCGCCTCGCTCATCCATGAGCTGGGCAAATCCGGAACAGAATGCGGCGGGATATCGTAGTAGCAGGTGGAGCGTTTCTCAAATGTATTGCGACCGCTGTGGTGGTCCGCTGGCGGAAACCACCCGTTTTTGCCCTAACTGTGGGAAGCCTGTCCTCGGTAATATGCCGCTGATGCCGGTTCAGAGCCGGATCGCCGGTCACATCCGGATGCTCGGAATTCTCTGGCTGGCTCTGTCGGGCATGCTTCTGGTTGGCGGCGCTTTCATGGTATCCATCTTGCGGCGCGCCACGCGGTGGGAGGGGGGATTTCCTCCTGGAGCCCCGCCGTTCGTCCACGATATTCTGACGGTCGCCGGCATACTGCTCTTGGCGGGCGGCCTGTCGGGAGTGATCGCAGGCTGGGGACTGCTGGATCGACAGGCCTGGGCGCGCACCCTGAGTATCGTATTGGCCTGCTTCGCGCTCTTGCTGTTCGTGCCTATTGGAACGCTGTTGGGGATCTATACGCTCTGGGTGCTTTTGCCCGCGCGATCGGAAGAGGAATATCGCCAGATCTCCCGGCCCGCGTAGTGCTACAGGACTAAACGCCGGTTCAACTTCGGTAATTCAGATCGACACTCCTGTGTTGCACCGTCTCGGCCACGTGCCCGGCGGTGACGGCATCGGACCGAACCGGCATGGCGCGAACTGTTATATTTCGCCCGTCTCGATTGCTCGGCTCCTGTTAACGAACCGGTCGCGACGTACACTAACCGGCAGGAGTTGTCTGAGATGCCGAGAACGCCTGCTTCAGATTGGGGTAACCCGCAGCTCTGTGATCCTCGTTTGCCGAAAGCCGCGTTGGCGTTCCGTCGAACTAGCGCGCCGCCACTGACAACCCCCAGGTACCTGGGAGCGATTAATGTCACCGCTTGGCTTTACAAGGATCAGAATGGCGTTGCAAGCATATTGGTGAACCCGAATACGCCAATTACAGAACTGCTGAAGGAGTTCGGCCCCGCCGAAACGCCCGACGCCGAGGTGGGCATTCATTCCGAGGGACGAGCCGCAGAGTGGTTTCGGGTCAGGCCCCAAATGAAGGTCTTGCAGATATTTTCGGAGCGCATCCCCTGCCCGAAGATGTGTGCTCCGATGCTGCGGCAATACTTCGCCGGAGTGCCTTGGTTCTACTATTACGACCGGCGATCTTGGACCGGGGCAAATGGCGCGCTGATCCGGTCGGCAGCGGATGTCTTAAGAACCGCGTACGAGCTGTAGCTTGCCCAGAGCATCTCATGCCCTCACATCATTTTGGGCTAGAACTGTTTTGACCGAATTGCCAGATCGGAAGGACAATGTATGGCATCGGAAGAGGAATACCGAATACCCGGACCTCCTTGCCTGCACCCGAAGGTCGGGTGTTTCATGACGATGGACGAGCGAAGGACGAACTCCGTGGTTTCGCCTCGCCGTGGTCTACTCGTGGCGTAACGCCGTCATCGGGTCCACACGCGCGGCTCTTAAGGCCGGCACAAAAGCTGCTGCGAGCGCGGTCGCAAGCAAAATCACGGGCACAATTATAAATGTCAGCGGATCCAAAGGCCGCACACCAAACAGTTGGGCCGCCAAGACACGGGTCAACAAACCTCCTCCCGCCATGCCGGTCACAACGCCAACCATCGCGATCCGCAGGGCTTGAAACAAAATGAGCTGCAGGGTATCGTACCGGTTCGCCCCCAGCGCTGTACGGACGCCGATCTCATGCGTGCGCTGCTCGACTGCGTAGGCCGTCACACCGTAAATTCCCACGATAGCGAGAAGCAACGCGATACTCGCGAACAAACCCAATAACAATAGGCTGAAATTCTGCCGTGCCGTTGATGCGAAACCGACTTGGTCCATGGTTCGTACGCTTACGGCGGGCAAGTTATGAGTCGCGAGCAACAAATTCTGAACTGGCTGACTGATGGTTATTGGCGCAACGCCGGGACGGGTTCTAACAAGCAGCGCAGAACGTTCGAATGCATTGAGCAGCATCATATCGGCGTTCGGAATATATGAAGGTGGCAGGTACATGACCGGAGAAGGATCAAGATACAGCCGCTCCCGAACGTCGCCGACGACCCCGACTATTTGGGTAAGTCCAATTTGATAGGAGGGGCCGAGGCCCGGACCAATGAAGAGCGTTTGACCAATGGGATTCTGTCCGGGCCAGAACTTCCGTGCCATCGCCTGGTTGATCAGAACGACGCGGGCGGATTCCTGCTGCCGCAGCAGCCTTCCGGATACGAGAGGAATTCGGAGCACCTGAAAGTATTCAGGCGAAACATAACGCCATTGAACATCGCCATCGAACGCGCGGCTGGACGGGGTTCGTCCAGGAATGTTGAATATCATGTCCATACCGCCGAAGAGCGGCAGCGCGCTGGCAATGGCGGCGGACTCCACACCTGGGAGACGCTCCGCACGCTGGACCACATCTTGGGCGAGGCGATCGATGCTCCCCGACTCGGAATAACCGGGACCCGCCAGAGAAAGCTCCACTGCAAGCAGGTCTTTCGGATCGAATCCCAGGCTCTCAGCATGCATGGCGATGAAGCTTCGAAAAAGGAGAACAGCCCCACATAACAGAACGACGGAAACCGCGACCTCTGCCGCAACGCATACGGCCCGGGCTCGGCCGTGGCTGGCGCTGGAACCACGGAACCCACCTTTACTTAGAGATAACGTGAGGTCCGTACCAGACAGCTGGAACGCCGGAACCAGCCCAAACAGCACGCCGGTGATCACAGACAGGGAGAACGAAAAGATGGCCACTTTCAGATCGAGCGCCGGAGCGGCTGCGAACTCCTGCAGGCGTGGTAGATTACCGGGCGTCAGGGCCAGCAATGCCCGCACTCCCCACGATCCGAGGACCAACCCAAGCGCTCCGCCGCCGAGAGCCAACAGGACGCCTTCGGTCAGCAGTTGCCGAATGATCCGCCGGCGCCCGGCGCCGATTGCCGCTCGAATGGCTGCTTCACGCTGGCGGGAGGTGGCACGGGCCAACTGCAGATGGACCACATTTGCGCAGGCAATCAGCAGTAGCAGCCCAACCGCACCTAGAAGAATCAGAAGGGCCGGCCGGACCTCGCCCGTGATCTGCTGTTGCATAAAAGCGACCTGAATTTCTTGTCCCGATACTTCTCTGTCCAGGCGCTGAGGATGCATCCGGAGATACCGTTGGCGGATTACGGCCATCCACGAATTAGCTATCGCTAAGGTGGCGTTCGCCGGAAGTCTGGCTGCAACGGTCAATATGTTCGCCAGATTCTGGTCGTTCGCATCGGCTTGCAAGGGCACCCAGATATCGCCGGGAGGATTCGGTTCAAATCTCGGCGAAAGAATCCCAAGCACGGTGTAAGGCTTCCCGCCAAGTGTGATCGTGCCGCCGATAATCGAGGATTGGCCGCTGAAACGACGCTGCCATAGTCCGTAACTCAACATCGCGACATCCGGACCACCGGGGGTGTCCTCGCTTGCGCTGAAGGTTCGCCCCAAAACCGGGTTGGCGCCAAACAACCTGAAATAGTTCAGGGAAGCACGGATCACCTTCACCGGTTCCGGCCTGTCGCCGCCCGCCAGGTTCATGTTTCCAGCGGTGTGATAGGCGGCCAGGTCTTCAAGGCCGGGATTATTCTGTTCCCAGAACACATACTTCGGAATGTTGGTCGTACTATCGCTTCCCGGACGACCAATGTTCACGATGCGGTCTGATTTCGGATAGGGCAGAGGCTCGAGGACGATCGCTTTGAGAACGGTGAAAACCGCCGTGTTCGCACCGATACCGAGCGCGAGTGCAATCCATACAGTGGCAGTGAAAGCGGGAGCCTTGCGGAGAGTACGGATCGTGTATCGAACGTCCGCCATGATGGTATCCAGCCACAACCAGCGGCCGCTCTCATAGAAGCCTTCGGCAAGCAGAGTGGTGTTGCCAAACGCGCGCCGCGCGGCAGCCCTGGCCTGTTCTTCCGTCAGCCCTCGTTGTTTGAGGTCATTCGCCTCGAGCGCAAGATGCGTCTCGATTTCCTCCTCAAAGTCCTTCTGCTGGCGCCGCCGCCGGAACACGGGGCTAACTCCCCTGCATTTCGGGACCAAGAATACGCCCGATTGCAGCCGCCAGCCGCCGCCAACGCGTCGTTTCCACGGTGAGCTGGTTTCGGCCGGCCTTTGTTAACGCATAGAAGCGGGCCCGCCGGTTGTTCGTAGACGATCCCCACTCCGCCCGAATCCATCCCCTCTCTTCGAGACGCTGCAGGGCGGGATAGAGCGCACCGTGCTCCACAAGTAGCGCGTCTTCAGCGGTCTCTTGAATCGCCCGGGCGATGCCCTGACCGTGCTGCCGGCCAAAGACGAGCGTGCGCAGAATAAGGAGGTCCAGCGTACCCTGCAGAAGTGTCAAACGATCCTTCTCAGGTTTGCTCGGCATACACCCTGAGCATAACTACAGTTCGGGTAAGACGTCAACCCAAAGGAGGCACATCCGGGTACTCCGGGATATCTTCCAAGGCGTCCGGAACAGGTATTTGACCGCCATAATCACACCGAAGAGAGCGATCAGCTAGGTTTTGTTAAGCTGCAAGGGTGCATTTCGATCAAGCCGGCTACGATCTGAGGTGCGAGTGGGGGCTTGAAGGACTGCTGGCTCTTCAAGACGGCAGCGATGCCATCGTGATAGTCGACATTCTGTCTTTTTCGACCGCGGTAGACATCGCACTTTCGCAAGGTGCTTCGGTCTTGCCGTATCGCTGGAAGGACGGCTCAGGAAAAACATTCGCGGCCGAGAAGAGCGCAATCCTGGCTGATGAACGCTGCGGTGGGGCCGAGTACAGTCTCTCACCGGCATCGCTTCGCACCATTCCAGCCGGGACTCGCCTTGTCATGCCATCGCCGAATGGCAGTACCCTCGCTCTTAGCGCAGGGGACGTACCTCTATTTACCGCGTGCCTGAGAAATGCGCCGGCTGTCGCGAAACAGGCGGCCGCTCTTGGTCCCCGTATAGCCGTCGTTCCTGCGGGTGAGCGTTGGAACGGGTCTTCCCTTCGTCCATGTCTGGAAGACCTGATCGGTGCGGGTTCGCTGCTCGCAGAACTTGGGGGAACACGATCACCGGAAGCAGAGATCGCAGTCGCAGCTTTCGCCCGTTTTCGTGAGGACCTCCGCTCCGCCCTGTTGCGCTCTGGTTCGGGCAAGGAATTGGTTGCAAGAGGGTTCGCAGCAGACGTTGCGTTAGCCGCAGATTACGCGATTAGCAGAGTAGCCCCCGCCCTCGTGGGAGGACAATTTATCGACCGGGCCGTAGTCGGATGAGA
>Ga0126381_100005582_pt1 | contig 13859 bp, 11 predicted proteins | sample PanSoiMetPlot_28_FD_96465 | JGI IMG/M metagenome (GOLD analysis project Ga0126381, IMG submission 96465) | Tropical forest soil microbial communities from Panama - MetaG Plot_28 | ecosystem: Environmental > Terrestrial > Soil > Tropical forest > Bulk soil | place: Panama | collected 2016-02-17
ATGTATGACTGATCGAGTTGCTGGCCTTCAATGTCCCAAAGGATTCCGCCACCGGCTCCAACCCTGGTCATTTCAGCGATCGCCCGGTCCGCCGCGGCCATCAGGCGATTCTGAAACGCAGAGATCCCTTGCGGCGTGGTCACATCCACTGTGGGATCGTTAAACCATCCACGAGGGTTTGTTGTGTACGTCGGCCGGAACGAGCCCGTAAACGAGAGCCGCGCGAGCGGCTTCCGCGTTGCCAGAGCGGCGAATTTCCGGGGATACGTCGAGGCGAATAATGTATAAACATCCCCGGCCATTTCCAGGTCTGTCGCTCCCGGTCGGCCAAACCGCAGTGACACCGTTATAGTGTCCGAACCGCCGGGCCGAATGGGCCGGTTGATGGCTGGCCAATTGTGGTTCAGGCTTTGCGTCGGGTCAACGTACAGAGAAACCAGCCATTTGGACCCGGCAGGATTTTCCGCTTGCCAGAAGCCGGAAGCGATCGGCGTAGTGATGTCTTCGTTCACGAGGTCGACTGTCCCGGTCCCGTAACTCCACCGCACAGCGGAAGGGCCGTCCACATTGAACATCATGGGCGGATCAGTGGTGACGGGCTTCATGGGGAACTGGATCGAGAGAGGAAACATCCAGTAGCGCGTCATGGTCTTGGAACTGGTGTTCTTCACAGACGCCGTCATGACGAGCTTATTGCCCACCGCTTGGTACTTCGTCGTGGCGGTACCCCAGGAATACGTCTGGGCCATCGTTCCGTTCTGGGGGTTTACGACCGTCTTAATAGCGTTTCCCTGCACATTGTTCGAGCCTACGGACGGGTCACCCAAATACATCTGAGCGAAGCTGGGCGTTACCGTTTTATAAAGAAACTCCTGATTGTTCCATTTCAGGCTCGTCAGTCCAGTCGAGTCCATGTTGAACGTGACTCCCGTCGCAAGACCTACCTGAGCCGTTGAGGTCTTTGTAGGGTCCTGGAGGCTTTGCGCAATGAGCGTTACCGTCTGCGCGGCGCTGACGTTCGCTGGAGCCGTATAGAGTCCTGAACTACTGATCGACCCGATGTTCGGCTGCACTGACCAGGTTACCGCCTGATTCGTTGTGCCTTGGACGGCGGCTGCGAACTGCTGCGTCCCCGAGGGCGGCAGCGTAGCGGCCGCCGGACTCAATGAAATCGTTACCAAGGGAACCAGTTGTAGCAACACGGTAGCGTAACTCGTTTTATCCGCCAGACTTGTGGCTGTGACTGTTACCGTTTGATCGGCATCGATAAGTGCGGGCGCAACGTAAACTGCGGTGTTCCCGCCAAACGCCAATGTTCCGATCTTCGGCGCATACGACCATTTGACTCCCTTATTGCCCGGGCCGGTTACGGTGGCGGTGAAGCTTTGTACACCCAGCGGGTTGAGCGAAACTTCGGGGGGACTCAGCGCAACAGTGACGCCCGCGATCGCCGTTGCGGATGTGTACAGGACGGTCGCGACGCACACGCCAAAGCGAGCAATGCTCCCGGAAAGCGGGAAATAGTTCACGCGTGAAGGAGTCCCTTGGAGCGAATCCTTGCAATTTCCATCACCGCCACATGCGAAGTCCCATAAGTTATCTCTTTCACTTTTTATAAGTGTTAATACAACTCTTAGTTATAAATAGTACATTTTTAAAAAGACACAGAGACTCACCATATATGTGGGAAATGAGAGAGGTACTACAAAGCAGAAGACGGATAACGAGACGAACTGGTCAAAGACCAATTCGCCCCGTCATGTGTCTCAAAGATGATTACGCTTGTCGGCGCCTTCGAACCTGGAAAACAGCCAAAGCGCCGAAACCGATGGCCATAAGGCCATAAAAACCCGGCTCCGGAGTAGGCACAACATCATGCGATATGTCCCCAGTGACCTTGTCGTGCGAGATGTGCACATCGCCATTTTTGTGATCGCCAGCCGCGAAATCGCGATTCACGGAACCGGCGCCAGTGCCTTGGTGAAGCGTGCTGAAATTATAAACACCAGCCTGCAAAACGGGGATTGCTATTGAAAGAGCTAAAACCCCGAGTAGTTTCTTCATGCAATTCCTCCTGATTGACGCTTCCGTCAGTTAGCTCAGTGTATCTTGCCAGGGGGATTACCGCAATAGATTGCGGTCTTTATATCGAAAGACCTACCGCTACCAATGGGCGGTGCAATACGTCAGGGCAGAATGACGGGGAGCGTGTTGGAGGAGCCGATTTCGTTGGAGACCGTCACCGAGACGCTTTGCACTTCCTTCGTCAGATCTGTTGTGCTGTTGGAACTCGTGCTGCCATTGCTCAACGAGAACGGCAGGTCCAGATTGAACTGTCCACCCGTAGCCTGTCCGGCTCCTGTTTGGAAAAATGACTGAGCGGCCGGGCTGACATCGGCGGTAAAGGTCGTCGCTGACAGGTTCGAACCGGACGTCGGCGTAAGCTGCACCATGACTTTGTTGATATTTCTGGTCGTCGTGTATCCGTGAAGCGTGACCGTGAACGAGGTGAGTGTCCGTCCACTCAGCGATGCCGATAGCTCCACAGGGGCGAGTGCAGGCACTGTGACGGTCAGTACCGGCGGATTCGGCGGCGTTACGTTAGACGTTCCGATGAGAAATGATGGCGTAAAGGTGAGAACGCTCGCGACCGTTCCGGTTTGGAAGGCGATCAGGGTCGCTCCGTTGGCAAATACCGCCTGCAGCGTGTTAGCCGGTATCGTAAATGTAGCCGTCCGGCCGCCTGTCGAAAACTGGACCGCGGGATCGGCCGCGAAATAAAGGGAAGTATCGAGCATTGTCACTGCTCCCTGCAAATCTACAGGGTAGGGAGCGGACAGACTAAGGCCGATTGTTGGCTGCGTAAATGGCTGTTGCGTCCCGGATGCGCCAGTGAAACTCGATGACGGCACCGCCCCAAAGACCTGACCAATGCCGGTCAGCGTAAAAGTAGTGCCATCGACGAGAAGACTGGTCGTCGCTTGGCCGGGGCTGCGCGGGTTGAACACTGCGTTAAATGTCACAGACGCATTCGGCGCAATTTGTAAGGGCAAAGTCGGTAGTCCGGTCAACTGAAAGGTCCCGGTCGTATCCAGCACGCCGATGCTGCCAATCGGCCCTGGGGATGTCCCTGTGTTCGTGATTGTGATTTGCAGCGTGGTCGGCCCCCCGACGCCGGTAACAGGAAAGACCACCGGTCCGGGCGGCGTCACGACAATAGGCGAAGATCCCGCAAGGTATGAGAACTGGAAAAGGGGCCCGAGACTCGACCCGCTCAACAAAAACGAATCGCCCGCGATCTGAAGTCGTCCGGTAAACGCACCTGCCGCGGGCGGAGTGAACGTTACCGTGGCAGTGTTTGTTTGTTGGGGTTGGAGCGTGGTCGGCAGGAAGGGAATATCCGTGAGGCTGAATCCGGCCCCGCTGACGGCGATCGAGCTGATCAGGAGCGCCGTATTCTCGACATTCTGGAACTGAATGGTCGCTTGCGCCTTCCCGCCAACTGTCGTGCTGAACGATATAGGCTGTCCCGGCGTTATTGCTGAGGTCGTCCCGTTTTGACTGAGTTGATATTGAAGAAAACTGGAGATACCCTTACCCGACAGCGTCGCCGTTAACGAACCACTCCCGAATGCCGCCTGCAGCGTTCCCGTCACAGAACCAATCGTTGTCGGCGTGAACTGAATCGTCAGGCTTAGAGTCGCGTTCGGGTTGATATTCGCCGGAAGGGCTGGCACGCCAACCACCGTGTATCCGTTTCCGGCTACGGCGATGGAGTTGATTATCCCTGGGCCGCTGCCCGAGTTCACGATGTTGACAATTGCCGAAGACGTCGCGTTCAGCAAAGTGTCCGGCAATTGAACCGTTCCTCCGCTGGCGAGAGGTACGAAACTGCCGGACGTCAACTGTCCGACCACGATATTCGGAGCCGTGCCGAGCAGATTCAGCGTAACGATGCCGTTCGAAATGGTCGTACCTGTCATCGGGTTGGTCTCGGTGAAAGCCCAGCTGAGTTGCCCCGAAGCCTGCGCCGCGGCAGACGCGTGGTAGGTGATCGGGAAGCTGATCGAACCCAGCGGTTGCAACGTTGCTCCGCCCTGACCACCAGAAAAGGCGGAGGATCCCGAAAACTGGACCGGCTGCGGGAAGTTCGCGGTCCCGGTTCCGATATAGGTCACTGTGACGGTCCCCGCCACTGACTGCCCGACCCCCGGCGCATTCATCGTCACGGTACCGCCGTTGCCGATGGCGGAGGATTGTCCGTTCACCTGCACGGACAGAGCGAATTGGGCATGCGCGAGAAACGGCGTCGCGATCAGGCTGAGAAGAAGGAGTCCTCGGCGCATCGGTTATTGCTCCCGGGGTACAAACACGACCTGAGGGGGATTGGATGTCTCCAGAAAATAGAAGGGCTGCTTTCCCTTGCTCGCCGGAGACAACAGCACAAATCCCGGGGCAAAGGGAGTGAGCGTCGAAATCTCACTGCCTGTGGGCACTTCGCCCAGCGAGGCTCCGCTGCCTGAGTCGAACACCTGAATCTTCGCGGCCTCTCGGTCCACCGCAAAGATGCGGTCTCCGCTGTCGGAAAGAGCGATGCCAACCGGGTTTTTCGCGAAAGCATTCTGCGCAATGAACACGGAAGTCGCCGGATTCGTGGTTATGTTGCGAATTGCGTAGATCTGAAGGGATGCCGCATCCGCCACGAACGCTGTCGGGGCGGAAGGCGAGAATGCCGCCGCCACGGGGTTGCCCTCGAAGTCGATCGCGGATGGCGCCGCGTTCGGCGACGCAACATACAGCCCGGTGTGCGCGGCGGTCTTTCGCGCCAGGAGCACGGTCTGCGCAGCGTTGTCTACCGCCAGAATCCACCATGCGGATGGCAGTGCCCCCGCCTTGCTTTCACGCGTCGTGACTCTTGCCGGGGCGCGTCCCGCGCCATCCAGTTGCCAGCGCGAACTCGCGTAAGGGTTTGCGTTGAGACTCGCCAGCCACACCAATTCGTCGTTTTGTGTAAGCGCAACCGCGCTGCCGGAATCCGCCGCCCAGAACATCTGACGAGGCGCAAGATTTCGATCCAGAGCCTGAGTTAAATTCGGCGACCGTAGATCCGGAATCAACTCGACCTGACCAGAGAGCGCAACCACAGCCGATTTCTGATTGGGCGCCAGCGATGCCCAGTTCACGCTCGAAAGAACCGGCGCGCCGGCGACGGCGGCGCCGATATATCCGCTAACGGGCAGAATCTCGCCGGTCGATGAATCAAAGACATACCCGCTGGCGGGCGCGTTCCATGCGGGCGAAGTCTGCCCCACGCAGGCCCCACACCACAAGAGTCCGAATATTCCCGCAGCGGCCGAGGTCAGCAGTCGCATATGGTCGATCAATGGAAGACGGGGGTGCCCGGAGTCACGGTCACTGTTGAAGAAGAACCAGTCAGAAGCACCGCAGCCACGATGCCGCCCGCAGCGACTCCGGTCGCGATCCAGAACAGCTTTCGCTTGTAGAACGGCGTGCCCCCTCCGCCCCCGACGGGCTTGGCTTCGGCGATGTGGGCATTCGTGCTGTTCGTCTGCGTGATCTGCGTCTCTCCCTTGCGGTTTCCGAGCGTCGCAGTCACGTTAATTTCAAACTTGCCGGCCGATTTCGGAATAACCGGTGGCGCTGCCGCCTGGCCGCTCACATCCGTGCGCGTCGTATACGTCAACCCGCCGCGAGCGAAAGTACCGGCACTTCCATTCGACAGCGTGAAAACCACCTCGGCGCCTTCGACAGGGAAATCGTTTGCGTCACGGACCTCGACGATGGCGGCAGTTGACTGCTGCGTAGGGATCGAGTTCGTTACCTTGTCGCCCTCGAGGACCATCAGATGCAGCCGCTGCTGCGCAAACGGACCGTTCGGATTGGCCGGGACCTGGTCTGACGGAGCGGGATTTGCCGGAGGCTGAGCCGCGCCTGCCGCAGCTCCGGTCGCCTGACCCGCGGGCGCAGGGGCGGGAGGGTTTTGAGCAGCAAGATACGGTGAAGAGATTACGACGGCCAGAAAAAAGCTCAGCGGTCGGCTGACGGCCGGATGAATCATGAATGTTTGTTTCCCAAAGGGAAATACGCCAGCATCTTGGTGTACATCGCTTGGGCCAACTGCGTCGCGCTTTCTTTCGCTGCGTCCGGGCCAGCGGTGACAGGCACGGTGATGCGTACTAAGGCCATGTCGGTTCGATTGTCCAATATAGCATCCCAGACCCGGTGCGCCCTCAGCTGCTGTTCGAATGTGTACACCCCGTTGAACGTCTGAAACCAATACAGCACCACTTCATGATCACTGTTCTTGCTGATCTGGTAGTAGTTGACTGGAAACGAGCGTTTCGACCCAGGTAGAGGCACCTGTTGTACGTACGACTCTGTGGGATTCCAGCCCGCCCCGGGAAGGCAAACTTTCGGATCGTGCGCGTTTTTCGCGCGAAGTTGCGTTTTGTAATACGCGACGAACAGCTCGGCTGTGGTCTGAGTATGCCGGTCTTGATAGAAGCGCGCGACGTAGTCGTCGGGACCGAGCATATCCAGCGCATCCGCTGGTATAGATTCGATGCCCATCTGCGACCACCCACTGACTTCAGGAGCGAGATCCGCCAGGGGCGGCGGCGATGGCAGATAGGGTTCTCGCGAGAGAGCGTAAGAACCAATGGCCTGAACGGCTAATACGGCCGCGACTGCCGCTGCGGGCAGTGCGGCGCGGCTCACGAAGGGCACGCCTGCAACCGTTGGCCGCTTCCGGCAAACTGCCGGTGAAGGAAAAGCACCGCCAAAAAGCCCAATGTCACCGCGGTCCACCCGACAATCTCATGCCGTGTGCCTTCCGTCCATTCCGGGTGGTATTTGCCCAACACGCCCGTAGCCGTGATGCGAAGCACGTTCACTACGATCGCGGACGGAATCGCTGCGGCCGCTATGAGCAGGCGCCGCCAGAAGCGCGTTTCGAAAAAATACGCATAAATAAGGCAAAAAAAGAACAATGCCATAAGTGATCGAAGACCGCTGCAAGCCTCGACCACCGATAATTTCATGTGCGTCAGCTGGAGAATATTTCCTTCACGATAAACGCTGTATCCCATCAGTTCAAAAGCGCCTTCGGCCAGACTTGTAGCCAGTAACTGCAGAGGCTGCGTGATTTGCGCATAAAGAACATCCGGAACCGGAAAAGTAAAAAAAAGCAAGGCCAGCGGAAACATTAGGCGCTTGAGAGCGATCCATCCGCCCAGACCCAGAAAGCATCCCGCCAGCGAAAATTGAAATCCGAATCGGGCGAACGTTGTAGAGTTCGCTAGCGTGGCGGCTATTCCTAAGAAGGCTCCGGTGAGGACGAAAGCAAGCGACCAATAGCTGCCCTTGCTGTCAGGGCGGGTAAGAACGCTCCGATCATTCCAGGCGATGTACGCCGCTAAGAGAGGGGCAAAGAAACCCTGAGCCATGTCGTCGCTGGAAACGATCAGCTTGCCCGTCTGAACCATCATAGGCAAGTAAATAATGACGAGCAGAATCGCCAGCGCCAATATGCGCGCCCGAATCGGCCCGGCAGTACTCCGAGTGTCCGGCTCTGTGTTCCTGACGACGGAACTCACGGATATAATCGTATTCAAAAGAACTTCCCCTCGACAATATCATGAGTTCGGTGGTACTGAGCAGCCCGGCATCTTTTCTGCGCATATTCACTGGCGGAAAGCTACGGCCGGTATTTTTCGCACTATGCGTGTTTGCGCTCTCGGCCCAGACAGCCAAAGTCGCCAATCGCAACGCTAATCTGGATCAATGCCTCAGCGGTCTGATGACATGCGACGTCGGGAGCCTGAAACCCGAAGAATTATCGCTAATTGAACAGTCGTATCAGCGCAAAAATCTCGATAATTGCACATCGGGGAGCAGCGCTTGTAATCCGCTGGCTTTGACCAGCGCGCAATTGGTGATCGTCGGCCGCGCGGCGTCGCGTCGGAATGTGGATCGCTGCATCAGAGGCAATCTTGGCTGCGATCCCGTGCGATTGTCGCCATCCGAGGCGACCGAGGTCGCGAACGAGCACAAGAGAAGGAACCTCCAGAATTGCCTGGACGGCAATACGCTCTGCGATCCGGTAGCTTTGACTGAGAACCAGGCCCAGGCGGTCGCCGCGGCGCGTCGGGCGCGCAATCTGAAGGAATGCATGGGTGGAGCGCCCCGATGCGAGCCTCTTCTGCTGTCCGAATCGGAAGCCCGGGCGGTGTCCGGTCAGGGGCGTCGCCGAAATTTCGATAACTGTCTCTCGGGAGCGACGAAGTGTGATCCGTCGCTCCTGTCGCCGGAGCAACTGAAACCGGTAAACGCGGCGCATATGCAGCGAAATATCGAGATCTGCCTCAACGGGGGCGCCAACTGCGATCCGCTTTTGCTTCGTCCCTCCGATCAAACCCGCGTCATCAACGCGCGAAAGGCCCGCAATCTCGAGAACTGCATGAACGGTTATTTCTCAACTTGTGAGCTTTCGCTTCTCACCGGTCCGGAACTCGCCAGCGTCAGCGCGGCGCAAAAAGAACGGCCGACGAGCCGCACGAGATAGACAAAGAATATGGGCTTGCGCTATCGATCCGCCGAGATCGAAAGCTGCAACTCAATTACAGCATCCACATCGATCGCGATGCCGTTTCGCCGTGCCGGTTCGAATTCCCACGTCGTGATCTCGGTCAGCGCTTTGGCCCGGAACGCTTCTGAGGGCGCTCCCTTCAGCACCTTCGGCGATGTGACCTTGCCATCCTTGTCAATGATCATGCTGATCTGAACACTGGCGCTTGAGGACGAACTATCGTCACTCTCCTCCGTCACGTATTTCCTCACGGGGAGAGGAGCCCGGAACGAACCGCCGGCCTGACCTTCCGAGTTGCGCTCGGCAAACCACAAAATCCAGTCACCGGGGTATTGCCGAAGGCTCGGCCCGGGGATTACCAGCGTGTAAACGTTCCGCCGGGCGAACTGCGACTCCACGCTGAGCGGAATTACCCGGGAGGCCGGGCGAAGCGGAACCGAGACGGTCCGATTCACCGGCGGCAGGACGATTTCCTTCACGATTCTCCGAGACGGGATGGTGGGGTTCCGTGACGCCGCCGATTCCGCGCCCGGCCTTCCTCCCAAGCCATTTCCTCCCGGACCGTTTCCTCCGGGTCCGCCCCCCATCGGTCCGCCGTTGGCTGTAATTCCCGCTTCGGTCAGTGATCCCGGCTGATGCGCGCCACCGCCGTTGGGCGGCCCGGCAACATTCGCCTCGGCGAACGAACCGGAGCGGGAGCCCTTAGGCGGAGGCGCATTCGCGGGAGCCACACCCAACATGAGCGCCTGGAGCCCCGAACTCATCGAACCCGTCGGCGCGCTGGACGGAGCACTGGGAAGATCCGGTTGCGCCGTTTGAACACCCTGTTCTGCCCCGCTTCTCGCCTTCGGAGCAACGAACGCTTTCGGCGGAAGCTTCTTAGCCTTGACGTTCAGATTGTCCTTCAGAGCCGAATCACCAGCGATAATTGGCGCCGAGTCCGCAAGTTCGACTTTGACATCCCTTCCGGATCGAACGGGAGGCGGCGCCACGAACTCCTTCACAGGTTTCGGTTGTGGCGTCGCCACAGCCACCAGGTTCGGCGCCGGCACATCGTACGGAAGTGGCTCGGGATGATCGGGCTGTCGGATGATCTGCTTTGTCGATTGGGGATTTTCGCTCTTTACGACGAGAACTTCATGAGTCTTGCTGAGGCGCCCCTGAGGCTGCTTCGCTGCGTTGTCGGAGGATTCCGGCGAAATCTGAGGGAGCGCTTTGCCGAGGTTGTAGCTGATGATCTTGTCTTTCGGGGGCTTATATTCCGGTATCTCGGCCAGCATGACCTTGGGCTCGGCGGAGCGTTCGGCCTCCACAACCGATTCGGCCCAGATCAGGAACGTCAGCACCCCGGCATGGCACGCCACCGACGCTACAAATGACAGCCATTTCCTGGATCCCGAAGTCATCGATTCATGATATCGGTAGGCGGCGCAAAAGACCCGACAGTAGGGTCGCTCAAAACACAAAGGCGCGCGGCCTGCGCCGCGCGCCCTCTTGATTCGAGAGTGCTACCGATCTGCTTTCGTTAAACCTTCTTTTTTCGGCGGTTTACGACAAGCAGGAGTCCGCTGAGACCGAGCGCCATCGCCCCGTAGAAACCGGGCTCGGGGGTCTTAACGCCACCCGGAAGCTCGACGAGGAAGCTCTGCATCGCCCCGTTGGACGTATAAGGACCGTTCAGCAGAGTACCATCCGCCTTAGCGCCCCAGGAAATCAACGCAAACTTCTGCGCGTTCGGATCAGCAGCGAAGCTTTGCCAGTTGGTTTGCGCCTGGTTGACCCAGAAGCCGACGCTTGTGTTACCGGTGTTTGGACCGATCGCAGAATGGCCGGGCTGCTGCGCACTACCAATGTTGTTATTGGTGATCGCCCAGATCGCTTCTTCGATCGCAAGGTTCTGCGGCGTATTCGAAATCGACGTATCGAACGGCGTAAACTGCGTCACAAGATACGCAGCCATGTTGTAACGCGCAAACGGATTGTTGTTAGCAGAGCCCAGGTCGTTCGTCCAGCCAGTTCCACCTGCGGAGAAGAGGCTGCCATAGCGCACATCGATGTTTGCCGACGCGCTCGTTGAGCTGATGTTTGCGACCGGAACGATGTCGCCGAACGACGTGCTGGAACCAGGCAGGAAAAAGAGCTGATCGTCGACGCACCAAAACGCGACATTCGCCTTCGCTCCACCAGGATCGGTGATCACGCCAGCAAACTCTCCTCCGCCAAGGCCCAGATCGGAACCGTAGTTGTAACCGTTGCTCGTTCCGGGACTGTTGCTGGGAACGAAAATAGTTTGATCAATGCCCAAGAACGACGAACTCGGTATCGGGAACGTCGGCGCTGCGTACGATGCTGCAGCGAACAACGCTCCCACAAGGGCGATTTTTCCTGCGTTCATGTCTCTCCTCCAAGACAGCCACGAGTGCTTTTTACTGATAGCGCTTTTGGCTACACTCCTCTGATCTACTGACAAACACTACCTTGTGGCTTAGTCTAATCAGTTCCTCGCGACGTATTCAATAGTTTTTCAGGCGCATCGGCAAATTGATACCGTTGGTACTACGCACGAGGCAAACTTATAGTACTGTGCTAATAAGATAATATCCTTTAATATCAATAATTTACATTGTGACAAACACCTGGGCCCGGCCACATTGGCGGAGGATGACGTTTCCTGTAATGTATAGAAAATTACCGAAATCAAAGGTGAACAAGCCGATAAAAGGTGACGAAAATAACTGTTTTTCGCATCTGCGGAGTACTGGGAAGGCTCAACCGGGCTTCATGCCTCAAAGCTCCGGCAGCTCCGCCGAAGCGTGTTAGAGTTAGGAAAAATTAACGCTTACGCGCACGACGCAGTAGGCTTCGGAGGATATCAGTGCCTTCTTTGTTTAGATCGACGTGCCTCGCGGCACTTCTCACGGCCGGTTTAGCCTGCGCCGCAACCATCGACAACTCCAGCCAAAGCCCTGATCCGTCGGACATGTCCTCATCTATGGACAGTTCGGGCGACCCCGGCATGATCGTAAGTGGAGACTCTCAACCCGGGTCTTCGAACCAGAACCTGCCCCAGGGACCTCTGCCAAATCTGCTGGGCTCAGTAAATACCGAGGCTGTACCCGCCGTACCGGAACCTTCGACCGTGTTCCTCATCGGCGGGGCCGCCTGTGCGGCCTTGATTGGCCGTCGTAAGCTCGCTCGCCGTTAACCATTTAATATTTAGGTCCGGGCCACGAGAATCACGTCAAGCGTCCGTGGCCCGTGCACGCCTTTTACTCGGATCATCTCGATGTCCGCAGTCGCGGACGGTCCCGAAATCATCGTGGCGGGTGACCCGTGGAATTGCGCAAAGAGCCGCACACCCTCCGGAACCGACCCGACAATCTGATCGGACAGCACCACGCACAGATGATAATCAGGGATCAGCGTCAACGCCCGCCTTCCTTCGCTAGCCGAATGGCAGAGCACGATCGTTCCGGTGGAAGCGATCGCAACCGTGCACCCGGTCAGCGCGCCCTCCGACCGGTCAATTGCTTCATAGCTGAGGCCCTGGTCAACCGCGAACGGGACCTCCCGCGGTAGCCATTCCGCCGGAAGTCCGGCCGGAATCAGCAGACTCGACTTCACCCGCTGCTCCATCACCATCCGGATCGTCTCCGGGATCTCGTCCGGACCGCAGACAGAAACACCGGCGTTATAGTCCCGCAGCTTCTTGGCGAGCGCCTCGACGCTGGCTTCCCCACTCTGCTGGTATTCCCTTCTCGGCTCCTCAACTGCTGCAGCTCCCGAATTCGCCTCACGAATCCGCCGCAGGATCTCGCGCTTCGCCGCGCTCATTTGCGCTTCGCCCACCATTCCCGAAAGCTTTCTTTCGGCGGCTCCGGCAAATCGCGGCTTCCGCTCCATCCCGGCACGAACGGTCCTGCGAAAGGCTGCCCGATGCGCGCCAGTTTCTCCACTGCGCCGAGCCGGTCCCCGCTCGCCATAGCGAACCTCGCCGCCTTCATTCCCATCTTTTCCATCGCGGGAGCCTGCCCGCTCTCCACCAGCTCCCGCCGCAGATGAATCAGAATCTCGGGAATATTGATCTTCACGGGGCACACCTCATAACACGCGCCGCACAGCGACGACGCATACGGCAGTGACTGCGCATGCTCCATCCCGTGCAGTTGCGGCGTCAGAATCGCCCCGATCGGGCCGCTGTAAATCGACCCGTACGCGTGCCCGCCCGTCTGCCGGTACACCGGGCAGATATTCAGGCAAGCCGCGCAACGAATGCAGTGCAGCGTTTCGCGCGATTCCGCATCCGCCAGCGCGCCTGTCCGGCCGTTGTCGAGTAGCACGACGTGAAACTCTCGCGGACCGTCGCCCTCAGTCACACCCGTCCAGATTGAGTTATACGGATTCATCCGCTCACCCGTGGCCGAACGCGGCAAAAGCTGCAGGAACACCTCGAGATCCTGAAAAGTCGGAATCACCTTCTCGATTCCGACCATCGTGATCAGAACCTCCGGCAGCGATACGCACATCCTGCCGTTGCCCTCCGACTCGACCACGCACACTGACCCGGTCTCAGCCACCGCGAAATTCGCCCCGCTGAACCCCACCTTCACGCGCAGGAACCGTTCGCGCAGATAAGCGCGCGCCGCGGCAGCCAGATCCTCCGGCTCAGTTCCCAGCTCAGGCAGTCCCATCTTCCGGATGAACAGTTCCCGAATCTCCGTCCGGTTCTTATGCAGCGCCGGCACGACGATGTGCGAAGGCTTGTCGTGCGCAAGCTGAATAATCAGATCGGCCAGATCGGTTTCATACGGCGTGATCCCCGCCGCTTCCAGCGCCTGATTCAGCCGCGTCTCATCCGAAGTCATCGTCTTTACCTTGATGACTTCCCTCTCGCCGCGGCCCTCGATGATCCCGACGATGATCTGGTTCGCCTCGTCCGCATCGCGCGCCCAGTGCACCACCCCACCCGCGCGCGTGCACGCTTCCTCGAACTGTTCCAGATACTGATCCAGATTCCGCAGCGCGCGCTGTTTGATCTGCCGCGCCGATTCCCTCAATTCTTCCCAGTCCGGCGTCTCGCCCACCACAAGCGCGCGCTTATTCCGGATCGTATCCGTAGCCCGTCGGACGTTCCTTCTGAGTTGCTCGTTCCCCAGCAACTCGCGAGCCGCGCGCGGGAACGCCTTCGCAGTCTCGGAATCGCCGACGTGAATACTCACGACGCGAGAATCTCCGCAATGTGAACGCAGCG
>Ga0126381_100005584_pt1 | contig 13857 bp, 6 predicted proteins | sample PanSoiMetPlot_28_FD_96465 | JGI IMG/M metagenome (GOLD analysis project Ga0126381, IMG submission 96465) | Tropical forest soil microbial communities from Panama - MetaG Plot_28 | ecosystem: Environmental > Terrestrial > Soil > Tropical forest > Bulk soil | place: Panama | collected 2016-02-17
CGTGGCACAGGCCTTGCACCGAGGTGAATCGTGGATATCGCTCGTCCGGAGTTCAAACGTCAGAAGCGCCGCCGTCAGATTCTGTGGGGCGCAGTTGGCCTGGTTTGCCTTGGCGCGGTGACGGTTGGAGTTACCCGCTTGAAGCCCGCTGCGCCTGAAGTCGAGCGCGGCACGGTGTGGCCGGACACCGTAAAGCGCGGCTCGATGCTGCGGCAGGTGCACGGCTTAGGATCGTTGATTCCCAGCCAGGAGTTCACCCGTCAAATTCCTGCAGAGACCGAGGCGACCGTGGTTCGGATCCTCAAGCTGCCAGGATCGCAGGTGAAGGCCGACACCATTCTGCTCGAGATGAGCAATCCGCAAGTCGAGCAGGCGGCGGTGGACGCGAATCTTCAATTGAAGGCCGCGGAAGCCGAGTACCAGAGCCTGCGAGTAAAGCTCGAAAGTGATCTGATGACCCAGAAGGCCGGCGCGGCCACCGTGAGCGCCGACTTTACGCAAGCCAAGATGCAATCCGACACCGACAAAGCGCTGTATGACCTGGGCGTCATTTCCGGGCTGGCGTACAAGAATTCGAAGAGCAAGGCCGACGAACTGACCACGCGCAACAACATCGAAGACGAGCGACTCGACATCAACCAGAAAGCCATCGCAACCCAGCTTGCCGAGCAACAAGCGAAAGTGGATCAGGTGCGCGCCCTGGCCGAGTTGAAGCAGAAGCAGCTGGACGCATTGAAAGTGCGGGCCGGGATCGAGGGTGTGCTCGTCGACTTGCCCCTGCAGGTGGGGCAGCACGTTTTGCCCGGGACCATGCTGGCGAAGGTGGTGCAGCCGAACCACCTGATCGCAGAACTGAAAATTGCCGAGACGCAGGCTCGGGATGTGCAGATCGGCGAACCGGCGACCGTCGACACGCACAATGGAACGGTTCCTGGGGAAGTGATGCGGGTTGATCCCGCCGTGCAGAACGGAACCGTCACGGTGGATGTAAAGCTGACCGGGGATTTGCCTCAGGGCGCGCGGCCGGACTTGAGCGTCGACGGAACGGTTGATCTGGAGCGACTCGACAACGTGCTTTACGTCGGGCGGCCGGCGTTCGGCCAGGAAAACAGCACGATCTTCTTGTTCAAGCTCGATCCGGATGGCAATGGCGCAGTTCGGGTGCCGGTGAAAGTCGGCCGGGCGTCGGTCAACACCATCCAGGTGATCGAGGGTTTGAAGGAAGGCGACACCGTGATTCTCTCGGATATGTCGCGCTACGACAATACGGACCGGATCAGACTGAACTAGCTCCTAGCTCCTAGCCACTAGCAATTCGCGATATGAGTTTGCTGGCTAGAAGCTAGCAGCTCGCAGGAAATCGCTCAACACAAAGGACACCCATGACCGAAGCCAGAGATTCGCTCATCCAAATCGAAGATCTCACCAAAATCTTTTACACCGACGAGATTGAAACGCACGCGCTGTCGGGCGTGCACTTGAGCATTCATAAAGGAGAGTACGTGGCCATGTCCGGGCCGTCGGGGTGCGGTAAGTCCACGCTGCTCTCGATCATCGGACTGCTGGACACGCCGAGCGCCGGCAAATATCAGCTCAATGGCCAGCCGGTCGAGAATCTGGATTTTGCGGCACGCTCGCGCATTCGCAATCAGGAGATCGGCTTCATTTTCCAGAGTTTCAATCTGATCGGCGATCTTACGGTCTATGAAAATGTCGAACTGCCACTGACGTATCGCCAGCGAATGCCTTCTGCGGACCGCAAGAAGCGCGTCATGGAATCGCTCGAACGGGTGGGCATGGCGCACCGCGTAAGGCACTATCCATCGCAACTCTCGGGCGGCCAGCAGCAGCGGGTAGCGGTGGCTCGCGCGCTGGCGGGACATCCCTCCATCCTGCTCGCCGACGAGCCCACAGGAAATCTCGACTCGCGAAACGGCGAGGCGGTGATGCAACTGCTCGCCGACCTCCATCGTGAGGGTGCGACCATCTGCATGGTCACGCACGACCCGCGCTTTGCCAAGCATGCGCAGCGCGAAATCCACCTCTTCGATGGCAAAGTCGTCGCCGAGGAAGAACTGCAAAAGCTGATGGCGGACGCGCACGCATGACCGGTTTACGGCAAGATCTCGCCTACGCGCTGCGCCAGCTGCGGAAAAGCCCGGGCTTTGCCGTGATTGCCGTCTCGACCCTGGCCCTAGGCATCGGCGCTACGGCCGCCATGTTCAGCGTGATTGACGCAGTCGTACTTCGTCCCCTTCCCTACAACAACGTCGACCGCATCGTCGACGTTCAGACGCTTTCCGCGTTGAGGTCACAGCAACCAATCTCGTGGCCTGCCTATCTCGACATGCGGAAACTCGCGACCTCGTTCGACGCCCTCGCCGCATACGAAGACTACTGGGGTATGACCTTGGCCGCGGGCGAGCGGACCGAGTACCTGAATGTTACTCAGGGTTCCGACAACCTCTTTGATGTATTCGGGGTGCGGCCTCTGCTGGGCAGGACATTTTTGCCGGGGGAAGACAAACCAGGAAAAAACGATGTGGTGGTCCTCGGTTATGACGTCTGGCAGCAAACTTTTAACGCCGATCCTGGCGTGGTAAATAAAGTGGTCCGCTTGGATGGCCGTCCCTACCAGGTCATCGGGGTGATGCCGGCAGGTTTTCGTTTTCCGTTTCGCAAGCCGAACCTTATCTACATACCCATGCACGTCAGGCCCCATTGGGATACCGATTGGGGCACGAATTGGCTGTTAACCGTGGGACGGCTGAAGCCGGGAGTCGCAATAAATCAGGCGCAAGCCGAGATCATGCACGTGGACGAGGAAATTGGCCAGCAGCAGCCCGCTCTCGCTAAGGGCCGGAGCGCGCATCTCCTGCCGATCACCACCTCGTTCGATCGAACCGGCACCAGTGGCAGCGAGCGATCCGAAGTTGGCGTGATGCTGGGTGCGGTGCTCGCGGTCCTGTTGATCGCCTGTGTCAATGTTGCTGGACTCTTGCTGGCGCGCAGCATTAGCCGGGAAAGAGAAATGTCCCTGCGGGTGGCGGTCGGCGCCGCGCGCAGCCGGCTCATCCGCCAGTTGTTGGTCGAGAATGCCTTGCTCGGCCTTTTGGGCGCAAGTGCAGGTCTTCTGCTTGCGTCAGGACTGCTTTCTGCGATGCGAGTATTTCTCGCGCATGCCTTCTTGCGCGGAACGAATATCCAACTCAATGTCCCCGTGATCGCAATCACGCTGGCGGCAGGAGTCGTTTCGAGCATCGCCGCCGGGCTGATCCCAGCCTGGCGCACATCCAAAACCAGCCCCAGCCATTTGCTCTCCTCCGGTGCGAAGGTCGGTCCGTCCCGGCGCCAGCGCGAAATGCGCGCCGGCTTTGTGGTTCTTCAGATTTCGCTGTCGTTCGTGTTGGTGGTGGTTTCCGGTCTGCTGCTTTTCACTTTGCAGCGGATGCTTGAAACCGATCTTGGGTTCAGCACAACCAATTTGCTGACGCTCGGAATGAATATCCCGTCCGGCGATTACCAGAGTCGTAATTTCGTGACATCCCTGATGGAGCCGCTTGCCGCGCGCGCGCAAGCGATACCGGGAGTGACGGCCGCCGGTTTTATCGATCAGATGCCGGTCGTCGGTTTTGGATCGAGTTGGACACCGCACATCGTCGGACACAGTCCCGATCCCCCGGAGCGTGAACGGTTGGCAGAAACCCGGAGTGTCACCTCAGGCTATTTCACCGCCATGGGTCTTGGCATTGTGCGGGGGCGCAACTTTAGCGCGCAAGATACGCCGGCTTCCGAACCTGTCGCCATTGTGAATGAAGCCTTTGTCAAAGAATTTCTGAGTGCCGGCGAAGATCCGCTGACCCAGGCATTCGAGGGCGGTCCCGGGCGTCCCAACGTCGCTATCGTGGGGGTTGCCCATGACGTAAGGCAAAACCTGTTTGGCCAAGGAAGGCCGGAAATTGATCTCCCGTTCTCGCAGTTATCCGAAGAAGCGCGGCGTGACATCGGATCGCTCAGCGTATCCCTGCTGGTCCGGACGGCAGTCCCGCCCACCAGCGTTGTTCCGCAATTAAGAAAGGCACTGCTCGATGTTGCTCCCAGCGTCGCATTTCAGACCCCAGAAAGAATGGATGATGTCCTCAACGATGCCCTGATCACCAATCGCATGGAAAGCTGGCTCTTCGGCTTCTTTGCCGGGATTGCGCTTTTGCTCGCTGTGATCGGTATTTATGGACTGCTTACCGAAGACGTGACCAGTCGCATTCGCGAGATTGGACTGCGCATGGCGCTGGGTGCGACTCGTAGAGAAATTGCCCAGATCGTAATCAGGCGCATTACCGTCTTGATTGCCGTGGCTTTGAGTTCCGGCGTCCTGGGTACGATTTTGCTTCGTCGCGTCATTACCAGTGTCTTGGTTATCGAGTTTGCGCGGGATGGGATCATCATCGCCGCACTCATGGTGCTGATGGCAATGGTGGGTCTGGGGACAGCCATGATTCCTGCTTGGCGCGCAGCCAAGGTCGATCCCATGCTGGCGCTGAGGTATGAGTGATGAGCGAATTGCTGCAAGACCTTCGCTACGCGCTGCGGCAGTTGCAGAAGAATCCTGGCTTCGCGGCGGTGGCCATGATTTCCCTGGCCTTAGGCATCGGCGCCAATACCACGATATTCTCCCTGCTCGACGCGATCCTCTTCCGCAACCTGCCGGTAGCCCTACCCGAACAGCTTGTGCTGTTCGGGCATGGGCACTGGGTAGGGAGCATGAACGGAATGCCAAACAAGAGCTGGGATCTCTTCTCCTGGCCCCTCTACCGCGAGTTCAGTGCTCGCAATGATGTTTTCTCGGGCGTGGCCGCCATCGACAGCATTGAGTTTGGGAGCCATGCGTTCCTGAGCGGAGGGCCAGGGTGGCTGAGCCACGTTGATCTCGTCTCTGGCAATTTCTTCGACGTCCTCGGTGTCCATGCTGCCCTTGGCCGCACTCTCACCTCAGATGACGACCGAACCTCTGGTTCCGGAGCAGTCGCGGTTGCGAGCTACGGATGGTGGATGCGGCAGGGGCGAAGTCCCTTCGTGCTCGGCAAATCCGTGCGGGTCGGGTCTAGCAATTACACCATCATTGGGGTTGCACAGCGTGGATTTTTCGGAACCACTGTCGGCGAGTCTCCTGACTTCTGGATTCCGCTTTCCATGGAGAAGGAGATTTCTCCGGGATGGAACGGGCTCAACGATAAGGATTTCCAGTCACTGTACCTGATCGCGCGGCGCAAACCCGACGTTAGTGTTTGGCAGGCTTCGGCTGAAACCAACACTTTGTTTCGTCAGATCATCCGCGGCGAATATCTCGGCGCCAAGCCGTCGCCCAGGGAACTGGCTAGCCTGAAGCACGCGGAAGTTGAGCTCACTCCCGCTGCTCGCGGTCTTTCTCAGTTGAGGCTCGAGATGTCTCTGCCGCTCGAAATTCTCATGGCGGTGGTTGCGCTTGTCCTTCTCATCGCCTGCGCGAACATCGCCAATCTCCTGCTTGCCCGTGGCGCGGTGCGCTCCCGGGAGATTCGAGTGCGGATGGCTCTCGGTGCCACCCGTTCGCGAATCATTGCCCAACTGCTGACTGAGAGTGCGCTGCTGGCCCTTTCCGCAGCCACCGTCGGGATTGTCTTCTCATGGCGTGCCGGCGCTCTCCTGCTGCATGTGGTGTCGGGGCGGCATCAGGCGGTACCTGTCGAGGTTACGCCGAACCTCCAGGTGCTGCTCTTCACGGTGGCCGTAACGGTTTTCGCCACACTCCTGTTCGGCCTTGTCCCCGCGCTGCGTGCAGCCGGTTTAGGCCGAATGCAGCCGCTGACGGAGGGTCGCGGACTCGTCGAGCCGTTGCGCAATCACGCTCAGAGCGCGCTGATCATTACCCAGACCGCACTCTCGCTTGTGTTGCTCGCCGGTGCCGGCCTCTTTCTGCACAGCCTGCGGAACCTAACTGATGTGAACACCGGTTTCGATGCTCACAATGTGCTGGTGTTTGGGCTGGACGAATATGCCGCCGGTTATACCCAGGACGCGCGCCTTGCCGGTCTCCAGCACCAGATCGAAGACCGGGTCCAGTCTCTGCCCGGCGTCCAGGCGGCGAGCTTCTCCATGTTTACTTTTAATGAAGGCGAGTGGTCGGACCCGGTCGTGGTAGAGGGCGTGCCGCGCACTCCGGAGAACAGCCACGAGGTTCTTTATGACGTGGTTGGCGATGGGTATTTCGCCACCTTCGGTCTTCCGCTCCTCGCAGGCCGCACGTTCAACGGGCAGGACAATGCTCATGCCCCGTCAGTCGCCGTCATTAACGAAACCATGGCGAACCGATTCTTTCCCGGCGTTTCCCCGGTTGGTCATCGTTTCGGAATCGGAGACGATCCATCTCACAGCCGCGACATCGAAGTTGTCGGCGTGGTGAAAGACGCGAAATATGTGACCTTGAGCGAGCCAGCGCAGATGGCGGCTTACTTTCCGTGGTCGCAGCATCTTCAGTATTTCAGCAACTTCTCGGTCCGTTACTCGGGCGAACCTGGCGCCGTCATCCAGGAAGTCCGCGATTCGATCGCCCAGGTCGATCCTCATGTGATGGTCAGCAATGTCACACCTCTGGCCGCCTTAGTCGAGGCTTCCATAGGAAATCAGCAGCTGATTGCTCAGCTGTCCACGATCTTCGCGCTGGCCGCAACCGTTCTGGTCTGCATAGGAATCTACGGTCTAATGTCGTATGCCGTGACCAGACGCACTCGTGAAATCGGTGTGCGCATAGCTCTGGGAGCCGCTCCCTCCAGCGTTCAGTGGCTCGTCCTCCGAGAAAACCTCATCCGTGCCTTGACCGGTGTGTTCATTGGTATTCCGGTTGCGTTGCTGGGCGCACAGCTTGTGGTGAAACTCGAGAACCCGCATCTGCTTTCGAGAGTTCTCTATGGAGTCGGCCCTTTGGATCCTTGGTCGGTTTCGCTCGGCCTGTTCTTGATGCTTTTCGCTTCCACCATTGCCGGCCTCTTACCTGCGCGTCGGGCATCGCGCGTCGAACCGATGATTGCACTGCGAGAGGAATAGCTAATGAACGGACTTGTTTCAGACTTTCGCTACGGGTTGCGGCAGTTGCGCAAGAGCCCGGCCTTCACGGCTGCGGCAGTTTTGACCCTGGCGCTTGGCATCGGAGCCACCACCATTATTTTCAGCATCCTGAATACGCTGTTGCTGCGCCCCTTGCCCTACCCGAATTCGTCACGCATCGTGAGAGTCTGGAACACTTTTCTTCCTCGCGGCATGAAGGAGATTCCCGCGTCGGAACCCGAATTCAATGAATATCGCCAGAGCCACAGTTTGGCTCATCTTGCAGCATTCTCGACGGGAGCGCGCACGTTGACGGGTATGGGCACCCCGTTGCGTGTTGAGGCGAGTTGGGTGACACCGGATTTCTTTTCGGTTTTTGGCAGCCAGCCCTTTCTCGGGCGCGTGTTCTTGCCCGATGACTACCAGCCCGAACAGACTCCCGTCGTCATCTTGAGTTTTCGCCTTTGGCAAGGTGCATTGAACGCACGCCCGGATGTCGTCGGCAGCTCGATTTGGCTTAGCGGAGAAAAATGCGTCGTCGCCGGGGTAATGCCGCGGAATTTCGCGACTCCTAGTGAGGACACGGATGTGTGGCAGCCGCTTCCCATAGCGCCGGCCAGTCGAAATCTCGGCAATCACTATCTCTCGCTCGTCGGAGACCTGAAGCCCGGAAGCTCCCTGGCGCAGGCTACGGCTGAGATGAGCACAATTCTCGGACGCATGCAGCAGAAATACGCCAGTTACTACAGCGGCGCCGCCGGAATTGGCGTCAGTCTTATTCCTTTGCGGGAGCAGATGGTTGGAAAAGAGCGCCCGATCCTGCTGGTGTTGATGGCCGGTGTCGGCTTCATGCTGCTGATGTCTTCGACCAACGTTGCCAGCCTTCTGATTGCGCGAGCCCAGCGGCGCAAGCGGGAAATTGCCACCAGGATGGCTCTCGGCGCAACCCACGATCGCATTGTGCGGCAGCTCCTGATTGATCATTTGCTTCTCTTTCTTGCTGGGGGCACATTCGGCACTCTGGTCGCATTTTTTTCTGCCAGGCTGCTGTCCCTCGAGGATTACCTCGGAACCCGGCAAATGGGTGGAGTGACGGTCGATACCAACGTCCTTTTGTTTGCGGCAGGTATCTCGCTATTGACGGGTCTGGTATTTGGCCTCATGCCTGCCTTAGGGGCTTCGTCCCTAAATTCGAGCGAGGTGCTCAACGCCGGCGATCGAAACCCGATGGGCGGCCGACCCGCGCGCTCACGCACTTGGTTAGTGAGCTCGGAAATCGCGCTGTCGCTCGTGTTACTGAGCGGAGCCTTGCTTATGGTCACCAGCCTGGCGCGCCTGCTCGGAGTCCAACTGGGCTTTGATCCCGAGAACGTAGCCACGATGCGGCTGTCGCTGCCAACGGCAAATTACCCTCTGCCTCGCGCCGTCGGCTTCTATCAAGAGTTGCTGGATCATGTGCGCCGGCTGCCTGGAGTCGAGGCAGCCGCAATTGTGAACCAGTTACCGATGAGTGATGTCATGGCGACCGCTTCGTTTGAGGTAGAGGGACAGCCTTCCCGCGAGGACAGCAACGTTGCCGATACCGACATCATCAGCCCCGCCTACTTTCAGGTAATGAAAGCCCCCTTGCTTCGTGGCCGGCCATTCACCGCAGGCGACGCCCGAAACCCCGTATCTGCCGTTGTGAATCAAAGCCTGGCCCGGAGGGTTTGGCCCGACGGCGATCCCATCGGCAAGAGGATCAGGCTCCGATCAGATGCGCCCTGGCTTACGGTCGTGGGAGTTGTGGCCGATGTTAAAAATCGCGCGCCCAACGCCGACACCCGGCCCGAGATCTACTTCCTGCACACTGACTATCCAATTGGACTGTGGGCAGACCTCAGGACCATGACTCTGGTTGTCCGGACTCAAACTCCTCGGGACCAGATTGTCGGCGCCATACGCTCTGAGGTACGCAATCTTGATCCGGCACTTCCCGTTTACAAAGTAGCCGCGCTAGACGAGATCGTTTCTTCGTCGCTCTCCGAGACGCGCTTTCCAGCCCTCGTGCTGTCCGCCTTCGCGCTCCTATCGCTCCTGTTGGCGGCCATTGGGATTTATGGAGTTCTCGCGTACCTCGTCGCCCAGCGTAGGCAGGAGATCGGACTCAGAATGGCGCTCGGGGCTACCCGAAGGAAAATTCTTACCTTGTTTTTGCAGCAGGCTCTCGGTTGGGCAGCGCTTGGTACCAGTGCTGGAGTCGTAATCGCACTCGGGCTGGTGCGATTTCTGCGCAGCGTGTTGTTTCAGGTTAGCCCCTACGATCCCGGGGTGTTGCTCGTGGCGGTTTCCGTCCTCGCTGCCATTGCCGCCCTGGCGAGCTACCTTCCCGCGCGCCGCGCGGCCGAAGTCGATCCCATGGTCGCGTTGAGGAACGAGTGAGGAGAAGCGAATGCTTGGAATATTCCACGACCTCAAGTATGCAGTTCGTCAGCTCAGGAAAGCGCCTGGCTTTGCTCTGATCGCGGTGATCACACTGGCGCTCGGGATCGGCGCCAACACCGCGATTTTCTCGGTTGTGAACGGAGTGCTGCTTCGTCCCTTGCCCTTCCCCGATGCCGATCGACTGGTGCGAATCTGGCATACTCCGCCCCCAGCAAGCTTTCCAGGGATGAGCACCTTCGCTGTGTCGCCTGCGAACTTCCTCGATTGGCAGGCCCAGAATCATGTCTTTGCGAGCATGGCCATCTACGGCTATCGCGGTTTTACCTTCACCGGTGGCGACAAAGCGGAGCAGGTAGATGGGAGCGCCGTTTCCCCAGGCTTTTTCTCCACGCTGCAGGTTCAACCGCTGGTTGGGCGCGCTTTCTCTAAGGACGAAGACCAGCCCGGCCGTTCGAATGTGGTTGTGCTCAGTCATCGTTTTTGGCAAGAGCATTTTGCCTCCAGAGGCGAAATCGTAGGGCACGAAATCACGCTCGACGGCTCTCATTATCTGGTCGCCGGCGTGATGCCGCCGAGTTTCCGACTTCCCGATTTTGCTCAGATCTGGACTCCCATGGCGTGGAGCGATCAGGAAAAAGCCATCCGCGGCAATCACAATTACATGGTCATCGCGCGATTGCACTCCGGAGTCGATCAGAAGCAGGCGCAGGCAGAGATGAATACCATTTCCGGCCGGCTCGAAGCGCAGTATCCCACCGATGACAAAGGATGGGGAGCGGTGGTTCGGCCATTGCAAGCCGATCTGGTGGGCGACGTTCGGCCCACGCTTCTGGTGCTGCTGGGCGCAGTCGGATTCATTCTGTTGATTGCTTGCGTCAACGTAACCAATTTGTCGCTGGCCAAGATGTTCAGCCGTCATAAGGAGATCGCGATTCGCACGGCCATGGGCGCCAGTACGGCGCGAGTCGTTCGGCAAGTTTTAGTCGAGAGTGTCTTGCTGGCCTTCCTAGGCGGGGTTCTGGGCCTGACCTATGCCCATCTCGGGGTTCGGCTGATCATGGCTTTCCTGGCGGACAAACTGCCTGCCTCTCTCGAACCCAGCATGGACGCCCAGGTTCTGGCGTTCACCGCAGCCATCGCAGTTCTCACCGGGGTGCTCGCCGGGAGCTTGCCGGCACTGCACTTGAGTCGCGCCAATGTATCGCAGTCCTTAAAACAGGGATTGGGACGCACCGATAGCGACTCGGGCGGCAGTCGCACGCGCAGCGCACTCGTGGTCGTGGAAGTGGCTCTTTCCCTGCTACTGCTGGTCGGAGCAGGGCTGATGGTCCGCAGTTTCCAGGCACTGCGCCGAGTGAATCCCGGATTCGAGTCGCATGGGGTGCTAACCATGACGGCGGCGATTTCGCGGGCCAAGTTCTCTCGCGTCTCCGAACAGATCGGTTTCTTCGAGCGTGTGCTCGATCGGGTTCGCACACTGCCCGGCGTCCTAGCTGCGGGAGTCATTGATGACATCCCCCTGGGCGGAGATGGATCGCATCAGCCCATCTCGGTCGAGGGCAGGCCGGTGGTTCCGATGTCCGAACAACCTGAGGTCGACGTGCGCGTGATCAGCGCCGGATACATAGACGCACTCCGGATTCCGCTGGTGCGCGGGCGGGATTTCAACGACACGGACGTTGCCGGGCGGACGGCCACCATTCTTATCAGCGAGTCACTTCGAAAGCAGTTCTGGCCGGAGGAGGACCCGATCGGCAAACACATTACCTTGACGTTTGCCCCGGGCTTGGCGCGCGAAGTCGTGGGAGTGGTCGGCGACGTAAAGAGCGATGGACTCGACCAGACCCGGTCGCCAGCGACGCTCTATGTTCCCTTCGGCCAGCTCACCACCGGTTCCTTTCCCATGACTCTGGTGGTTCGCGCCAGTTCGGATCCGTCGAGCCTGGTTTCCGCCGTGAGCCATTCGGTCCACGAAGTCGATGCGACGGTCCCCGTCCGCGACGTGCTCACCATGGATGATCTGGTCGAGAACTCACTCTCCGAGCAGCGCCTGACTTTATATCTGCTGGGTGCATTCGCATTCCTGGCACTGCTTCTCGCAGCCCTCGGAATTTACAGCGTTCTTTCTTACAGCGTGAAGCGGCGGCTTCCGGAGATAGGAATTCGCTTCGCCCTGGGCGCGAGTTTGCCCGATGTGCTTCGCATGATTGTTTTCGAAGGCATGCGGCCGACCTTGTTGGGCCTGTTGATCGGGGTTGCCGGGGCGCTCGCGCTCGCCCGCGTGATGTCGAGCCTGATTTATGGCGTAAGCCCCACCGATGTCCTCACGTTTTTGTCGGTTTCCGTCGTGCTCGCCTCAATTGCGCTTCTTGCCAGCATTATCCCCGCGCGCCGCGCCGCCAAAGTCGATCCTATCGTTGCTCTGAGGTATGAATAATGAACTCGCTCATTCAAGACTTTCGCTACGCGCTGCGACAGATCGCGAAAGCGCCAGGTTTTTCCTTGACAGCGATCGCCACGCTGGCGCTAGGAATCGGCGCCACCGTGGCCGTATTCAGCGTGATGAACGCGATTTTATTCAATCCTAGTGGTATTCCTCATCCCGCCGACGTGGTAGCCCTGCGGGCGAAGTACAGCTTGGGGGACATGCCCAATATCCCGGTTTCCGCCCCCGATTTTGGCGATGCCGTGACCGCGAAAAACATCTTCACCTCGGCCGCGGTTCTTAAGGGACAAGACTTCAACTACAGCCGCAGTGATGGCGTGCCGCAACGGCTTTCAGGAGCGAAAGTTTCGTGGCAGTGGTTTGATGTCTTCTGGGCCCGGCCGGTCCGGGGCAGGGCGTTTCGTCCGGAAGAGGACCAGCCGAACGCCAATCACGTCGCGATCTTGTCCTATCGCGCCTGGCAAAAGCTCTTTGCCGGAGATCCATCGATTGTTGGCCAGACACTCCAATTGAATCAGGAATCTTACCAAGTGGTTGGGGTCATGGGACCAGATTTTGCCTGGCCCAATCAAGCCGAGCTATGGATTCCAATCGGCCTCCCTTCTGGAAGCTACTTCGATCCGAAGAACCGCTACAACGAATATCTGTTCGCCGTGGCCAGGCTGCGACCGGGCGTCACGCTGGCCGAAGCCAATGCGTATCTTCATATGCGCAGCGATCAGGAAATGGCCGCCGAAGGCGGGCAAAGTTTCGCTAAAGCCTCCGGCTGGGGCATGTTTTCCGAACCGGTGATTGAATTTGTGTCGGGCGATCTGCGCCAGCCGTTGTTTGTCCTGCTGGCAGCGGTTGGAACCATGCTGCTGATTATTTGCGCGAATATTGCCGGGCTTCAGCTGGCCCGCGCCTCGGGCCGGCAGCGGGAATTCTCGATCCAAATCGCGTTAGGCGCGGGCAGCTACCGGCTAGCGCAACAGGCGTTGATGGAAGGCCTGTGCCTATCACTCGGGGGAACGGTACTCGGTCTGCTGCTGGCGAAGGGCCTGATCCCGCTTCTTCTGCTGCTCGCTCCCGCCGACCTGGCGCGGAACATTGTGGTTCCGTTGGGCGGGACCGTGCTGCTGTTTCTGGTCGTCCTCGCCACGGTTTGCGCTTTGCTCTGCGGCGTGGCTCCGGCCTGGCAATTGACTCGCGGAAACTGGTTCCAGGCGCTGCAAGAAGGCGGCCGGTCGGAGGCCTCGAGCCGCGGGCGCCAGCGGCTTCGCTCCGGATTAGTGATTGCCGAGATTGCCATGTCCATGGTCTTGCTGCTCGCCTCCGGACTTCTCCTCCGCAGCCTGGAAAAGCTGGAACAGGTAAAAACCGGATTTGATCCGAGCGGGGTGATGTCGGCCGAGTTGAGCCTGCCCACGACGATTTACAAGAACGCTGAACAGCAGGTGGCGTTCTATCGCACCCTGGAAGAACGGCTCCGGCAGATTCCTGGCGTGACCCAGGCCGCCCTCACGAATTCGTTGCCCTTCACGAATATGGGTGGGTCCTCGTCATTTCGCATCGAAGGCCAGACACTGGCTCCGAATGATCCCGGGCCGCATGGCAACGACCGCCACGTCTCTCCAGACTATTTTCAAACGCTCAGGATCCCCCTGCTTCGGGGACGCGTGTTCACACCTCAGGACCGACTTGGAAGCGAGTTGGTGTGTGTGATCGATGACACGCTGGCACGCCGTTATTGGCCGGGCGAAGATCCGATCGGAAAGCACATAGACTTTTTATTTACCGCTAGCCCACATTGGATCACCATCGTCGGAATCGTCGGCCACGCCAAAGCCACTTCGCTCGAATCCGACACCAGCGAAGGCTTTTACTACATGCCCCTCGCGCAGGTGCCGGCGGAGTCCGTCGGCATC
>Ga0126381_100005585_pt1 | contig 13857 bp, 15 predicted proteins | sample PanSoiMetPlot_28_FD_96465 | JGI IMG/M metagenome (GOLD analysis project Ga0126381, IMG submission 96465) | Tropical forest soil microbial communities from Panama - MetaG Plot_28 | ecosystem: Environmental > Terrestrial > Soil > Tropical forest > Bulk soil | place: Panama | collected 2016-02-17
CCCAGTGATTCATCACCCCATGCCGGATGTTGATGTACCTCGGATCTTCGCTGATGAGATGTCCTCCTGCCTTCAGCTTCCACGTCGTCAGCAGCTGCTCATCGGTCGTTCCCGCCAGCGCCGCGGTCGCCTTCGCAACCGCCTTGTCGAACCGGTCCAGTAGTTCCGCGCGAGTCGTCCATTCCTTCGGCTTGTGCGGATTCTCTCCCACGGGAGCGAAGTCCAGTTCGTCGCGGTTGACCATGTAATCGATCCATTCCGGCATCGTCGCCACAAGTGACGCTAGGTAGCCCATCGGCATCGACTTCGGATGCGGCCGCCAGTCATTCTGGCCCTCTGGCACCCGCTCCAGCGCCTTGCGGGTTCCAACGGCCTCCTTCTGCAGCTCAGCAACAAAAAGTTCGCTCATCTTCAGACTCATCTATGCTCCTCCTCGAAGTTGAATTCCCCTGAAAGCCTACAAGGCCTCTGGTGACAGCGTTATGTCAACAGCCACGCAGACTCAGCTACTGCTTGTCGTAAACCGTGCGGGTGTCCAACTCGCCGGCACTCATCGCAACGTGCGTCTGCTTGGTCAGAATCTTCCCGCCGCCCGACAACGTATACCGCGCCGTCAACGTTCCATCGGAGCCCTGAAAGCTGACCTTCTCGGTCACAACCAGGGTCTGCCCCTGCCATTCGCCCTTCACACTCACAATCCGAAACGGCGCATCGTCAGGAAACGATCCCGCCGCCAGCGGCATCGCATCCCCCCCGGCCCGGAAGCGCAGCGTGTAGCTCTGCTTCATCTCCTCGCGGTCCAGAGTAATGCTGATCGCGAGCTCCTCCCCCGCCTGCAGGATAGACTCGGTCTGCTTCAGGGGTGGGGGCACCTGGCCAAAGTCGCTCTTGGAAACATTCAAGTTCCAGATTCCGGTGAGGTTAGGCCGGCCGGCCGACTCTGATCGGCTCTGCGCCGCAACCGACAAGCCGGCGACAGCGAGGAGGAGTGCCGACAAACGAAGGACTTTCATTGACAGATCCTCGATATTAGGACACACTTGACACAGTCATGAATGACATAATAATCCTGAGCCTCCTGCTCGAAGGACCAAAGCACGGATACCGGCTCAAACAGGAAGCAGCCATGTTCGCCTCGCAACAGCAGCTTCACAACAATACCGTGTATCCGCTGCTCAATCGATTCCTCGAGAATGGCTGGATCACCCAACGCGAGGCCGAAGGAGAACGCGGACAGACACGTCTGCTCTACCAACTGACAGACGCGGGGCGCAAGGCGCTCGTCGAGAAGCTCAATGAATTTTCCGAAGCCGACGCAGCCAACGCGCAGGCGTTTCGCCTGCGCGTCGGACTCTTCGGCCTGCTCGCTCCCGAGGATCGCCGGCGAATCCTCGAACTCCGAGACCAGCATCTGCAATCGCGACTCCAGCGCATGGAGCAGATCGCGAGGGGCCGCCAGCTCCAAGGTTGGCCTGCGAAGACATTCAACTACGTCAGCGGCGAGCTGGTGATGGAGCGCAAGTGGATCGCCCAAATGGAAGACGGAATTGAAGAGGGCTGAATTCGGATCACTAAATCAATCTAAGGAGAACGTTATGGAACTTCCAACACTATGGAGCGAATCCAATACGCTGTGGATGGTCTTCGCGCTCTACTTCGCAGCGCGATATCGTCCCGTTGAGGTCAAACTCGAAGGTGGTTTCCAGTACTTCTCGATGGAACGCGTTTGCGTGCTTATCGGCATCGCGCTGCTCTTCTTTCCGCGCACTCACGTCTCCTATCTGGCAACCTCTCTTCATCCGGGCCACGCGGCTGCGACGACGGGTCTGTGCCTCACGATCGCTGGGCTCGCTTTCTCTGCCTGGGCGCGCGATGTGCTCGGTCGCAATTGGAGCGGGCGAGTGATCATCCAGAAGGACCATCAACTCGTGACGGCTGGCCCGTACGCCTACGTTCGGCACCCGCTCTACACCGGGATCCTGATCGCGATGACCGGAACTGTACTCATCGCCGGCGATCTGGGCGGGTTGCTCGGATTTATCTTCGCGCTCGCGTTCTTCATGCAGAAGGCGCAGCGTGAGGAGCAAATCCTTGTAAGTGAATTCGGAGCGATGTACGCAAACTACCAGGCAAACACAGTCGCTGTACTGCCGCGCTGTGTCCACGTCTAGCGAGAGGCTGCGGAGAATCCCTCCGGAGTCGCAGCCGGGCTCAGCTCGGGAGTTGAGTCCACCCTGTAGGTCACGATCTGCGGACAACCCATCCAGGCTGTCAAGTCGAGACAGTGCGAGGGTTGCAGAGTGCAGTATTATGGTGTCACCAACGGCCCGGTCTAAGACCCCTAATCTAGGGAGCCGCATCAATGCCCACGCAGATTTTTGCAACCGTCACCGGCGCAAAACAGGGTGCATTCAAGGGAGAAAGCACACAGAAGGGCTTCGAGAAGAAGATTCCCGGAGTTGGTTTGACCTTTGGAGTCCTGATCCCGCACGACGTTGCCACGGGGCAAGCCTCTGGGAAGCGCCAACACCAGCCCATTGTCTTCACCAAGGAGTGGGGTGCAAGTTCGCCCCAGTTCTTCGTTGCCGCATACACCAACGAGGTCCTGACTACCGTGCTCTTCGAGGTCTACAAGACCGCACCCAATGGCGTCCAGCAGGTAGACCACACCGTGACGTTGACCAACGCCACGCTCAACGCAGTTCAGGATTCGCTCTTCGTCGGACAGGCAGGTGGCCCACTCCTTGACTCGCGCGATCTGCAGCAGATCTCGTTCACCTTTCAGAAGATCGAGATCGCAAGTGTTCCGGGCGGGACGACTGCGGTCGATGACTGGGCGTCACCCGTGGGGTAGTGGATATTGACCTGCACTTGCAACCTGCTAGGCTTAATCACGTGCTGATTACCCCGCTTCAACTCGTCGACGAGCCGTTACCGCTGGACGAGACAATCGCCCCCGGAACCCTCGAATATTCTGCAGATGTCCGCCAAGTGAGCCCGGTGCCCGTCAAGGGGCAGGCGGAATTGATCGTTGAACACCGCGGTCCGCATAATGCCGTCAATGACATCCGAGTCCGCGCCGAGTACAAGGGCGACTTTGAGATTCTCTGCGCTCGCTGTGTCGAACCGGTCCGGCAGGTACTCTCCGGCAACTTCGATCTGATCTTCCGGCCGACGGGAGTGGATGATCAGCCTGGAGAGCACGCAATTACCCCGGACGAGACCGAAATCGGTTATTATCAAGAGAGCGGTCTTTTGCTAGAGGACGTAGTGCGCGAGCAGGTGCTGCTCTCCCTGCCCACCCGAACTCTCTGCAACCCGGACTGCAAAGGGCTTTGCCCGCGCTGTGGCCAGAACCTGAACACCGCAACCTGTTCCTGTGGCGAGACTCCCTCGGATCCGCGCTGGAATGCGCTTGGGGATATCGCCGGCAAGCTCGAGCTCAAGCACTAAGCAAGATTTGATGCACCGTCGCCCTCGCCCTGAGCAAGGCCGCCGGGCGCGACTGAAAGGGATACTGCAATGCCTAATCCGAAACGGCGCCACTCCAAGCAACGGACTGCCAAGCGCCGCAGCCACGACTTCCTTACCCCAGCCAGCCTCTCGGAGTGCCCTAACTGCCACGAGCGCAAGCTTCCTCACCGCGTCTGCAAGAAGTGCGGAACCTATAAGGGCCGCGACGTTCTGGTAACCAAGGAAGCCAGCTAAACATTCCCTCATAGCCCTGCTATCGTCTTCAAGATGCCGATCGACATCGTCGTAGACGCCATGGGTTCCGACAAGGCTCCCGAACCGGAGGTTCGCGGAGCCATTCTGGCTGCTCGCCAGTTCGACGTGCGGGTCCACTTGACGGGGCCTGAGGACGTCTTGCGTCCGCTGTTGAGGCAGCATCTTCACGGCCAGAAACTACCCGTCTTCGTGGTTCCCGCCTCCGAGTGGATCACCATGGATGACAAAGCTGCGCAGGCAGTCCGTTCCAAGCGTGATTCCACCATGCGGGTTGGGCTAAGGATGGTCCGCGAAGGCCTCGCTTCAGGCCACCATCACGACGGCCGCTCCGGCCCTGGCAAGGCTGCAGGCTTTTTCACCGCTGGCAACACGGGCGCTGCGATGGCGACCGCCAAGATGGTGCTGGGCATGTTGTCGGGAGTCGACCGACCAGCGCTGGCTACGATTGTTCCCACTACGCGGGGAATTCCGTCGCTGCTGCTGGACGTTGGCGCAAACGTTGACTCCGACCCTGATAACCTCGTGCAGTTCGCGGTGATGGGCCACATGTACGCGAAGAACGTCCTAAAGATTGCAAACCCCAGAGTTGGTCTTCTCTCCATCGGAGAGGAAGATTCGAAGGGCAACTCGCTCACTCGCGACACCTTGCCGCTGCTTCGCGCTCTACCAGGCATCAACTTCATCGGCAACGTTGAGGGGCGCGACCTCTTCAACGGCCACGCTGATGTTTCGGTCTGCGACGGCTTTGTCGGAAATGTCGCACTGAAGAGCATCGAGGGTGCGGCAAAGCTCTTCACCACATCACTGCGCGAGAGTCTCAAGTCCACAGTCACATCGCAAGTCGGCGCGCTGCTCTCGCGGCGCGCGTTTGCCGAGTTCAAGAAGCGGCTCGACTACTCGGAATACGGAGGGGCTCCGCTGCTTGGCGTGCGCGGTGTATGTATCGTGGGTCACGGTTCGTCGAACGAGAAGGCGATTATGAACGGCATCCGCGTCGCGGCCGAGTTTGCGCACGCTGACGTGAATTCAAGCATCGAAGCAGCTCTGAGTACATCGGCACAGACGGACTGATCGGCTTTCAATTTATCGATTCGAGGGCACGTGCCAACTCTTCGACACCGCGCTTGATCTCTCTTTCGTCGATCGCTGCGAACCCAAGCTGCAAGGCTTGTGGTTCGCAGGGCTTCGCTGATTGGTCGGATTCACGTTGCCTTGAGTAAAGGCCACGGATCGAGATCACCTCAAGTCCCCTTTTCCAGGCTGCCTTTGCGGCGTCTCGCCCGTTTATGCCTGGCCTGAGCCAACCGACGGTTTGTAGACCTGCTTCGATCTCTGAGATATCCAGAAGGCTTGACAGGTCACGTTTGCCACTCTCAAGCAGTACGCTGAGCCGCCCGGAGTAGACTTCGCGCATTCGCCTGAGGTGGCGGCCCAAGTGCCCCTGCTCGATGAAGTCGCAGAGCACTGTCTGCTCCAGCAGCGCGGAGTGACGCGTGACGAGTGACTTGGCTGCATGGAAACGGTCGACGAGATCTTGCGGAACGACCAGGTAGCCGAGCCGCAGCGATGGAAACAGCACCTTGCTGAAGCTTCCGGCGAGCAAAACGACACCGTTCTGGTCGAGGCCCTGGAGGACGGGGACCGGGCGGCCGGAGTAGCGGTATTCACCGTCGTAGTCGTCCTCGAAGATCAGGGTTCCCGATCTGCGGGCCCATTCGAGCAGCGCGAGCCTTCTTGGCAGACTCATCGTCATTCCGAGTGGGGCCTGGTGGGCCGGCGTCGTGTAGGCGAGACGGGCTCCGCGATGGCGGGCACCGGGAAGATTCATGCCTTCCTTGTCGACGGCGAGAGGGATGACCTTCGCCTTCATCGCGTCGAAGACCTTGGATGCGCCGAAGTAGCCCGGATCTTCCATGAGGACGCGGTCGCCTGGGCTGAGGAGGAGACGGGCGGTGAGGTCCAGCGCCTCCTGGACGCCGGACAGAACGATCACCTGTTCGGCGGTGCAGACGGCTCCGCGGGAGGTGGTGATGTAGTGAGCAATGGCCTCGCGCAGTGCGGGATAGCCGAGCGCGTCGGTTCCGGTGAGCAGACCAACGGACATACGCCTCAATCGGCGGTTGGCGATCTGTGCCCAAAGGGTGATCGGGAACAGGTCGACCGCGGGAATGTTCGCGCGGAAGGCGCGTGTTGCACGGCTGGGAAAGTTGGGGAACGGCTGGACCAGCTTTCCGTAGTCGGTAAATCTGCGCCGGGATTGGCTGCGTTGCGCTGCTTTGCGTGCTGCTCCGCGTCGCACTTCGAGGAGCTCTTCGGGAAGAACCTTGCTGACGTAGGTTCCCGATCCGATGCTGCCTTCGACGTAGCCTTCGGCCTTCAGTTCTTCGAACGCGGTGACGATGGTGCCGCGCGAGAGTTGGTACTGGCTGGCGAGGTCGCGTGTTGCTGGAAGCCGGGTTCCCGCGCGGAGGCGGCCTTCGAGTATCTCGTCGCGCAGCGAGCTGTAGAGCCAGCGATAGGCAGGAATGGCATCGTCGCGCTGAGGGAGCAGCATCTCGATTGCTGTGGAGCGTTTCGCCATCGCAAGGCCTCGCTCTTCAAAAGTGGTACAGAGAGAATAGCGTAAATGGCTCTATCTGGCAGGTCTACTCTGGCTTAGTTTGGGCTTAGTGCAGGAGGCTACGATGGCTGTCTTCGATCACTGGGCTTACATCTTTGCTTTAGTTCTGCATGCTCCGTTACGGCTGGAGGCGGCGGTGGTGGTGCCACCCCCCGAGGTCCAGGCTCAGCGGGAGGCGGAGCGGGCGCGGACGGTGCTCTCGCAGTCTTTGCCGAAGCTGGCAGGGGACCGGCTTGCGGTGAAGGTGGTTGAGGTGCGTTATGGGCCTGGGGAGTGGTCCGAGCCGCACAGCCATCCCTGCCCGGTTGTGGGCTACGTGCTCGAGGGCGCGGTGCGGATGCAGCTGAAGCGCGGCACGGAGGTGATCTATCGCGCGGGCGAGACCTTTTATGAGGCTCCTAATGGCGTGCACCTGGTTTCGGCGAACGCCAGCGAGAGTGCGCCGGCGCGCTTTCTTGCGACCTTCATCTGCGATCACGAGGCTGAGCTCAGCACGGCCCCGCATGGCGTCGGAGGTGGACGATGAAGGGCCGACCCGGAGTTGAATCGGTTCCGCGCGTCGTGAGCACCTCAGCAGCGGTCATCAACCCGGCTGCTACTGCGCTTGCGGTGTTGTATGCCCGGGTGGCGCTGGGCGCGGCGTTTCTGTCGGCGGTTGCTTCGCGGTTTGGGATTTGGCAGGGGACGCCGGGGATGAGCAAGTTTGGTGGCTTCCTCGAGTACACGGCTGAGGTGAACTCCTTCATGCCGACGTGGACGATTCCGTACCTGGCGTGGGCGGCGACTGCCTCTGAGACTGGGTTGGGGGTTGCCTTGATCGTCGGCGGTGTCACGGGCATGGTGTCGGACCGCAGTGCAGAGTTCAGCCGCTGGGTTGCCTGGGGATCGGCGGCGCTGCTGGCGCTGTTCGGAACGGCGATGGCGATCTCGGGCGGCATCAAATCTCCGTTGGACTACTCTGTCTTTTCGGCTTCGGCGTGCGCTCTACTGCTGGCGGTTTATCCCGGCACGCCGGTTGAAGTTCATCGTTCTTAGTCACGTTCCATAAACCACAGGAGGAAACATGCAGTCACGCTACAACTACGCCAAGCTCTCGGCTGGCGGCTACCAGGCGATGCTCGGCCTTGAAAAGTATCTGCAGCAGTGCGGGCTGGAGGAGGGGTTGTTGCACCTTGTGAAGCTTCGGGTTTCGCAGATCAACGGCTGCGCCTTCTGCCTGGATATGCACTGGAAGGATCTTCGCGCGCTGGGGGAACAGGAGCAGAGGCTCTACTCGCTGGATGCGTGGCGCGAGTGCCCGTACTATACGGACCGGGAGCGGTCGGCGCTGGCGTGGGCCGAGGCGGTGACGCGGATTACGGACGGGCATGCTTCGGATGCGGCGTATGAACAGACGCGCGCACAGCTGAGCGAGAAGGAGGTCTCGGACCTGACGTTTGCAGTGGTGACGATCAATGCGTGGAACCGGCTGGCAATCTCGAATCGCACGGTTCCGGGGAATTACCATCCGGCGAAGGTGCATGAGACGGTGAATACCTGAAGCGAGGTTCACACCCGAACCATAGGTCGCGCCTTTGGCGCTTGGCTGTGAGCAGGGCCTCGGCCTGATCCCGGTTGCTAGTGAGGCCGGCGGGCCCGTAGCCGATGTTTCAGATTCCTGCCTGGGCGGCGTAGGCCGTCAGATAAAGGCCTTCGAACTCGCGGGTGAGGCCGGATTCACTGTAGATTATGGTCGTTGGTCGATCGCTGTGCTCCCTTGTTGGGTCCAATGGGTACTACCCGGGGGAGACTATCTTTTGTGCAAAGAATTCAATTCCACGTGGTTTAGATCTGGGATTGATTGTAAACTGCCTTCATTTTGAAGGCTTGATTCGTAACTCTTCAACTTATTGTATTTATTGGCTGGAATCGGCCGGAAAGAAGAAAGCCCCAGAGATTGCCTGAGGGCGTTCAGCTTCTGGGCTTCCATCTTTGGTTGTCGCGGCTAACTGTACAGCCAAGCTTATTTGATTTGTTTTCTGAGATTGGTCTTTCCAAGAGACTTGACGAGCGAGCTAGATCTCGACAACGACCTTGCCAAGGGCGCCTCTCTCGACGAGAGCATGGGCTGCGTTGATTTCCGCAGTCGAGAAGCTCCTCTCGTTGAGGAGGGGCTTGAGCATTCCTGCCTGGGCCAAGGCTGCCGCTTCTCTGAGGATTTCACCGTGGTGCGCGCGGCCTTCTTCGGTGAGTAATGGGAGCAGGGTGAAGATGCCTGAGTAGGTGGCTCCGCGGAAGGAGAGCGGGGCGAGGGAGTGAGATCCCCAGCCGAGCGAGCTGAGGGCGTGGCCGGTGTACCGCTTTACGGCGGCGAAGGTCGCGTCCAGGGTTGCGCCTCCGACGGTGTCGTAGACGATGTCGAAGCCCCGGCCCTGGGTTGCGGATGCGACATATTCCTCAACGGAGAGTGAACGGTAGTCGATTGGGTGGGCTCCGAAGGCTTCGACAACGTTCTTCTTTTCCGGCGACACGGTGGCGAAGACCTCTGCTCCGAAGGCGCGGGCGATCTGAACCGCGACGTGGCCAACCCCTCCGGCTCCGGCGTGGATAAGGACCTTTTGACCGGCGTGAACCCGGGCGCGGTCGACGAGGCCTTCCCATGCGGTGATGACGCTGAGCGGCAGCGCAGCGACCTGGCGCATAGAGAGATTCCTGGGTTTATGGGCGAGGAGATCGGCGTCGACGGCGATGAGTTCGGCGAGCGTGCCCTGCAGGCCACCAACGCCGCCGGCCATGCCGTAGACTTCGTCGCCAGGGTGGAAGGCGGTGACTCCCGGGCTGACCTCTTCGACGGTGCCTGCCATATCGAGACCGAGGACCGCGGGAAGAGGCTGTTTGGCGTGCGCGGCTTTGCCTGCGCGGATCTTGGTGTCGAGAGGATTGACGCCGCTGGCGGAGATTCGGACGAGGACCTGATTTTTGGCCAGCGTGGGGCGAGGGAGGTCGACTTTTCGGAATCCTCCACCGGAGGTTTCAACCAGCCAGGCCTTCCCCATTGCATCCTCCCCTATGCAGAATGACGAGCGTTGCTATTTCGCAAGTTCGGATTTGACGATGTCGCTTACTAATTGGCCGTCGGCGCGGATGCCGTTGGCAAGCAGGTGCTGGCGGACGACCTTCATGGCGGTTCCCATGTCTTTGGGGCCGGGCCGCTTGCCGTCGACGGTGAGTTGTTTGAAGACCTGCTGGACGGTGGTGCGGATTTCGTCTTCTCCGGCGGCTTTGGGGAGGTAGGTTTCGATCATGGCGATCTCCGCCCGCTCTTTTTCGGCGAGCTCGGGGCGGTTGCCCTTGAGGAAGGAATCGACGGACTCTTTGCGCTGCTTGATCAGAGTGGAGAGGATCTGTATCTCTTCCTGATCGGTGAGGTCTGCGCGCTTGTCGATGGCTTTGCTTTTGAGCGCGGACTTGACCATGCGTAGCGTGGTGAGGCGGTGCTCTTGCTTGGCTTTCATCGCCGCGATGATGTCGGCGTCGATTGTCTTGCTGATGGACATTTTGCGTTGGCTCCTCGTAGTGGTTCGCGGCGCGGGAGAACAGATCCGGGGCTATAGCCCATTGTAGAGTCCCATTTTCGCGGGTCGACCCGCGAAAATCCTAAGTGCCCCTGTGTTGTATCTAAAACGACTTCAACTCTTCATCATAGAACGGCGGACGGTTGAGGCGTCGCCGATACAATGAAAACATGATCCGGAAGACACGCTTATTTACGCCCGGCCCTACGCCGCTGCTTCCTGCTGCCCAGTTTGCCATGGCGGCCGCTGACATCCACCACCGGACTCCGGAGTTTCGCGCCCTGTATACGCGCGTGCTCGGCCAGTTGAAGGAGTTCGTGGGGACGAAGAACGATGTGATTATTCTCTCGAGCTCGGGGACGGGCGCGATGGAGGCTGCTGTTTCGAACCTGACCTCGCCCGGCGACCGCGTGCTGGTGCTGACTGCAGGGAAGTTTGGCGAGCGGTGGAGCGCGCTGACGAAGGCGTTCGGCTGCCATGTGGATGTGATCGAGAAGCCGTATGGGCAGACGTTTGATCTGAACGTAGTTAAGGGAGCGCTGAAGTCGGAGACGCGTGCGCTGTTTGTGCAGGCGACGGAGTCGTCGACCGGCGTGAGGCATGATGTCGAGGGGATTGCGAAGTTGCTGAAGGACGCGAAGTCTGAGGCGTTGCTGATTGTGGATGGCATCACGGGCCTGGGCACGACTCACCTGGACATGGATGGGTGGGGGATCGATGTGCTGATCGGCGGCTCGCAGAAGGCTGTGATGATGCCTCCGGGGCTCGCGTACCTGGCGGTGAGCCAGAAGGCCTGGGACGGGATGGAGGCGAGTAAGAATCCGCGGTACTACTTCGACCTGCGCAAGGAGCGGAAGAATGCGGCGAAAGGCGAGAGTGCGTATACCCCTCCGGTGGCACTGATTGCGGCTCTGGGAGCTTCGCTGGATTACATTGCGGGGCAGGCTGAGGGAAATCTGTGCGAGGGCCGAAAGAAGCTGGTCGATAACGCGGAGACGTGCGCGGCGATGACGCGCGCGGCCGCAGAGGCAATGGGGTTGAAGCTCTTTGCCCCGAACGGCTATGAGGCGGCGGCGGCGACCGCGATTCTGCCTCCGGAGGGGACGGACTCGGGCGTGATTGTGAAGGGCCTGAAGTCGAAGTTTGCTGCGATTGTGACGGATGGCCAGGGTGAGATGAAGGGACACCTTTTCCGCATCGCGCATATCGGGTTCTTCGATTACCTGGATACGATTGCGATTATTGGCGCGCTGGAGCAGGTTGCAGTTGCAGCGAAACTTCCTTTGCCGGGGTTTGGGTTCGGCAAGGGGCTGGTTGCGGCGCAGAAGGTGTTTGCCGAGCGCGTGAAATAACGCTTAGTATAGATGCTTGTCCGTGAAAGAATGCGGCGATGCGTAAGTCCAGACATGTTGCTGCTCCGCTGCTTGCGGCGGCTGCTCTCGCGATGATGAGCGCCTGCCGCAAGCCTGAGATGCAGCGTTGTGTGGATGAGAACAATATGGTGGTGGACGATAAGTTCTGCGCCGACCAGCCGGCAGCGGCACAGAACCAAAATCCGAATGGCATTGGATTTGTTCGGCATCTCTATCGCTTCTACTACGGTGGGTGGGGTGGATTTGGGGGGGGGAGTCGAGTGGGTGGCGGTAGCTATCTGCCGACAGAGGGGCATAGTTATGTGAACTCGTCGGGTCATACTACGACGGTGCGCGGGGGATTCGGGAGTTCGATGACGAGAGGGAGCAGCGACGGCCACGGCGGTGGGGCGGGGGAGTGATGCGGCGCGTTGTGGTGACTCCGAGGCAAGACTGGCAGCGGAAGGTGGAGGCTACGGGGCTGGTGTTTCATTCGCCTGCGGGCGAGGGGATGGACCTGCCGTACTGGGATGAGTCGGCGGCGTATGAGTTTTCGGCCGTGGAGATCGATGCGCTGGAGAGTGCGGGGAATCAGCTGCAGGAGATGTGTCTTGCGGCGGCGCAACGGGTGATCAACGAGAAGCTGTATGGGAGGTTGGGGATTCCGGCGGAGGCGGTAGAGGCGATTGAGTGGGCGTGGGAGGCGGAGCCTCCGGCGATCTATGGGCGGTTCGATGTGGCCTATGACGGACAGGGGCCTCCGAAGCTGCTGGAGTACAACGCGGATACGCCGACGGCACTGCTTGAGGCGGCGGTGATTCAGTGGTCTTGGCTGGAGGAGCAGCTTCCGAATGCGGACCAGTTCAACTCAATTCACGAGAAGCTGATTGCGAAGTGGAAGGATGTGGATTCGTACTTGTCGAAGCCGGTCTATTTTGCGGGGCTGGATAATGCGGAGGACCAGTTGACGCTGGTCTATCTGCGTGACACGGCCGAGCAGGCCGGGCTGAAGACGGAGCAGATGCTGATGGAGGAGATTGGGTGGAATGAGGGGAGGCAGGCGTTTGTCGATCCGCAGGAGCGGCAGATGTTCTCGGTGTTCAAGCTGTATCCGTGGGAGATGATGGTCGGCGAGGAGTTTGGGCAGGCGATGCTCGCGACATACAGGAGCATGCGGTGGATGGAGCCGATCTGGAAGATGCTGCTGTCGAACAAGGGGATTCTGCCCATGCTGTGGGAGATGTATCCCGGGCATGAACTGCTGCTGGAGGCGCATTATGGAGGCGAGGCGCACGGGATGTGGGATTTCGTGCGGAAGCCGCTGCTGGGACGTGAGGGGGCCAATGTTAGTGTGGTGCGGACGGGAGTCACGGTGGAGTCGATGGGGGGGCCGTATACGGGAGCGCAGATTGTGCAGGCGCTGGCTCCTGTGGCGGCGTTTGATGATCATCGGCAGACGGGGGCGAAGCGGCATCCGGTGCTTGGGCTGTGGATGGTGGACCAGGAGTGTTGCGGGATGGGGATTCGTGAGTCTTCGGGGCTGATTACGAACAATTTGAGCTCGTTTGTCCCCCATTACTTCGTTTCTTGACATCTGCCACCTTAGAATTGATGCATATGAAGATTGTTCTTGCTGAAAAAGTCTCGCCCGCTACCCTTGCTGTCTTTAAACAGGAACCTGGATGGAAGGTCGTGACCGCTGACCAGATCAAGAATGGTCTTCCGGCTGAGCTTGCGGATGCCGATGCGCTGGTGGTGCGGTCGGCGGTGCAGGCGGATTCGCAGTTGCTGGAGGCGGCTCCGAAGCTGCGCGTGATTGGGCGCGCCGGTGTGGGAGTGGACAACATCGATACGGATGCGGCGACGAGGCGTGGCATCGTGGTGATGAATACTCCTGGGGCGAATGCTGTTGCGGTGGCGGAGTTGACGGTGGGACTGATGATCTCGCTGGCGCGAGCGGTGCCGCGTGCGAATGCGACCATGCATGAGGGAAAGTGGGAGAAGAAGACACTTCAGGGGCAGGAGCTTCGCGGCAAGACGCTGGGCATTGTCGGGTTGGGGCGCATCGGGCTTGAGGTGGCGCGCAGGGCGGCGAGCTTCGGGATGGACCTGATCGGCTATGACCCGTTTATTGCTCCGGTGATTGCTCGCGAGAACAATGTGACGCTGGTGCCGATCGACGACATCTTCAAGAAGTCGGACTACCTGACGCTACATGTCGGGCTGACGACGCAGACTGAGGGGATGATCAATTCGACTTCGCTGGCGATTATGAAGAAGGGCGTGCGGATCATCAATTGCGCGCGCGGTGAGTTGATTGTCGAGGCAGATCTGGCGGAGGCGTTGAAAAGCGGCAAGGTTGCCGGGGCGGCTCTGGATGTGTTTCATCAGGAGCCGCTGAAGGATTCGCCGTTCTTCCCCATGGACAATGTGATTCTTTCGCCCCATATTGCGGGCTCAACGGACGAGGCGCAGGAGGCGATTGGGATTCAGCTTGCGATGCAGGTGCGGGACTATCTGAAGCTGGGTGTGGTGCAGAATGCTGTGAACCTGCCTTCGCTCTCGCACGAAGAGTACAAGGAGGTTGCGCCGTATATCGAGA
>Ga0126381_100005586_pt1 | contig 13855 bp, 12 predicted proteins | sample PanSoiMetPlot_28_FD_96465 | JGI IMG/M metagenome (GOLD analysis project Ga0126381, IMG submission 96465) | Tropical forest soil microbial communities from Panama - MetaG Plot_28 | ecosystem: Environmental > Terrestrial > Soil > Tropical forest > Bulk soil | place: Panama | collected 2016-02-17
CGGCTTTACGGCGCAGAACATCGCCGATGGGCGCTACCTGCTGGATAACTCCAACACCTTCGGCGGGACGCACTGGAACTATCCCCGCCAAGTCAGTGGCGAAGTACGCTACCGCTTCCACTTCTAATTGTCCTACTCTCGGAGCAAACCAATCGTTGGTTATCCTGCGCGGCGCAGCTCTTGCTGCGTCGCGCAGGATCTCCACGGCTCCGTGGGCATAACATTCGACGTCAGCCGCGGCTCGTTTTTGCATTATGCTGAATGCCGCAAAATTGGCAAGGTGAAGGCTTGAAGATATTTTGGATTGCGCTGTTCGGAGCCGCCGGGACGCTGGCTCGTTACGGCCTGCAGGGCGTGGTGCAATTGCGCATGGGCAGCGGCTTTCCCTATGGAACGCTGCTGATCAACCTCACCGGCTGCTTCTTGCTTGGGCTGATCGGGCAACTGACTTTGAATCGAATGCTCATTTCCCCGGACCTGCGCGTGGCTATCGCCTTGGGATTTTTTGGCGGCTACACAACGTTTTCCAGCTTCGGATGGGAAACCGCGAAAATGCTGGAAGCGGGCGAATGGCTTCGCGCCACCGTTTACGTTGCTGCGAGCGTATTCGCGGGATTGCTGCTGTCGGTTGCGGGAATCCGGCTGGCCAATAGGTTTTAGGCGCGTGCCTTTCAGGAGTCCGTCATGACGCACGAAAGATTCGAGGGCGAACGCACGCTGATGCGCATCCACATCGGCGAATCCGACAAGTGGCACGGCAAGGCACTGCATGAAGCGATCGTGGAAATGTTGCGCAAGGAGAAATTTTCCGGCGCGACCGTGCTGCGAGGAGTCGGCGGCTTCGGTTCATCGAGCGTCTATCACACTGATAAAATTCTGCGCCTCTCGCAGGACTTGCCGGTGGTGGTCGAAGTGATCGAATCCGCAGAACGCATCGAACAAATCCTTCCGCGCCTGGATGAAATGGTGGAAGGCGGATTGATCACGCTGGAAAAAGTGCGCGTCATTCTTTACCGCGCTGCAAAGAAATAAATGGGCGAAGTCAAAAAAGAAATTCCCCAAGAAAACAATTCCGACGTCTGGCTGAATCGAACGGTACTCGGCGTTGGCCTCACTTCTCTTTTTTCCGACTGGAGCCACGAGACGGCCACGGCGGCGCTGCCGGCGTTTTTGGCCCTGATCGGTGCTGGGCCCGCCTGGCTCGGAGCAATCGAAGGGATCGCCGATGGGCTTTCCAGTTTTGCGAAGCTGGCTTCCGGGCATTACACGGATCGGCTGAAGCGCCGCAAGCCGCTGGCGGTTTTTGGCTATGCATTTACGGCCATCTCGACGGCGTCCTTCGGGATTGCGACGCATGCGATCCAGGTTTTGATCGGTCGTTCCGCCGCGTGGCTGGGACGCGGCGTGCGTTCGCCTGCAAAGAAAGCTCTGCTTGCGGCTGATGTGCCTCGCCAAGCGTATGGGCGGGCGTTTGGGCTGGAAAGGTTGATGGACACGCTGGGAGCGATCCTGGGGCCACTGACAGCATTGTGGATTCTGCAGGCCACCAACCATTCGTACCGCAAAGTGTTTTTGTGGACGCTGTTGCCGGGAATGATCGCGGTGGCGTGCTTCTGGTCGCTGGTACGCGAGCGGCCGGTCGAGGGAAAGGAAAAGAAATCTCTTTTCCATGGATTAAGCGCGCTGCCCGTAAAATTCCGGCGATTCTTGATCGCCGCGGGAATTTTTGGCGCCGGGGATTTTTCGCATACATTGCTGATTTTGTACGCGATGAAAATGCTGGGGAGCGAATACGGAATGGCGCGGGCCGCGAGTTTGGCCGTCGTTTTGTACACCATCCACAATGTTTTTTATGCGGGATCGGCATATGTGAGCGGCTGGCTGAGCGATCACCTGCCGCACCGGCGGGCTGTATTAGCTGGCGGGTATGGATTGGCCGTGGTGACCGCGCTAATGCTGGGTACTGGGACACATTCGCTGTGGCTGCTGGGCGGGATTTTTGTGCTGGCCGGTTTGTATATCGGCACCGAAGAAGCCCTGGAGGATGCGCTGACGGCGGAAATTGTGCCACGCGAGCAGCACGGCATGGCCTTCGGAACCTTGGCCGCGGTGAACGCCCTCGGCGATTTCCTTTCCAGCTTGCTGGTCGGAGCGTTGTGGAGCGCGTTTGGGGCGGGCGCGGCGTTTGGCGCAGCGGCGGTGTTGTTCCTGGGCGGAGCGATTCTCATCCTGCGCGTGAAATAGGAAGGCTGCTCCGCGGGCGGGCACCGTGGTACACTCCCGCCCGGTTGAAGGAAGTCGTGAGAGCGTCACTATTTTATCGAATCGCCTCAGTTTTTCTGCTGCTTTTTGCCGTCGGACATATGGTTGGTTTTCGCCAGTCTGACCCGCAGTGGGGAGTGGACACCCTTCTTGGCTCAATGCGCTCCATTCACTTTGACGTACAAGGGTTTAGCCGGACGTATTGGGACCTCTTTGTGGCGGCCGGAGTCTCTATCGGTGTTTTTTATCTGTTCGCGGCGACATTAGCGTGGTGGCAGTTAGGTAGCCTTCCTGCAGAGAAGCTGGGCGGTACCCAGACTGCCTAGGGCCGCTTTAGGGATTGAGGCATGCGATGTTGATTTTGGGAACTGTGTTAGCCGCAACCGCGTTACTCGCGCCGGCGATGATTTTGGCCGGCCCCGGACTGGCTGACTCGTCTGGGGTCCGTTCTCCGCAAGAGTCCACGGAAAAGCGTTCTGCCAATAGGCCTGCGAAGGTGCAGGCGGAGCCGGAGCGCGGGTACGCTGCCTTCTACAGCCAGTCGCTTGAAGGGCACAAGACGGCTTGCGGCGGGACTTACTCGTCCACCCAGCTCACCGCCGCGCATCCGAAGCTTCCCTGCGGAACCAAACTCCGCGTAACCAATCTTAGAAATGGTAAAACCGTCCGGGTCACGGTCAACGATCACGGGCCCACTTCCGGCGACCGCATCATTGACCTCTCTTATGCAGCCGCTCAAGCCCTCGGCTTCATCAAACAAGGCACGACACTGGTGAAAGTCGAAATGGTTCGCTAAATTGATAACCAAAGCGGCCAGATTCCCGGGCGCACGAGAAAATGGGCTGCACAGACACGCCATGACTCATTCTGCCGGACAAGAAACTAAAGAGTCGCACCCCGCGAATGGCCAAAGATCAGGTAATCAAAGAAGCTCGTCTGGCAGGGAATCCCTGCCGAGCTGGGCTTCAGGATTTGATCTGCAGCAACTCGTTCATGTTGGGCATTTTGGGTTTGGGAGGAGCGCCGGTGCCGTTCCAGCGAGTGGGTTGAGGCGCGTCGGAGCGAAGGCGGTTCATCAGGCGGCCGACCTTCACCGATGCCGCGATAAAATGATCGATCTTCACCGGGCCGGCGAGTTTGATTTCGCGAATCCAATGCAAACCGGTGCTGGCTGCGCATCCACACTGGGAACAATCGGGCGTTCCGCCGAAAACGCAAGGTTCAACGCGAGTTTCAAAATCGGCCGAATAGTTGGTGGACATCTGCGAGAAAACGCAATCGCCGGGATGCCTGGGCGGAACAAGAAGAGCCTGCGCAAGGCCTTTGTGAAAAAGCAGTTTGGGGTAGCCGCTGGAAAGGGCAGTTAATTGCTTGGCAAGCACAGCACGGTGCGGCGAAGTCAGCATTTCGGGACTTTGTTCACCGACTTGCGGAGTGTAGATGCTGACCCAGATTCGATTGACTTCCGGGCGGGCGCTCCAGAAAGCCACATACTGTTCGAAATAGCCCTCCCGCTGGAGCATTGGGCGGGTGATCACCCAGTGGATGTTGACTTCGCGGCCTTCGATATTCTTGAGAATGCGTTCGTAGGTGGCGGGCTTGCGGCGAATGTCGTGGTGCTCGGGCAGACCGTCCACGGAAATCGCAATGCGCACTCGGGGCAGCTTGATCCATTCAGCTGGAATGGGAATTACGCCGCTGGTGACCACGAGAGTAAAGACTCCCGCCGCGGAAAGCTGGGGAAGGATTTGGCTCAGCTCGCGATGGCGGACCAACGGTTCGCCGCCGACGAGAGAAACATGAAGCGGTTTATGTTTGTCGACGAGCCGCAGTACGCCCTGCACCAGGTCGTCCCCGCGCCGATCGTTGAGTTCACTCAACGTGAGTCCGCCGCCCAAGTGTGCGTCGCCATATGCGTAACAGCCGGGGCAACTAAGCGGGCATTCGCGGGTGATTTCGATGGATAGCATGGGCGTGTTGCCGGTCAGGATTCTTCCCCACGCAGCGATTAACTCGCGCGGTCTAAGACTCGGATTTGGCGATGGATTGCTCATCTAAATAAGATGCACGGACTACGGAACGAGATGCAGCCAGGCCGGCCGCAATTCCGTTAGCGATGCAGGCAAGAAATATCGGAGCTTAGAAGTTTTCGAGCTGCCAAACGTTTTGGTTGCTGCCGGCCTCGGCGATGGCCAGCAATCGGTGGTCCGGCGAGGGAATTGCATAGAAGACTTCAGGATTGCTGGAATGCAAAAGGACCGAGGCTTTGCCGTCCAGCGTGACGTTGAGGAGGGCGCTGTCGCGCTGAAAGTTATGCCAAGAAACCAACATGCTCCGTCCATCCGCCGACCAGTCGATGTTCTTTAGTCCTTCCCATCCATTCACCAGCAAAGTACGAGATTTGCCGGTGGACGTGGAGCGGAGTTGGATGGTTTTTTCGTTTGGACCGTAAAGAACAATGGCTCGTTGCGAGCCGTCGGGAGACAAACCCCAATTACAGTAAGGGTCGATCTGTGGAGTCTCGGCGCGTTTGCCGGTCCTGGGATCGAATTGAAATGTTTCCAAGTTATCTCCCCTAGTGACGCTGAAGAGGCAGGTCGTCGATGGCAGGCGAGCACACTCGACGGCGTAGATAGCGACGTCCTGCAGGACCAAGCGAGGAGTTCCGCCGGAGACTGGGATGGCGAATATGGAAGAGGGCGCCTGCGGGCCAGCGGACCGCGGAGTCGAAAGATATAAGAACTCCGAACCGTCGGGCGTCAACCTCGGTTGCGAAGGCTGGTCTGGGCCAGCCACCAGAATTTCCGGCAAAGGTTGATCAATCGCTTGCTTAAGTATGGCGGAGGCGCCATTTCGGTCGGAAACAAAAAGGACCGCTTTACTGTCCGGTGTCCAGGAAAATGGCAGGTTGAAATTCTCATCGAGTGTCAGCCTCCTATTCCTAAGCAACCGCGTGCCGTCGGCTGCCAGCGTTCCGATGTAGACGTTCGGCGACCGTTTGCCTCGCAGAAAGATAACTGTCTTCGCGTCGGCGCTTGCGGCAACCCGGGAGATCCAACCTTGCTCTTTCGCGATGCGCTTCGGGGGCGAGGAAGGCTTTTTGGATTCCTGCAGCGACACCGCCCACAAGCTGGAGTCCTGCTGGACTTGGGCCGCATCGAGGGCATAGATAAGCCGTCCATCCCGCAGCCAATGCAGCGCGGGACCGATGCGAACGTCTGCGAAGAGCGTTTCAGCATGTGCGTTAGACCAGTCGTTAAGCTCAACGGAGGTGATCGAGTGGTCCATGACAAAAGTTGTTCGAGTGTACGCGATCTGTTTGCCGTCGGGAGACCAGGTCGGCGTCCCCACCCACGAGCCATCGGACTTATCGGCCGCAACCTTGCTGGCATCTGTTCCGTCCGAGCGCATGACCCACACTTCCCGAGCCCAGAGACGCAGGTAACTCAAGCCACCGCGGTGGAAGGCAATGTGGGATCCATCAGGGGACAGCGATCCTCCTGAAGCGTCCTCTGCCAGCTCTCGAGGCGGACCGCCGAACACTGAGACGCTCCATAAGCTTTCCATACCGGGCTTTTCCGAGCGCGATAACAGGAGATGAGATCCGTCAGAGAACCAGTCATCCACGCTGGCGAGGAAGTTTGCCGGCAAGGGCACGGAGTGTGTTTCACCCGTGTGAATCAGCTTCAGATACACGCCGGTGGCGTCTGAGTAAGCGAGGTATCTGCCGTCCGGCGAGATGGCTGCGCTCCCGATGCTATTTTCCTGAGAATTCGAGGTGAGTTTGCGCTCCATGGGTTCGCTGCGACGCGCCGGGAGCCGCCATGAAGTCCACAGGAAGGCGGCAATAGCAAGCAAGGCAAGACAACTCAGGGCGACCAAACGAGTTGAGAAGAATGATTTTCTGTGCTGCAGGTACGGGAACGTTTCGCTGGCAGCTAGAGTGAAAGATCCATTGACGGGTGCGACAAAACGATAGCCACGACGGGCAAGAGTTTCGATATACACTGGGGCGTCCGCGGACTCGCCGAGCGCATCACGCAACCTTTTGATGGCGGCATTGAGGCTGTGATCGAAGTCAACGAAAGTGTCCTGAGGCCAGAGCTTGCTGCGCAATTCGTCGCGGGTGACAAGTTCTCCCGGTCGTTCCAGCAGAGCGAGCAAAACCCGAAATGGCTGTTCTTGAAGCTTTATTTTCCGGCCGGCGCGGCGGAGCTCGCCAGTTTGCAGGCCGACCTCGAAGGAGCCAAAACGAACCATTGCAGGTGAGGGGTTGGCAGGCATAAGAAGCTCTCTGGTGATGGAAGTCTACCATTTTCGCTCGCCGTTCCGGCGACCGGGCGTAGTGCCAGAAAATCGGTGGGTTGGAGTCCTTTTTCATGCCATGATCTGCTTGCTTTCGAGATGAGAGGTTCGCGATGGGTCGGCAGACATTTCTTATCGCGGTACTGCTGACCATGACCATCTCGCTGCACGGTCAGGCGACGACGCCGGGACTTTTGCCTGGGTCGGACCATACATGTAAGGCGGTCTTGGATGACGGCACGTCGTACGAGAAATGGGACCGCGTTTTGTTGGAAGAGTGGGAAGGACAGCGGCTGTATGTGAGGGTGCGCGCGTACTATCGGCCGGGATCAGGAGAAATGCTCTGGCGGAGCACGGGTTATTCGAAAGCCGGATGCCAAGGCACGCTGAAGGAAATTCCCAAGCGCGCGGACACCGGCTGTGGAGAAAATGATCGGCACATCTTGTTGCTGCGAGACGGAGAATGGGCGGATTTTTGGGCGGAGCGAGGTCGGATCGTGGTTTTTCACAGTAACCTGAAATTCGCGACGCGCGAAAAAGCGTGGGCGCATATTGGGCAGCATTGGCGGGAGGCGAGCGACGATCCCGGGTCTTCGACGAAATGGATGTCCGAGGTGCTGCTCTACGATCAATTGGGGCGGGAATTTTTTCGGCCGAAAAGTCTGCAATGGGATGCGCGACCATACAAGTACGATTCGCTCCTGGGCGTGAAGAAAATGGGAACGAACTGGGTAATGGAGATGAAAGGCGCGGACGCTGCGAATCGCGCGACCGTAGTGCTGGATGGGAATTTTAAGGTAGTCAAGGTTGCCAAGCATTCGGAAGGAGAACGACCATGAACGAGGGAACAGCGAAGTCAGCAACAAAATCGCGAGCGAATTATGCACGGCCGGGATTTAACAATATTGCGCCGTACATACTGGTGAAGGGAGCGGCGGAGTTCGTTGAGTTTTTGAAAGCTGCGTTTGGCGCGGAGGAGCGGGTTCGTGTGCCAAGTGAAGATGGTTCGGTCATGCACGCGGAAGTAGCCGTGGGAAATTCGGTGATCGAACTGGGAGACGCGAACCAGAAGCATCCAGCACGGCAAGTGGCGATTCATCTTTATGTGGACGACACGGATGCGACTTACCAACGGGCTTTGCGGGCGGGCGCGATTTCGCTGCAGGCCGTGGCGGATATGGCGTGGGGAGATCGTCAGGGCAGCGTGCGTGACAGTTTTGGCAATCGCTGGTACATCGGAATGCCCAAGGGTTGGACTCCGGGACCGGAAGGCTTACCGAGTGTGCAGCCGTACTTGCACTTGCGCAGCGCGCAAAAGTTTATTTCGTTTGCCGAAGCGGCGTTCGGCGCGCAGGCCGAGGGCGTGGCGCTGTCTGAAGATGGCAAGGTGCTGCACGCGACGATCCGCATGGGCACGGGTACGGTGGAGATTGACGAGGCCGGTGGCGAATCCGCTCCGTCGCCGGGTTATATGCACTTTTATGTGGCGGATGTGGATGCGGTGTATACCAAGGCGTTGAAGGCGGGAGCGACTTCGATTGAGGCGCCCAATGACAAGCCGTATGGAGAGCGGTCGGCCGGAATTCGGGATGCCTTTGGGAATGTTTGGTGGGCGGCGACGTATTTGGGGCGATGAGGTAGGCTGCTGAAGAAAATAAACGTCAGAAAGAACCGCGCCCATAAAATCGAGGGCTGCGGCACCCGCGAAAAAAGGTGAGCGACGCAGGGATGGTGGCGAATGATCGCGCAGGTGTGAGCAGATGAAAATTGTTTCGCTGAATGTGGGAATGCCCCGGGAACTGTTGTGGCATGGCAGACCTGTGGTCACTGGAATATTCAAGGAGCCGGTAGAAGGACGAGTGGTGCTGCGGAAACTGAATCTGGATGGAGACGGGCAGGCGGACTTGACGGTGCATGGAGGCGAGTACAAGGCGGTGTACTGCTATCCGGTGGAGCATTACGACGATTGGAAGAAGCAGTTGCCGGAGCGGGAATTGCCGATGGGAATGTTTGGAGAGAATTTTACCACCGAGGGGATGCGGGAGGATGCGATGCATTTGGGCGACCGGTTTTCGGTGGGAACCGCGGAAGTGGTGGTGACGCAGCCGCGGCTGCCTTGCTACAAGCTAGGCGTGCGATTTGGCACGGACGACATGGTGAAGCGGTTCCTGGCCAGCGGGCGCACGGGATTTTATATAGCGGTGAGCCGCGAGGGACAGGTGGCCGCGGGTGACGAGATTAGGCTTATCGCGCAGGATGAAAATTCGGTTGCGGTTTCAGAAATTACCCGGTTGTACGTGACAAAGCGGTTTGCGCCGGAGGATGTGCACTCGCTGCGGCGGGCGATGCGAATTTCGGCGCTGCCACAGAGTTGGAAGGATTATTTTGCGGAGCGGATCGCCAAGGCGGGCGGGTAAGGACCGAGAAATCCGAAGAATGCAGCACCGCTAGAAGCTCGTGCCGACAGTCTTGTGCCTTGACTTACTTAGGGGCGTAGAAAAGATAGTCGGCGGAATAGGGGACGCGGACTTCCTGATTGACGTGGTCGGCCTCGCAGCCGGAAGCGGGCGCTTTGCCGCCCTTGGTATTGAGCCGCTGGATGCTGGTGGCTCGAGAGAGAACGCCGTTGACTTCATGGCTGACGACCTTGAGCAGCAGCCAGGGAATGGATGCGGCGTCGGGCGAAGCGACGCTCATAGAGGCCTTAGCGGTCACCTGGCTGCCGTCGCTTATCTGCCAAGTCGGGCCAGCGAAATGTTTGCCAATGGGCTGATCTTTCTTGTCGAGGAGTCGGGCGTCGGGAGCCTTGAGAATCCAAGCGAATTGCGATGATTCGCTTCTGCAGGCGTAAATCTGGTCGCCTTTGACGTGCACCTGGAGGAGGAGCCGCGGCGGTACGGGTTGATCGGATTGCTTCAGACCGACAGGCGACGAAAGCGTGGAAACCGTGGCGATGAGCGTGGCGGCAGGCGCGAAAAAGCGGATGCGATTGCGCATGTGTGGTCCTCCCCTGTAAGTGCAGCCCGTTACTTCGCCATGACAGATTTCCAGCGGGCCCAAGCTTGCTCGCGGGCTTTTTTGTTGGCGGGATTAGGGTCATCGGGAGTTTCTCCGGCGCGCATGAAGCCGTGACCAGCGCCTTCATAGGTGACAGGATCGTAGGTTTTGCCGGCAGCTTTCATCGCTTCGGCGGTTTCGGGAATCGTGGCGTCGATGCGGGCGTCGTTACCTGCGTAGAAGCCGTGCACCGGCGCCTTGATACGCGACATGGCGTCCTTGGCCGGCGGTCCGCCGTAGAAAACAAATGCTGCGGTAAGATCGCCACGATTGGTAGCGAAGCGGAAGGTCTGCGAACCGCCCCAGCAGAAACCGGCGACATAGAGTTTGCCGTTGGCGGCGGGGAGCTTCAAGCCGTAATCGGCGGCGGAATCCAGGTCGGCGGTGATTTGATCGGGAGGAAGCTTGCCGATAGCTTCGGTGACCCCGCCCGCTGCGAAATCCTTGGTTCGGCCGCCGTTTGGTCCCATGCCGCTCAGCAGATCGGGAGCGACGGCGATGTATCCCGCGCCGGCCACTTCGTCTGCGAGTTCCTGCGCCCAATCGCTCAGGCCGAAAATTTCGTGGATGATCAGGACAACCGGACGTTTGTCTTTCGATTCCGGATAGACGACCAGCGTTTCGACGCTGCGGCCGTCGTGTTTTATGCTGACCCATTCGCTGTGGCGCGGGGATTTGGCGATGCGCTCGCGGGCCCAAGGCTGCGACCACTCTTGTGCGGCGGCGGTCTGTGCTGCGAACAAAATTCCTATCGAGACCAGCAGCGTATTGGATGCAGAGCGCCTCATATGTCACCTCCTTTACGTCTGGCTGCGATAGTAATTGCGTCTAGAGAAAGCGGCAAGCGTTTTGGTGATCACCGCCCGTTAAAAAATCCAAAGGGCGACCCATAATTCGAGGCTGGGCCGCCCTCCGCGTTCCATACATTCTCCGTGTTGCATATCCTCGGTGTTCCATAAGGATGAGATGCCCGAGAGACACGCTAACGGAATAGGAGCTGGGCGAAGTCGGTGAGATTGCGGCGCCAGACCATCCAGGTGTGGGCGCCGGGAGTTTCCATGTCCACGTGATTGATTTTCTTGGAGGCGAGCCAATTCCGCACCGCACGGTTGATATCGATCAGGTGATCGTCGGTGCCACAGGCGATCCACAGCAGGCGAATCTGTGGATTGGATTTGGCGTCGAGAGAGGGGAATTCCTTAGCGAACTCGGAAGTGATGCCGCCGGAACTGAAGGCGCCAATCCAGGCAAATTTGTCGAGCGTATTTAATCCCGTGAGCAGGGATTCCGAGCCACCCATGGAGAGGCCGGCGATGGCGCGGGAGTCGCGATCTTGCTTAACGAGATAGGCCGATTCAACCTGCGGAATGACTTCGCTGAGCAGCGCTTCGCGAAATTTGTCGAAGTTGCGCTGGGTGATGCCGGGATCGTGGAAGACTCCAGAGTGCGGCTCGAGGACTTTCGGCTCGCCATAGCCGAGCGGCATAACGACGAGCATGGGCTTGGCTTTGCCCTGGGCGATCAGGTTGTCGAGAATGACGTTGGCGCGGCCGACCTCGGTCCAGCCGTTGGCGTCGTCACTATAGCCGTGCAGCAGATAAAGGACAGGATAAGTTTGCCTGCTGCGCGGGTCGTAGCCGGGCGGAGTGTAAACAAAGAAATGCCGTTGATCGCCAACGACCGCGGATCTATAGAAATGATGATGGACTTCGCCGTGAGCAACGTCGTTGGTTTCCCAGGAAAGTGTGGGCGGGCCAGGCACGTGTAGCTCGTTCGAACGATAGAGGAAGTTGGGCTTGCTGGTGTAGTTGGAAGGATCGAGCAAGGCCACGCCATCGGCGACGAAAGAGTAGCCATAATAATCGGGAGCGAGGGGATCGCTGGTCACGCTCCAAACGCCTTGATCGTCCTTTTGCATGGGAAGAGGCTTGCCGGAGCCTTCGATCGAAACGGCGACTTCCTTGACGTTGGGTGCGCGGAAGCGGAAGGTGACGCTGTGATCCGCGTGGACCTCGGGCGAGACTACGGGCGGCGGATCATGCTGAGCTGCTGCTTTGCGGGGTGTAGAAATCACGGCGAAAAGCAGCATGACGAGACCTAGAAAGGTTCTTTTCATCATTCACCGTTGCGAACAGCTTTTTGCGCCAGCAAATGTCGGGTATATTCGGCCGCCGGGCAAACTTGGCCCGGGCATGTTACAACATTGGCCCGCTCCTGCGCACGATGCGCAACTCGTCGCCTTCGAAGCGTTGTCACACGCCTTCTGCAGCAACCCTCCGCCGAAATATTCACCGGATATTATGCTCTTGAATCTTTCACCGACTCCGGCCTGCCATTTGTCGATACCAGAGCGTCGCTGCTCGAGCGTTTGCACAACGGCGGCGTCCGATTTCCACTCCAGCGAGCATTTTTTGCGCTTCGTGGCTGACGGTGGAGGGGACCTGTACGATCCGGGTCACGTAAGCTGTGCCATCGGGTACGATGGTGCTGCTGTTGGTCTGTTCGGTTTCACAGGGAGTTCGCTGCGCGACTGCCGTTGACGCCACTAAGGGCCCACCAACGGCACTTAGGATGACTCCCGTCTGAATATTGTGATGTGAATTCCCTCTTTGCTCGCTCTGAAAAACGGTCAAAATTTATCAGCTTTAGATAGGCGCCTAAGTGTCATGCGCGTTGCTACATTCCCGTTGCGCGGACGAAGACTGAATGCTAGGCTGAGCGAACAAAAGGCGAATTAAATGATGAAGCCGAAAGGGCTGTGAGAGGAACAAAGATCGCGGGGGAACTGAGGAGGCGAGCGTGTCAGACAGCTTGGCAGTGCGCCGGACACCAGAAGGCCGCCTAAAGGTGGCCACCAAGGACAGCAAAACGACGGGCCCGACAAGAGGCACAGCGATCGCACGCGTAAAGGAGGTACTGAATGGCCTTGCTGAGCGGGATTACCAGGGCGAGGTGCTTACCGCCGTGCGTCGATTCCCGGCCCGGGCAGCAGAATTTGCGGATTGGCCGGAATGGATGCGGCAGGAATTGCGCGCGGCATATCAATCAAAAGGGATCGCGCGGCCGTATTCGCACCAGGGGCAGGCGGCCGAGGCGGTGCATGCTGGAAAGAATGTGGTGATTGTGACGCCGACGGCTTCGGGGAAAACGTTGTGTTACAACCTGCCGGTGCTCAATGCGATTTTGGAAAATGAGCATACCCGGGCGTTGTATTTATTTCCGACCAAGGCGCTGGCGCAGGATCAACTCTCGGAATTGTGTGACTTGGATCAGCGGCTGGAAACGTGGGTGGCGCGACGCGAGGAAGACCAAGGTGGCCGCTACCAGAACCGCGAAGCGATCGAGAAACGAGCATCCCAAAAACCGGCCTCTACAAATGCAGGCGCTGCGACGAGGCTTGGGGTGTTTACCTATGACGGGGACACACCGAGCGATGCGCGAAAGGCAATTCGGGAGAAGGGACACGTTGTCCTGACCAATCCAGACATGCTGCACGCGGGGATTTTGCCGCAGCACACCAAGTGGACCCGGCTGTTTGAGAATTTGCAGTACCTGGTGATCGATGAACTGCATTCGTATCGCGGCGTGTTCGGAAGCCATTTGTGCAATGTTTTGCGGCGGTTGCGGCGGATTGCTAGGTTTTATGGGAGCAATCCGCAGTTTATTTGCTGTTCGGCGACCATTGCGAATCCGCGCGAGCTGGCGGAGCGGCTGACGGAAAAAGAAGTTCAGGTGCTGGACGCAAACGGTGCGCCCGCGGGTGAAAAGACGTTTGTCTTCTACAACCCGCCGGTCGTGAACCGTGCGCTGGGGATTCGCCGGAGTTATATCAACGAGAGTTCGCGGGTAGCACAGGAATTCCTGAAGCACGATCTGCAGACCATGGTGTTTGCAAATTCAAGACTGCATACGGAGATTTTGCTGACGTATTTGCAGCAGGCAAACCCGCATTTTCCCGGGACGCCGGAAACGATTTGCGGTTATCGCGGCGGATACCTTCCGCATGAACGCCGCGAGATCGAACGCGGCTTGCGCGAGGGTCGAATTCGTGGCGTGGTTTCAACCAGCGCGCTGGAATTAGGGATTGATGTCGGATCGCTCGATGCGACAGTGATGGCCGGCTATCCGGGGACCATTGCAGCGACGTGGCAGCGCGCGGGGCGCGCCGGGAGGCGCAACGGAAGCTCCTGCGCGGTCCTGGTGGCGTCATCCGCGCCTCTGGATCAGTTCA
>Ga0126381_100005588_pt1 | contig 13855 bp, 34 predicted proteins | sample PanSoiMetPlot_28_FD_96465 | JGI IMG/M metagenome (GOLD analysis project Ga0126381, IMG submission 96465) | Tropical forest soil microbial communities from Panama - MetaG Plot_28 | ecosystem: Environmental > Terrestrial > Soil > Tropical forest > Bulk soil | place: Panama | collected 2016-02-17
CCGCGCACGGAACGGGCCGGCGCCGCGCATACGCGGGACCTCACGAAGCGCTCGGCCTCGGCCGCCGAGGTGGACGTGCCCAAGCGCATCGTCCGCGCCTCGGGCGGTCGAACCCACCGCCAGGCCGGCGGACCGCTGGCCACGCCGCTGGCGTCCGGCATGGGCGGCCAGGGGCGGTTCAACTTCAACTACCCCGCCAACCGCGCCCAGATGCTGGCCGACGGCGGGCGCGCCAAGGCGCACGAGCGCTACGGGCACGGCCCCGACTGCAGCTGCCCGTCGTGCCGGAAGGGCAAGGCCGGCGGCGGCGGTCTCGGCATGCTGGGCGGCCTGATCCCGCTAGCGATCGACCAGATCGAGGGCGGCGACGGCGACAACAAGCCGGCCCCCTACGCGCCCGGGACCGGCAAGCGCGCCGGCGGCCGAGCGGGGCGCGCCAACGGCGGCGCCGCGCCAGGCCCGTCCGAGGACATGGCCGGCGTCGGCCAGCCCAGCTTCCGCCACCGCGCGCCGAGGGGCGAAAACTCGAGCCGGGCGAGGACCCTGGCGTCGGCCAAGGCGCGCGCCGACGGCGGCGCCATCGCCGAGGGAGCGCTGAAGCAGCATCGCCTGGAGCACAAGGCGATGGGCAAGGCCAAGGGCGGCGGCTTCCGCACCGCCTCTGGCGACGTCAGCGAGGCGGGCCGCGCACGCGCCGAGGCCAAGGGCCAGACGATGCCGGGCGGGGGCTTCCCGATCCGCAACAAGGCGGACCTCGCCAACGCCAAGCAGTCGGTGGGGCGCGCCAAGAACCCCGAGGCCGCGCGCCGCTGGATCGACAAGCGGGCCAAGGAGCTTGGCGAAGCGCCGATCGGCCGGGCCTCCGGCGGCCGGGCCAAGAAGGGCACCACGGTCAACATCGTCATCGCCCCTGGCGGCGCCAACCCGCAGCCGGCCGGGCCGCCTGGCCTGCCGCCCAACCTGGCGCTGCGGCCCCCGGCGGCGCCGATGCCGATGCCCGCGCCTGGCGCGCCGCCCCCGGCCGCCCCCGGCGTCATGCCGGTGCCGATCCCGATGGGCGGCGGGATGCCGCCTGGCGGCATGCCACCCCGCGCCCGAGGTGGCCGTGCGCCCAAGGTGCGCGGTGAGCCCGAAGCCGGGTCAGGCTCGGGCCTCGGTCGGCTGCAGAAGGCCGAGGAGTACGGCCACCGCTCGCGTGAAGGCGAAGGCCTGAGGAAGTAGGCATGGCAGAGCCGGTCAGGGCGGAAGGGTTGAGGATCAGGGCGGAGGCGCTGCGCATCACGGCGATCCCGGTCTGGCCGGGCGTCGGTGTCGAACTCGCGCTCGTCGATCTCTACGACAACGACATCGTCTTCTGCTGGCCGACGGTGGCGATGTTCAAGGAGGCGATGCTCGGCGTGCTCGCCAAGCCGGAGTTTCAGGAGCGCTGAATGGCGTCGGCCCTGCAGCTCGAAGCGAAGCTCAAGGAGATCATCGCCGCCGAGCGCGAGGACCGGCTCGCTGACCTCGCGGACGGCGGACCCGAGGACTACGCCGCCTACCGCGAGGCGGTGGGCTTCATCCGCGCCCTCGACACCTTCGGCGAGTGGTGCGCCGAGGCCGGAAAACAGCTGGACGAGAGGTAGACCATGCCGGCGACGGCTTACGCGCACGACATCGACCCCCGGCAGAAGCTGCTCGACGCGATCGGCGACGTGGCGGGCGTCGAGCTGTTCCACACCCAGGTGCTGTGCGCGATCTACATCGCCCCGGAGACGACCAAGGGCGGCATCATCCGGCCGCCGAGCAACGTCGATGAGGACAAGTACCAGGGCAAGGTCGGCCTGATCGTCAAGCTGGGGCCCGAGGCGTTCGCCAAAGACTCGAAATGGCAGTGGCCGGACGATCTCGGGCTCGGCGACTGGGTCTTCTACAGGGTCTCCGACGCCTACGCCTGCCACGTCAACCAGGTCGACTGCCGGATCATCGAAGATGTCGACGTCAAGGGCCGCGTCGACCACCCAGACAGGGTCTGGTGAGGAGCTGAACGATGGCTGATCCCACCGATTCGGTCGAACTGGCGCTCGCGGAACTCGAAAACGAGGCGCTGCCGACCCACACGCGCGAACACAAGCCCCCGGAAGACGAGATCGAGGTCGAATATGCCGACGAGGGCGGCGATGCGTCGGGAAAAGGCCCGGAAACCGACATATCCGGCCAACGCGCACAGGAACCGGGCGAAAAACGCGAGATTCCGGCCGAAGAGGGCATCGCCGAGCTGCGGGCGCGCCTGCAGGCGTCCGATCGGGCCCGGCAGCAGGCCGAAGAGCGCGCCAGCCAGGCCGAACAGGCCCGCGCGCAGGCCACCGGCCAGACCCAGGACGCCAATGTGCAGTTCCTGACCTCCGCGCTGGAGGGCGTGAAGCAGTCGATCGAAGTGCTGGAGGCGAATCTGGCCGAGGCCTACGCCGTGCAGGACTTCGGCCAGGCGGCCAAGATACAGACCGAGATCGCCCGCACCGCGCAGCGCGAAAGCCAGATCGAGGCCGGTCTGGAGCAGCTGAAGGCGATGCCGAGGGAGCAGCCCAGGCAGTCGCAGCCGCAGCGGACCGACCTGGTCGAGCAGGTCGCCAGCCAGCTGACCCCGAACGCCGCCGCCTGGGTCCGCGCCCACCCGGACTACGTCACCGACCCGGTCAAGAACGCCGACCTGATGAGCGCCCATTACGCAGCGATGGCGAAGGGCCTGCAGGCCGACTCCCTGGACTACATCCGCTTCGTCGAGGGCCGCGTGCTGAACGTCGACCCCGAGCCCCGAACCATCGAAAGGCGCGAACCCGTGGCAGACACCCGCCGCTCGGCGCCGCCCGCCGCCCCGGTCAGCCGGGGCAACGGCGCCGCCAGCAACCCCACCCGCGTGACCCTGAACAAGGAGCAGCGCGAGACGGCGCACGAGAACTTCCCCGACGAGATGCGGGAGGACCCGTCCGGCCGCAAGGCCGAGCAGGCCTACGCCCGCAACATGCTGATCTTGCAGCGCGAAGGGCGCATGAAGGTGAACTGATGGTGACCCGTCGCGCACGCCCGAGGGGCGCCAACCACTATCCGCGCAAGATCGAGACGCCCGACGTCGCGGCGTTGTCCGAGGCCGCGTTCGGCAACGGCGCCGAGCCGCCGCCCGAGCGCCCCGCGCTCAGGGCCGATGGGCCGCGCGAGGAGTCGAGCCGCGAGCGGGCCGCCCGGCGCGCCGCCGAGATCATGGGCCACCTGGACGGCGCGCTGGAGGAAGGCGCCGACGAGCTGTCGCTCGACACCATCTCGGTGCCCGAGGGCTGGACCTACGAGTGGAAGCGCCAGACCGTCTACGGCAAGTCCGACCCGGCCTACGACACCAAGCTGGCCAGGACCGGCTGGGAGTCGGTGCCGTCCGATCGGCATCCGTCGATGATGCCGAAGGGCCATCGGGGCGAGATCACCCGCGATGGCCTGGTGCTGATGGAGCGACCGCAGGTGATCACCGACCGGGTCCGCAAGATCATGTACGAGCGCGCCCGGGGCGCCGTGCGGCTCAAGGAGCAGCAGCTGAACGAGGCGCCGCAGGGCACCTTCGAGCGGGTCGACGAGGCGGGGCGGCCCACGGCGCGGGTGCGCACCACCCACTCGCCGGTCGAGATACCCGTCCCCACCGAATGAAGGGCTTCATGGACGCCCTGATGCCGTGGTTCCAGTTGTCGGCCACCTGGCTGACCGAGCGTAAACTTGTCGCTATATTGCTAATTTGGGGCGAAAGCTGGCTCTTGATGGCTCTTATACTGGTTGACGGCAAGGTGAGCGCCAGCATCGTGCAGCTGATCAGTGTCGGGGTCGGCGGCTTTACGACGGCGATCGGCATCATGGCGCAGTCGATCTGGCGTGAGGGCCACGTCGGCGTCGATACCAGCAAGGAGAACGGCGCGAAGGCGCCGCCGCCATGAACCGGCTGCTCCTGGCCATCGCCAGCCGGGTCTACGTCTGGGCGCTGGTGCGCGACCTGAAGGCCGATCCGCCCGAGGACGCGGCGACCTGGCTCGCCCCGCTCGACAGCAGCGAGCTGCGCCGGCTGGCCTGGCGCGAGATCGGCGCGATCCGCGTCTCGATCATCGAGCATGGCCGCTACCAGGACCGCGAGGCGCGCATCCTGAACGACCGGCTGAGCCGGCGCTACGACCCCGGCCAGGCGGTCAACGAGGCGGCCAACCGCGCCATCGCCGCCAAGCAGGCGGCCGGCGAGCGCAGCCCCGACACCCTCACCGCCAAGCAGAAGCTGGCCCTGCAGGTCCAGCAGCAGCACCTCCAGCGGGTGATCCGGGACAGCTGACACCCACGGCTGAAACTTGACGGTATGGTAAAGCGTCACTTGACAACAGACGTAAGTGCGCGGCCAAATAACGCCGTTCCACTCCGGTGGGACGGGGCTGTGGGCGCGATCCCCCTGACCTAACCGCGCGCCTTATCGACCAGGGAGACTCCTGAACATGTTCAAGCTCTTCGCGGCTGCCGCCGCGTGCGCCCTGCTGGCTGGCCCGGCGCTCGCGGCGACCGCCACCACGGCGACCGCCACCTCGGCTGTCGCCTCCGGGACCTTCAGCACCGCCGCTGGCCCCGGCACGACCATCTCGGCCTCGACCGCCACGAACACCTCCAACGGCAACGCCCAGGCGCTGTCGCTGCAGCCGGTGTTCTCGGCGACGAACGCCAACAGCCACACGGCCGGCTCTTCGGCGAACGCTTCGGCTTCGAACCAGCCTTCCCTCGCGGGCGGCTTCTCGTTCCAGGCCGGCACGGCGACGTCGAGCGCTTCGGCGCACTGAGGCTTTCCGGCGCCGGGCGCGATCCCCTCGCCCCCCTGGACGAGCGGTTGCCCTCTAACCCGGCGTGGAAAGGGGGGGCGGGGTTCTCTGGGCCCCGCCTCTTCCACATCCATCCCATGAACAGGTGGGGCACGATGACCAAACTCCTGACGACGACCGCCATCGCGGTCGCCCTCTTCGCAGGCGGCGCTGCCCACGCGCAGACCGTCACGACCAACGCACCCTCGGACCAGGCGCAGGGCCAGTCCCAAAGCGTCGGTCCGCAGACCTCGACGTCCAACGCCGGCTCGGCCTCCGACGCCCGGCAGGCCCAGGTGCAAAGCCAAGGCTCGATCACCAACGGTGGCTCCAGCGCCAACAACGGCGGCGTCACCGTCGGCCCCGACACCTCGACGTCGGACGCCCATTCCAACTCGGAGAGCGGCTCGGTCTCGGTCAGCCACGGCGGCACGGCGTCGTCGACCGCGAGCGGCGGCAACGCCAGCAACCAGGCCTCCAACGCCGGCAACGCCCAGAACATCACGTTCAACAGCCCGCCGACCCCGACGCACACCACGCAGGACGTCCGCGCGGCGCCGACCGTCTATGCGCCGGCGCTGGCCACCACCCTGACCGAGACCTGCATGGGCTCGACCTCGGGCTCGGGCAGCGGCATGGGCTGGGGCTTCTCGATCGGCTCGACCTGGACCGACAAGTCCTGTGAGCGGCGCCTGAACGCCGATCGCGTCGCCGGGCTCACCGGCTCGCGCGAGGCGGCCCGGGCGATCCTCTGCGACGACAAGGAGGTCTACGAGGCGTTCTCGCGCGTCGGCGAACCCTGCCCGCAGGACCCGGCCTACAAGCAGATGCCGCCGGAGAGCTACGTGCCGGTCCCGCCGCCGCCCCCGCCGCCGCCCCCGCCGGCCCCGGCGATCAACATCTACTCGGCCCCGCCGCCGCCCCCTGCGGGCGAGGCGGCCCCGGACGAGCAGCAGTTGGCGCCGAAGACGCCAAGGGGCTAAGGCGTCGCGAATCCCCTGCCGCTCATTTCCCCCTGCGGCAGGGGCTACAGCCCCCGATCCCGCCCCACCGACGAAGGGTCGGGTTAGCTGGTTGGCCCGGCCCCTCCACCGAAGAGCGCCGGGCCAATTAGCTGGCAGGGAGACACGAACATGACCAACCCCGTGATCTACGCCGCCGCCTACCTGCTGCTCACCGCCCACGCGCCTGGCGGCGGCGGGCCGGTGGGGCTGGCCGACGCGGTGAAGCTCGACTGCAAGCAGCTGCCGCCGAGCCACCTGACGATCCGCTGGGTGGACGGCTACCACGCGCGCCACCCGGCCCATCACCGCCGCCACCATCACTGACTCGGCGCGTAGCGCCCGTCGTCGTGCTCGATCACCGTCGTCGGGTCGTCGGCGTAGCTGTCGGCCTGCGCCCGCCGAACGATGAGGTTCTTGCGCCGGTGCTGCGGCCGGGCCGCGTAGGCGCTCAGCAGCGCCTCTCTGCCGCCCTTGGCCTCCCCCTGCCAGATGCGCACCGCGCGGCCCTGGCGGCCCGCCCGGTGCTCCCAGCGGTAGACGTTCCAGAGCGCCATCTCAGCGCTCCTGCCAGCGCAGCTCGGCGAACGGCGCGGCCGGGGTGGGATCGGCCTCGGCCAGGCGCCGCGCCCTGGCGCTGCCGATCTCCTGGCCGGCGCAGAAGAAGCGCACCTGAGCCCACGGGCGCTCAGGGATGAAGTGGCCGGCGACGTCGCGGCTGAACCGCTTGCAGCTGCCCAGCACGAAGACCGCCGGCTGCGGCGCGTGCACGGTCGGGTCTTCAGCGATCAGCACGGCGCCGGCCGGGATCGACTCAGGCCGCAGGGTGCGCTCGCCGATCCGGCGGACGTAGGACCCGGCGAGGTAGGGACAGACGCGCAGCGCGAACTCGGCGCAGTCGAGGTGCACGGGCCCGTCGAAGTAGCGGCCCTCGGGGTGGAAGGCCGAGCCGGGGCCGCCGACGAAGCACTTGAAGGCCCCCAGCTGCTCGCCGCAGATGCCGCAGCCGCCCTCGCGTGCCAGCCGCTCCGCGACGTGCGCGTCGTTCATCGTGAAGTGCGGGTCGCCGTTGCCGTCGCGCAGGACGATGGCCGGAATCGGCAGGCCCCGCCGATCTCTCGGCAGGGCCGCTACACGCCTTGGCATGTTGGTCAGGTCGACGCGGCTCATGGCGTGACGCCCGCAGGCACCTGGGCGACAACCTCGGCGCGGTCGGCCAGGGCGATCCCGTCCTTCCACTCGTCGGGCGTTCCGTCCGAGCCGATCTTCAGCGCTCCTGGCGCGATGGCGTCGGCGGCGGCCAGCACCGCGACCACGACGACGTCGTAGGGCTCGCGGTTGGTCTTGGTGAACTCATACGGGTCCTCGTTCTCCTTGGTCAGCAGGAAGGTCTCGCAGCCCTGGTCGCCGATCCCGTTGAAGCGGATGCAGTCGCCGTCGAGCTGCGGCGCCCGGTTCGGCTCATCGAACTCCCAGGCCAGGACGATGTCGTGGTCGGCGACGGCGATGATCTTGCGCGCCGCGTCGAGCAGCCGATCCCACTCGGCGTCGGTGAAGTCTCGCGTGTGCGAGTGATAGTGCGTGTATCCCATAGTCAGCTCTCCTTAGGCTCAGGGTCATGCCGGTTCGCCTTCTCGGCGTAGGCCAGCTGCTCACTCCAGAAGTGGATGCGGGCCTCCCAGTGGCTCTTGCCGCCGGTGTTGCCGGCGGCCAGGGCGGTGGCGGCGCTCAGGCCCGAGCGGGCGCGCTCGACGGTGTAATGCTTGTCGCTCATTGGGCGGCCCCCGCTTTGGCGATGGCGGCGCGCATCTGGGCGACGACGCGGGCGACGACGCGGGGCTTGTAAGCCGGGTCGCGCTCGGCGTCCTCGACGTAGGGCAGCGCGATCACCAGGGCGTTCAGCAGGTCGTCCGAGGCGCTGGCGCGGGCGCGGTAGGCCCGCACCAAGGTCCGCTCGCCCTCCTGGGTCGGCAGGCCCTGCAGGGTGATCATGCCGCCTCGGTGCAGCCGCTCGAAGCCGGCGCCGATGCCGTCGCCGCGATCGTAGGCGAGCATCAGCTCGCCGAGGGTGGGTTGGTCGGTCATGGGGTTCCTCAGTTTGGTCAGGACTCTGGGTTTCATGGTGTCAGACTTCCTCAAACTCGGCCTTGCGGCTCAGCGGGCCGGGATCGTGGCTCGCGTTCCAGGCGCGGCAGATCGCCTGCGCCTCTTCGATGGTGTCGACCCGACCGCCCCGGAGGTAGGTCTTGGGGCCTGCGCCGGGCTCGCGCCCGTCAGGCCAGGCGGGGTTCTTGATCCACCAGGTGCGGTGGAAGCAGCGGTACATGGTCATTACTCCGGTAGTGAGGGCCGCCCGTAGGCGTGCAGGGCGAGGTTCCAGGCGAAGACGCCCAGCTGTTGGACGGTCAGGCCTTCGGCCTCGGCCAGGGCGCGGATCGCGTCCCGGCCGGCAGGCGTCAGCCGGATGTTCACCTGGGCGGTGAGCCCGGCGGCCGGCGTGGGTTTGGGAGGCGCTTTCACTTTGCACCCCCCTTCAGCGCGTCACGGAAGAGCCCGTTGAGGGCGCGCAACGCGGCCTTGTCTTCCTCCGGGATCGGCGGCAGCGGCGGCGGCGGCACGAGCGGCCGGGCGCCGACGTAGCGCTGCTCGGCGTTGGTGCGGACCTTGAACTTCTCGTAGCCGCGCAGCACCGCCTGCGGGCTGTTGTTGGCCCGCACCCGCCCCAGGTCGTGCGACTTCCTGGTCTTGGGGTCGTAGCGGTAGATGATCCAGGTCTTCACTGCTTGCCCTCCTTGATGGCGCGCCTGGCCCGCGCCTCGCGGTAGGCGGGCATGGCGTGACCCGGGAACTGGCGGGCCATCGCCCGGCCGAAGGCCTGGGCGCAGGTCCCGCTGCAGAAGTCCGGGTCGGCGTAGCTCTCGCCGTCCCAGAATGTCACCGACGAGACGTAGCGCGGCACCTCGATGGCCCGCACTGCGCGGCTGTCGGCCTGCTGTTCCCAGGGCTTCAGGGGCCGGTCTGGCGCGTCCTCGTGGGCCAGTGTCGAGTACTCCACCTTGGTGATCTCGCCGTTGACGTAGCGTTGCGCCTCGGCCTTGTCGGCTGGGCGCTCGCCGCGCCCGCGCCGCTTCTCGACCTCGATGGGGGCGCAGCCGAAGCGCAGCCAGTCGGTGCGCTTGGCGATGAGCTTGCCGCAGACGCGGCAGAGGGGACGGGGCTTCACTGGCGAGCCTCTTTGCGCAGGATCGCCGTGACGCCGGCCTCGGCCGCCGTGCGCTCGGCGCGGAAGCGCCGGAGGTTGCCGGCGTGGTTGCAGAGCGTCTTGCCGTCGGCGCGCGCCTCGTAGGTCGCATCGTGGCGGCGCACCTCGATGCGGAAGTCGTCGGAGACGAGGACGTAGCGCGCGATGCCGGCCCGGTAGGGCCGGAACACGACGCCGAGGTAGCTGCGCGGAGCGCCGCTGAGCGGCGCCCCGTACACGGGATGGGGCGGGCGCCCCTCGTGGTGGTTGGTCACTGCGCCCCCCGCTCCACCTCGGCCTTGCGCGCCAGGAAGGCGTCGTAGCCCTGGAACCACATGCCCCGGCTGGGGCCGGTGATCGCCTCTGACTGCTCACGCGGCCTGCCGGCCCTGGCGGCCTGCCAGCCGCCGAGCGTGCGGCCCTCCAGATCGACCGGCGGGTTGAGCGGATCGCGGGCGGCGCGCACGGTGTCGTCAACCCACTGGCGCAGGTCGTCGGCGCGCATGCGCTTGCCGTCGGTGAGGGTGTTGGGCCGGCGCACGCGGAACCAGCCGCCGCCCACGTACTCGACGCGGGTGCGGGAGCCGATGCCGCGCAGGGTAGCCTGCAGCGCAGCGGCAAGGGTGTCAGCTTTCAAAGCCATGTCAGTCAGTCCTTGGTTGAGGTTTCAGAGATCGCCAGGGCGTCGCCCTGGGCGGCGTAGGCGCGTTGGATGAAGCCCGGCCACGTCCGGCGCCGCACGAGGCTCCAGCGCCCGTCCTTGGTCGCCAGCTGCACGTAGATGACCAGCCGGCGGAAGTCGAAGCGGTCGCGCTCGGCGCCCAGGCCGACGATGCGCGCGAGGCGCTCGCCGCCTTCCACCTGCACCCAGATCACGTCGCCCTCCTTGTAGGCGGCGCTCTTGATGAAGTCGGTGATCTGGCCGGGACGGTCGAACGCGACGTCGTCGCCGAAGTTGGACGAGTACGCCCGGACCTGGGCGGCGTCGGGGGCGCCGTCGAGCCAGCGCTCGGCGACGCGGTTGTTGGCGCGGGTGCGCCTGCGGGCAAAGCCGTGCATCAGCGGGTGACCTCCAGCACGCGGGTCTCGTAAGCCGCCCACTCGCTGGCGCCCTGGGCGCGCTGCGCGAGGTCGGGGCGGCTGGCCCAGGTCAGGGCGTTCCAGCGGTCGTAGACGCCGTCGGCCTTGGCGGCCTCAACCTTGGCGACGCGCGCGGCGCGGCGCTCGGCGACGTAGGCCTGAACATCGGGATGCTCGGCGATGAAGGCTGCGGCCTCGCGGGCGAACTGCTCGTTGAGATCGGCGAAGCTGCTGACGACGTAGTCGCCCGGTAGGCCGAGCGCTCGGCGCCGTTTGATCTCATGGCGCTTGCGGTCGATCGCCTCGGCGCTGGCGGCGGTCGCGTTGGCCAGGGCGATCTCGTAGCTCCGCCGCCCGACGACGACGTGGCTGTAGACGCGGTTCTGGCTGACGCGCTGGGCGGTCCGGCCATCGGGCAGGACGACGGTGTGTTTGGTCTTGGGCACGGGTCTCTCTCTGGGTTGGCCGTTGATAGCGTGATCGATAGCAGAAGTGCTAGCGCCCAGTCAAGCATTGACATGGGGGGTAAGTGCGCCGCCAAGTGGGGGCGCGATGCGCCGGAAGCTGACCGTGCCCCACCTGCCCAACCTCACCGACGCCGAGCGCCGAGAGGTGGTCAACCAGGCGCGGATGGAGCACCTGCTGGAGCTTGACCTTGCGCCGTGGGTCCACGCCACCACGATGGCCGAGATCGAGCTGCTGGCGGGGGAGCACGGGCTGACCTTCTCGCAGGCCTACAAGGTGGCCAAGCAGGCCAAGCAGGCCCGCTACCCCTGCCTGCGGTCAAGCAGTGCTTGACATCGGAGGCAACCAGGCGCGCAGTGGCCGGCGTCCTTGCTTTGAGACAGGGGCATGGACAGGGGGCGAGCGGCGGTCGGATAGACCCACCTTCGAAGCCCGCAGCTCGTCCCCACCCACGTGGCGCCGCAGATGAGGGACACCGTGAGCGAGCCCACCCAGCCGCCGCTCGTGCAGGCGCGCCTCGACGTGCCGCTCTACCGGCATGGGTAGGCCTCGCCGCGTGCACGCCTACGAGGGCGTCGGCCAGCCGCTCACCACCGCCTGCGGGTTGGCGCTGCTGAAGTACGTCGGCATCGGCGGCGGCGACGACGCCGTCGCCGTCTGGCTCTGCGACGGTCGGATGCGCGAGGTCACCGAGCACGCCACGCGGGTGACCTGCGTGCTCTGCAACCGCGTCATGGTGGCGCGGGCCCGCCTGGCGCGCCTCTGACGGGTGTCAAGCCTGGCTTGCAAAACCGGCCCCGGGCCCTAAGGGAAGGGCCTCACTTCCAAGGAACCTCTGATGCTCATCCTCGTCCTGGCCGCCGTCGCCGGCGTCGGCATCTTCCTGTTGGCGCAGTCGCGGGAAGAAGGCCTCGGCGCCGCGCTCGGCACGACGGGCGCTCTGCTCGTCGCCGCCACTGTCTTCGCCCTCGCCGTCTTCGTGGGCGCGATCCTCATCTGAGCGCGCCGGTCGCGGGTCGCCGAAGCGGCCCCACCGGCTCTGCCCGACTCCGCCGGCCAGGGGCGCATAAGCGCCTAGCGTTCCTTCAGTCGAAGCCCCAGTCCTTGCGGGTCGCTGGGTCGATCTCGACGCGCGCCAGCGCGATCTGGCCCATCAGCCACGCGAAGATGCGCCCGATCGCGGCCTCGTCGTCGTGCATGATCTCGATGCTCTTCATCCGGGACACCGAGATCGACGCGCGGAACAGGTCGGCGTCCGGCCTCGGGCGCTGATCGAAGGGGACCCAGCTGCCCACCGCCCTGGTCAGGGCGTCGGTCATTCCCCGGACCTCGACGCCGTGCGCCGTGCGCAGGTGCTCGGCGATCCAGGCGTCGTCGGGGTTCTCGGGCCACTGATCCAGGTCCGAGCCCTTCAGGCCCTTCTGGATCACACAGAGCTTGCAGACCCACCTACTCATCGTCGTCGCCGAGCAATTCCAGCAGGTCTTCGATGCCGGACTTCAGGGCCTCCAGGTCGTCGCGGGTGTCGTCTCGCGACTGGCTGGTGTCGCCGAACACATCGCGGATCGCCGTCTCGGCGCGGTCGAAGAACTTGCTGGTCATTGCCGCAACATCTTGACGATGCGCGGCTCCGGCCGCCCCGGGAACTGGCGCTCGAAGAGGACGGTCAGCACCGCCGCGCCGCCCATCAGGCCGGCGCCCATCAGGAAGCCGACCGACAGCCAGACCTCGGACTCGAAGAACCCGGCCTCCGGCTCCCGCTCGAAGAGAAGCAGCGCCTCCTTGAAGGCCTGTAGGTCGTCGCGTCGCTGGTCGGTCATCGGCCGCGCTCCATGATCTGCGTGAAGGTCAGCGCCGGGTCCAACCGCACCTGCTCGATGATCTCGGCGACGGTGAGATCGGGCGCGTCCTGCAGCACCTCGAAGTGGCAGCCGGGGTGCGCGGCGTCGAAGTCGCGCAGGTGCTGCAGCCAGGCGTGCCGCAGCGCCTCGGGGACGTGGGCGATGGTGTATATCTTGGCGGTCACTTCAGTCGCTCCAGAGCCTTTATGGCCTCGCGCAGCTCGCGCTCGGCGCGGATCGCCGCGCCCTTCGCCCGGCGCAGCTGCTGGATCGCCGCGCGCTTGGCGAACACCTTGCGCAGCGAGGGCGGGCAGACCCAGGGCTCATCGAGCTTGCCGAGGCGCTTCATCGCCCGTTGGCCCTCCTCCAGAACGCCTGGCGGACCATCGTCACGATCGCCACGTGCCCGAACTCGGCCTCTTCCCAGGTGCAGTAGCGGTCGCTGATGTCGAAAGCCTCCTCGGGGAAGCGCTCGCCCTTGACCGGGTTGGCGAACACCATCGTCTCGAAGAGGATCGGCGGGCCGCCGCCCATGTAGCGGTGGTCGACGCCCAGGAACACCGTCGAGACGGTGGCGTAGCCGAGGTCGGTGAAGGCGACCCGGCGGTCGGCCTCGCTGAACCACTGGCCCCACTCGTGCAGCGTCGCCGGCGCCGGCTCGTGGCCCTCCAGGATGTAGTACCGCTGGCGCGCCATCAGTCCATCCTCGCCGCCTCGAAGCTGCCGTCGGGCTGGACGATGGCGACGATCGACGCCGGGTAGAGGATGATCCGCTCGTCGCCCAGCTGCGTCTCGGCGATCGGCCACAGCGGCGGGTCGCCGGGGTACTTCAGGCACTCGCCCGCGATCAGCGTGAGGGCGGCGATCGGCTGCCAGCCGCCGAAGACGTAGCGCTCGTGGAACTGCTCGCGCGCCGGCCGGGGGTCGTCCGCCGACAGGAACGAGGGGATCAGGCCCAGCCCCTCAGGCGTGGCCCGCGGGTCGCGCAGCACCCAGACCATCATCGGCGGCGCTTCCAGATCAGGTAGGGCTCGCGGTCGTTCGGGTGGGTCGTCGTGAAGGCGGCGGCGATCTGCCAGCCTTCAGCCTCCATCTGCCGCTGCCCGACAGCGGCGGTCTCGCTGTTGAGGTTGGGATCGGCAATGCCGACGGGGACCGCCAGGCCGCTCGTGCGCGGCAGCCCGTAGGTGATGACGTGCTCCCAGTGCTCGGCCTGCAGCACCCGGCTGGCGTCGGCGTCGGAGACGGTCAGCCAGCTGGTCGCCAGCCGCGACGCCTCCAGCAGCGCCTCGCGGGAGGGGAAGGTCATCAGGGCGTGCAGCCGCTCGTCGCTCATGTGAGGTCGCCCCTCCGGTAAGCGTCCACGATCTCTGGCAGGTC
>Ga0126381_100005589_pt1 | contig 13854 bp, 24 predicted proteins | sample PanSoiMetPlot_28_FD_96465 | JGI IMG/M metagenome (GOLD analysis project Ga0126381, IMG submission 96465) | Tropical forest soil microbial communities from Panama - MetaG Plot_28 | ecosystem: Environmental > Terrestrial > Soil > Tropical forest > Bulk soil | place: Panama | collected 2016-02-17
AGGCCACGCGCACGCAGTGGATCGAGAAGACGAAGCTGCGTATCGACGCGGTGGGCTTTCTTCAAGACGTGCCGTACGTGTTCGAGGTCGACCGCACGGTCGGCACTCCCCAGGTTGGCCAGCTCCTCGGGTATCTCGCTGCCTGGCGCGCCATGAAGCTCACGCAGCGGGATCCTCAGGGCGTGCTCGTGACCGCCAACATGCGGCCTGACGCGATGCACCTGGTGCGCGAAACTGGTTTGCAGCTCGTGACTGTCTCCGTGGACTTCCGCGCGTTGTCGCCCTACTCGACCGCTCCGATCGCTGGCACCGAGTGACCGTGTGTGCAGGTTAGAACTTCTGAAATTCGCGTCGAAGTGTTGTGCAGCTCATCTATAAGCTCAACACGCGGCGACGCTGCGTCGACGCGCCAAAAAAATTCCAGTTCGAAAGTTAGGAACTACCCCCCGACCTGGAAGGCGCCACAGGCTGCCGGCCTGGTTGGGCGTCGACGGCGGCCGCGTTTGCCGTTGCCGGCGTAGGCGCCTGGCGTTGCCGGCGTGGCGCCTGGCCGGCGCCGGCGGCATCGCTAGCCAGGCTCGAGGTGCGGATCTCGTGTCAGTGGGGCAAACAATGGCCCTGGCGAGCCCTGGGCTGCACGCATTGCGACGGGGTAAGGGTAGGGCATGGGGGTGTTTTCCGGTTTTGGAGGTACTAAGCAACATGGACAAACGCGAAGAAGAAGAGTTGGACCGACTGCTTCCCAGCACTGACACGTGGAGAGACGCAACGTGCGGCGTGTTCACTGTGGAAACAAGCGGCCTGACCTGGCTTGCCGTGCATGGTGCGTTAGCGTTGGCGTTGCGGCATCCTGGCTACACTGGACCGTCTCGCGCGTTGGTTCTGTCGTTCCTCGAGGAGCTCGGCCACGAGCTCGTGCGCGCCGGCGTGCTCAATGATGATGCGCTACAGTTTGCGAAGAGGTATGAACGGCAACACTCACCTCACGGCGATAGCTGATCCGGAGTCGGTAGGGGTGACGTCGACGGCGCGCCGGCCTTCTTAGCTGCCTTCGCTGAATTGCGCGCCGCGGCCGCGGCCGCCTTTGCCGCGGCGGCCTTGAGTTTCGTTAGCTCGATGAGCAACAGAATGCTCTGATCATCATCCGAGTACCCGAGCTTTGTGAGGTGGTCCGTGTACTCGCTCAAGTCGATGATTCCCTCTGAGAATGCGGTGTCGAGCTCGGCAAGTGTGAGGTGTTTCGTGGGCACTTTGCGTTTGTAGTCCGCGGCCAGCATCACAAGTGCTTTTTCATCCTCACTGAGCGGCATAGAGTTCACGATCCCCTGCAGCTCGTCACGCTCTATATGTCCATCGGCGAAAGCCTGCACCGCGGCCACTCGTACTTCATCCTGGAACGGCCTTTGCGCTTGCAAGTGCATTGTTTCAAGTTTCGTCGCGCCGGTGGGGTCATCGTAGCCAAGCCGTTTGAGGCCGGCTAGCACCTGGCTTTGATCGTAGTGACCACCTTCAAACAGGGTTAAGAGCTCGGCCTCGGTAACCTTCTTTCGGTGGAGCTCGAGCAGCGCGGCGATCTTGTCATCGCTGAGGCCGGCGCGCGCCAGGCTTCTCCAGATCAGAGCAGGCTCCATCACGGCGCCAGTGAACGGATTGACCACCTCGGCCGGTGAGAATTGTGTCGGCCGCGCCACCTCGTTGATGAACCACTTGTAAGGCTCTGCAAGAAGTATCTGCACAATCGGTGCGAGCGCCAGGCGTTGCAGTCGGCCGAGGCCTAGATTTTTTGCCACCTCTTCGCCGATGGTGCGGATTTCGTCGAGATGCACCTCGGGCACCAGGCCGGCGATGGTGGCAATGATCCCGTTTGCGGTTGCGAAGTTTATAGCCAGGCCTGTGAATCGCGCGGCCGCGCGTACTCCACTCATGGGCGAAATCAATTCACGCTCTGTCGTGGTGGGTCCGCTAGGCTCGGTAAAAGTCGCGTCCGGATTGAGAGTCATGCCGGTGTCGGCCATAAACTCGCTGAGCAGTTGCTTGTGAAACAGGACTCCGATCTCCTGGGCGCGCGCGAGGTGTGCGTTGATATCGGCGCCGGCCGCAAGGTGGTTCACGGTGAAGTCAGTGCCGAGCAGCTCGTTTAGCACGCTCGAGGCGAGCAGCGCGAATGATGGATCTAGCTCCTTGCGGAGTGTGTCGAGCGCAACGAAAACCGTTTCCGCCAGCGCGGTGATGAACGGGTTAAGAATGAGCAGCACCACGTGAGACACGCCCATGACCGCGGCGCAAATGGTGACGAGCGCGCCGGCCAGGAGCTCACTAGTCCATCGGCCGAGGCCCCACTGTTTGTTGAACTGACAGAAGAGATCGCGGAAAAACGGATCCAACGTCTGAAACGGGAGCTCTGTCGGCGGGTCGGCGCACTTGATATCAGTCACCGTGACGGTGATGGTGGCTATATCAGGGGGTGTTCCGTTTCCGGTATCTCCGTTTGGCATTACTGACCACCTGCCTCTGAAATAAATCCTGCCTGAGTCGCCGAGTACATAGACTGCACGCGGCCGGCGTCGCCGGCGCCGTTGCGGACCGCGGCCGCCGTTTTGCCGAGTGAGCTCGAGACGCTAGCGGTCTGTCCCCTAGAGAACACGCCGGAAAAGTACTTGGTGAACGGCGTGCCGAAAATTCCTGCCCACGTGGCGTCTAGCGCGGTGATGAATCCCGCGATCAGTGGGAGTTTCTTGAGGTTGCCTAGTGGGTCCACAATGAAGTCCACCCACGAGATGATCTGATTCTCCTTTTGCGCCACCAGGATCATATAGTGCGCGAGTTTTCCCTCGATGGTGGCCAACCAGTTGTCTAGCTTCTGAGCAAACTTGAGGTGAAAGAAACGGAAGATAGTTAGGATCTTCCGCGCGCGTTGGATCAGTTGAATGACCTTCCGGAAGTACATCATTTGGTACTTCTTCATGAGCGCGTGGAGTTTGTCCAGCCAGGCCTTGAGTTTCCTGGCCCACTCGAGGAGTGTTTTGTAGAGTGACCATAGCTTTTTCAGCGCCGCGAGGACCACCGCGCGCCAGATCCGATCCATCATTTTCGATATCCCCTGCCAGATCTGGCCGAGGCCTTCGAAGGAAAAACCGAACGTGCTCTCAATCCCACCTAGCAGAAAGTTCAGGGCATCCACTATCGCGCTAACGAGCGCCTGTAAAAATGCGATGATTGCCTCGATGGCGGCCTCGAGTGAGGCGATCAGACCGTTGAACAGATCCCCGAAACTGAACCCGCCGCCGCCGTCGCCGCCACCGTTCCCGTTAGACACTGAGATCACTCACGGCGCCGGCCGCGCGGAGAGTTGCCGCGGTCGCGTTCACCACTTTTTCCACGTATTCCGGCGTGAACTTGTCTTCGGTGGTCACGTGAGTAAAGGGCCCATGCGTGCCTACGGTGTACGTGATCTGCACCTGTTTCGATGGGAGCAGCGTAGTCGGATCAAAGCCAACCACGCTCCGTACGTTGGTGATTTTTACTAACTTATCCTGCATAGACCACCTCTTTCCGAGATCTCGTGCTAGCTCGAGGGAAAATTGTCCTGGACGTTCACACCTAAACAGAGCACGGTAGTGCGTTCGTTGCCGTCTTGCAGGTTCCACTTTATCGTGATTTGACCGTGAAGTCCGTCTGGTGCGGTTGCCTCGAGGGTGATCTTAAGCACGATAGTTTGCGTGTCGGGGTTGGTTCCCACCGCTTCATAGAGCAAGTGGAACAGGTTCTGTATGTCCTGGGTGAGAATGATGCTGTCTATTGAGCGCCGCGGGTTATTTTGACCACCTAGAAACTGTACGTCACGCTCGATTGGTGGTGATGAGTGCGTTATGTCAAAGCCGAGGACCGCATCGCAGCCGGCCGGAAGCGGCCCTGGCGGTTGCGGTGGTGTAGGCAATCCCGCGGCCGCCAAGTCGTTTCCGAGGGTATCCACGTTGGTTTGCACGTCCGGTAGTGCGTCCACCAGGTTTAGAACGTCCTGGCCGGCGAGGTCCGGATCCACGGCGAGGATCTCTGCGAAAACATTATCCAGTGTGGATCCTGCCGGTGGTCCCACTGGGTGCGGTGGGCGGAATATGCTCTCGGCGAGCAGCTCGAGCGCGTTCGCGGCCTGAGTTCCAATCTCTGACAGCGCGGCGTCTAGCGCGTCGAGGAGTGAGTTGGCGACGGCGAGATCATCCTCGAATCCGTCTGCCGGCGTGCCGGCGTCCCCCACGAGTTGATTAAACAATTCCTCGAAACCTGGATCAGAAACGTCCTGCTCGGTGGGAAACTGCGTGATATCGATTGGATCTATCGCGCGGCCGTGTGACACGGTTTCCTACAACACCAAAGCCATGAGGCACACGTCGCCAATGGTGGCGTTGCCCGTCGCACCGTTTCCCTGATAGGTGACGGAGTACTGCAAGCCGGCGACGGCGCCAGGCGTGTCGATGTACATGCCCGGAAAAATGGAGTTCACACTCGCCGCGATGGTCCAGTTTTGAGACACGTTCACGAGCGCGCCGGTGACGAGGCTCCCGCGCCTTAGTCGCAGCGTTTGTGTGAGTGTGTTGATTCCAGTCAACGCGGCCACGTACCAGAAAACGAAAACGGTAGCGAAGTCTAGAGGTAAGTTGAGCGGTGGCGTGGTGACCACCACGGTTTCAGCGCTACCCGTCGGGGTAGTGTTTACAATCACGTTGCTTGATACGCTCGGAAACCTGACTCCCACAACTCACCTCTTGGTGATTCACTCACAGCGCAAAAGCTAACATGGCCGTATCCACCTGTGTGCCGCCGGCCGTTGCGCCGGTCTGAATGATCGTTAAAGAGTACTGCAAGCCGGCGACGGCGCCAGGCGAGTCAAAATAGTTGCCAGAAAAGAATCCATTAGCACTCGCGGTTTGTGCGAGTCCCCAAGGGTTAAGCCTAAGTGCAGCTCCACCAGTGGTGGTCCCACGGCGTAGGTTGAAAAAAACTGAGGTGACTCCTGTGCCTGCGAGAAACGCAAAAAACCATGAGATGAATATAACCGAAAAGTCCTGGGGTGGCGTGAACGGTGGTGTGGTACACACCACGGTTTCGGTGGCGTTGGCCGGCAGAGGTCCAACAAAAACGTTGCTTTGCACGCTCGGAAATCTGACTCCCATGATTCACCTCTTGCCAAAAAGGCTATCGGCGAGTTCCTGGCTTTTTCGCTGCTCTTGCGCCAGGCGCGCGAGTTCCATCGCCGCGGCGTGCCGGCGGTTTATGTCCATCTGCCTCACTGCCTCGTCTAACATCATCTGCACCACGGCAATAGGCAGGTTGGCCGCTCCGACTGAAACTAAGTGGGTGCGCGGGTCCATCACGATTGTGACGGTAGGCACCGCGAGATGATCCACGCCATGCTCTGCGCCGTTTGCTCCTGGAGAATCCACAGACCACCTCGCAAGTTTTAGATATCCACCCACTCTTGGATCAGCATAAAGAGCGCACTCCACTGATCGCCGGCCTGAATGTTGCCAGTGAGTGAGCGGAAGCGAAAACCACCCGTAAGTACGTTCCCCGGTGGGACCACGGCACTTTGGATAGTGGCGATCACGCCGTTTGGGACGTTTGTTTGCGTCGCGGTGATGTTCTCCACCTGGCCGGCCGCGATGGCCGCGCCAACGTCCGCGGCCCACACAATATTTACTCCATCGTCGATGATCAGCTCCACGTTACGGTTGGCCACGGCGGCCGAGGCCGTGAACACGCCGGCGAACGAAATAATTTGGATCCGTGTGAAGTTTGGCACCGTGAAACTAAAATCGGCGCCGGCGCCTGGTGCGGTGATTGCCTGGCTCAAGTACAGTCCGGAGCTCTCGGCCGGCGAGATGGTGCGGCCGCCTGGCCAGGAACACGGTACCGATTGCGTGCAGTAGTCCCCAAAAAGCGATTCGAACGGCTGCAGTCCCTGGGCGCCTTGTCTCGCAATGGCCATTGCTGCGTAAGTCGCGCCGCGTGAGTTGGCGTTTAGCGGAGTAGCACTTGCCGAGATCAGATATCCCTCGGCCAGGTTGACTGTCAGACTTTGGAGCACGTGAGCGTTAGGCACCGCTATGGTGTTGATGTTGGTGCGAATCGTTTGAGTAAGTTTCGGACCTGGCGGGGGTGTTGCCGGTGGCGCCTGGTCGGGTTGCCCTGGCAGATCCGGCGCCGCCATGAGTAAGCGGACGTTGAAAAAAACCGTGTCGCCGGCGTTGCGGTTTGTCATTGTCTGCAGTACAAGCTTGTCGTCGCGTTGGATGTAGAGCGGCGACGGTGGCGCTATGTCGTCGATGCCGAAGGAAACGAGGTTCGGCTGCGTGGCAGTTTTGAAATTAGGATCCGGCCCCTTGCCTGGCTGGCCTGGCGCCGGAAGTATTACGCTCGAGCCCACGTGACCACCTCTCGGTGACTACCACGAAAAAAAGCGCCGCGCGCCGCGCAGTTCCCAGAAGCATCAACTGTGCGGCCGCGGCGAACGTTTGCTCTCTCGCCGGGCAAACGATTTCGTTTAGTGCGGCTGGCCGGCGGAAGTCGGCGCGCCGCCGCCACCAGGTTGCACCGCGGCACCTGTCGCGCCGCCTGGCACTTGTCCGGGCAGCAGTTGCACGCACTCGAGGTTGATGATGTACGTGCCGCCGGCGCCGTTGGTTTGCACGTCGATGGTGGTCTGCGTCTTGTTCGCAGAGTTGAACACTGGGATCCACGCGCCGCCGAAACCTTCCGCGATATTCATAAACCACGAGTTGGTGAGGTTTCGCAGAGAGGGCTCTGCAGGAAAACCCACGCGCAAGTTGCCAAAGTCCACGCCGGTGATCCCCACGGTATCGCCGCGGGTGTCCACCATTCCCCCGAGCACCGCGTAATCGGTGTTTGCGATCAGGTTGTCGATGGTGGAATTTATGGCCACGGCGCCGCCGAAATTGCCGGTCGCCACCGCGGTGACGGTTACTTCCACCGTGACCATGTTCAAACCGATTTTTTGCAGCGTAGGGAAGTCGCAGAAACGGCCGGCCACACCCCCGAGATCTTCGTAGCCGATGAGCAGTGACGCCGTGTCGATCTCCGCGGCGCCGCCGGTGAGCTCTACGGTGAGGTTGTCCTGCGCGTAAAGTCGCTGCGCGTAAGCACCGTTCAGCAAATTCTCGAGGAGTGGCGCAGTCTGCGCCGCGGTTACGCGGTTGCGAATGCCGCTAAAGAAGTCATGCAAGCGCGGCGAACGGATCCGGAGCTCGCCGGCCGCGGCGTTGAATGCCCATGCATTGAGCAACCACGTGCCTTTGGTGATATCCGTGCCGCGCACGGTGAAGCTCTGGCCAGTGCTAGGGGTGAGAACGGTGAACGTGGCGCCGGGGTTGGTGGCAAAGCCGGCCACCACCTCGAGCGCGCGGCCGCATTGTTCCACTGGACCGCAATACTCGAATGACTCTCGCTCCATCACGAGATCCGAGCCGATGTCGATGACCACCTTCGTATTCACGCGCATATCACGCCCCTTTTGCTTCGGCCGAAAACCGCTTAATGATGGACTCTGCTCCCTCGAGGGAAATCATGTTGAGCGCTGTTTCGCGCGGGTATGCTCTCGTGAGCAGCAACGTAAGCGCCTGGTGTTGCGCGGCGATCTGCTCGCGGATCTGCTCGGGGTTCACGTCCGGCCGCGGCCGCCGGTGCAGCTCGGCCATAACTTCCGAGTATTCATCCGCGGTCAAAACATCGTGGCCCACCGCGTTACGCTTGACGTTCATGGCTTCGGCGACTTCCATAGCGTTCAGCGGTTGCAAAACTGGTGACTCGGCCGCGGCGAGTGAAGCGATTGCACTCATTTGCGCGACGCCGGCGGCCTGTTCGGGTGTGCGGCCGGTGAATGGCTCGAGGTGCGCGTTGCGCGGATCCACGCCGGCCGACCACTCGAGCACGTTGGTGTTTCCAGGTGTGTCGGCCGCCTTGGGGTGATCTACTGGAAAATCGCGGTCGCCAAGTGGGTGAACGTTTTGCCGTACCCACTCCATCGCCGCGGCCGATTTAGGATCATAGTCGTGTCGCGCGGGGTGTCCTGGAGGGAATGCATCATCGTTTCGCGCGCCGGCCTCGAGGCCTTTTGTTATTCGAGCCACGGTAGATCACTCCACGAGGAAAGTTTAAGCGCCGCCGCCGGTCTTGGCGTTGTGCAGCGCGGCCACTACCATAGCCGAAATTTGGGTGTTCTGCGCGGATCCGCGGAGGCCTCGCGGTGGGAGAGACAGCCCCTTGAGCACGGCGAAGTATTTTTGTACTTTCGCTGCCCACTTGCCCTTACCGGCCTGCACACCAGGTGCATAGCGCGACGCGCCTTTGTTGGCGACGCCGGCCTTCCACGCGGCATCGCCGGCCGCGTTGAGGTTGGCGACGAAAGCGTTTCTTGCCGCGGCAGACGTGACGGATTGCTGCCACTTGTCCGCGGCGCCGGCGGCCGCGGCCGCCTGCCCGGTTGCTGCCTGCACGCCGGTGAGAAAGTCTTGCGAAGCGGCGCCGGCCCTGGTTGCGAATTTGTCGGCGTATGCGCTTGCGTCTTTAAGGGTTCGAATCGACATTTGCTCACCTCGTCCGGACTGAAACTACATAGGTGGTCCCCCGTTTGCATCTTTACCTGACGGCGCGCGCGCTAGCGCGCATCCGATTGTTTTTTCCTCAGGGGGTCAGTTTTTCCACCGTTTCATCACTACAAGATAAAAGCACAACGTAGTAGGCTCAAGGGCGGAACGGGAGGGGGTGGGGGTGGCTTAGGCTTGGGGGTCCAGGGGGGGTATATGCAAATGGAAAGCCCCATTTTATGCCACTTTTGCGCGGTTTTCCTCAGTTCGTCCACACGTTATGTACAGGCCTCGTACTAGTAACCCCTTGATACAGAAATCTAACAGGTGAGATGCTCTCCACGTTTGTCTATGGGGGTGAGATGGGTTTTCCGCTAGTTCCTGTTCGCGTCAAACGGTGGGGCACGTCTCTCGCGTTTGTGATCCCGCGGAATCTGCGCGAGGACATGGACATTCACGAGGGCGACGTGATCGCCATTCGCGTTCACCGTCCGTACTGCACGTTTTGTGTGTGGCCGATGAGCAAACTCGCGCCACTCGGCGAGGTAGACGTTGCTGTGTTGCCACCGACTGAACCGTTGAGGTTACGTGATGCCCGAAAGACGTGAGCTCAATTTAGATCTTCTGCTCGAGCCACCGATTGCCGTACGCGCCGGCATGGATGACGAAAAACTGCACGAGCTCGCCGAGGACATAAAGCGCCACGGTGTACTGCAAAATTTGGTGGTCGTTCCCTCAGACGGTAAATACGAAATCGTCGCCGGCCACCGTCGATACCTGGCCTCACGTCTCGCCGGCCTGGTGCACGTGCCGTGCCTGATATTCGATGAGCTCGGCGAGGCGAAGTATGCCGTGATGCTCGCGGAGAATGGTTTACGCGAGGAAGTCACGCCGGCCGAAGAGGGCATGTTCTTTCTGGACCTAGCCGAGAAACATGGGTGGTCTGAGGATCAGATCTGCCACCAGGTGCATCGCTCGGCCGATTACGTGAACGACCGCGTGAAGCTCGTTCGCAAGTTTCCGATTGTGTCGCAACACGTAGCAGCTCGAGAGATGAATTGGTCGCAAGCGAAAGAGATCATGCGGTGTAAGAATCCGGCCTGGCTGAGTTACCTCGTAGATCAAGCCGTCACTCACGGCGCCACCGCGCGCACGCTCCATCAGTATGTCGATAATTTCCGCGCGGCCGAGCTCGCCGCGCAAGGTTTGCCCGGTCCCCACACTCCCGAACACGCGCCGATCAACATCGAGGCGGAAAAGCAGAGGTGTATATGGTGCAACAGAGACGACGATCAAACAAACGTGACGCAGATCCCCTGCCACAGTTACCACGTAAAGGACCTAGCACAGTTTCTGCGTATGAGCGGAGTAGGTATCCGTCAGTCTCCCTCTGCCAGTTCGGATCCACCACTTGCTTAAGTTGCCAAGGTGAGACTAAGTTCGTCACCTCGGAAGCTCTCATATCTCAACATCGCTACTGTCGCACGTGCGATAGGCTTTTTACGGTAGAGGGCGATTTTATGCTTCCCTGCAATGAAGGGAGCCACCGCAAACTGATACCCGAGCTCGCGCCGGCGAGGCCGTCGCACGGCATCCGCGCGGTGAGTTGAAACTATGGCGGAATGGCAGCTCGAGCCAAAGCCTAAAGCGATTCTAACGCCGGTGGATCCCGAGCCCCTGGACCGCGGCGACGGAGTGATGGTGCAGCGATGGAAAACAGAGAACGGAGTGATCCACGCGCAAGTGATTTACCCACACCACGCGATAGAGTGGTACCTGCAAGTCAAAGCGTAGGGCGAAAGCCGAACACGCTCGCGGTGTTGTGGGACCGTTGGACGGTTGGCCAACGTTACTGTGTTTTGCTCCGTACTCCATTGCCGATTGAGGTGGTGGAGCAGCTCAAAATGAGGCCCTGGTACAAGCTCACAAACCACGCCAAAGGCTCAATCGGTAGAATCATGCACCGCGATGGCCCTGAGCCCTGGCGATGCTGAGTCTCCCTACACTCACGTGGATCTTCGCACTCCGCGTGCTAGTCGTTGCTTTCCTCGCCGGTTTCGGTTGGTGTGCCGGCGCCTGGCTCGCCGGCAAGATTCTGCGGTAGCACTTATGCACGAATATGCAGTAAGGCCTGGCGTCGCGTACTCTTGACACGAGGTGGTCCAAGGTGGTACATGGTGGGACACTTCTCCATTTAGGCTAGAGCGACACGTCGCCAGGAGATCGGAGTGAGACAAGCGGCCAAGCGAGTCACAGTCAAGATACCTGGCGACGTGTACGTCAAATTGAAGAAAGCTCGCGCGCGTACGGGTGTGCCGATCTCTAATCTGCTTCGTAGCGCGGTGTTTGCTCACCTGAACAAACACCACCGCGGCGCCGGCCGGCCGCGCGGCAGGAAAAGAGGCTCGCGTTGATCGATAGCGTGTGGATCATCGGAGTGGGTTTTACTCTGTTCCTGGCTTTCTTTTCCGGCCTGGCGCGCCGCCGGTGGTCGATCCTGTATTGGTTCACGATCCTGGTGGGCATTGGTGCCGGCATGTTGCTGGTGGCCTGGCCTGACTGGTTGCGTCAAGTGTGGTGGCTCGCGTTGCTGTGTTACGTGGTGGTGGTGCCGGTGTGGAAACTGAGCTCTCGGCCGTCCGGTCCAGGCGGGTCACGTTATGTCACGTGACATTCACGAGCTCGAGCGGTGGATTGAGCAGCATCCTAGGCTTGCGATGCTGAACACTGTAGGCCTGGCGATCTTCCTCGGTGAGCTCGCCTTGCTCGTTTCGTATCTCCTCAAGTGGGGTGTCGATTGCGTTTCCTCGTTTGGCTCTTAGGTGTGTTCGTGATCTTGCTCGGGCTCGAGACGTGCCTCTCAAGCTCGCGCGGGTGGACGGCGACCTGGATTGCCGCGGCCGTCCTATGGTTCTTTGTTGGGTGCGTCCTTGCGATACTGGGAGTATCCTCGCTCGCATCCGGCAAAGTCGGCGCCGGTATCGGCCTGGGCTCTAGGCGGGTGAAGGCCGACACGCCGGCGCCGCCGTCTTTAGGGTGAGTGATGCTCGAATCAAAAACCTTCATGCTGTATAAGGGCGACGGAAGCGCAGAAGAGGATCAGTTAGGGGTGGTCACCGTCACCGCGAACAAGCTCAAGCTCGGCATCGTTTCGCAGTTCATGGATCTGCGAGACGGCAAGGATAAATGCTTTGGTACGCTCACCTGGCCGTCCTGGGTCCGGATCCGCGAAGTGGGTAAGTAGAATGGCTGAGTTTCTCGACCGCGATCTCCGCGTCAATCAAACTACTGAGGCCCTGCGAACGTTGCGCGCCGGCGCGAGCGCGCGTGTCTCGAGTATTCCGGTTTCCCGCGGTTTCACCACGGCGCCGAATGGCCAGGTGTTGGACCGCTTGGGCAACATCATTTACACGCCAACACAACGCGATAAGAGAACGCCATGAGCGCCGGCACTGCACAAAGCGGACCGCGGATCCCGAGTCTGCACGAGGTTCTAATACCTGGCACGGAGCAGGTTGAGCTCGAGGGCGTTCATAGCTCCTTGCTCACGTTCGCCGCGCAGCTCGCGTACCTGCATTTCCTCTTGTTCGGCCTGCCTCTTGTCATCACGAGCGGCCGCGACGGTGACCACGTTCCTACCTCGCTGCATAAGATCGGCCGCGCGCTAGACTTCCGCACTCACGACAAGACCGCGGAAGAGATGCAAGTTTTCCTCTCCATTCTCGCGTTCGCGGCGCCTGGTCAAATGTGCCGCGTCTTTGATGAGCGTATAGGCCAAGGTGGCGAGCACGTCCACGTGGAATATCATGGTGATTGAGTTTTTGCGCTTATACCTCTTCCGTTGTGACCGTTGCATGGTGCTCCACGCGGCCCTAGATGAAGCAGAGACTAGAGGTGGTCACAGCGTTGTCCGCTTGCTAGAAAGTAATCCGTGCGCGGCCTGCGGCAAGGGACAAGTTGAGGTGCTCGGCAAGTTTAAGTTGGAACGTGACGAATGACAGACGCTGAACGCAATGCATTAGTTAACAGCGCGATAGAGCAGATGAGGGATTTAGGGCTTTCGCTCATTCCCGTCACCTCTCACCAGGAGTGGAAATCCAATGGTGACTTGGTGAAGCTTCGTTATGAGGCTCTCTGCAAAACGGTGCGTGAGATGATTCGCCGGATTGATCGGATGTGACGGTTTCTGTGGACGGCTAGGTGGTCGCGTGGCATGAAGTCAGTAACTGACATAATTCCGGAAGAGTTCATGGATCCACGCTCTGTGGGTGGCGTGATCTCCTACATTAAAGCGGCGCCACTCGATGCCGATGAGAAAGTGCGGTTACTGATTACGTGGTCGCGCCAGGTGGGCGCGAAGATCTCTGCCTCGCAGCGTGCCGCGGTGGCCGCAAGTGGAATAGATCGTGCGTGAGTGCATCTACTGTGAGAAAAAGATCCGGTGGTGGCAGCTCGCTCACTACATCGTAGTAGGCGTTTGGGTTCACCATCGGTGTTTGCCTTGGTGGTGTAGATTCTTGTGGCAAACACTCGAGGAGGAACGCGGCAAAGTTATTCCGCCGTGGCGACGATAGCGTATGGCTCTCGGTCAATCTCCAGCTCGGCGTCTCGAAGCAGCGCGCGCAAAGTATCCCGCGCTAGGTGTCGCCGAGGTCCTGGTGTGGCGCGAATACCTGAAACTGCACGAGAGTGAATTCCAACCACTCCCGCAGTCGTGGCTCGATTATCGCGCCACCACAAAACAGGCGCCGCCGGCGCCGGGCGACGTGTTTGACTATAACCTTCGCATCGGTGGCGGCAATGATCCGGGTGCCTCATTCGATCAGGCGACGCGCGATCAGTGGATAGCCAAGACGCAATTACGCATCGACGCTGTTGCTTTCCAGAATGGCCGGCCGTTTGTGTTCGAAGTGGACCGTACAGTGGGCACTCCGCAAGTTGGCCAGCTCTTAGGCTACCTCGCCGCCTGGCGCGCTATGAAGCTCACCGCGGAAGATCCGCAAGGTGTACTGGTGACCGCGAATATGCGGCCGGATGCTATGCACCTGGTGCGGGAGACAGGCTTGCAGCTCGTGACCGTTTCGGTAGACTTCCGCGCGTTGTCGCCTTACTCCACCGCACCTATCGCCGGCACGGAGTAGCCTAGTGTGTACGTGATATCCCACCTAATTCTTTTTGCCCTGGTGTGCAGCTCATTTATAAGCTCAACACGCGGCGACGCTGCGTCGACGCGCCAAAAAAATTCCAGTTCGAA
>Ga0126381_100005590_pt1 | contig 13854 bp, 27 predicted proteins | sample PanSoiMetPlot_28_FD_96465 | JGI IMG/M metagenome (GOLD analysis project Ga0126381, IMG submission 96465) | Tropical forest soil microbial communities from Panama - MetaG Plot_28 | ecosystem: Environmental > Terrestrial > Soil > Tropical forest > Bulk soil | place: Panama | collected 2016-02-17
CGCGGCATAGCGGCGCGCTGCCTCACCCTGTCTCACTTCTTGATCCTCCCCGAGCCGCCGCACAGGCGGCATCTCAGGCCAGCGACCTTCCCCGAGCCCCCGCACAGCGGGCATGTCACCCACTCATACTTTGGCTTGCTCATCATGCCCTCAAGGTGAGTTCGGTACCCGCATTGTTCGCCCCCACAAACTGAACGTAAACGTTGTCCACGTTGTCGATCCAGAAGTTAGGGCCGGTGCCCACGCTGTAATTCTTGATCGCATAGGAACCGTTCGGGTAGCTGCTCGGGTGAAATATCCAGAAGAGCTCATTGTGATTGTTAAACTGGCAACTGGAGGTCACCAGCTGATCGATCGACGCTGCCCAGTTCAGGCAGTTCCCGTCCTTGTTGACCAGCGCGCCCCACGGTGAGTCCGTGATATTCAGTGTCCACTGGGACGAATGCGAATTTGAGATGATGCCCTGGTTGGCCGCAGTACCGTACGCCCAGTGCTGAGTAGGCGCGTACTGGGCCAGGATGTTGCAGAACGTGGCCTGGATGTTGCAGTTGTTCGTGTAGTCAGGCAGCACGGCTGCCGCAGGCTTGGCCGACGTGAGCACGCCCGGTCCCTCGCCCCCGGCCGCGCCGAGCGCGCACGCCAGTACAGCCACGGATGCCACAGCTACAGCCACGGACCTCTTGACGTGAGTCATCTTTAGCACCATGATCCTCTCGATTTATTGGGCGGCGGGGGGCCGCCGCCTCGCCCGCGGCCGGGTGATTTGCGGCCCTGGTTCCCGGGCGGCTTGGGCGCGTCGGCGCGCTCGGCTCGCTTGCCGAGCAGGCCGAGCGGCGGCCGACGCCCCGGTGCCCGCCCGGCCCGGCCGCCGAAGCCGAACCGGCGCCCGTTCGATGACGGCCCGCCGCCTATCTTCTTGCTCATCTCACTTGTTCCTTGGTGCAGATCTTGTGACATCCAGTGTCGTGCTGGTCACAGTGCCCGCCGTACCGGCAGTGATGGCACGTGCAGCTGCACGTGCATGCCAGCGTGCAGCCCCTAGCCATCGACGATTTCCGGGCTGTAGTCCGCCAGCGATGGCGCGGCTTCCGCGGTCACCTCGGCGGAAGCGCTGACCGCGCCCCACAGTCCCAGATGCGGCATGACCTGAGAACCGAGCACGTCAAGATCGTAGGCGCCCAGCCACGCGAACTGCTTACCTGCCAGGCCCACCGTGACGTCCTTGCCGTAGCACTTGCTCAGGTTCTCGTCATCGTCCGGGCATGCCCCGATCCGGCCCGTGTAGACCGGGTAGGCGCCGACGACGCTTGTGCTCGCGTAAGCCATCGTGTCGTAGCCGCGGGTCACGATGACCGACTGGAAATGTTGCAGCCATGACGGGTCCGCGCCCGGTGGCTTCGCGGCGCCGGTTTCCAGGTCGATCAGGACCGCCCGCCATGGGGTCGCGAACGCGGGCACCCGGAACGCGGCCAGGGCCGCCACGCATGCCAGGGCGGACTGGCGCGGGTTATCCCACCCGGGGGTAGGCACCCAGACCGGAAGCTTGGGCATGTGCTCCACGCGGACGAGCTCGGCCGCCGACCACCCGTGCTGCCGGGTGGCCGACGACCCGCCGATGTAGACCTCGCACCACTCAAGCGGCTGGGTTCCGTAGTGCGTCGGGATCGGGTTGGGGCAGTAGGCGGCATCCCAGCCTAGAACATTAGTCATAGTCTTGCCCTCTCTGTCATGATGACTTCCGCACCCGGAAAATAGTCCCCGGTTGCACCGTAAACGCCGTAGTACTAATATTCGCGATCATGGCGAACGTGCCAGATGCCGTGAACGTGACCGTTCCCTCATAGAAAATGTACATTTCCTGCCCGGCAGGCGTAGTTCCCCCGGGCCCTATCGTAGTCAGTGACCCGGTGACCCCTGCCGCCGACATTCCCGCCACCCCCTGAATGCTATTGTACTGATACCAGACAACATTGGTAGCCGCGGGGCCGCTAAACCCGATATTATCGACCACATTGTTATTGACGCCTTGCTTGATCCGGAATACGCCCGCAAAATAGTAAGATCCCGAATTCACGGCCTGTGACAGGATCGTAGTCAGGCCCGGTACGTTAATTGCCGCGCTTGTGAACATCACGTTTTCACCGAACAGGTACGCGGTCGTGTCATTGGCCGTGATCTGGCCGCCGCCGCCTGACACTACCTCAAGTGTCGTGGGATGCAGCAATCCGGACCCTGCCGTGAGCAGCACATTTCCGGCAGCGTTTTCGATAAGATCCTGGCCCACATCCGTGGTAATTATCACGCTTCCTGGCGTCCATCCTGCCGCCAGCGAGCCAGTGTAAAACTGGAGCGCTGCCCCGGACATCTGCAACGCCAGCCCGGCCCCATTGTTGTACACCGAATAGCCGGGTCCGATGTAATGGTTACCGTACGGGTCGGTGCCTGACTGGGCCGCGCTCGAAGAAAGAAGGTTCCCGCTTCCCGGGATAGGGGAGTAGATGAAAAGGCCCGTGAACCCGCCGCCCGCGTTGACGATCAGCAGCGGGAAGACGCTGTTATTCCAGACCATTACGGGTTCGCCAGCGTCGTGTCAGTGCCACCAGGGCCGAGATAGTGAAGATGCCCGGTCAAGTCCACGTAGAGAACGCCTCCCCCGGTAGGCGTGGCCGGGGCCCCCACCTCACCGATAAACAAGGTTGCCAGGAATTTCCCGGCGCCATCAAAAACAGAGAAAGTGCCCGCATTGTCCATGTCAAACAGGGTAGTCCCGGCCGCGTTCCTGATCAGGAAAACATGCTGGGTCGTGTTGTTGCCCTGGACAATCCCGCCGCCTTTGGACAAGAGCACGCTAGGCGATGTGTTAGCCCCGGCCGCCGACAGCAGGCCATTCACGCTCGAGGTGGAGTCAAACACGCCGATGTTGCCCAGGATGGTAGCGGAAGGGATGCCGGACTCGGTAAACACGCACCATGAGGCTACGTTGGCTATCCCGCCATCCTGGGGACCGAAATTGTTGTTTGCCAGGGCTACCTGGGTAACCCCGGGCCCCAGGTCAATGTGAGCGTAGGTGTTGTTAGCGGACGTGCCGTTGGAATGCAGGGAGTTACCCGTGATCGTGTTGGAGTCGCCACTGTAAACGGTGACGCCTTGCAAGGTGTGGCGGTCGATCCCGTTGCCGGTCACCATGCAATCCGATGCCGACGAGGCCACGGCTACGCCTACCTCATTGCCGAAAATGTCATTGTTAGTGACGTGAGCCAGAGCGCACGGGAAATTGGTTGTCGCGGCCCAGTTTTGGGTGATCGTCGTTCCGAGCACGACGCCGCCCCGGCCGTTTGACCCGACGATATTCTGGTCAATCGTGTTGTCAGACCCGGCCACGGTCACCCCGTCGCCGTTGGCCGACCGGTAGAGCACGCTCTTGCTGATCTTGTTGGCTCGCCGGTTGTTGCCAAGATAGACATTGCTGTCAGGGTTGTCGTGGATGAAGCAACGCTCGATGATGATCTGCGTCTCTTGCCCGGCCGAGCCGTCTAGGATGGCGAACCCGCGGCCGGTCGTGTTGTTGTTCCGGTTGCCGTCAATGGCGATGTCCTGCAACCGTCCGTAGTTCGTGCCATCCGGAACCGTGATCAAGTCAAGGTTCGTGGTCGCCAGCCGGGCCAGGACCGTTACCCCGGGGATCGTGTTGTCGCCCGGGTAGCTGCCCGCAAGATCCCCGAACGCGACCAGGCCCGGCTGCCACGTCAGCTGGCTGACCCGGTACAACCCCTTAGGGTGATAGACCGGAAAGCCGCTTTCCCATGCATTCTGGATAGGCCCGGTCGAGTCCGCGACCCCGGTAGGATCGGCGCCGAAGTTGAGAATGTTAACCCAGGTTGGCGCCCCGGCCGGGCCGACCGTTGACGGAAACGCGAAATTGCCGCCCCACGGCACGGCTACGGCCCCGCCATCGGAGCCCGGAGCCAGCAGGTTACCGTAGGCAGGATATTGGATGTCCTGTTGTAGGGCCCGTTGACCGCAGCCACATTCCAGCAGAACTCAACCTCATCGGTCTGCCGCAACTGGACCGGCTGAATCGGATCGTTGTAGTTGAGCCAGCCCTGGCCGACGTAGTTCCATGGCTGCCGGTTGATCAGCATCCACACGCTAGAGCCGATCGGGCCGTCAAGGCTGATCTGGTAAACCTCGAAATTGGTCAGGTCCGTCGCCCACGCAACCGGGGTAAAGATCACGTCCCAGCCGGTGCCGAGCAGAAACGGATTCACCTGGGCCTGAGCATCGGACACCCCGGTCTGTGTGACGGACCCTAGTTCCTGGTAACCGGCCACTGGCCATCCCGTTCCAGCTTCTCCCGGGCCGCCTCGCGGAGCCATGCCGACACGGACATCATGCGGCGCCTGGCCTCAGCCGTGGCCTGCTCGGCCAGGGTGGCAGGCCATCGCAGCGAATACGCCACGGACCGCTCAAGCTCAGCGTTGCTCACATCACAATGGTATCACATGCCGGGATTATTGAACCATCCCGGGCCGCCGCCCGTCATCCCCGGTGGCCGGTCCGTGCTGGGTGACCTCCCCAGGCCCGACACTGAAAGGCGCAACGGCACGAACAGTCCCAGCACGTAACCGGCCGCCAGCCCCCACGCAAACGCTCGCATCACACCCACCGTGCAATCGTCCGCGTGACCGGCTGGATCACGTCCTGAGGCGTCGGCAGGCTCGCCGTGGCTTTGCCGTCCTCCTTGGACGGGTGCGCGATCTGGTATTCGTACCCGGCCACGAACAGGACCGAGATCGCGATGCTGGCCCAGAGCGCGATATTGCCGGTCGAGCGGATCGACACCGCCCAGCCCGTGCCCACGACGATGGCGGTTGCCGCGATCTCTCCCGCGCGGATGCGCTTCACGTTCCCCGGCTTGGCTTCCTGCTCATGGAAAAACGGGGACGCCACGGTGAACCAGCTGGGGCAGAAGCCCGCGAAGACGCCAGACGCCTCACCGATCAGCAACACTATGATCGTGGCGTCATCCTTGGATAGCGACATCAGACCCGGATTTCCGTGCCGACCGGGAAGATATGCCCGGTTCCCTTATAGCGCGCCAGCCCCGGGTTCAGTTTCAGGAGCTCGGCCTCGGTGATGTGGTTGCGGCGGGCAATCTGCACAAGGTTCCCCTTATACCTCAGCCGCTCCGTACGCACGCGCGGATGAGGCCCGCCGTCAAGAATCGGCAGACGGGTCCCAGGCAGCCCAGGCGGGCCTGGCGGCCCGGGCGGCCCAGGCGGGCCCACCACCGGGGGCACAGGCGTTGTGTACGTCTGGTTGACGAACTGCGGGACCTGGGACGCGTCGGTAGTGTCCTGCGCGGCGGCTTGCTGGCCCGCTTGCTTGTTCTTGAAAAACGCATACCCGATGATGACCGCGGAGATGATCGCAACCCACGCCCACATCGGCATCGGGCCGATTTTGCGCGTGAAAACGTTTTCTTTCTTGGCCGGGGCCGGGGCTTCCGGCGCCATCTGGCTCACAGCGTTACCTCACCCGGCGGGTTGACGATCCACTGGAAATCTTGCACGTTCGGCACGCTCAGCGCCGAGTGGCCGTAGTGGATGATCGTGGTGAGGGCACCGCCTACCCGGTCCGGGTAACGGTGCTTGCTGTAGACGATGTCCCCGCCGACATGCTCGTCTGGCATGCACAGGACCGCCTGAACCGGGTCAGGGATGTTCCACGCGCCTTCAGTGGTGGCACTGGCCGGGGCAGCCACCCCGCCCGCCTTCCGCATCCCCGCCCACAAGAACGCCCCGCCAGCCAGCACAAGCACGGCAACCGCGGCATGCTCAGCTTTCACCTTCACCATGGACGGCTCCCCGGAGGATTCCGCATATCCGGCCTGCCCGACAGGGCATGCCCGTTGGCCGCGCTCATGCGCCCGTACCTAGCCATCCGCGGCCGGACAATCGCGCAGTCCACGGCTGGGCCTTAGCCTGTGCCCCGGTGGTCGGCACTTTCCCGCCTTGCGGCACGACCGTCTGGCTGTAGGACTGGCCCGCCTGGGGGCTGTTGCTGGGCCGGTCCACCCGCACAGGCCGCATCTGAGGATTCACCGCGTACCGGTTGAGCGTGTCCCCACGGTCGGGATAAGTCATGCTGTGCAGCCCGTGCGGGGGACCGGCCCAGACCTTCTGGGGCCCGTCCCCGGGCTGGCCTTCCGCGGCCGGGGCCGAGAACGGGAACGGCACGCCGCCGCGCGACCCGTAAGGGATCACCAGCCCGGGCACGCCACCGTAAACCGGAGCCCACCCGGAGCCTTGCTCGCCCAGCCACGTGTAAGGCCGGGCCAGGTCATCCTGGTTGCGGCTAGTGTCGGTGCCTTTCTGGTAGCTGATCGTCCGGTTGACCGTCCGGAGCTCAGGCTGGGGCGGTTCCTGCACCGGGTTGTTGTACGAGTTCGGGGGCGCGCTCGCTGGCGTGAAATCCGTGCCCTGCCGCTGATGCCCGGAGTCCCAGTAGGCGTGCCGGTCCTTGGCGGTCAGCTTGTCGTTGAACCCCTGGATGCCGCCGCGCCAGAACGACTCACGGACCACCGTGCCCGGCACCCCGGACGGCGGGCTGTTGACGTCGGCCGCGTCACCTTCGCCCCACACGTCCCGGTGCATGGGGCCGGTCTTCCCGGCCCGCGGGTCGGCACCGGCCAGGCCGTCATTCCCGGGCTGGCCGAGGCACGCCCCCGGTCCGGGGCCCGGCTGGGCGCGCTCAGGCTGCCACACACCCGTATTCCATGGCACGTTGTTCCCGAGCGCGCGCCCGGTCGGCGGGGCGAAGCTCGGCGGGTTAGGCAACCTGAAGCCGGGCATCACCCCCCCGGCCTGGGGCAGCGCAACCATTAGGTCACTTGCCCCACGTGCCGCCGCCGGTCGCCGCGGTCACCAGCCCCTTAAGGCCGCTGGACACGCCAGAAACCAGCTTCGGGCCCTGCGATCCCGGGCGGACCAGCACGAACAGAACCGCGATGACGATGATCCCGGTCAGGAACGATCCCGCTACGCCTTTCACGGCTTCTTAACCGCCAGCGTGCGCACGTTCAACTGCGGGAAAACGACCAGCAGCAGGTAGCCGACGACGACACCCGCCCAGAAACGGCGATCCCTGAGCATTCCTGTCTCCCTATCTCAGTACCCGGCCGAGCCAGCCGAACACGATCATTTCCACGATGACCAGCCCGAGCAGGTACAGCACGGACGGGTGCCATTGCTGGCCCGCCACGTTCACTGTCCCGGTTGAGGCCATCCCTACGCCTTGCGTTGCCGGCATGCCGAGCTCTCCTTTTCCTGCCGTGGGCGGCCCGCTGATGCCCGCGCCGCCACGCCAGTATCCGAAGGACTGGGTTGGCATGGACATCCGGGTTTGCATGTCAGATGTCCGTCAGGGCCGCATCGACCGGGCCGACCGGGTAAACCTCGTCTGAGATGAGCTCGGCCGTGGGCGATGCGCCCAGGCCCGCCGCGGACGTGGACTCGAAGATCTCCTTGGTCGAATTGGCCGTATAGAGCCAGCCTTCGCCGTACAGATCTCCCGGCTTGATGAACCGGGGGAACACGTAGACGCCGACTTCGCGGTCGAACGGCACGAACGCGGTTGCGACGCCGCCGCCGTTGGCCTGCTGGGTGAAGAAGTACGAGTCGTAGAACTCCAGCGCGCGGACCATCAGCATGTCTCCGCCGGTCGCCCCGGCGATGGTGCCGGACACCAGCCGCGGGTTCGTGGAGTACTTGCCCAGCGACCGGTTATCGATCTGCCACAGCAGCGGGTCCGTGAAAGCGTCGGTGCGCAGCGACGGAGAGCCGCCACGGGTGACGATGATCTGGTTGCGGAGGGCGTTGCCGGTCAGGGCCGACTGGAGGATGTTGTCAGACCCGGCCGCGTTCAGGGTGAAGATCTGGTGGCGGCGCTTGACCTGGAGGTTGAGGCCCGGGGGTACCGGCTGGTTGGGCGTGCCTTGCAGGTCGGTCGCGTCGGGCTGGGCCCAGGCGTCCATGTAGGGAACCACATTCACAACCGGGTGAACGGTGTAACCGGTGCCACCCTGGAGGAAATTTGACTCCGTGTCAATCACGTAGTCAAACCGGTACTGTGAGCGCGTGTCAGTGTTGGCCAGGCATCCGGCCGTCCACCTGATCTCGGGTTGCAGCGGGAGCGTGAACTCGGGCACCAGGGCCGTGGACACCGCGGCATCCTGGAAAGTGGTCGGGTCACCTAGCCACGGGCGTCCGTATTTCTGCCCGAGGTAGTGGGCGTAGCCGCCCATGGTGTAAAGGATCTCCGAGCCGTCAACGTTGATCAGGTCAACGCCCGTGAGGATGTTCCACGGCAGGTCCGACGTGGCGCCAGCCGTGGCCACCGTCCCGGCCGTCGTGGTGCGGAAGATCAGGTTCACCCGGCGGAGGTACTGGCCCGCGTTGACGTTGCCGCCCGCCGGGATCTGGGACGCCCCGGTCGTCTGGGAAAGCAGGATGCCCTGGTTGTTCTTTTCCGCGTACAGGTTCGTGGCCAGCTGGAACGGGTTGCCCGCCCCGCCTGCCTGTGCGGCGGGCTGAGCCCCCGCGGCGCCTTGCGCCATGCCTACCTCCGGTGATCAGTACTGAGTTGACATGGCCTGCCCGAGGTGGCTTAGCCACGGACTCGGGGACGCCATCGCGTGATACTGGAGAACTCGCCAGAGGGTTCCGAAGATGAGGACGATCATGAAGACGTGGAGTCCGACCTGTGCGTCGATCATGTGGCAATCCTCCCGGCGGGCCAGTGATGCCCGGTCCGGGGGATGACAGGAGCCCGTAAGGGGACATACCCCGGTCCGGGCTCCACCACGGATACTAGCGCATGAGGTGATCAGGAATGAGTCAGGGCCGCGATCTCGTCGGCGTGACATTTGAGCACGTGGTCAGCCACGCGGGCTTTGACCATCTCCAGGTTCCACGGGAAACCACGCCCGGCCGCGTCCGGGGCGAGCGGGGCGATTGCCTGGGGGCAGGATTCGCACACGATCTGCGCCGAGCCGTCGCGGGTTTCGTAGTGCCAGTCCCAGCGCATCGGCCCGGGGCCGTCGTGCCAGCCGTTGTTTACCCGGCCGAGCTTCGCCTCGGGCCCGTACCTCACAGGATGCCGCCCCGGTAGCCGGTCGGCAGGTACCCGAACAGGCCGCCGCGGGATTCCAGCATCGCATGGCCCCGCTGGCCGTGATCGAACCGGAAGTAGTTGAGATGCCGCTCGGTGCAAAAAGCGAACCGGATGTGGCTGGCCACGTCAAAAGCGTTGGCCTCATCGCAGGGCACGCCCGGGTGGTGGCGGCACCAGCGGAGCCGGTGCGTTGACAAGCCATCCTGCTCACAGTCGGCCCACATGCATACGATGTGGCGCCCGGAGTCATAGTTTATGATCTTCTTCTCGATCCGGGCATGCAGGTCACGGGTCGTGGTCATCTGACGTACTCCAGCGCTAGAGCCAGTTGACTCAGGTCCCCCGTATCTTCGTATGCCTTCCGGTGGACAGCATAGGCTTGGTCCGGGTCGATCGCCTCGGCCGTAATTAGTTCATTGGCGCTGACCAGCTTTTCCATAACCCACCGCTGGCGCTCTTGCTCAATCACCTGACGATCCGGATTCCAGCGCATCGGCCGCCCGCGAAAGTAGCTCATGGCCGCATCGACTCCAGCAGCCGGGTCAGCCAGTCACGCGCCGACGCCAGCACGAACGCCCCGCCGTACCGCGGCGCCGGGTCGCGTCCGGCAAGCTCATCCGCCATTCCCGCGTGGCCTTCCGCGCGGGCCGCCTTTCCGGCCTGCCGCCTGGCCCACTCCGCGGCCCGCATCAGCATCAGGCGTCTCTGATGTTCCGGGAGCATGAACCACGCCATTGCCAGCGTGCTTGCTAGCGCTATCAGCTGCTCCAGCTTCCCCGGGCCCGGCCGACCGTCCACCGCTCACCTCCGCGGCTATCCGCTGCACTTCCCCGAGCATGTCAAACGCGCGCCCGGCTTCCAGCACGATCCTCTTCTTGATCCCGTTATCGATGATCAGCACCAGCACGGCCACGGCCACGGCAACCAGGGCCAGCATGGCTATCCGCCTGGCATCTTTCAGGTAGGCATCCCGCAGGTAAGCCTCACTCGGGCTGGTCGGCGTGTCCATTGCCTGTCACCATTTTCAGGAACTTGCCGTGCAGCATCTTGACCAGCATGCCCGGGATCACCTTAGGCTCAGTCGGCTCACCGCAACCGCACTCCTGGCACCGCTCGCACAAATTGAGAGCGGCGGCAGCGACCAGGGAACCGTCCGGCGCCTCGGACAGCTTGAACCGGCCCCGGGCCAGTACCACCGGCCCGGCTGGCGCCTCAGTGACATCAGTCATGACAACCCCGCCCAGTAGGACACGCCTATCAGCGTGTTGGATGCCGGGGTGATCGACGCTGGCAGCGTCGTCTGTCCCGATCCGTTGGTGGCGAACCGGGCCGTAGACGGCCCGTTGGCGCCGTTAATGAACGTGGTAGATGCTGCCGCTATCGCCCGCAGGAACGTGGGCGCGGCGGCGGCATTGGCCAGGATGGCGGCCCAGTAGAAGCCCGCGGCCAGCGTGAACGGCCCGCCGATCAGTGCTTGCGGCGTGAAGAACGCGCCAGCCCAGTTGCCGGACTGGTCGGCGGTCGCGCCGACCAGCGTGCCCGCGCTGTTGTATAGGCCCGCGAAATTCTGCCCGGCCGTCAGGGTAGTACCGCCAGCGTTGACGGCCATGGTTATGTTGGTCACGCTGACCGGGAACCGGACATTGATCCTGGTCAGCGTGGGCACGCCCAGCCCCGGAGCCGTAGCATTCAGTGCGCCGATCGGATCGTAAGTCCAGGCCAGCCATCCCTGATCCGATGGCAGCCACGCGGGCTCGCTGAGCAGCGCGGGACCGGTCAGGCTGGTGTACGCGGCCGGGTTGGTGGACATCAGCCGAGCTTCCCGACCATTTCGGACGGCACTTGCTGGGCCGTGCCGTAAGCCTTGATTACTGCGGTCGAGTTGAACGTGCCAACCGACTGATAGAACAGGGTCTCGCCCGCGAATATGATCTTGTGGCCTTTGCCCCATGACTGGCAGAACTGATTGCCGTTCAGCTGCCAGATGATCTGCCCGGCTGCGGACCCGCGGCGGATGTTGATCACGTCCGGGGTCGCGCCCGATGTCAGTCCTTCGATCGTGAGCTCGCGCAGGGACCAGATCCAGCCCGGTTCCGGTGCTTGCAACGCCAGGGCCACATCCCCGCCCATGGTGAACGGGTTGGTTCCGGTGGCCTGGGTTACCGGGAGCCTCTGGAACTTCTCCCCCCGGTAGCGCGCCATCTCCCGGGCCATCTCGATCTGGGTCTGATGCAGTGCGTCAACCGACTCTTTCAGCCCGTCAAGCCTGAGCGCCAGGCTGGCCTGGATGTCAACCACTGTCGGACCTCTCAAAAATCGACGGCTGGGTTCCGCTGGGCGTGGGCAGGATGCCCCCGGGCTCCGTTGCGGGGGTTTCTTTCTTCCCGCCCAGCCCGCCGCCGCCTAGCAGTTGCAGATCTTTCACGATGCTAGACGCCTCAAACAGGCCATCGGTCAGGAGGATGAGCCCGCCGAACCACGCCGCCCACCGGCCAGGCGTCCGGCCGCCCACGCTGATCATGGCCAGGATGAGGTAGACCACTGTCAGCGAGGCGAGCTTCACGATGTCTTTACCCTCGTAGGGGGACAGCCCGGGCTGGCCTTTCTTGCGGGCGATAGGGGTTGCCGCGGTCAGGAGGATGACCGCCACGAATTCCATGAGGATGACCGGCTGGTAATTGGTGCGGCTGATTTTCTGGCGGGGGATGCGATCACGGGCCCGCTTCTTCTTGCGCTGACCCGCGGCTTCCTCGGCGGCGGCGGTGTCCCTGGCCTTGGCTTCGGGTGATGGCTTGCGCGCGGCATGCTTCCCGCGCCCCGCCGTCGCGGCGGCCCCGCCCGACCGGGCACCGATCGCCCCGGTCGTCGCCTCGGCCGCCGCCGGGGCCGCCTCCACGGCCATGACAGTCATTTCGCACCGCTCTGCTGGAACTGGACCGCCATGTGACCGAGGAAGTCAGAGAACGTCTTAACCTCGGGCGGCAGATTGTGAAACGCGACGAACAGGAGGATGCCGCCGACGCCAACCATCAGGATGCCGAGCGGAAGCGCGGCCGGGCGAGGAACCATCAGCCGCCACCTTCCCCAGCGTGAGACATCTGCCAGATACCACTAAACACCAGGATCCCCCCGGCCAGGCCCGCGAACAGCCGTATCCAGTGGTCAGGGTGAAAGAACCAGTCCAGGGCCTCAGCGACCTTCACCAGCGGGGCGGCAACGCTCAGGATCGAATTGGCGATGTCGGATGGCGACGGCCCGCCCGTGAAACCGGGCCCCAGGCTCAGCGCATCCCAGATATTGCTGAGGATGCTGCCCGTGGCCTGGCCGCCCGACCCGGCCCCGCCCGCCGTAGTGCCGCCCTTGCCGAGGTTGGTCGTCACCGGTTCGCCCGAGTAGTTCAGGCCCGGGATGCGGCCATAGCCGACGATCGTGGCGCCCCACTGCTGGGCCGTCCCGGCCGTGAAGCTGTCGCGCTGCACCAGTTGGCCCGTGCTAGGCGCCTGGATGATCTGATCATTCCCCGCGTAGATCACCACATGCCCGGGCGCCGCTTCGCCCGGGAAGTTCATGAAGATCAGGTCACCCGGTTGCAGTTGGTCCGCGCGGATGCGCTGCACGGCGGCCCATTGCTCTTCCGACGTGCGGGGAAAGTTGATCCCCAGCTTCTCGGTCGCCCACTTGACCAGCCCGGAGCAATCGAACCCGCCCGGCCGGTCGCCTCCCCAGACGTAGGGGGTTCCGATCTGGTCAATGGTTAGGGCCAGGAAATCGGTTCCGGTCGGCGCCCCGCCACCGGTCGGCACCCGGGACATCAGGCCCCGCCCGCGTGGGACATCTGCCACACCCCGCCCAGCACCAGCACTCCGCCCGCGATGCCCGCGAACAGGCGTATCCAGTGGTCAGGGTGAAAAAACCAGTCGATCACTTCCGCGATCTTCACCAGCGGCGCGGCCAGCCCGAGCAGGGCCGCGGGAATGTCCGGGATGCTGCCGCCGCCCGTGAAACCGGCCCCCAGACCGAGCGCATCCCAGATGTTGCTGACCAGCCCGCCCAGCGCAAACGAGCTCGGCGCCTGATGCGTGCCCACCGTCAGGCCCTGGCCCTGTTTCGCGTTGCCCAGGATCGTGTCCGCGTAGCCCAGTCCGGCTTGCCACCCACCCTGACCCGCGTTGTAGGCGGCCAGGGCCTTGCGCACGTCACCCTTCGCCCAGGCCAGCAGTTCCGTCATGTACTTCTCATAGGCCCGGACTTCTATGGCCGGGTCGAACTCGGTTCCGGCCGGGAATCCTAGCCCCACGTAGGTTGACGGCAGGAACTGAAATTCGCCCTCGGCCCCGGCCGGGGACACCGCCCGCGGGTCGCCGCCCGATTCTACGTTGATCTGGGCGGCTACCACGGATGCGGGCAGCCCGGTGGCGGCCGCGGCAGAGGTGACGATCGGATCGGTCGGGGAGACTGGCACTCAGGACACCCGGCGCCCGCCGAACCTCTTGACGTTGCTTGCCGCGGGCTTGGCCTTGGGCTCATCCTCGGGCGGGTCATCCTGGGTCGTGTCGTCCAGGTCAATGCCGAACGTGTCTTGCAGCCATTTGCGGGCCTTGCCGTAGGGCACGCGGGCACGCTTCCCGTTGTCCTCGATCTCAACCTCGAACTCATCCTCGGCGGAATCATCCTCGGCCA
>Ga0126381_100005591_pt1 | contig 13854 bp, 9 predicted proteins | sample PanSoiMetPlot_28_FD_96465 | JGI IMG/M metagenome (GOLD analysis project Ga0126381, IMG submission 96465) | Tropical forest soil microbial communities from Panama - MetaG Plot_28 | ecosystem: Environmental > Terrestrial > Soil > Tropical forest > Bulk soil | place: Panama | collected 2016-02-17
CCGGGCGGGGGGAGCCGTGGTGGTGGGCGGGGGCGTACTGGGCCTGGAAACCGCCCGCGGGCTGGCCGGGCTGGGCCTGAAGGTGACCGTCATCCAGCGCGGCCCGCGGCTGATGGAACGCCAGCTCGACAGCGTGGCGTCGCGGGTGCTGGCTCGTACCATGCGGTCCCTCGGCGTGAGCGTGCGGACCGGGGTCTGTGTCCGGGCGCTCCAGCGCGGTGGCCGGTCACCTGAGTCCGGCGTCACCGGGGTGGTGCTCGACGACGGAAGCGTGCTCGGTGCCGGCCTGCTCGTGCTGTGCTGCGGGACGCGGCCCCGCGCTGAACTGGCCCGGTCGGCGGGCCTGGCCGTCGGGACCGGTGTCATCGTGGATGATCAGCTGCGCAGTGTCAGCGATCCGGCGATCTTCGCGATCGGGGAATGCGCCGAGCACCGCGGGCGGACTTACGGGCTCGTCGCGCCCTGCTGGGAGCAGGCCCGGCTGGCCGCTCAGGTCATCGCCGATCCCGGTGCCCCGGCTAGTTACCTCGGGTCGGCGGCGGTGCTCAGGCTCAAGGCGGCGGGAGTCGAGCTGGCCATCCTCGGCTCCCCCGGCGGCGGGAGGAAGGAAGTGATCAGGTTCACCGACCCGGCCCGTGGCGTGTACCAGAAGCTCGTGGTGCGGGACGGGCGGCTGGCCGGCGCGATCCTGCTCGGCGACACCGGTACGGCCGCCACGCTCACCCAGCTGTTCGACCGCGGGACGCCGCTGCCGCAGGACCGCTCCACGCTGCTCATCACCCGCCGCAACGCTCCGGTCACCGTCGCCGGCTCGCCGGTCCTGCTGCCCGACCAGGCCACGATCTGCCGGTGCAACGGAGTCACCAAGGCCGCCATCTGCGGCGCCTGGCAAGACGGTGCCAGGGACGCCGGGCAGGTTGCCGCCCGCACCCGCGCCAGCACCGGGTGCGGCACCTGCCGGGACGCGGTCGAGGGCATCGTGGCCTGGCTGGCCGCCGCGGACGGCGATCTCGTGCCCGCGTGAGTCCGCGGATGTGATCTAGATCTCACATAAGCCGCGTTGTTATCCGACCTTCGTTATGTGAATATCGCACATAAGAAGGGAGGAAAACTCACATGGCAGAGCTGCGTCTCGACAATGCGGCTCAGGCTGACCTGGATCGCATCGGGCAGCCGCTGCAGCGCGGGCCCGGCGTCCTGCTCTTCGCCCAGGATGAGGAGACGGACTTCGCGATCTTCATCAGGAAGGGGTACGTGAAGATCACGCTGGGGTCGCCGGACTACATCGTGGGGATCCGCGGGCCAGAAGAGGTCGTCGGCGAGATGGCGGCGATCGAGCGCAAGCCCAGAACCGCGAGCGTCTACACGATGACCGACTTCGACGCGCTGCTCATCCCCGCCGACGCCTGGCTGACCTTCCTGAAAGACCACTGGCTCGTCACGCAGAGCATGCTGCAGCTCCTGGCCGCCCGCGTGCGCGAGTACACCGAGAAGCACGTGGAGTCCGGTGATCTGGCGACCGAGCAGCGGCTGGCCAAGCGACTGGTCGAGCTCGCCGCCATGATCGGCACGCGGGACGAGGGGATGATCACCGTCGTCATCTCCCAGGCTGAGCTGGCGAGCCTGGCCGGCACCCGGCGGGAGACCGTGTCCAAGCTTCTCGCCAAACTCGGGCCAGACCGGCGCAAGGTCGGCAGAGAACCGGTTCTTGAGCCCCGGCGGCAGCGGATCGTGATCACCGGCTGGGACGAGCTGAACCGTATCGCCGACGGCCGGGCGACCATCGGATAATCGACAGATGGCGGCAGGGGAAATGGCCAAATCCTCCATAGAGCTCTACGACGCTAGTAAGCTCACCAATAGCCTGGTCCCCAGCGGGTACCCCAGTAGACCACAGGGACCGGATGGCAGCCGGTCGCTCCCGGGGGCTTACCAGGGTGTCGCCCTTTATGTTGACATCCGCAAGTCGACGGAGATAGGCCGGCATATTACGCGCCGTTTCGGCGCGACCCGCCGCGCGGAGCTTTTCCGCGATTTCCTGCAAACCTGCATGGAGACCATTGTCAGGGAATCGGGGGCTACTTGCGACTACAGCGGAGACGCGGTGCGGGCGACGCTGACGGGTCCGGACAGCGCGGGCCGGGCACTGGCCGCGGCGCGCGCCGTGATCAGGTACGCCAGCGAGATCTTCGAGCCCGCCTGCAAGCAGTACCTGACCGGCCGGAAGCGGGGATGGCTGTGGGGGCGCAGGGATTACCTCCCGTTCCAGGTGAGCGCCGGGATCGACTCCGGCGAGATCGTGCCGACGCTCATGGCGACCTCCAACGGCTGCACCACGGAATTGCAGGCCACCCCCGTCGACGTCGCGGCCAAGATCTGCGGCATCGTCAAGCCGGGTTCAATCGGAATAACTATGGACACATACCGCAAGCTGCGGCCCGCTCTGCTGGAGTCTGATCGCCGGCACCGGCGCAGCGTGCGGATCGGAGGTGAATTGACGCCGATCCTCACAGTGCGGCCCTCAAGTAAATAAATGAGGGCCGTCCGCGCCATCGCGACGGTGACTGGTAGCACAGAACGCGCGATATGCGGACGGCCCTTTCTCCATCTATCCGTGCTTGATACGCAGGCAAATGGAGGTGTAATTGTGCGCCAAGGCGCGAGTAAAGTATATCGCATACCGGCTCGCCATGTCACGGATCGGAAACATTTTCATGGTGCGGCTGCCCGGTCCGGCCCCGGACGGGGAGGGTAAGCCGGTTATGGCCGGGCGGATCTGGGAGTACGCCCTGCTCGCCCCCGTGGCGACCAGCGGTTCGTATTTCACGTCTAGTTTCACAACGCACAACAACTCGTGGGCCGCGGTGGCGGTGGCGACGATCACCGCCTGTGTCACGGTGATGGTGATCCGGATCCAGTACGCCGAGCGGCTGGCCCGGGCCAGTGTGCAACGGGCACGCGCGAGGGCCGCCCGGGCGGCGGTGCGCACGAACCGTGATCGGGAGCGCGCTTTCCGCGGGCTGCTCGCCCGGCTGACGAGTGTCGGGCCATTCTGGTGGCTCTGCCCGGGAGGTGCTCGGCGACGGCGCGAGGCGGCACGGGCGGCGCTGCGGGACCTCGATGGCATGGCTGACCGGGCGCACAGTTCAGGGGCCGCTGGTGTGAGGTGAGCGTTTCGCGGATGTAACGTGCCGGAACACTGGGGCTAACAGGGACCGGGCACCGTGGAGAAATGCCTGCGCACCTTGTCATCGCCGGGAACGGGATGGTCGGGCAGCGGCTCGTGGAGGCGCTGCGCGACCGGGACACCGAGCATCGCTGGCGTGTGACCGTGCTGTCAGAGGAGCCGCGCCAGGCCTACGACCGGGTCGCGCTCTCCTCTTATTTCGAAGGGGCCAGCGCGGCCGACCTCGACCTCGTCCCCGACGGGTGCTACGGCAGCGACGGGTACGAGCTCTGCCTGGCGCGGGCCGTCACCGGCATCGACCGCGCGGCGCGCACGGTCAGCACCAGCCGCGGGGACCTGATCGGGTACGACGCGCTGGTGCTGGCCACCGGCTCCCAGCCGTTCGTCCCGCCCGTCCCCGGCCGGGACCTGCCGGGGTGTTTCGTGTACCGCACGCTCGACGATCTCGACGCGATCAGGGCGGTGGCCGGCCGGGCCGCCGCCACGACCAGGGGCAGGCGGTCCGGCCTGGTGATCGGGGGAGGGCTGCTCGGCCTGGAGGCGGCCCGCGCGCTGCGACTGCTCGGCATGTCACCGCACATCGTGGAACTCGCTCCGCGGCTGATGCCGCTTCAGGTCGACGACGGCGGAGGCGCGCTGCTCCGGCAGATGATCGAGGAGCTGAACGTCACCATCCGGCTGGGCACGTCGGTGGCCTCGATCCAGCGGGACGGGGACCGGCTGCTCGCCACGCTGGCCGACGGCGGCGAACTGGACCTGGACGTCGTCGTGTTCGCGGCCGGAGTCCGCCCGCGTGATCAGCTGGCCAGGGACGCGGGACTGGACATCGGGCCGCGCGGCGGCGTCGTCGTCGACGACGGGTGCCGCAGCAGCGACCAGGACATCTACGCGATCGGCGAGTGCGCCTGCGCCGGCGGGCGGACCTACGGCCTGGTCGCCCCCGGTTACGCCATGGCCGAGGTGCTGGCCGACCGGTTGTGCGGCGGCGACGCCGCCTTCACCACCGCCGATACCTCCACCAAGCTGAAGCTGCTCGGGGTCGACGTCGCGAGCTTCGGCGACGCGCTGGCCGCCACCGAGGGCGCGCTCGAGGTGACGGTCAGCAACCCGGTCGAGCGCAGCTATGCCAAGCTGGTCGTCTCCGGCGACGCGAAGACCCTGCTCGGTGGCCTGCTCGTCGGCGACGCGTCGCGGTACGGCCTGCTCAGGCCCCTGGTCGGGCGGCCGTTGCCCGGCGATCCCGTGACGATGATCGCGCCGGCCGGCCCGGGGCCTGGCGCTGACGTGCTGCCCGGCGACGCCCAGGTGTGCTCGTGCCACGGCGTCACCAAGGACGCGGTCTGCGCCGCCATCACCGACCGCGGCCTGACTGACGTGGCCGGGCTCAAGGACGCCACCAAGGCGGGCACCGGCTGCGGATCCTGCGTGCCAGCGCTGAAGTCGCTGCTGGCGCAGAGCGGCGTGACGATCAACCCGGCGCTGTGCGAGCACTTCGCGTACACCCGCGCCCAGCTGTTCGAGATCGTCAAGGCTAACCGCGTCACCACGTTCACCGAGCTGATTCAGGGGCACGGCCGCGGCCGGGGCTGCGACATCTGCAGGCCCGCGGCGGCCTCGATCCTGGCCAGCCTGGGGCGCGGGCACATCCTCGACGGGGAGCAGGCCACCCTTCAGGACACCAATGACCACTTTCTCGCCAACATCCAGCGCAACGGCACGTACTCGGTCGTGCCACGCATCCCTGGCGGCGAGGTCACGCCGGACAAGCTCATCGTGCTCGGCGAGGTGGCCAGGGACTTCGGCCTGTACACCAAGATCACCGGCGGCCAGCGGATCGACCTGCTCGGGGCCCGCGTCGAGCAGCTGCCCGCGATCTGGCGGCGGCTGGTGGACGCCGGGTTCGAGTCGGGGCACGCCTACGGCAAGGCGGTCCGCACGGTGAAGTCCTGTATCGGCTCCGCCTGGTGCCGCTACGGCGTGCAGGACTCGGTGTCGCTGGCGGTGGAGCTGGAGCTGCGCTACCGGGGCATCCGCTCACCGCACAAGATCAAGGCCGGCGTGTCAGGCTGCGCGCGCGAGTGTGCCGAGGCTCGGTCGAAGGACATCGGCGTCATCGCCGCCGAGGATGGCTGGAACCTGTTCGTCTGCGGCAACGGAGGGTTCCGGCCGCGGCACGCCGACCTGCTGCTGTCCGGCGTGGACACGGCGACGCTGGTCCGCACCATCGACCGGTTCATCATGTTCTACATCCGTACGGCGGACCGGCTGCAACGCACCGCGAGCTGGGTGGAATCGCTTGACGGAGGGCTTGACTACCTTCGTTCTGTCCTGGTGGAGGACAAGCTCGGCATCGGTGCCGAGCTTGACGCGGCCATGGCCAGCCACGTAGCGGCCTACACCGATGAGTGGGCGGCCGTGCTCGCCGACCCGGGCAAGCTGCGGCGGTTCGTGTCGTTCGTCAATGCGCCGGGGACCCCCGATCCGAGCATCACGTTCGGGTCCAGACGCGGTCAGCCGAACCCGGTCGACCTGCCGGCGCCGTCACGGCGGGGCGCGCAGCTGGAGGCGGCGCGGTGACGTGGACCGTGATCTGCCGCTATGCCGACCTGGAGCCCGAGTGCGGCGTCGCGGCCTTGATCGGCGCCGAGCAGGTGGCGTTGTTCCGCACGTTCGATGGCGCGCTGTACGCGATCGGCAACCAGGACCCGTTCACCGGGGCGTTCGTGCTGTCCCGCGGCATCGTGGGTACCAGGGGCGAGATCCCGACCGTCGCGTCCCCGCTGCACAAGCAGGTGTTCGACCTGCGCACCGGGGTGTGCCTGGACGACTCCTCGGCCCGCGCTGGCGCGTTCGCGGTCCGGCGGCGAGGCGGCCTGGTCGAGGTGGGCACGGAGTGAGCGTTGAGCCCTTGGCGGGCTACACGGTCGGCATCACCGCCGCCCGGCGCCGGGAGGAGCTCGCCGTCGCGCTGGAACGGCGCGGCGCCAAGGTGACATCCGGGCCCGCCATCAAGATCGTGCCGCTGGCGGACGACAGCGAGCTGCGCGCGGCGACGGGCCGCTGCCTGAAGACACCGCTCGACGTCGTCATCGCCACCACCGGCATCGGGTTCCGCGGCTGGATCGAGGCCGCGGACACCTGGGGCCTGGCCGAGCCGCTCATCGCGGCGATCGGTGCGGCCACGGTGCTGGCCCGCGGACCGAAGGCGCGCGGCGCCATCCGGGCGGCCGGCCTGCACGAAGCGTGGTCGCCGGAGTCCGAGTCCTCCAGCGAGGTCCTCGCGTACCTCATCGCCAGCGGCGACCTCGACGGCAAGCGGATCGCGGTCCAGCTGCACGGCGAGCCGTTGCCCGACGTCGTGCAGACCTTGCGGCTCGCCGGGGCGGAGGTCATCGAGGTGCCGGTCTACCGCTGGGTGCTCCCGTCCGACACCGCCCCGCTGCAGCGGCTGATCACGCTGGTCGGCGCCGCCGCGGTGGACGCGGTCGCGTTCACCAGCGCGCCCGCCGCCGCGAGCTTCCTGCGCACCGCTCGCGAGCTCGGGTGCGCGCCGGCCGTGCACGCCGCGTTGTGCGGACCGGTCGTCCCCGCGTGCGTCGGGCCGGTGACGGCCGGCCCCTTCCAGAAGGAGGGGATCCCGGTGATCCAGCCCAGCCGGTCGCGGCTGGGCGCGCTGGTCAGGGAGATCGTCGAGCAGGTTCCCCGCCGGCGCGGCGTGCTGCTGCCGGTGGCCGGCCACACCATGGACGTGCGCGGCCACGCGGTCGTGCTGGACGGTGAGCTGATCCCGCTCACCACCGCGAGCATGGCGCTGCTCCGGGAGCTGATCCGGCGCCCGGGCCAGGTCGTCCCGCGTCAGGAACTGCTGAGGCTCACGCCGGGTGAGGCGGGCGCCCAGCACGCGGTGGAGGTCGCCGTGGCCCGGCTGCGGACCGCCCTGGGCGACTCTCGCATCATTCAGACGGTGGTCAAGCGCGGTTACCGGCTCGCCTACGAACCTGAGCGAGCCGGCCACCTCGACTGGCGATACTAGACATCCGGCAGGCGCCCGGCCGCGGGGCGCAGGTAGACCAGCCAGGTCACCGCCAGGCAGACCAGGTAGAACGCGATGAAGCCCGCATACGCGGGGTCGCCGGTGCCGCGGGCGAGGAAGGACTGGCGGAAGGCGATGTTCACCAGCACGCCGCCGAACGCGCCGACCGCTCCGGCGATGCCGATCGCGGCGTTGGCCAGCCGCCTCGCGTCGCGCCCGGCTCGAGCCGGATCCTCGCCGCCGGATATCGCGCGCGAAGCCTTGGCCAGGAACACCGCCGGGATCATCTTGTAGGTGGAACCGTTGCCCAGGCCGGACAGCGCGAACAAGGCGATGAAGCCGACGTAGAACAGCGCGAGCGACCGCTGCCGCGACGCGACCAGGATGGCGGCCGCGGCCCCGGCCATGGCGAGAAAGGTCCAGCAGGATGTCCTGGCGCCGCCGAAGCGGTCGGCCAGCCAGCCGCCGGCCGGGCGGATGAGCGAGCCCACCAGCGGCCCGAGGAACGTGAGGTAGGCGATCTTGGCCGGATCCGCCTTCGCCGTGCCCGCGGCGAGGAAGTGCGAGCCGAACTGGTCCTGGAGCACCTGGCCGAAGGCGAAGCTGAACCCGATGAACGAGCCGAACGTGCCGATGTAAAGGAACGCGATGATCCAGGTATGCGCGTCCCTGGCGGCCGATCGCATGGCCTGCTTCTCGTTGCGCACCTGGGCGAGGTTGTTCATGAACAGCGCCGCGCCGAGCGCCGCGATGACCACCAGCGGGATGTAGATGCCGAGCAGCAGCCGCGGGTGCCCCTTACCCGCCGTGGCCAGCACCGCCAGCCCGGCCAGCTGGACGACCGCGACGCCGATGTTCCCGCCGCCCGCGTTGAGTCCCAGGGCCCAGCCCTTCAGCCGTTGCGGGTAGAAGGAGTTGATGTTGGCCATGGACGAGGCGAAGTTCCCGCCGCCGACCCCGGCCAGCGCGGCGACGGCGAGCAGCGTGCCGTAGGAGACCCCGGGCTTGAGCACGGCCGCGGCGGCCAGCGTCGGCATCAGCAGCAAGACGGCGCTGACGCAGGTCCAGTTGCGGCCGCCGAACCGGGCCACGGCCAGCGTGTACGGCAGCCGGACGGCGGCGCCCAGCGCGGTCGGCAGCGTTGTCAGCAGGAACTTCTCGGCGGCCGCGGTCTTCGGGTCGTGGCTGATCCCGTAGGCGGGCGTGAGGAACAGCACCAGCACCGACCACAGGCTCCAGACCGAGAAGCCCACGTGTTCGGAGAAGATCGAGAAGAGCAGGTTCCTGCGGGCCACCCGTGAGCCGGTCCGCTCCCAGAACCCGGCATCCTCGGGCTCCCAGTCCTCGATCCAGGTTCCGCCCCTGGCCGCTGGCGGGGGTGCGAGAACCGCCTGATGTCCCGGTGTCGCCGTCATCTGTCTTCCTTCGCTCGACGGGTGCCTGTACCCGCGACGGTAGGCAGGCGGCGTTTCCCGGCTACTGCGGCGGGGAAACGCCGGCGAAACGTTCCTCGCACAGCACCGGCCGGCCGCTGGTGAGGAAGAACGACCGGGCGGCTTCGGCGCGACCGCCGATCAGATCATCTCCGCCGACGAGCAGGTGAGACGGCTCATTACCGTGCTCGCGCGGTAACGGCCCCAGGGACGTTCCTGGGGTATCTCCCTGAGCGGGATGGCGTGGATTGAGGGCATGCTAGGCCAGGACATGCTCTGAGGGGGGCCACCAGTGAATACGAAGATTCCGGTCTGCGTGCACGCGGACGATCCGATCGACACCCTGGACGCCACCGGGGACGCGCCGCCGCCCGGGATGGCGTTCACGGCGGCCGCGGGGCCGCCGATGCTGCCTGGCACGCTGTCCGCACGGGAGATCGACGTGCTCCGGCTCGCCGCCGACGGACTTGACACCGACGAGATCGCGCGGAAGCTCTGCTATTCCCGGCGTACCGTCGCGAACATCGTCCACAGCGTGATAATCCGTTTCAACTTGAACAACAGGACACACGCGGTCGCTCACGCGATCCGGGTCGGCCTGATCTGATTAACCACGGCTTAATTCCCCGCGAGGATCCCCGAAATATTGTGGTACGGCTGGGCCTTGCTGGTACCTGGGGAGCGGGGGGAATGCCAGTTCTTTCGACAGGCGTTGGGGATGTTTTCGTCGGCCGGGCCGCCGAGTGCAGGCTGCTGGCCGACTATGCCGACCGGGCCGTCCACGGCCAGTCATGGGCCGTGCTGGTGGAAGGCGGTCCCGGGGCCGGCAAGACGGCGCTGCTGCGCCATGGCGCGCCGGACCCGGAGGCGTTCGTCGTGCTGGGTGCCGCGTGCGACCCGGTCGAGGCCCGCGTGCCGTTCGGGCTGGTGTCACAGCTGCTCTGGCGGGCGCGCTGCCGGATCGGCCCGGCGGCGGCCGCGGTCGGCCAGCTCTCCGCGCGCAAGCCGCCCGCGCGGGTCGGCGCGCAGCTGCTCGACATCGTGCACGCGGCCCAGGTCCGCGCGCCGCTGGCGCTGGTGATCGATGACCTGCAGTGGGCCGACCCGGCGTCCGCCGAGGCCCTGTGCTACCTGCTGCGCAGGCTCGAGGGGGCACGGGTGCTGACCGTGATGTCGGCGCGGACCCGGATGAGCGCGGCGGGAGACTGGGAGACCGGCTCGGCCGGATACTGGCGGCGGCTGATCGACGACCGCCAGTTCGGGCGGCGGATCTCGCTGGACAGCCTGACCACGGAGGAAGTGGCCGAGCTGGCCGCCGGGCTCGGGCACGGGACGATCCCGCTCACCACGGCGGAGCGGCTGCGCAGGCATACCGACGGCATCCCGGCCTCGGTCCGCGCCCTGCTGGCCGGCCGGGCCCATGACTGGCTTACCCGTTCTGACGCCCCGCTTCCCGTGCCGGATCCGGTCGCCGCGCAGGTCGGCGCGCTGCTGACGACGCTGGCCCCGGCCAGCAGGAGCCTGCTGGACGCGCTGGCGGTTCTCGACGGGAAGTATCCCCTGGCGCTGGCCGCCCGGGTGGGTGGCGTGGCCGATCCGGTGACCGCGCTGGAGCCGCTGCTCACCTCGGAGGTCGTGCGGTGGTGGCCGGAGGACCCCGCCACCGTGGTGCGGGTGCGGTTGCCCGTGCACAGGGACGCGGTGTACCGGCTGCTCACCCCGGGACGGCGCCGCGAGCTGCACCTCGCGGCGGCGGTCGTGGCGCACGGGGACGCGAAGTGGGCGCACCGGATGGCCGCGGTCGGCGGCGCGGACGGAGCGCTGGCGCGCGAACTCGAGCTCGCGGCCGAGCGGGCCCGGCGAGAGGGCGCGGGGGAGCGCGCCGGGACCATGCTGCTCTGGTCGGCTGACCTCAGCGACGACCGGGCCGGATACGAACGTCGCCTGCTGGCCGCCGCCGCGGAGCTGATCTGGTCGCACTCGCCCGGCCGGACCGAGGCCCTGCGGCCGCGAGTGGCCGAATGCGCTCCCGGCCCGCTGCGCGAGCTGGTCCTCGCGGCGCTGCCCCCGCAGCCGGCCAGCGGGACGCCGAAGCCGGCGCTGGTCCAAGCGCTGGCCCAGCCTTTAACACAGTTGCTGGCCGGGGTGCCGCCCGCGCCCGCTGACCTGCTGCAGGCCGCGGCACGGGTCGCCCTCACCGCGGCCCGCGACCAGCCGGGGGCCGGGGCGATCGCGCGTCAGGTCCTGGCCAGCGACGGCCTCGACAGCCAGACCCGCGTGATGGCGGAATGCCTGGTGGCGGAGACCGCGGGCCAACGGCAGAACGGCGATGTGGTGCTGCGGGCGCTGGAATCGGTCTCGACCGTGACAGCTGGCCAGAGCGAGGCGATCTTGCTGTGGCGGCGCGGTACCTGGCGCGCCAGGGCCGGGCAGCTCACCGGCGCGGCCGATGACCTGGCCGTCGCGCTCCGGCTCAACCGCGGGCATGGCGAACTGGCCATCCGGGCGACCACGCTGCTGGCCTGCCTGCAGTACCTGCTCGGCCACTGGGAGGAGGCGGCGGCGACCGCCGATCAGGCGATCGTCCTGGCGCTGGGCCGCGGCAGCACATCCTCGTACGCGAGGGCGCACGCGGTGGCGGCCTGCGTGGCGGCGGGCCGCGGCGCGCTGGGCCGGGCCGAGGACCTGGCCCGCAGCGCGTGCCGCTGGTGGCGGACGGCGGGACCGGCCTCGGACGCGCGGTACCCGGCCGTGGCCGCCGCCGTCGTGGCGCAGGCCAAGGGGGACTACCCGGCGATGCTGTCCGCGCTCCAGCCGCTGCCGGTCCTGTCGTCACCCGCGAGCGCCCAGGACTGTGACGAATGGTGCTGGTGGTGGCCGCTGCGGGCGGAGGCGCTGATCGGCGCGGGCCGCCTGGACGAGGCGGAGCAAGCGCTGTCCGGGCTGACGGCCGCCGCCGCCGGCCTGCCCTGCCTGCGGGCCGGGAACGCCTGGCTAGCGGGTTGGCTCGCCGCCCGGCGCGGCGAGCTCGACACAGCGCGGAAGCTGTACGAGGAAGAGATCAACGCCGCGAGCCCGGCCGATGCCGGTGACGATATCCCGCTGCTGCGGGCGCGGCTCGAGCATGCCTACGGCAACCTGCTGCTGGCGCAGCGCAGCCGCCGGGCCGCGGTCAGCGCGCTGCGCTCGGCCCAGGAGCGGTACCGGAACCTGGGCGCGGCTCCGTTCCTGGTCCGGTGCGACGCCGATCTCGCGGCGTGCGGCCTTCGCGCGCCTGGCTCGCGGAACGTGCTGAGCACCCAGGAGGACCGGGTGGCCCGGCTGGTGGCGCAAGGCATGACGAACCAGGAAGTCGCGCAACGGCTCTACGTCAGCACCAAGACCGTCGAGTTCCATCTGAGCAACGTGTTCACCAAGCTCGGCATCGCGTCGCGCAGACAGCTCGTGCGCGGCTATCCCGTCCAGGGATAGCCGCGCACTCCGGCGTTCTTCGGTCACACCCGTGCGTAATCGGCATCCGCCCGGCGGGCGGGAACGGCGTGCTGGCCCCCGCGTACCGGCCAGGCCCGGTCGCCGATCAGCGCCAGCCCGGCGGGCAGCAGCACGCCGCGCACGATCGTGGCGTCGATCAAGATCGCCGCCGACATCGCCACACCGAACACCTTGAACTCGAAGATCGACAACGTCGCGAAGATCGAGAACACCGCGACCATGATCGCCGCCGCGCTGGTCACCACCCCGGCGCTGTGCCCGATCCCGCTGGTCACCGCCTCGCGGGAGGACGCCCCGCGCAGCCGCAGCTCCCTGATCCGGCTGAGGATGAACACGTGGTAGTCCATGCTCAGCCCGAACAGCAGCACGAACATGAACAGCGGCAGCCAGGGCGTGATCCCGCCGTAGGCGGTGAATCCCAGCGGCCCCTGCAACCGGCCATCCTGGAAGACCAAGACCATCAGGCCGTAGGCGGCGCCCACCGACAGCACGTTGAGGCCGATCGACAACGCCGGAATATAGACTGAACGGAAGGTGGTCATCAGCAGCAGGAACGCGAATCCGAGCACGAAGGCGAAGACCCACGGGATGTGGCTGTCCAGCTGGGTGTTGAAGTCGTGGTTGCCGGCCGTCACCCCGGCTACCGCGTAGTCGATCCCCGGCACCTTGCCGAGCGTGGCCGGCAGCACCTGAGAGCGCAGCGTGCCGAGCGCGTTGTCCGAGGTGGCGTCGGTGCCGTCGCCGGCCAGCGGCACGTTTACCACGAGCACCTCGTCGTGGCCGAACATCTGGGTAGTGATCGGCTGCCGGATTGACCCGTTCGCGCTGGTGAACCTGTCCATGGCGTGTATCGCGCCGGCTACCCGCGGCCCGCCGAGGTCCTGGCCGGTCACGACCACCTCGGCCGGCTGGGGCCCGCCGGGGAAGGCCTGGTAGATGTCGCCCAGGGTGCGCACCACGGGCACGTTCGACGGCAGGTCGTGGATGCCGGGGCTCTCCAGGTGCAGGGACAGCACCGGAATGGCCAGCACGAGCAGTCCGATCGCGGCCGTGCCGCCCCAGGTCAGCGGGCGCTTCACCACGGCGCGCGCCAGCGCGGCCCAGAACCTCGACTCGCGCGCGGCGGTCCGCCGCTTGCCCAGGAACGGAACGCGACCGCGGTCTGTCCACTTGCCCAGCAGGGACAGCAGGCCGGGCAGGAATGTCAGCGAGCCGAGCATCGCGACGCCGACCACGATGATCGTGCCGGCCGCGACGCCGGAGAACACGTCGGTGCCGGTCAGGAACAGTCCGGCCATCGAGATCATCACGGTCAGCCCGGACACCACGATGGCCCGTCCAGAGGTGCCGGCCGCGATGTGCAGAGCGTCGGAGGTGGTGCGTCCCGCGGCGCGCTCCTCGCGGACCCGGCGCAGGTAGAACAGCGAGTAGTCGATGCCGACCGCCATGCCGACCAGCAGCACGACAGAAGAGGTGGTGCTGTCTACCGGCAGCCACCGGCCCGGGATGGCCAGCAGTGAGATCGCCGCGATCACCGCCGTGCCGGCCAGCAGCAGCGGGATGCCGGCCGCGATCAGCGCGCCGAACACGATCAGCAGCAGGGCCAGCGAGATCGGCACCGAGGTCAGCTCGGCCTTGTGGAAGTCCTGGCTGCTGCTGTTGCCGATCGCGCGGTCAATGGTGGCCCCGCCGGCCTCGCCGATCGTCAC
>Ga0126381_100005592_pt1 | contig 13853 bp, 11 predicted proteins | sample PanSoiMetPlot_28_FD_96465 | JGI IMG/M metagenome (GOLD analysis project Ga0126381, IMG submission 96465) | Tropical forest soil microbial communities from Panama - MetaG Plot_28 | ecosystem: Environmental > Terrestrial > Soil > Tropical forest > Bulk soil | place: Panama | collected 2016-02-17
CAAGGCTTTCACCCGTTACCGTTAGCACGCAACTTACGTTCGATCATGTACTCGCATCCGGGTTTTTACTGGCCGATTTCTCATGGTAACTGCTGTGGCTGGGAAACAGCGTGGTGCTGACAAATTTTTTTCGCGGCTTGTCCGGCCCAAGTGTAAAAACTTTGCACATTAAAGTTTTTCTAAGCAGATAAGTTTTAACTTGCATAACGGAACTTCTAGTACTAAGGTACATGCCACCTGCACCAAAGAGGGAACAGTTGAAGTTCTGTGCGCGCCACGGTCCCGCTTATGTGCCCAAGGATAAGACCCCCATTTAGCGTTGTTCGCGCAGAACCAAGCTGAGAATAGCCTATCCGTAATCATGAATAGGGGTGTTAAACCTCCGTTTGGAGGCTTTCCCCTGGAGTGTATGCTCTCGAGCCGATTTGGAACTCGTGGCAAAAAAGGCTTTGGGTCGTGTAACGATTCAGCGGGTTCAATCACTTCTGATTGTGCTTCCGCGCATGATTCATCGGAGGAGAAAGGCATTCTGGAGGTGTGCCCTCCCGATCCGGAGCGACGTGAGATCAGCTCTCCACGGGCCGCGATCGAGACGGACTTCCTTCCCATGATTGCTGCAGTCCATGATTTCAAGACTCCCTGGGTAGTCATGCTGGGTTACACGGACGCGCTTCACCGCGGCGATTTGGGTCCGCTCAACAGCAAGCAGCGCCAGCGATACAGTGCGTTCGGGCTAACCTCCGGAGCCCGCGCCACCGTCACCACCGGCTCACCTTGTTCCAGCCGCCGCACTGCGGCCAGCTTGAACTCCTTAGTGAACAACCTGCGTGGGGCGCCGAGATCCTTTACAAGCTCGTTGACCGCGGTTATGTCCAAGGCCTCTGTAAATGCTGCTATCTCGCATTTAGTCGAGAGGCAGGCAGACGGGGGAGGCAATGGGTGCACCTAACATCTTGGTCGTTGACGATGAGCCGAGCGTGCTGCGCTATGCCAAGATGCTTCTCGAGGTAGAGGACTACGCCGTAGAAACTGCGCAAAGCGGGACGGAAGCGCTCCGTCGGATGTCCGCGGGGTTTGCCCCCAATCTTATCGTGCTCGACCTGGTGATGCCAGGAATGGACGGTCTCGAGACCCTCGAGAAGTGCCGGCGGATCCGTCCTGATCAAAAGGTCCTGATGATGTCCTGCTGCAACGAACCCAGCAAAATTGTCCAAGCCATGAAGCTGGGAGCGTTCGATTATCTGAGCAAGCCGTTTCAGCCGCCGCAACTTCGCGGTGCCGTCCGCCGGATTGTCGAGACCGACAGCAAAGCAGCCAGCCCGAACACTAGCTTGCTCACGAAGGACCCGGTCGTCATCGAGAACCTGGACGATGACCTCTTCTTTCTGGCAGCCAGTCCGGTCATGAAGCAGATCCATGCCCAGATTGCTCTGGTCGCCCGGTTTGACGTGCCGGTTCTGCTGCTGGGTGAGAGCGGCGTCGGCAAAGAAGTACTGGCCCGTCTCATCCACAAGATGTCGGGCCGCGCCCGGCAGCCCTTGGTGAAGATCAACTGCGCAGCACTGCCGGCGGAGCTTTTGGAGAGCGAATTGTTCGGATACGAGTCAGGAGCTTTTACAGGGGCTACTTCATCCAAGCCCGGCAAGTTCGAGTTGGCTAACACAGGCACGATCTTTCTCGATGAAATCGGGGAGATGAGCGCCGCGTTGCAGGCCAAGTTACTTCACGTTCTCCAGGATGGCCGGTTCGCTCGCCTGGGAAGCAGGAGCAGCACTGCCACAGACGCCAGGGTACTAGCGGCGACGAACGTCGATGTGCAACGCGCTATCGCCGAATCCAAGCTGCGCGAGGATTTGTATTACCGCCTCAACGCGTTCACCATGACTATTCCTCCCTTGCGGGAACGTCGCGAGGAGATTCCGTTGCTGCTCAGGTCCTACATGAACAACCTGGCCGCGACATTCGGCAAGTCTCCTCTGCGTATATCGGAAACGTTGATCGACTTGTGCCTGGGATATCGCTGGCCCGGAAACCTCCGCGAGCTTGGGAACCTGGTCAAACGGTATCTCGTCCTTGAGGACGAGAAGTTGATCCTGGACGAACTGCGCGCGAAGTGCCAAGACGACGATCTTGGTTGGGGCAAGCCGGCCCTTTCCCTGCCCGCGGATGGAAAGGGATTAAAAGCACTTTTGCGCAGTTTGAAAGATGAGGCTGAGGCAAAGGAAATCCTGCGCGTCCTCGAAGACACGAATTGGGATCGGAAGCTGGCCGCAGGGGCTCTGAACATCAGCTACAAGGCCCTGTCCTATAAAATCAAGCAGTATCGTATTTCTCCGCGTGAAAAATAACCGGCCTGGGCCCCGTTGTGAACCAACGGGGCTCTTTCCGCGTCGTCCGAAAGAGCTGCAAGTCAGCACATCTGACACAACCTTGAATCCTGAACGGCATGCGCGGGCAACGTATTGTCCCGGCCATGGATTTTTCTGGAACCGTGTTTCTGGCAACGGAAAGAGAGTTCCGGTGCGGAAAATGTTTTCCAGGGCTCTCGCTGCAATGTTTGTGCAGCCAAGCCCGCCGTGCCGCGTTGTGCCTTGCAAGAGTTCGATTAACTCGATTTGCTTGTGTGACTTCGACGCCTCGGCGAATCTTGCGCCCTGCCCCGCGAGATAGCCGGCCGCGGTTGGAGGTCTACGTGCTTATCGAATCATCGCAACCAACCAAACTCACTGGTCCCAAGTTCTGTGACTCAGAGGGCGAAGCTGTAGCTGCCTCGGATTCAGATCACCCGGCTCGGTCCTGATTCGACTATCCCGTGCGTGCAACGACACAAGTGAACCAATCTCAATGAAAAAATTCCCTAAATCAAAATTGGGTGTCGAATGGCACAAGAATTCTGCCCCAGCGGCACGAACAGAGGTCTTTGTCCGGCTTCTCAGGGAGCCCAACATGCGAAATGACGTCATGGTGGGTCCAGTCGCTGGACCCAGCAGCAATGGGCGGCACGCGAACAAAGCAATGCGCCGCTTCCCCTTGACCGTTCTCAAATTCGGCAGTTCCGTTCTGCGCGATGATTCGGATTTTCTCCGGGCAGTGCACGAGATTTATCGATGGGTGCGCGAAGGGAATCGCGTCGTCGCAGTCGTCTCGGCCATGCAGAACGTGACCAACGAGCTGCTCACGTGGGCAGAGACGCTTGGAGCCGGGCATGACCACCCTGGGGTGGCTGCTCTACTCGCTACCGGTGAAGCACAATCGACCGCGCTGCTCACTCTGGCGCTGGCTCGGGCTGGAGTGCCCGCGGTGTCCCTCGATGAGGTTCGTCTGGGCTTGCGGACACACGGGCCTGCCCTAAACGCCGAACCCTGCGCACTTGACCACCGGGCTCTCGAGCGCGCGCTGGAGGAGTACCCGGTTGTGGTAGTGCCCGGGTTTGTGGGACGCGGGCAGGATGGCGCGATTTCCTTGCTGGGACGCGGCGGCTCAGACCTGAGCGCCCTGTTCCTCGCCCAGGAAACTCAGGCCGAACGCTGCCGCCTGCTCAAAGATGTCGATGGAATCTTTGAGTTTGATCCAGCGCGAGGGGGCACTGCAGCTTTGCGCTATCGAACGGTGACGTGGGAGGAAGCGGCTCGTGTGTGCGGCCGGGCGGTCCAGCGCAAGGCTCTGGACTTTGCCGAGCAACATGGACGGGGTTTCGAGATCGCCGCTCTGAATTCAGACCAGCCGTCGATCATTTCCGACCAAGCTGCCAGCTTCTACGAGCCGTTCGGGGAAAAGGCGCCTTTGCGGATTGGTCTTTTGGGCGCGGGGACGGTTGGGCTTGGCGTGTATCGCGCTCTGGCGGCGCAGCCAAGGGCTTTTGACATTACGGGCATCGCGGTAAGGCGTCTGCAGCGTGAAGACGGAACGCCGTGCCGGTTGCTGACGCGGGATCTATGGCAGGTGGTTGAATCCGATTGCGAGCTGGTTGTGGAACTAATCGGCGGTTTATCGCATGCAACGGAGCTGATCGCGGCTGCGCTACGGTCAGGCAAGGACGTGGTCACCGCGAACAAGATGGTCATCGCTTATCACGGAGAGGAACTGCTGGGCATCGCCGAGGAATCGGGGACGCGGCTCTTGTTTTCAGCCGCGGTGGGCGGGGTGGCGCCCATGTTGGAGCAAGTGCGCGAGATTGCTGGACATGGTGGCATTCGGTCGCTGCAGGGTGTTGTCAATGGGACCACCAACTTCATCCTCGACCGCCTGGCAGAAGGCGCATCGCGCGAGGAAGCAGTACGAACCGCACAGCGGCTCGGCCTGGCCGAGCAGGATCCCGAGACCGATCTCAACGGCAGTGACGCCGCGCACAAGTTAGTTGTTCTCGCGCACGCCGCTTTTGGACAATGGCTGCACCCGAACGAGATCTCGTGTTCGGGAATCAAGACGCTGGACAGTGCCGTCGTCCGTAATGCCGCCAACCGGGGACACTCCATGCGCCTCGTAGCCAGCCTGGATAAAGGTTCCACAGGCATTCGCGCGAGCGTGGGTCCGCAGCTAGTGGACCGCGATCATGCGTTTGCCAAGACCCTGAATGAAGAAAACTGCCTGGAAATACAAAGCGAACACGGCGAGACCATCTATGTGCGCGGCAAAGGAGCCGGCCGCTGGCCGGCGACCGAGTCAGTGGTCGCTGACATACTCGCAATCCATCGCGCCAACGCCAATTCGCGATACCTCGATCTCAACCGACCCATGAATACTAGGAACCACCAAAACGCGCATGTGCCGCTGGGCGATTGATTTGCCTTGCGTTGCACCTTTTCAAAGGAGAAATCATGAACGCTTCGACGCTCACTCAACAAGCCCCGAGCCTCGGGCTCGGGACAATTCAGCAACAAGTAAACTCTGCGATTGACGGTCTAATCGCTTCGCTGCCCAACCCCAAAGAGCTCTCCTGCCAGCAACGGCGTGGGATTATTGCCAGGTATACGGCGGTCCTGGAAGGCAACTTCATCTACTGGATGACAGGTGCCTATCTGGCCGCGGGATCGGACCAGGCGCGCTCGATCATTCTCGAGAATCTTCACGAAGAAGTGCGAGACAGCCATCCCAACATGTTGCGCAAATTCGCCATCGCGGCGCAGGCGGTCCCGACCGACACCGACGCTCAAGCCGTCTATCAGGACTTGACCAACGTCCGCTTGTTTGTAGGTCGCCTCTCGACTGTCCCGCTCGTCATCACGATGGCGTTTTTCGAAGGATACATCCAGAAGTTCATGTCCTTTCTCGCCGAGATGGCCGCAGAGCAGGGCTCCAGCGAGATGGAATACACCGATGTACACGGCGTGTGCGACATCGCGCATACCCAGGGACTCTTCCAAGCACTCGAAGAGGAAATGTTGCTCAACCCCCCCGACCCGGCGGCCAACCTACTTGAGGGAGTTGACCTGCTGAGCACCCTGATTCGCACCATCGTTCGCTATAACTAAGGGTAAGTCCCTCATCCCGTCCGCTAGGCGCTATCCTGGTGCCGAGCCGAGGCAATCGGCACCGAAAGCTCCACCCCCGTCTAAGGCTTGGGATGAAAAAGACTTGGATCAACGCGCACCATGCTTCTAGAAAAACCGCGTGTACCTTTCTTCGACATCCTGCTCTACGGGTTATGGCCAGGGTTCTTTAAGATCTTTCTTTACCGATTGAAGGGATATCGCATCGGCAAGGGAGTGTCGTTGGGCTTTGGTTCCGTGATCTGCGCCGAGCAGGCCGAGGTTGGAGACTACACGTCTATGGGATTCCTCACCATTATCCGGGGAAAAGAGATCCGGCTTGGGTCTTACGTCCATATCGGATCGATGACGTTCCTGGATACCCCGCACATCGACATAGGAGAAGGAACGAAAATCAACGAGCAAGTGTTTGTGGGCGGGCTACAGTATGCGGATTCCCGGTTCGTGGTTGGGCGGAATTGCCAGATCATGCAGATGTCCTTCATCAATCCGGCCCCGTCGGTCGTTATTGGCGACGACTCGGGAATCGGCGGCCATTGCTTGATCTTTGGGCATTCCTCTTTTCAAAACGCCTTTGAGGGGTACGATGTGGACTTTGCGCCCGTCGAAATCGGCAGAGGTGTGGGGCTGTCATGGAGGGTATTTGTGTTGCCCGGGACGAAAATCGGCGATGGCGCGAAGGTGGGAGCTGGCTCGGTGGTATCAGGCACCCTTCCCGCCCGCTGCATGGCGATCGGGTTTCCTGCCAAGATCGTAGGCAAGGCTCCGATCTTTCCGAAGAAGCTATCGGATGAAGAGAAAATCAAGATGTTCCAGAGGATTAACGCTGAAATGCTGCAGTATTTTGTCGGGTCAGGCCTGACCTGCAAACAGGACGGCGAGCGCTACGACATCCAACGGCCAAGAGCCCGTTGGTACTGGTCCACAAAGGCTTGGAAGATGCTTGTAACACATGGAGATGTGCAGGAAGCCGTGAAGACACTTGGCGGGGAAAAACTGGACCTGTTTCTCAGTCTCTGGGAGATACCCGGCGAAGTGAGAGAATTTCTCACCGAGAAGCGCATCATGTGGATCGACGTTACTAAGAAAGAGCAATCACGGGTATCGAATGATCTAGGGGTAGAGGTATTAGGTTTTCTGAAACGATATGGCGTTCGAACACTGCGCTATCCTCACACTCTAATGTCTCATCCCGTGGCGGAGCCCTGCGAGATTAATTGCTGAAGATGAACAAGATGCATGTGCCCGTTTTTGCCAATGGAGGATCGCTTAGAATGTCCGTTCGAAGCGAAGTCATTGCTTTATTCCAACAGCTCGCTGAGGAGCACAATCGAGAGCTCGCCCCACTCGCTGATGATTTGCCGCTGCTAGAGTCGGGACTCGATTCCTTGTGCTTCGCCGTCATGGTCGCCCGGCTGGAAGACTCCCTGGGGGTCGATCCCTTTGTTGCCGCAGGTGACGATGCTCCCTTCCCCGTGACTGTAGGCGATTTCATCAAAGCTTACGAGGACGCTTACGAGGATGCAGCCAAGTAGGTGGACTTCATTGTGGGACGTACTGAGCGGGCCTGTTAACGCTCCCAACTCCTTTCTGTGGGGTGTTGAGGCGGGGGTGGCGTTTCGCGATCTCCTCTACGGGTCCGCCCTGGGTGGACGCGGTGAAGAGCTGCGCGGCCGGTCGGTCGTCATTGCGACGAAAGACCAGTTCACGGCAGCGCTGGCGCTGATCGAACTGGATGGCGTCGCGCGCCGGCTTGTCCTTTGTCCCACTGATCTTCCGCCCGGACAGCTGGGGTTTGTCATGGAGTCCGCGGCCGCTGACGCGATGGTATCAGACCGCACTATCGAGAGCCCGGAAATTCCCAGAGCCGCCTGTTTCGTTCTGTGCAAGCCGACCATATCGCCCGGCGGCTGCAATCGTAATGAACGAACCAGGACAGAATGGGTCTTATTGACTTCGGGCACCACCGGACGGCCCAAGCTCGTCGTCCACACCCTGGCCAGTCTCGCGGGAGCGATTGAGCACCACGGCCCCGGGGGAAAACCACGGGTTTGGAGCACGTTCTACGACATACGCCGTTATGGCGGTCTCCAGATCTTTCTGCGCGCGTTCCTCACCTCGGCTTCGTTGGTGTTGTCGAACGCTGAAGAAGGGACGGCGGATTTTCTGGCTCGAGCCGGGGCCTGCGCAGTCACGCATATCTCGGGAACACCCTCCCATTGGCGCCGGGCGCTGATGAGCCCTTCCATGCATTTGCTTGCCCCGCAATATGTCCGCTTGTCAGGAGAAATCGCCGACCAATCGATCCTGAGCCGTCTGCGCTCGGTCTTCCCGGAGGCAAAAGTGGACCACGCTTTTGCTTCGACTGAAGCCGGGCTGGCGTTCGAGGTGAGCGATGGCCTAGCGGGTTTCCCCGCTGCATTGATCGGGCGTAGCTCTGACGTGGAAACCAAAGTAGAAGATGGCTCCCTTCGCATCCGCTCAAGCCGCACCGCGTCCTGCTACCTCGGCCGCAGCGCCAACTCTCTCCGCGATGCCGAGGGCTTTGTTGATACCGGAGATATGCTTGAACTCAAGAGTGACCGTTACTATTTTGTGGGAAGACGGGACGGCACGATCAACGTCGGCGGACTCAAAGTCCATCCCGAGGAAGTCGAAGCTGTAATCAACAGGCATCCTCGCGTCGAGATGTCGTGCGTCCGGGCACGGAAGAATCCCATCACCGGATCGGTCGTGGTCGCCGACGTTGTTCTCGGCAAGAAGTCAGATGCAGCCGCGCAAAGTGAGGAGGACTTGCAACACGAGATCCTCCATTTTTGCGGAAACCTGCTTCCACGACACAAGGTTCCGGCGGCAGTCAACATTGTTCCGGCCCTGCCTGTGGACGCGGCGGGCAAACTGGCGCGTAATCATGCGTGATGTGCTGGTGACCGGCGGAAGTCGTGGATTGGGCCTGGCCATCAGCCTGCGGCTGGTCTGTGCTGGCTACCGCGTCATCGCCATTGCCAGGAAGGAGTCGAATGAGCTCAAATCGGCCATGCAAGCGGCTGAAGCCGGCCATCCCGGTTCCCTCCATTTTGTTCCCTTCGATTTAGCTGAGATCGAACAGATCCCTGGCTTGGTTCGCACCCTGCGCAAGCAATTTGGTGCGATCTATGGTCTGGTCAACAACGCCGGCATCAGCTTCGATGGCGTTCTCGCTCTCATGAATGATTCACAGATCGAACGGCTCGTCAGAATAAACACTCTGTCACCGATTGTACTCAGCAAGTATGTGGTGCGTTCCATGATGGCCGAAGGCGGCGGGCGGGTCGTGAACATCGCTTCCGTGATCGGCTCTACTGGCTACAGTGGACTCGCCGTTTATGGAGCGACCAAAGCCTCCCTGCTTGGCTTTACCCGATCTTTGGCTCGTGAGGTCGGCAGGGCGGGAGTGAACGTAAATTCAGTCGCGCCAGGTTTTGTGGAGACGGAAATGACCCACGGACTGAGTGACGAGCAACGCCAGCGAATCATGCGTCGTAGCGCCCTGCGACGCCTTGCTGCGCCAGATGACGTAGCCGACGCCGTCGAGTTCCTTTTGAGCGATAAAGCCAAAAGCATCACTGGAACCGTTCTTACCGTTGACGCAGGGAATACAGCGTGAACGCGGCTCTTCGGCCCTCTCCAGGCCCAGTTGGAGATTCTGCCGCCAAGGCATGGCTGCGCGCCCTCGAGATGACCGCGCCGATCGGACGGGATCCCCAGCGCATCCTACCCACGGTCATCGAGGAAGTCGCCAGCGAGTTCGGCGATAAGCCCGCCCTCATCTCCGAGAGCGAGTGTCTAACCTATCGTCAACTTGTTGCACGCTCCAATCAATATGCCAGGTGGGCGCTCGACCACGGTCTTGCTAAAGGCGACCTGGTTGCTCTTTTCATGTCCAATCGGCCCGAATACCTGGCCTTCTGGCTTGGGATTACAAAAGTTGGCGGAGTCGTCGCATTGCTCAATACCAACCTGTCGGGCCCCGCTCTTGCCCATAGCATCAACATCGTTGTGCCAACACATCTGATTGTGGCCGCAGAGCTGATGGATCGCCAGGCTTCAGCCTGTCCCGGATTGACTGTGAATCCAACCATCTGGATTCATGGAGCCGGCGATGGCGCTTTGCCGCGCATCGATGAAGACATTGCAACCTATAGCGGTGAAGCGCTCAGCCAGGAGGAAGTCCGGCCTGCGACAACCGAAGACCGAGCGCTCTGTATCTACACCTCCGGCACCACCGGCTTTCCCAAAGCCGCGAACATCAGTCACGGCCGGCTGATGCAGTGGAGCCACTGGTTTGCCGCCATGATGGACGTGCAGCCCTCGGACCGCATGTATAACTGTCTGCCGATGTACCATTCGTCGGGTGGCGTGCAAGCGCCCGGCTCTGTGCTGGTCGCCGGCGGCGCGCTGGTGATTCGCGACCGGTTCTCAGCAAGCGGATTCTGGAACGATATCACCCGTTGGGATTGCACTCTGTTTCAGTACATCGGCGAGTTGTGCCGGTACCTGGTTCATGCCGAAGCCTCCCCCAATGAAACTCAACATCGAATCAGGTTGGCGTGCGGGAACGGCCTGAGACCAGACGTTTGGAACAGCTTTCAGAACCGATTCCGGATCCCGAGGATCTTCGAGTTTTACGGGGCCACCGAAGGTTCCGTGTCCTTGTTCAATATCGAGGGTGAAGCCGGCGCCATAGGACGCTTCCCTCCGTACCTCGCGCATCGCTCCTCGGCCGTCTTGGTGAAGTATGACCCTGAAACTGAGATGCCGTTCCGCGACGAGAAGGGATTGTGCGTTCCTTGCGCCAAGAACGAAGCCGGTGAAGCGATCGGCCCGTTGCGCCGAGGCGCAGGTCATATCAGCAACCGCTTCGAGGGCTACACCGACCAGGAAGCCTCAGAAAGGAAAATCCTTCACAACGTTTTCAGACCCGGAGACGCCTGGTTCCGTACCGGCGACCTGATGCGAAAAGACGAGCGCGGCTTCTTTTACTTCGTCGATCGCGTCGGGGATACGTTCCGCTGGAAGGGCGAAAACGTTGCCGCCTCCGAAGTCGCGGAGGTGCTAAGCGCATTTCCTGGGGTTAAGTTGGTAAATGTCTACGGTGTAACCATTCCCGGCACTGATGGCCGGGCGGGTATGGCCACGCTGGTCGCGGATGGCGATTTGAAGCTGGCCGCGCTGCGCGAACACATCGTGGGCAACCTGCCTGCTTATGCACGCCCATTATTTGTGCGTGTCCGAGAAGAGTTGGAAGTGACGCCTACCTTTAAGTGGACGAAGACCGACCTGGTACGGCAGGGTTATGATCCAGCGGCGACCAGCGATGTAATCTACTTCAATCACCCCGCCCAGGAGACCTTCGTTCAGGTTGACCAGACCCTTCACGATCAAATCCGAAGTGGCCAGATTCGTGTGTAAAAGGCTGTGAGAACATCCGGCAAATCCGCAGCGACTGCTGAAGCGTCGATTCAGGAGATCGGTTTCCGTTTAGAAGAAGAAGGGAATTCGCGGCCCATTCTGCTTGACGCTCTCCGCAGCGCGATGGAAAAAGTCGAATCCGATATTGCCGCCGGCCCGATCGTCCCCACGGTAACCCCTGAGGAGATCCGGAAGCGCCTGAGGTCCAGCTACGATTTTAGCGAGCCAAGGGCTTTGGACGAAGTCACGGCCGATATCGAATCCATGTTGAAAACATGGCAGGTGCATGTCACTCACCCGCGTTACTTCGGCCTGTTCAACCCGAGCGTGACGCTCCCCTCAGTCGTGGGTGACCTGCTAGTGGCGATGTATAACCCACAACTTGCAAGTTGGCGTTCGTCACCTGCGGCGAACGAAATGGAGCGCCACCTTCTTTCGTGGCTGGCGAGCAAATTCGGGCTCCCCGGCGGCTCCTCCGCCAGCTTCACCAGTGGCGGCGCGGAATCCAACCTTTCCGCGGTTATTGTCGCTCTGACCCGGATGTTTCCTGATTACGGCGAAGGCGGGCTCGGTTGTCTTCCTGCCTCGCCCACGATCTATATCACTGGAGAGGCCCACAATTCTTTCAACAAGGTCGCTCACATGACCGGCCTTGGCCGAAGAGCGTTACGGGCGGTAACGACGGACCATGATCTGAAGATGGACGTGGCCGACCTGGCGCAACGAGTCTCCTACGATCGCCAAAAGGGTTGTGCGCCCTTTCTGGTAGTGGCTACGGCTGGCACAACCCGGGCCGGCGTGATCGATCCCTTGGACGAGCTGGGGCGCTTTTGCCGTTCCGAAGGCTTGTGGCTTCATGTCGACGCGGCGTGGGGCGGCGCCGCCATTCTGTCTCCAGGCCTGAAAGCGCATCTCCGCGGAATCGAAGCCGCGGACTCCATCACCTGCGACGCGCATAAATGGTTTTCCGTTCCCATGGGCGCCGGCATGTTCTTTTGCCGGCATTCTGACTCGGTTGGCGAAGCCTTTCGCGCCGATGCTCCTTACATGCCGGCCCCGGTTGCCGGCCCGGGCGCGGACCCCTACACGTCGTCGGTGCAGTGGTCGCGGCGGTTTATGGGCTTAAAGCTTTTCCTTGCCCTGGCTCACTATGGCGAGTCCAACTACGCCGAGATGATCGAACGGCAGACACACATGGGAAACACCTTGCGCAAGGCATTACATGCCTCAGGCTGGCGCATCGTGAACAAGACGCCCCTCCCGGTCGTGTGTTTCACACGAGACGGTCTCGATACAGCCAGGTTCGTGGCCGCCCTTCACCAGCGACAAATCGCCTGGATGTCAGAAGTGCAGCTGAACGGCGTCCCATCGGTCCGGGCGTGTATTACCAGTTTTCACACCGATGAAAACGACATCGCGAGTGTAGTGCGCGAGATGAACCGCCTGGTGCCTTAGCGCGCATTCACATCCTGGACACCCATCTGCATTCCCTATAACCAAGAGGATGAACATGAAGCGAGAGACGATCGCGATTCACGGGGGATTCGATGTGGATCCGGCCACCAAGGCCGTCGCTGTCCCGATCTATCAGACGGTGGCTTACGCGTTCGACAGCGCCGACCATGGAGCCGCGTTGTTCAACCTGGAAGCCGAAGGGTACCGCTACACCCGCATCGGAAATCCCACGACTGCCGTTCTGGAGCGCCGCATTGCTGCTTTGGAAGGCGGAATGGAAGCACTGTGCCTGAGCAGCGGGCAAGCAGCGGTCAACTATGCAATGCTCAACGTAACGGAATTGGGCAGCAACGTCGTATCCGCTCCCCAGCTTTACGGTACCACCCACACACTGTTCGCTCATCTTTTGCCGAGCCAGGGCGTCAGCGTGCGCTTCGCGGCAACCGATCGGGCAAAGGATATCGAGGAATTAATTGACGGCAAAACCCGGGCGGTCTTCTGTGAGAGTGTGGGCAACCCGGCGGGAAACATTTGCGACATCGAAGCCCTGGCTACCGTAGCCCACAAGCACGGCGTTCCCTTGATCGTAGATAACACCGTGGCCACGCCCATTCTGTTGCGCCCGATCGAATATGGAGCCGATATTGTCGTGCACTCATTGACCAAGTTTCTCGGCGGGCACGGCACCACGCTCGGGGGAGCCATTGTCGACAGCGGGAATTTCCCGTGGAAAGAACACCGCGAGCGTTTTCCCCTCTTCAACGAACCCGATCCCTCTTATCACGGTTTGGTCTACTCCGACCATTTCGGCAAAACCGCGTACCTAGGGCGTTGTCGAAGTGTTTATCAGAGAGTGACGGGATCGGTATTGTCGCCTTTGAGCGCCTTTCTGCTGCTGCAAGGAGTTGAGACCGTCGCGCTGCGGGTGGAGCGGCACACGCAAAACGGACGAGCGGTCGCCGAAGCCTTGCGCCGTGACCCCAGGGTTGAGTGGGTCAACTACGCAGGCTTCCCGGACAGTCCGTTTTACCAGCTCGCCCAAAAATACCTGGGCGGCCGTGCCTGCTCTTTGCTGACCTTCGCCGTGAAGGGAGGGTTCCCCGCGGCCAAGAGGTTCTATGATGCGCTCAAGTTGGTTAAGCGACTGGTCAATCTGGGTGATGCCAAGTCCCTGGCTTGCCACCCAGCCTCCACGACCCACCGGCAAATGTCCGCCGAAGAGCAACGCGCCGCCGGCGTAGACCCGGGAATGATTCGCCTCAGCGTCGGCATCGAGCACATCGACGATATTTGGGCCGACCTCAACCAGGCGTTGGAGGCCATGAACGGGGCAGCGGCAGAGGCTCCGGAAGCTGCGGCCTTGAAGGAGGACGGATGCCGGTCTATTTAAAGAGAAATTCGCATAGCCGTGATCTGCGTCCAGGCAACGGGCGCCCCGGAAAGCCGGCCGCTGATTCG
>Ga0126381_100005593_pt1 | contig 13853 bp, 16 predicted proteins | sample PanSoiMetPlot_28_FD_96465 | JGI IMG/M metagenome (GOLD analysis project Ga0126381, IMG submission 96465) | Tropical forest soil microbial communities from Panama - MetaG Plot_28 | ecosystem: Environmental > Terrestrial > Soil > Tropical forest > Bulk soil | place: Panama | collected 2016-02-17
ATCTTCTCAATCCCAACGTGATGCGTGACGGCATGCATGACTGGGTCCTCGCCAACGAAAACATGGCAAGAGTGCTTGCCGCCAAGGACTATCATTATCAGTTCCTCTTTGCGCGCAATGCGGTTCACGTCGACCGGGGAGTTGTGGAACAGACCCTTGCGGAAGCGCTGCAATACCTCTGGCAGGACTACCCAACTGCGCAGGTTAAATAAGGAAAGGCTGGGTTCAGGATCAATTGGGCAAATCAAGTAAGTACTAGCATCGGCCGCCCCTACGCGGCGGTTGTAAGGGCCTGAAACTCGGCCAACTTGTTGAACCCTCATCTGTCAATTTTCCCAGTTGTTCAGAATACACCCGCGCCCCTAAGTTCAGCCTTGCTTCCTAATCTCGCTGGAATCCACTGTTGCCTCATCAAGGAGGATTTCGTGAAGAAACACAGACTTCTCCGTTGCGCCCTTGTCGTCTACCTTTTCCCCTTGTTGGCGGGGGGGACAATCGTCCATGCTCAGGAACGCATGACCATCCAGGCGACCGCGATGGGGACAAGCACGCAAATGGGCAAGATTTTTGACGTCAACATCATAATCGAGCAGTTTTCGACACCTGCTGATCGAAAAGCCCTTATAGACGCCTTCACACGCTCGGGCCAAGACGGCCTTGTGAGTGTCCTCGAGGACATGAAGCCCAAGGGGCAAGTCCGATTCGCCAGTGGCGGTGTAGGCAACGACGTCAAGTACATCATCGAATTGCCTTCCGAGAAGGGGCGCCGACTCCGTCTCGTCACCGATCGCAACCTTGCCTTCCGGGAGCTATATCAGGGAACGCGCTCGAGGGATTACAGCGTCGGCGCCATCGATTTGGTCCTCACGCCCGACGGCAAGGGTTCCGGCACGGTGCTGCCAGCAGTCAAACTGACCGTGGACAAGAAGAAGCAACAAATCGAAATCGAGACTTACCAAAACCCCTGGAAGCTGACAAACTTCATAATCTCCAGGGACTGAGGAGTGCAGAATCACGCGGGCCTTCGCCGCCAACAGCCGCGGGATTAGTCCGGCGCGTCCATCGGCAGGCGGGCATTGGCGGAGCTCCCCCGAACGTTTCGATGAAAAGCTTTTGCCTTTTTTCCAGTATGAGGACAATCCGCTCAAAGCTCCCAAATTGCCCAAGACCATCGACGCCGTAGCCGTGTGACAGGATGACAGGGAAACCTTCGCCTTCGTCATGGTAGGCAATGGTGGCGTGGTCGAAAGATGTGAAAGTTTTCATCGCCGTCTTCGGAGCCAAATGTCCGATCATGTAAATCGGGACCTGGCGGCCCAAGTACGGTTGCCTAGCCAGCGGCCTTCTATGAGGTGCTGCCGCCTTATTCGGACGTTTCCTTTGCGCCCGGAAGTCGGCGCTTGAGGAATTTGATCTGGCCATCGTGGTTGGATTCATGTTCGGCGACGTGAAACCATTTAGCATAATTGTTAGCCGAGAAGTCTTCCTCCGTAACCAATGCCGCCAGCCACTTATCATCGCGCTTGCGAAATTCTGCAACGCTCTTTTCTCGGACCTGGTGCAAGGCATCGAGGTAATAGTCGAGACCATTTCCCTTGATTGCCTTGCGTGCGGGCTCTCCAAGATTCATGGGGATATCCCACTTCTTCTTTAGCTCCTCGGACCACGAATCCCATTTCATTCCGCCAAAAGTGTTCAGTTGATAGTAAGCTTCCGTTGCTGCGAGATGCAGCAGCAGAGCGCCGATCGTGTTCGCTTTGGAATCCAGTAGAAAATCGAGGTCCCGTTGCGACAAGCCTTTCACGTTATGTAAGACCTGCTCCCTGGTGAAGGACAACATCGATGTCAAGGTTCCAATCTCGGGAGAAAAGCCAGGTTGCGGTCCGACAATCCATGCGTTTTCAGCACCCGCGACCGCTCCGGGCAGAACGGCGAAAGTTGAGAGCCCGAGTGCCATTCCGACGCTACCCTTCAGGAAGTTACGCCGATTGGGAATGCACTCGCCTGCAAACATAACATTCGCCTCCATCGCAGATGCGCGGAATCTTATCGCTTTCAGAGCAACTTGGCGAGTCTAGTAAGCACATCTCCGGTATTCTCGCTTACCGGGACCTGGCGAACCTGAACTGGACAAACCCAGAATAGATTCAGGGATCACCATACTATCAGGGGGCAGATTGTCCATGCCCTCAACTATATTCCTGTCGCCGAAGAGCCGTAACGAAGGGAGGTCGGACAAGTGGCCGCCAGTACCCAGCCTTTCCAATTATCGCGTTAATGCGGCCACCGCTTTAGACTATGGATTCTTAGGGAGCGCCCCGCCTGACTTAGTGGCCTTTAGGGCGGCTTCGAGAGAAATCTCTTGGCCCGCCGCATCGACCCAGTGAACGTCGAACGCAGCATCAGACGTAAGAAACACGATACAGGGAGCAGAACTCAGGCAGGTGGCTCGGTGGACGTGATGGGAAGGCAGGTACGCGAAGTCGCCATGATGAGTGACCAAGTTCTTCTCGCCCTTCACTTGAATCTCAAGGGACCCGCTAACGACCATCGCTGACTCACTCGGCGTATGCCAGTGAAACGGAGCCACGCAACCTGGAGCAAACCGGGCAAGGATAACGGACGGGCCTTGACTAGGATCGCCCCGCTCAACAGCCACCGTAAAACACTCGGGCGCGTTCGGTATGGGGCCGTATTTTGCATTGGCAGCAACACTGACAATGGGTTTGTCGTTTGCCTCCTGAGCACGCAGTCCGGGCGCACCGACCGATGCAACGAGAATCACTAGAAATGTGCAGAGGAACTTGCGGAACATGCTGGTTCTCCTTTGAAGATTACCGGGAGTAAGAATCGCGAATTTGCAGCCCAATCTACTTGAAACTCCGCTGAAAATCCACAAGTTGTGTCTGGGACTGACAGGATGGATTCAACTTGCCTGATTTGTTCCGCTGCTATGAAAAGAGGCGGAGCCGCTGTTGAAGCGAAAAGACTTACGTCACTTCCACGAATTTTCATGCTGGTGGTGCGCCAAGGGCGCATGCGTTCTTACCGGAGAAGTTCCGTATAGTCCCCCCATGGACGGTAACGTCCAAATGGCCAGACCCAATCCCGCCGACTGACGATTGTCGCGAACACCTTTACGGCAGAGAGTCAGAAAGTCTCCTTGACTACAGCGGCGACCTTCTTGGCGAGGTCGTAGGTGGCGCGTAGGTTTTCTCCGTAGAAGCGCACCTTGCCCTCGACAATCTCCTCACGGAGGACCTTGCCGTCTCTCGAAGCAAATTGAATTCTCACCTTGATGGAGGTGGCTCCCGTGACAGTGGTGACTTCGCGCTGTTTTTGGCTGCCTGCCTTGAAAGCCTGAGGGATCAAACGCAGGATGACGAGATCGGGCTCACTTGCAGCGGTGCGGTCGCCGCTCCGATAGACATGCTGAAACTTCTTTGTCTTGGTTAGCTGGAGGATCACGTTTTCGTACATCGCAACGCTGGTCTCCTCCGGGATCAGCAAGTCCTCCGGCGGATCAGACCGTTCCAGTTGAATGGCGGAAGCCGTCAGCTTCTGCATCTGCTGAGGAGCAGGTTCGGGCTCTCCAAGGAGGCTGGGCTGTGCCAGGAGACAAGCGACCGTCAGGACGGTGCCGCTCAGAGCAGCGGAGAATTTGGAAAGAAATGCAGCTCGGGCGAGACGCTTCATGGTTTCTGCTCCTGCGGCGGAGGTTGCAAGTGATTGCTGACCTTCGCCCCCTGCGCAACGAGCTGATTTTTGAGTACAGTGGCTTTGCCCGGTGAAAGCACAAAGACGGTTCCATGAAAGCCTCCATTCGGGTCTACGTATTCCACTGTGAGGACCTCTACGTTGTGCGAGAAAAGACTTACAATCCGGCCGCCTCCATAAGGGATGCCTGCTTTGGCCACTGTGCCCGCGGGGCCGCTAACGTCTTGCCGGCTTTCTTGGCCGGTAAAAATGTCCTGGATGGAGGCGGTGCTGATGTCGACCTTGTTCTTGCCGGTTGCAAATTCCAACCCGTTGGGCAGCAAGCTAAGCGTGCCCTTCATATTGGCCTTAACGTTTTCGAGGCCGATGACGCACTTGACGTGCGGGATCGAGGTGGTTTGAGAAGCCTGTGGTGTCGCAACCTGTTGGCTGAACGCCGACCCCGCCGTCGCAACGAAGACCACCGCGATGGCGGCCAATTGCAGCGACCTCCGGACAATCTCCCGTTGCTTGCTCGACACTCCTGGATTGAATTGGGCACTTCTAGTTCTCATCCGTTTGTTCCTTTCTTCTGCCCTCAACACGGCGAATTTGTCAGCAGACCAGGCTCAAGTGAGGGAGTCATCCGAAAAGTGAACTCGAATCTTCTTTTTGGCCCAAGAATAGCGGCCAGCATACACCCTCACGCCCCTGCGCGGTACGATGAAATCATTTTCAACCGGAACTCTTCGATTGCCCAAAGTCAAGTCGCGGTTAGTCCGTTTGAACCCGCATGGGCCGGTCGATGGGGTTCTTTCGTAGACTAGTCTGCTAGCCAGGTATTCACGCGTGCGAAGGGGTTTCAGGAAATGAGCAAAGGGCGAGTCGAGGCTTTCAGTGACGGAGTGTTTGCCGTCATTATTACGTTCCTGGTGTTCAATATAAGGGTTCCATCCTCGGCCGATCTGGGGGCACTGCTTCCATTGGTTCCCCTTTTTCTTAGTTACGTTCTCAGTTTCCTCTACGTAGGTATCTACTGGAACAATCATCATCATTTGTTTCAGGCTGCGGACCACGTCTCGGGCAAGGTTCTTTGGGCAAACCTCCACCTTCTCTTTTGGCTCTCGCTTGCCCCGTTCGTAACGGCTTGGATGGGGCAAAACCATTTCTCGTCGACTCCGGTTGCTGTCTATGGCTGCATCTTGCTGTTTGCTGGGATCGCGTACTTTATATTGACTAGGACCCTTGTGTCCCATCACGGAAAAGACTCCAAGCTGGCGATGTCAATAGGCAGTGACAGAAAGGGGCAACTGAGCATCGTCATCTATCTCATCGCCATACCGTTGGCGTTTGTGAGAACGTGGGCGGGCTACGTTCTATACGTTCTGGTTGCCGTTCTGTGGTTACTACCTGACCGGCGCATCGAAAAGGTCGTGCGGTAGGAGTCGCGACCTTGGTCGACTATGGCGAGGTTGAACAAGCGCTTGCATTGCCACGGGAAGGCTCACAGCAGCTTCCACAACCTTGCGGACGCCCGGCGTATTGCTGATCAGAAGGTTGGCAGGTGGCTGTTGCATGTTTCCTGTGGATTTGGATTGTTGTTTTGGTTGTCCGAGCGATTGATTACTGTTGTTCCAGTGATCTAGTAGCGACGCTCGAGAGATTCGTCACGACGATTCGCTTGCCGAGATCCTTCTCAGTTCGGAGACCACTCTCTTCAGTTCTTTGACAATCCGCCAATCCGGGCATCTTGACCCGTAAATCATGAGCAGCTCGCCGAAATACCAAAGTTGTTGGTCGCGTCCTCGCTTGAACCGCCTCCACACCTCCGCTCCGACCTCCCCGTAGTCCTCAAGAATTGCTCGGGCGTTGTACAGCTTGTCCGCCGCTGACACCAGCAGGGTGCCTTCGGACTCGGGTTCCTCGCGTAGCCGCTTGATGTAAGATGCCTTCCTCTGTTCCCATTCCTGCTTCTTGTCGCTGTCTACTTCGAAGCTGTCCGTGCAGCCCTTCACGATGTCGGCGACTTCTTTTCCGAACCTCTCCTCGATGTCCTGTAGCCGGGGCAGGCCTCCCCCGTCCTCTACCGCGTCGTGCAGGAGAGCCGCGATGACCATGTCCTCCGTCACGGCAAAAGGAACGTGCCCGGCTTCGCCCATCACCAGCGAAGCGACGCCAAGGAGATGGGACATGTAGGGCACTTTCGTGCCTTTGCGCCAGCCAGTATGTATTTGGCGCGCATAATCCACGGCTTCGGTGAAACGTGGTGAAAGGGTGAGAGGTATTTGTGCATGAGTAGTGTCCATCAACTCAACCCTCCGCTTCCGTCCCTCGGTCAATTATGATAAACCACCAAACGAGTCGCGGCTCGCTATGCCGTTACCAACGCTCAGCAGCGCTCAAATAGAACGGGTTGTTGACCAAGCTGCGGCGTACATTGCACAAGGACGCCAGACCTACCGACCCGGCGCTGCGCCTCTCAGCTTGAGCCAGAAGAACGCCATGCGCCGCTTTTTCCCGGAGACCCTGCTCGATTCGACTCGCCTTGCAGTCCACACTCGCGAGCGCGTGAGCAATCCGCCGTTCTTCGCTCAACTCGTCCAGATGGGGTTCTCACCCGCTGATTTGCCGGACTTCGCGCGCATGGCCGCAATCACGTTTGTGGACACGGTGGTCTCTCACGAGTCGTTCACCGACAGGCTCCTGTTCCACGAGCTTGTCCACGTCGTCCAGTACGAAAAGCTGGGACTGGCGGAGTTTGCTGCCATGTATGTGAGAGGCTTCCTGAGCGGCGGCTCCTATGAGGCCATCCCATTGGAAAGGAATGCGTATGAATTGGACGGTCGGTTCGCCGCCGTGCCAGGGAAGCCTTTTGCAGTTGGAGATGAAGTGCAAGGCTGGATTGACAAAAGCCGATTCTGAACGAAGAGGAACCAAACAAAGACGTTGTCTCATTTTTCGCCAATTCGATCTTTCAGATGCTCGTGTCGCATTCGAGTGGTTTGGCGACACCATGATCATGAAGTTCACCCCAACTGATCCTGACAAATCCGCAATCGATACTCCGCTCACGGCCAAGGAACTCGAGATTACGCCGGCTTCATCTCTTTCCCGCTGATTTGGAGATCAAACCCATTCGGGTCTTTCACGTGAAAACTGTTTTCGGTATCTTCCTTCGGATCGAGCCCGCGCCGCTCCAATTCGGCTTTCACGGCGTTCTTGTCCCAGCTTTCAATCGTGTACGCAATGTGATCGACGCGCGGCGGTGTGGTTCCCGCCGGCGCATTGCGCGGAATTACGAAGGTGTTCGATTCACCAAGCACTAACTCGCACTGCTTTCCGTCGTCTCCCATGACCTTCATCCCCAACAAGTCTGCGTAGAAGTCGCGTGTCTTCGCGTAGTCATTCACCTGATAAGAGATATGGTTCACCGCAACGGCTCTGAATCCCTTGGTTTTCTCCGCTGCCAAAGCCGTTGCATTCGACGCAATCGTACCGACGACGGCAAGACTCTTAATAAGTTGTCTTCGCGTCATCTTGCCGTGCTCAAAATCCTCCAGCAGCTTCGCAATCGTACTTTCCATGTCCCCTCCCCATGCATCCTTCGCGGTCCCATCACTCACAACCGCGACACGCTATCACTTCTCGATATCAATTTACAGCAGCAGCGGCGGCTTCGTTCGGTCGAGCCATCCGGAAGTCATCCATATCCCGGCTCGGTGAACGGTACGGTGTACCCACTGTTAGCGTGGGACAGATCGCGAAGCGCACTTGGCGGCAATACAGGTGCTAGCTCGATTTCGATGGCATACAGCGGCAGCGCTACCACCCAGCCCGACGCATCCGTGTTGAGAAAAACGAGGTATCGCTTTTGGGGCCGGAAGCAAGCCGGCGACGGTCCGGAATATAGGAGTCCTCCTGATGTCGGGCCGTGAACCACGTGAACTGAAGCTTCTGTGTGAAGTGACCCTGAAATACGCGGTCCACGCGGATATGAGCGGTGCTGGCAGGAAGTTCGATGTGATCCACCCTCTGAACGCCGATCGGCGCCGTGTCTTCAATGGTTCCCGACACAACTAGCTCGGACATGCGGAGAAGCTCCCGAAAATCGGCCGGAACAATCCACGGTCTGGGCCGAAGTTCCACCAGTCGAGGCGTCGAACGTTGGGCCGGCCGAAGAGGGGATAGAAGTCTCGCGTCTTGCAAATAGATTACGAGACCAGCGAATGCTGCATATTTGAGCTCTGCCTTTGTAGCTTCTCGTCCTCCACCACTGAGAATGAACAGTCCTGACTCCAAGACCTCGCCTGTGCTGTCTCCATAAATGGTGCAGCGGTTCGCCCGTGAGTTTGTCTCAACCGAACATTCAATGAAGACGCCGTCAACCCAAATAGCAGAGGACGGAACGGTCGCAGGATGCGCTGGCCTGGTGTTCGGAGTGCACGCTAATAAGTACAAGAAAAAAGCTCCCGGCCAAAACACGGTCCTCTGTGCAATTGCGCGAGATGGCAATCGGTCGTTGAGTTGCTTTGTTACACAATGTGGTTGACAGCCGCGCGTTGGACGAACTGGAGCCACCGACTAGCTTTGGCTTCCTGCTCTTAAACTGTTTTCTTACTTTCTCTCTCCCCGTAGCTCCCTAGTAAGTGCGGGGAGTTCTCGCCGGCTTTTCCCTGGGAACGTTGCTGCTTCTCGAAAAGCCAGAGTCACCGCGCCCGATACGAAGGTAGAAACCAACTGCCTGGAGTTTTGGCTCCGCGGACTTAAAGCAGGGATACGGTTTTGCCTGGTCGCGTGTGACCCTTCGTGAAGGACCAAGCGCTCAGGCGGGAACTCTCCGAACCTGATCGCGACGAGCGAAGACCCCGACAGGAGAGGTGGCCGGAAATGAGACCCCACACGAGGAAGGCCCTCAGGTCTAAGAAGGCATTCAGGGAAATGGTTGTCGCGGTGACCGGACTCGTCTTTGCGGCTCCGGCTTTCGCGCAAGGGCCTGGGAGCTCTCCGTGGGAAAACGCCGTTAACGTGTTGCAGCTCGCGTTCACCAGCACCATCGCCCGCGGCCTTTCCCTGGTAGCCATTGTGGTATCCGGCCTGACGTTTGCCTTCGGAGAAGGCGGGTCAAAGCGAGTACTCGCAGGCGTGCTTTTCGGCGTCGGCATGGCCATCGCCGCCGTCAACTTTCTCGCCTGGCTCTTTCCGTGAGAGGAGAGCGGATCTAGATGCTCTCACGGGAGAGGCGTATGGCAAGCGGCAGGCGGGTGAATACAGTCTATCGATCGCTTTCGCGGCCTCTGACGATTCTCGGCGCGGAAAGAAAACTCTTTTTCTTCGCCATGTGCATCGGCGCAGGAACCTTCAACCTGCTTGGCAGCCTGCTCGGCGGGGTCCTCGTGTTTCTGTTGCTCTACTCGGTCGCGCGCTGGGCCACGGAAACTGACCCGCAGATCCTTCGCTTCCTGCTCACATCGCCCAAGCTGCGCGCCCAATACGACCCGTCAAAATTCAGCCCCATTGCGGTTCGCAGGATCCCCCATGCTTAAGCTCGGACGGATTTTCAAGAATTACGAAGAGACAGGTTCCCTCAACGAACAGGTGAACCTCTACGGCTTTGTCGACTCCCACATGTTTCTCACCAAGACGGGAGACCTCGGGGTGGTCGTAGAAGTTAAGGGGGTCGATTACGAATGCCTCGACGGAACTGCGCTTGACAGCCTTACCAAGCGCCTCGAATCGGCGTTCATGCTGTTTGACGACAGCTACCGCGTTTACCAGTACCTCTTCAAACGGAACAACAAGGCCATCCCGTACAAGCTCTATGGCCAGCCTGTTGTGGACACGGCGATCAAGAATCGCCTCGCGTATCTTGCGGACAAGGCGGACACGCTCTTTTCGCTGTCGATCTATTACGTCATTCTCTTTGAGGCCTTCCGCTACTCGCGCACGCTCGCGAGTACGCTGCTCGCCATTCCGAAGCGGCCCGCCAAAGCGCTTTCGGAATTGCGAGCCCATTTCTCGGCGAAGAAACAGATCTTGCTCCTCGACCGCGAACTCGGCCGGGCACAGGTGAATCTCAACCAAAAGGTCGAAAGCTTCCTCCTCCAGGTCAGCGATTTTCTGTCGGCCCGCTTGCTTGGCAAGCAAGAAGCCTTCCGCATCCTCAAACAGACTCTGAACTTCGCCCCCACAAAAGTCGAATCCTCAAAACTCCTTCACGACACGTTTTTGGACTATTACCTATCCGAGTCCCATCTTGAATGCCACAGAGGGCACCTCCGCCTGGACGATTATTACGTCAAGGTTCTGACGCTCAAGGAACCCTCCGCCGAGAGCTTTCCCCTCATCTTCCGGCGTCTGCTCGAAGTCGGGGCCAACTACCACGTGGTCACGGAATGGAAAAGAGAAGAGCCCGGCAAAGCCAGGCGAATCATTCAGGCCAAGCGACGGCATTTTCACAATACCAAGCGATCTTTCCTGAGCCAGGTGAACCTCGGCGAACCGCCGGCACAAGACGTCCTGTGGGACGACTCGAAAGAGTCTCGGGTCCGCGAACTTGGAGAGTGCATCAAGGAGATCGAGCTGAAAGGGAATTGCTTCGGCCAGTTTTCTCTTAGCATCGTCGTTTACGATCTTGACCTCGGGAAAGTGGACCGCGCGTCGGCTGAGTTCTACAAGGTCTTCAGCGTCCACGACGCGCAGCTCTATGAAGAGAAATACAACCTTCTGAACGCCTTTCTCGCAACCATTCCCGGCAACTGCGACTTCAACCTTCGCTCCCTCTATCTCCTGAACTCGAACTATGCGGATTATTCCTTTCTCTTTACCCTCGACTGCGGCGAGCCGCAAAACAGCCATCTCGAAAAAGAATATCTCGCGGTCCTGGAAACGAACCACCACACGCCTTACTTTTTCAATCTGCATCATCGCGACGTCGCGCACACCATGGTCCTTGGGCGCACCGGCGCCGGAAAGTCGTTTCTGCTGAATTTTCTAATCACCAACCTCCAGAAGTACGAGCCGTGGACCTTCATCTTCGATCTGGGCGGAAGCTTCGAGAGCCTGACAGAACTCTTTGGCGGGAGTTATATAAAGGTCGGAATCGATTCGCCAGACTTCAAAATCAATCCCTTTTCGCTGCCGCCCACAAAGGAGAACCTCGATTTCCTGGCCCTTTTCGTAAGGGTTCTGCTTCAAGGCCAAGCCCCGCTCGAGCTGGATCCGTGCGAGGAGCGCGACCTCTACCAGCAGATCGAAAACCTCTACTCCGTTGACCCGGCGCTCAGAACTCTAGGAGTGCTCGCCAATACCCTCGGGCATCGCCTGTCGGACCGGCTCGCGAAGTGGATACAAGGGGGCCAGTTCGGCTTCGTCTTCGACAACCCGGAAGACACGATTTCGTTTTCAAGATTCGCGTGCTTCGACTTCGAGCGCTTGCGCCAGTATCCGGAGCTTCTCGAACCGCTGCTTTTCTATGTCCTGCATCGCGCGAAAGCGATCGTCGCCGACCGCCAGATCAGCACGACGTTCAAGGCTTTCTTCATCGACGAGGCTTGGGTCTTCCTGAAGAATCCGAGCATTCAGAGATACGTTGTGGAGGCACTCAAAACCTGGCGAAAAGCAAACGCCGCCATGATTCTGTCGACGCAGTCGCTCGACGAACTGCGCCGCTCGGACGTCCTCGACGTAATCATCGAAAGCTGCCCTACGAAGCTCTTCCTTGCCAACCCGGACATGGACCGGGAGCTCTACGCCCGCCAGTTTCATTTGAACGAAACCGAAATCGAACTCATTCGGGCACTTGTTCCCAAGCGACAATTTCTCATCAAAACGCCCGAGCGCGCCAAAGTGGCAAATCTCACCGTGGACCGGAAGAGCTACTGGCTCTACACCAACGATCCGTTCGACAACTGCAAGCGCCGGGAAGCCTTCGACACCTATGGATTCGAAAAGGGACTCGAAGTGCTGGCAGGGACAGCGCCATGAGAACACTCCTCATTGCGTTTTTCATTTGGGTTTTGATCGTGCCTGCTTTGGTGGCTTTGCTCCTCATCTTCACTTTTATCGCGGCGTTTGTCCGAGACCTCTATTTCGCTGCTACATCACTCGCGCTCGCCTTCGCTGTCCTCACGATGGTATGGGGCCCTTTTTGGCTCGGGCCGCCCCTAGGCTCGAGCGGCCACCCCTCCAAAAGAAATCGGCAACACCCCAATCGAACCGAGGAGAAAAAGCGTGCACACTCTTTTAAAGGTCAGGTCCGTTCTTAAGGGCAGTCTCGCCGTGCTCGGTTTCGCCGTTCTGGCCATGCCGCCTGCACAGGCCGAATCAGGCAGCGGGCGTACGGTGAAATACTCGCAGCAGGATATCATCCCGATCCGCGCCAAAATTCGCTTTTCCACGCTGATTGTCCTGCCGCCGAACGAAGACATTCTGGATTTTGCGACAGGCGACAAAGAGTTCTGGATCATCAACGGTGTACACAACCTCTGCTACGTACATCCCGCGAAGGCGGGGATTCGAAGCGACCTCCATCTGGTTACCTCTACCGGACGCGTCTATTCTTTTCTCCTGACCGAAGTCAGCAATGACCCCGCGAGCGAACCCGACCTCAAGCTCTTCGTTGAGCCAAAAGAAGAATCGGCCATTGCGGGCTCTACGGGCTTTGAAAACTACGTGCGAGCCGGCGAGGCGGAAGCCTACAAGAAGGAACTGGACGCTCTCCGCGCCGAGACCAACAGCCAGTTTCATGCGGCCGAGGCGAACGCGGCCGACCAGGTAGCGAAGTTCAAGGCGGACTACCCTCAGAAACTTCAGTTTGACTACGAGCTAGACAAGAAGGCTTCCGACGAGCCGTTTCGTGTCTCGATGATCTACCACGACGAGACGTTTACCTACATCAAGTGCGGCGCCCGCGAGAAACCTGCCCTCTACGAAATCAAAGACGGAAGACCGAACCTCCTCAACTTCCAGTTTGAAAACGGCGTCTATATCGCCTCCAAGGTCATCGATGACGGATATCTCGTCGTCGGAAAGAAGAAGGTCACCTTTAGGCGGCGCCGCTAGAGCCGCGAGCAAGGGAAAGAGCACGGGAGAGGAATCGATGAACGAGCCGATCGAAGACAAAGCGCCCAAACCACCTGGGCTGCTCCCAAAGCATGTGCAGTCTTGGCTGATCGTGGGGCTGGCCGTGCTGATGATCGTGATCATGTGGCTCACGGGCGGCAAGAAGCATGCGAGCGCCACCAAGGCAACGGTTCCCGCGGCCGCCGAGCCGCAGCCCGTGGAAGTCAACGAGAGCAAGATTGCGGAGCTGCAGAATCGCATCCAAGAGCTGCAACGCGAGCAACTTGTCGCCCAGAGCGCTCTTGCGCAACAGAATCGGCTGTTTGGCGGGGTGCCTTCGGGCGAGCAGCAGGCGCCTGCTGTCAACGCGTCTGCGAATCCGTCAGGGGAACGCACCGAAGACACCATCCAAGCGGAGCGCAGGAAGCGGGAGTACTTGTCGTTGTTTGCCTCGAACATCGCCTTGAGCTACCGCAAGGCCCAGAATCGCACACAGCCGGGACAGCCCGAACCTGCCTCTTCCGCAGCCGAATCAAGTCCTGCTCTTCCTGCCGAAGACGCGGCCTTGTTGCCGCAAATGCTAAAGGACGCTCCGCCAGGCGTTTCGCCGCCATCCCTCCCGGCTGCCGAAGCGGTTGGCAGGACGCCGCCCCAAGGCCACAACCCTTTGGCGCGTCCAGAGGAGGCCAGCCACCAAAACAAGGAAGTCCACAACCCTGTTGCCGCGCCAAGTCATCCGTCCTGGGCGGCGGCAGAGAAGACCTACATCCTCTTTGAAGGGACCATTCTCGAGTCTCTGCTTCTCACTCGGCTCGACGGGCAGTTTACCGGTCCAGTCGAATGCCTCTTGACCAATGATGTGTTTTCACACGACCGCCAGCACCTTCTCATACCGGCAGGATCGAAGATTCTCGGCGAGGCACGAAAGGTGGATGCTTTTGGCCAGACCCGTCTTGCCGTTCTCTTTCACCGCCTCATCATGCCGGATGGGCTCTCGCTGAGTCTCGACCAGTTCAAAGGCCTCAATCAGCCGGGTGACCCGGGACTGCGCGATCAGGTGAACAACCATTACCTCCGCATTTTCGGAGTCTCGATGG
>Ga0126381_100005594_pt1 | contig 13852 bp, 11 predicted proteins | sample PanSoiMetPlot_28_FD_96465 | JGI IMG/M metagenome (GOLD analysis project Ga0126381, IMG submission 96465) | Tropical forest soil microbial communities from Panama - MetaG Plot_28 | ecosystem: Environmental > Terrestrial > Soil > Tropical forest > Bulk soil | place: Panama | collected 2016-02-17
ACGCCGTCCAGCCGGTACTGGAAACGGATTTTCTCGGGCGAAGTAAGTTCAATCGCGTCGAACTTGAGCTCCAAACGGTGATTGCCTGGAGAAATTACGATCTGACTCGGAAGGCGTTGCGTCTGGCGATCCACGGTGACTTCCTCGATAAAGATCGCCGGCCGGCGCTGCTGGTGCTTTAGCCGCGGCAGATCAATCATGGCCAACCCCTGTACGGTGGCCACCCAGAGCCTGCCCTCGCGGTCAATGACCATGTTTGGCCGGCCGACGCTGCATTGCGTCGAGCGCAGGCCATCTGCGCGGCCGAACATCATGTAATCCAACGGATCGGCGCGATGCTCTGGTGAGAGCCCGTCACTCGCCGCCGGAAATCGGTAAATACCATGGCCGCCACTAAACCATAGCTCCTGGTCGCGGAACTCGACCATATTCAGCAGATCGAGGTCCGGACCGATGTCCACCAGCCGGTTACCCTCAATCCGGCTGATGCCACGTGACGCCGAAAACGCATAGGGTTCGCCGGACGGCGTCTCGGCGAAACCGGTGTAAGGCGGGTCCAGGATCCGGTGCGTAGACGAGAGTGGCACGAATCGATCGCCTGTAAAGCGGTCGATACCGGCGCTCGATGCAGCCAGGATTCCGCCGTGCCGATCGGCATAAACCGCAGTCAAGTGGTCGCTGGACAGGCCGTCGACAGCGCTGTAATTCCGCAGGTGTCCGTCACGCAGACGGCTTAGACACTCATCCGTAGCAAACCACACCGAGCCATCGGGCGAAGCTGCGATGGAACGGACAACAGTACTCCTCAGGCCCTGCGGCTCTGAGTACTGCTCAAATCTCCCGTCCTTGAAACGGAAAGCTCCGCCGCCCCACGTCCCGATCCATAGGTCTTGGTTACCATCCTCGGCTAAGGCCCACACGCAGGAATTGAGCAGCCCGTCCTTCTCGCTGTAAGTGACGAAACGCTCACCATCGAAGCGCGATATCCCCCCGCAGTTATTCCCCACCCAGACGCTGCCGTCATGCCGTTCGAGCACGGCCATGGGTACGTCATTAGGCAAACCATCGGCCATGGTGAACATGTGGACGCGTCTATCGCTGAATCGAATCAATCCATCGCCGTTGGTGCCGATCCAGAGATTGCCGTCGCGGTCGGAGAATATGCACCGTGGAGTCACACCGGTCAACAGCGGCTCCAGCGAGTCCCTGTGAGCCCGGAAAATGCCGGCATCCCGCAGCGCCCATACCGTGCCGTATCCGTCCTCGTAGGTCCTTATTGGACGGCTGACTTCTCCTCCGCCGTAGGGACGGTAGCGGTAAATCGTATTTCGATCTTGGCGCGCGATGCCCCAGTGCGTAGAGAACCACATCGCGCCGGCATGATCCTCCATGACATGATAAATCACACCGCCGACCATTTCGTGGGCCGCGACGCCGGATTGCGGAGCTAACGCGGCAGCCAGCCCCGGATGCTTTATGATTCTGCCACTGTCCCATTCCAAGTAATCGTTGCCGTCCCCGATCAGGAAGCGCTCGTTCTGGGCTTCCAATTCGACTGCGCGTGCCTGGAGAATCATTTCAGGAAGACCAGAAACGACACGCTCACCGTTCAGCCGGTAGACTCCTAACGCAGTGCACACCAACAGAGCGCCGTCACGGGTGAACTTAAGCCAGTCCACCCCCACGTCTCTCGGATCGCCTGTGCGATAGACCCGCGCTGTTGACCTGCTCGGATCGTAATGCTCCACATCGGGAATGCGTACCAGACCGAGATTCGTTCCCACCCACAAACTTCCGTCCGGCCCCTCGGCAAGGGCCCGCACCGCCTGCAAAGCGAAGCCCTCCACGCGAAAATCGATCGGCGTAAAGTCCCGTCCGTTAAACCGGACTAGCCCGGCCCCCGTGCCGATCCACAGGAAACCGTCGCGGCTTTGAAGGATTGCATTCACAACGTTGTCTGGAAGTCCATCGTCCACCGTGAAAGTTGTCCGGATGTAGCTCGTTGTGGGCTGCGTGGAATCGAGCGCCAGCGCGGAAGGCGCCAGCACTGCGAGCACTAGAAGGGAACAAGAATGCAGGACAGCGTGCGTCAACGACATGGCCCCAGTCATCGCCTTGCGGAGCTGACATTTCATCATGGCAAAAATACCTCTGCCGTGGGCATACTGTAAAGTTCTGTAGGTGAGCGGTTATACCTCCGGCGGGCTACCGAGTCGCCGTTCGCCGTTCCGGTTGAAGTCGCGAAGCGAACAACCGATGATCGCGGTCCTCGGCAAGGGAGAAGCGGTATGACGAACGCCGATTGCATTCGGGTTTGAGCGTCGACGGCCACCCGTTGTTCCGGGAGGGTGTCGCCCCTGTGATCAACTCCCAACCCGACATGTCGCGGGCGGGGACTGCCTCGAACGGCATAAAGGCATTGAAGCCTTTCGCCCTCTGATACCGGACGTTACGGATCGGAGCGGCCTCGACGTGATGATCGCCATCCGGTCGGCGTTTCCGGACGTGCACTCATCGTGTTTACGACATTTGAGGGCGATGTGGGCGTGCCACGGGCGGCGGCTATCATGGTCCCAACTGCCAGACTAACCGAGCGTTGCGGAGCGTGGCGTCGATTTCCGTGACTCTGCCTCGGGCGTGAATCTCATAAAACGCGGCGTCACGGAGCCCGGCTGCCGTCGCGGCGACAGGGGCTCTTGATATATGTAATTTACTTTGTTAATCTACTTAAATAAGTATGCGCGAAACCAAACTCGCCGCCCCGCCGCTCGATGGCGACGTAGATAAAAGCCAAGGAAGCCCAAGAACCAGCTCTGCACCATTCCCAAGGTCGAAACGGCACGAATTAGGGGTTGGCGGTTATCATCCCCCGGCAACCGTTTCACTTCCCACGCTCCTGCACAAGCAATCGGACCAGCAATTTCGACGGCTCGTCCAGGACCTGCTCACCGTTTCACGGCGATTGGAAATGGCGCGTGACTATTTCGGACGCCGCATCCACGTGACGGGCCCGCAGTACAACCTTCTCATGACTGTCGCTCAACTGCAGGGCACAACAGGCGTCGGTGTCGGATCGGTGGCGCAGGCAATGCACGTGTCGAGCGCGTTCGTTACTTCAGAGACCGGCAAGCTTTCCGGTGCCGGGCTGATCAGAAAACGACCCAATCCTGATGACGGCCGCGGTGCGCTCCTGAGCCTGACACCTGCCGGCCGCCTGAAGATCGATCGATTGATCGGAGAAATTCGCACCGTGAATGATCTGTTCTTCGGGTTGCTCGGCGCTCCGCAGTTTGCCGAACTCTGTGCCAGCGCCGGGGCGCTCGCCCGCGGATCAAGCGAGGCGATGCGACACATTGAGAGAGTTGAGGAAGCATCGGATAGAACGATATGAATAAGACGTTTGTGATGATTCATGGATCATGGCATGGCGGATGGGCTTGGCGAGCGGTCGCGCGCCGGCTTTCGAAAAAAGGGCATCGGGCACAGGCTCCGACGCTGCCGGGCCACGGACCGGGGGCGATGCGTGGGGGGGTGGCACATCAGGATTGCGTCCGCAGCGTCGTGGCCTACATTCAAGAGCAGAAGCTGGAAAACGTTATTTTGGTGGGGCATAGTTTTGGAGGCTCGGTAATACAAAAGGTAGCGGAAGAGGTTCCCGGTTTGATCGAACGAACCGTTTTTCTGGACGCCCTTATCGTCGAGGACGGCCACTGCGTTTTCGATGCATTGCCGGCGGAGTACGTGGCCCTATTCAACGATCTGGCGCGGGCGAGCTCGGACAACACCATGCTGATCCCATGGGAAGTCTGGCGTGACAATTTCATCCAGGATGCGCCCGAGGCTGCCGCCCGCTCGCTTTGGGAACAGTTGTCCCCGGAACCCAATCAGGTGAACTTGGACAAATTGGAGCTGAAACGGTTTTACTCACTCGCCATTCCGAGAAGCTTTATCTACTGCCGCCAAGATAAGGCGTTGCCGCCGGGATACTTTCATCCCCGAATGTCGTCACGCCTCGGGAATTTCAAATTTCTTGAGATGGATGGCAGCCACGAGGTGATGTTTACGCGTCCTGAAGAACTGGCGGACAAGATCCTCGAAGCGAGCTTCGACTGATCTAAGACCGAACACTGTTGCAGTTCGGCCGTCGACGATTGGTTCCAATGCGTGGACAATGCTGAATATGGTTGTTGTTTCCGAAACCATGTGAACGCTTACTGGTGATGGCGCCGAACGAATTCTCTTGCCTTCGCGAGTTCTGGACGGTCAGAATCGGCGGTTCTCCATATCGCTAAGAATTCTTCGTATCGCTTTGTGGCTGTTTCGGTGTCACCTTGAAGTTGCGCGGCGCGAGCGAGCCCAAAGATGAGTTTGGGCCTATTCGGCGTACGCCGCAACGCTTTTTGGAAATAGACAGTTGCCTCAGCGGGGCGGTTGAGTTCCAGCAGGATATCTCCGCAAAGTTCGTTTGCCGGGATTGCGGGGTAGGGTGGCTGAGAAAGATCGTCGATCGAGTCTTCGATCGCAACGGCCTCCTTTAGCCTTAAGACGGCATTATCCGAGTCGCCGGCGGCCTCAGCCGCGAACGCTTCTGCCTCCTTGGCCTGCAGGCTGATGATCAGTTTGGCGAAGGGATGTTGGCCGCCCTCCTCGGACAACGAGATCAATTTCCGAGCGGCCGCACTCGCCGCTGTGAGATCCTTCCGTACCGCGGCGGCTTTAGCCTCCCACTGCCACTTGACCGCTTCGAAATCCCGGGAGGGCACGAGAAGCGGAATCGTGGCGGCCTCGGCCCAGCGGCCGGATTCCACCAGCAGCCGGGTGAGCATGTCGAAATAACCGTACACCACACGATCGGGGACTGCGTAAATAGTCCGACCGCGAACATGCCGCGACTCCAACTCCGGCGTATCCGAGGCTGTCGTCTTATCGGGCAATGCCTGGTATTGTGCGGCGATGATATCTACAGTGTGTTGCGCATCGCGATATCGCCCGAGCTGAAGGTAGGCGTATTCGAGATAGGTCAGGTTGTGAAAATCCCGATAGGCACCCGACTCGTGAGCGCGCTTGACATCGTCCTCTGAAACGTTCCATCCCCTGAGGTTGGTCGCCGCGGATTCCTCCCAATAGCCCAATCTCGTGAAAATATGCGAGGGCATATGCAGAGCATGGGGCACGGCCGCCGCTGCCTTCGCATACGCGCGAGCTGCTTTGAGGCCCAATGGTGCGTGCTCTGGATCGTCATACGCATGAATGAGATAGTGCAAGACGCCTGGGTGGTCCGGCTGGCGCGCGTACACCTCTTCGAAGAGTTTCGCGGCCTGCCCCTGCCGCTCGAATCCCTTGGCTCCCTCCGGAATGGCACCCAGAATAGACAGTCCATAGAACAACTTTGTTTCATCGTCTGGGTATTGGGCGTATACGGCCGCCATTAGGTCGCGGTAATTCTCGTCGCGCTCCGATTTCGTTCCGGCGCCAGCATCCTTGTACAGGGCGGCGACGGCACCCAGATAGAGCTTCTCGCGCGCGGAAGCCTTCGGCGCACCCAGACCCTTTTGGACTAGCGCCCACGCCGCTGTTTCATCGGCTCGTGAGGGCGGATCCCAGAACGGATGGTTGTACGTCATGGCAGCGCCCCAATAAGCCATGGCGCACGCGGGGTCATTCCTGGCGACCTGATTGAAGCGTTCCAAGGCGCGCACGTACCAAAAGTTGTGTAATAGTGCCAGGGCCCGGTCGAAATCAACGCTGACGGCGGGCGAGCAAGAGATCTCCATGTGAGCCCGTCCTAAGCCCTCCTCATCTGCGGACCGCGGCTCGTGACTTTCGTGCTGCGAGACCAATATCGCGGGCAAGGCGGTTGCAACGAAAATAGCGGGAATGAGAGGTTTCAAGTAACGCTCCTCCCTTCGGGCAGATTCGAGCTTGCTTTCATTTTACGCGCCATCCGCTTTCTCTGCGTCAGGCCAACGGATTCAACATCGCCGCAGCAACGGCCTGTTCGCACTCGTCCGCTGTGGGATGTTGCCGTTCGGGTAAAAATCACGGCGCATCGTGCAGCATGCCCATGCCCTGCATGGCGGCCTGAACGCGCAGTCGCTAAAGACAGCCTTGGTTCTAACTCGATTTGCACAGCCCGCTAGTCGACGTCCGTGTGCGACACCGTGCCGAAAACCGATCGCTTCCACGCAGGTACCGGCATTGGCTCATGGAAGAGCGCCCCGAGGAGACGATGGAAGCATTGATGGCATTCTGGTGAGGAGATATCCTCATCACAGATGTCGCGGCCAACAAAGTCCGTGTTGCATCTCGGCTCATCGCGGGTAGAATTCCGAACGAGCGCCTCTTTCCACCCTGATCCAGCGTAGGCGCCGATCTACCGGGATTAACCCATCGAGCGGCGCACCTGGCGTGAAGGGCAACGTGACACCCCAGACCGGCGTCCTTTACTCCGGCTTTGGCCGCAAACCCTTTATCCCATGATCACCGGAAGGGCGGCTACTGCTGAAGGCAATGGGTGCGGCTGATTCACCTGACCAATCGGCTCTGGAATCGTCGGGGGCGACGGGACTCGCGGCTGGAACCCGTCAATGTCGGATATCAGTCGCGAGTTCGTCGGTAACGTGTGGCAGTGCGCGAGCCGCTTAGCCCGAACCATCCCTAAGCAGCAGAACCACTTAGGCCGCGTACTTGTTCGTTCATCTCAACTTCATCCTGATTGGCCTAATGGATGCCTTCCGAAGAATTGGCCACGAAAGGAGAACTGACATGATTTCAGCAGCATTTCCGTACCAGAAGCAGCGGCGGCGGGTCCTCGGCAGCGAGATGGCGTATGTGGAGGTGGGAAAGGGCGATCCCATCGTGCTGCTGCACGGCAATCCCACCTCGTCGTACCTCTGGCGCAACGTGTTGCCGCACTTGCAGCCACTAGGCCGCTGCATCGCCCCCGACTTGATCGGCATGGGCGACTCCGACAAGTTGCCTCAGAGTGGTCCCGGATCGTATCGCTTCGTTGAGCACCGACGCTACCTCGACGCCCTGCTCGAGTCCCTGAATGTGCAGGAGCGGATTACCTTCGTTGTCCATGACTGGGGCTCGGCCCTCGGTTTCGATTGGGCCAACCGCCACCGCGAGGCCGTGAAGGGTATCGCGTACATGGAGGCGATCGTGCGGCCGCAGGGCTGGGACCACTGGGACAACATGAACATGCGTCCATCGTTGCAGGCGTTGCGTTCCGAGTCCGGCGAGATGATGGTCCTCGAAGGCAACTTCTTCATCGAGAAGATCCTGCCGGGGGCCATCCTGCGCACCCTCTCAGCCGACGAGATGGCGGAGTACCGGCGGCCGTTTGCCGAGTCCGGCGAGGGCCGGCGGCCGACGCTGACGTGGCCTCGCGAGATCCCGATCGAAGGCGAGCCTCCCGACGTGGCTGCGATCGTGGCGGCCTACGCGCAATGGTTGGCGACGAGCGATGTGCCCAAGCTCTTGCTGAAGGCCGAACCCGGTGCACTCCTCGCCGGCGGCGCGAATCTCGATACCGCCCGCGCGTGGCCGGCGCAGACCGAGGTGACGGTCGCGGGGGTCCATTTCCTCCAGGAAGATTCGCCGGATGAGATTGGGCGGGCCATCGCCGGCTGGATAGCGGGGCTGACGGGTGCCAATCCAAGCCTAGGTGATGGTCCTATGAGAGCTTCGCCTGGCGTTCTCGCGCCCTAGGGCTGGCTGGAACCGAGTAAAGGAGAGCTTCAATGAGTCAAAGTCGCTCGACCCCATCACCGAAGAGCCGCGGATCGCGGTCGAAAACACCGCCAGGGTTTTCCCAGACTTCCATGCCGGCTACATCCATCCACAAAGTCGAAGCGGACGGAGTCCGTATGTTCTACCGTGCAGCCGGCGACCCGAATTCCCCGACCGTGCTGTTGCTGCACGGGTTCCCGACATCGTCTTTCATGTTCCGCGAACTCATTCCGCGTCTCGCCACCCATTACCGGCTGATCGCACCGGATCTCCCCGGCTTCGGATTCACAGAAGTTCCCGCAGAACCAAAATACGTTTATTCTTTCGACCGACTGGCGGGGACGCTCAATGCCTTCACGCAGGTGCTCAAAATCAGGCGTTTTGCACTCTATGTGTTCGACTATGGCGCACCTACCGGATTTCGTCTGGCGATGGCTCATCCGGATCGGGTCACGGCGATCGTTTCACAGAACGGGAACGCCTACGAAGAAGGGCTCGGCGATGCCTGGGGGCCGATCCGGAAATACTGGGCAGAGCCAACGGCCGAGAACCGCGAGGTACTCCGTCAAAACATTTTGACGCTCGAAGCAACGCGCTGGCAGTATACGCACGGTGTGAGCGATCCGGAGGGAGTTCCACCGGAGGGCTACACGCTGGATACGGCTCTGCTGGAGCGCTCAGGGAACAAGGACATTCAGCTTGACTTATTTCTCGATTATGCGTCGAACGTGAAGCTCTACCCGGCGTTCCAGGATTATTTTCGGAAGGCGCGGCCGCCGCTGCTGGCGATCTGGGGTAGAAACGACCCGTTTTTCATCCCCGCGGGAGCGGAAGCATTCCGAAAGGACATACCCGACGCGCGGGTTGAGTTCCTGGACACCGGCCATTTTGCGATAGAGACGCACGTCGTCGAAATTGCCGACGCGATGAAAAGGTTCCTCGCCGGGAACGGCGTATCGCGCCGAACCGACGGGGTATCACAATGAGTTCTTTTGCTCAGAACGCCACGATCATATTGGTCCATGGCGCGTGGGCCGACGGTTCTTGCTGGCAGAAAGTCATTCTGCCGTTAAGACAAGAAGGACTCCACGTAACGTGTGCGCCGATCCCTCTCACATCGCTCGGCGACGACATAGCCGCTCTGGAACGCGTGCTTGAGAAAACCAGCGGGCCGGTCCTCCTGGCGTGACATGCTTATGCGGGCGCAGTGGTCGCCGGTCCAATCGATTCACGAGTACGGGCCCTGGTATAGGTAGCGGCGCTGGCTCCCGCTGAGGGTGAGACGGTCGCGGATGTTTTTTATCGCTCGCAAGCGCATCCGGAGGCGCCGCATCTCGAGCCGGATGCGAATGGCTTTATCTGGATGCCCGAAGGCGGGCTTCGCCCATGCGCTAGCACACCATTCCTCACCGGACCAGATCACCATTCTCCAAGCTGTGCAGCGGCCGATCTCTGTGAAATGCATTCAGCAGAAGGTTCCTGTACCGGCGTGGAAAGCGAAGCCGTCGTGGTTTTTGGTGGCGGAAGAGGATCGCATGATTGCGCCCGAGACACAGTGTTTCATGGCGCAGCGGATGGGCGCGAAGACGCGGATACACCGCGTTGATCACAGTCCGATGTATACGGCACCGGATCTGGTGGTTGGCCTGATTCTTGGAGCGGCTGAGGAAACGCTCGGGCAGTGAGGCTGGCTGTTGCCCATCTCCGGGAACAGAATCCGAAGGAATCCGCAACTTTCGTCCAACAGTTTCTCGCCGCAAAGAGCCCGCCGAAAGGGAGATAAATCGCATGAGGATAACAGAACCATACGGCGTGGTCGTACTGGGCAGCGGCACGGCCGGCAGATTGCTGGACTGGACGATGGCCAAAGAAGGTAAGCGAACGGCCGTCGTCGAGCGGAAGTCTAGCCGAACCGTCCATCTCGTTTTTCCTTATGATCGCAATCCTGGTCGCGTCCAGCCACAAAGTCCTGGCACCTTATGCGCCGTACTTTGCCGCATCTCGATCGTTGCGTACATCGCCTTTGAATCTCCCGTATCTGGTATGAGCGCGAACCCCGCGCCTACACTCGGCCCCGTATTTTGCGGCCGCTACTGGCATGCCGTTTGGATCTATTTCGTAGCTCCGACTTTCGTTCTCAGCATGTCGTCAATCGAAAGCGGGCCCGGCCCCTGGGACGTAATGACGAGGAGCGCGGCGAGGTATAAGAGGCTAAGTTCATACCCCACAGGACCGAACTGCGCGCCCGACGCGGAAACGCTCAGTAGCTTCACCGAACTGAATCCGTATGGCAGGTGGACGGTGAACACCGCAGCCAGCAGCACCAGGGCAGTGGGAATGCTTGCCCAGACTACAAAGGCTCCCAGGAGCAAGGCCAAACCTCCGAGAAGTTCGGTTCCGATGGTCAGCCATGCCGCTAGGTGTGGCATCGGCACGCCCAACTGCTGCAGGATACCGGCAAATACATCCGGACCTCTCGACAACTTGGCGAACCCGTGCTGCATGAAGCCATAACCAACCAGCAGACGCATCGGGAGTATGCCCCAGCGCGCGAGGTCAGATCGTTGCATGGAATCCTCCTCCCGTATCACAAATCGACGACCACGTCGCCAACCGGCTGTGAGCAGCAGACGAGGATGTTGCCATCGGCTGGCTGGTCGAGTGGCTCCGGTCCGTAAACGATTTCCCCGGAGACCAAACCGCTCTCACAGTTATGACACACGCCGGTCCGGCACGACCAGCGGACTGGAACGTCGCACGCTTCGGCCAGTTCCAAAATGCTCTGGTAGGCCGACGGCTTCCAGTGTACGGCGATCCCGCTTCGCGCGAACGAGACGAGCGGACCGGCGCCTGTGTCGTCTTTGGGCGGATGCGGATTTCGGGTCGCTGCCCTGACGACACCGGGGGTCATGGGCTCGCTGCCGTTGAAGATTTCGATATGAATCCGCTCCGGCTCGACGCCGAACGTCGAGAGCGCTTCTTTCATATCCGCCATGAAGCGATTCGGACCGCAGAGGTAAACCTCCGCGCCTTGCGGAACGCCCGCGGCGTCGAACATCGATCGCGAAAGGCGGCCGCTGACGTCGAAGTCCTCCCCGATCTTGTCGAGCGAGCCGGGCCTGCTGAAACAGACGTAGCTGCGGCCATGCGCCAGGCGAAGCATGAGCCGACGGACTTCGGCCGCAAAGGGATGATGGTCCCGATCCCGAGCTGCGTGCAGCCATAAGACCTGACGCCTCGAGCGCTCCGCCGCCAGAGCATGCAGCATCGCGAGAACTGGCGTCGCTCCGATTCCCGCGCTGAGGAGCACCACCGGCCGGTCGTCGGCCTGCAGAATAAAGCTTCCGCGCGGCGCACCGACGTCGAGAGTATCGCCCACGCGCACATGCTCGCGCAAATAGGTTCCGCCCGCTCCGTTGGGTTCGATCTTCACGCTGATCCGATAGTGCTCGGTCGAGACTGGACCAGAGAGCGAATAGCTGCGAAAAAACGGCGCCCCGTCGGCCTTGTGTAGACGCAGGACCACATACTGACCGGGCAGGGCCGTTGGCAGCGGCTGGCCGTCCGGGTTCTGCATCGTCAGCGACAGGACGTCCGCGGATTCTTGATCGATCGCCGTTACGGCCAGGGGTCGAAATCCTGGCGCGGCCGGATGCGCGGCTGCTGCGGGCGCGAGGCCCGCGTTTCCATTCGATGGGCTCTTGAGCAGCGCCTCGAACGATCCTCGCCATCCCGGCGAAAGCGCCTTGATTCGCAATGCGCGCTCCAACCGCTCGCGCGCATGGTCGGGCGAATAGAGGAGCGCATTGATCTCCGCGATGGTCATTCGCTCTTTTCCCTCTCCGACCTTCACGATTTCATCGCCGGCACCGACTTCGCCTTCTTGTAAAACGCGGAAGTAGAATCCTGGCCGTCCGCTGGACGTCAGCAACGCCGGCATGTGCGGTTCGTTCATCCGAATGCCGATGCGATAACAGGTCACCCGAGGTTGCGTGACTTCGAACATCGCGCTGCCGATCTGAAAACGATCGCCGATACAAATAACATCGTCAGGCAATCCCTCGATCGTGAAGTTCTCGCCGAACTGTCCGTGGACGAAATCGGTTCGGTGCAGTTGTTCCTGCCAATAACGATAGGATTCGATCTGGTAAACGAAAACGGCGCGCTGCTCGCCTCCGTGCCCGCCGAGGTCGCCTTGACCGTCTCCTTCGAGATTCAACCGGCGGACGCGACAGCGGCCATTGACCGGAGCCTTCCAGATCCCGGTGTATACCGTGCGACCCTTCCACTCGATGTCGCGCGGAAGTCCGACATTCACCGATAGTAATCGATCCATAGCACCCGCCTAAGGCTGCTTGCCCGTTCCCGCTGGAACGCCAAGGTCGCGATCGGGGCCGTGCGGAATCACGGTCTGGCCAGACGCGAGATGAAGTGGGACGCCATCGAGTTGTACCGAGACAACGTCCGGTTCGAACGAAACCAGGTTATGGATGCGTCCGACTTCAGAATAGGCCTCCGGATACGACCATGCCGCCAGACGCGCGTCACCGATGTTGTAGTAACTGCACAGCCCTTTATACGGGCAGAAGGTCCGATGTTCCACCGGGGTAAGCGCCGCCTCATCTATGTCCGCGCGCGGAATGTACCACCGCGGAGCAAAGCCTGATTCGTAGAGCGCTAGCGGCCGCTTTGTCTCGGCTACGATACGATCGCGATATCGAACCAGAAGATGGCGGGACGACTGGCGAATGTCGATGCGGTGATAGCTATCGGCGGCGTGGCCCAGAATGCGCTCCTCTTCTTCGAAGAAACCGTCCATGGCAGGCCACGCGAATGCAACCCGTCCCTCTAGCTCCCGCGCGTAGGCCGGCAGGCAGGTGTGCTTCCATGCTCCTCGCGCCGCACGCCTGTCGCCTGCCCGCACGACGTACCAGGACGTGGGGCCGAGGTCGGGGTGTGGCGTCGTATGGCCGGAGGTTTCCAGGGTGTCTGGAGCGAGGTCGGTTTCCTTGAAATATGCGATGGGGTAGTGGCCGGGTTCGAAGAGCAGAACAACGTCTTCCGTGTCAGCGATCCAGATTCCACCAAAGCGTACGCGCATGCGCCGCCGTAACGGCTCGGCGTACAACAACCTGTTGGGCAGCGGTTCTGGTACGAGGAACCTGCCGATGGCTCCCGGTGAGAGCGGCCCTTGTTGCCACGATAATCCCATTCTTTCCTCCTCAGTGCGGCGATCCGCGCCGGTTCCGGTCCTTCGATGTAACGAGCGGAACCTCTTCCTCTTCGTCACACATTGTGGTACCCCCGTTCCTGTAGCACCCAACGGTTGCCATCCGGATCGGAGAACGTGGCGAAGCTGGCATAGTCATTGCGCTCAGGGTCGAGACCGCGCGCAAAACCTCCGTCCCAGGCGCCGATGGGCGTCTTGTGCCGAATGTCGCCGACCTCGACGCCACGTTCGAGCAGGCGGCGCCGTGCGGCCTCGATGTCCGTGACGACCAGATAGATCTGGCGAACGGCACCGGCCGGCGCGTCGGTGAGTCCTTTCTCGATCTGAATGGAGCAGCCGGAGCCGGGTGGAGTGAGTTGCACGACGCGGAACGCGCCGTTCGGAGCATAGTCGACGTCAAGCCTGAAGCCGGCCTGATCGACATAGAATCGCAGTGCTCGCTCGACATCGCTTACCGGCAGCGTAATTACTTCGACCGAAAACGTCGGCGTTCCCACCTTCAGCGCCTCCACTGCCAACCGGATCTGGAGCCTTACGGGCACGGACGTGCATCCTTCGGGGCTCCGTTTTGAATGGCCGGCAAAATATCGGATGCAACAACGGGGCCAAGCACACAGAACCTGAGGCCACGGAAGAAAATCTCGATTAAGCGGTTCTGCTGCCTAATGATGGCTGAAGTAGACACCGGCTTAGTTTCGAGACCTGGCTGACCAATTCGTGACCGATATCCGACACTGACGGGTTCCGGCCTAAACTCCCGTCGCAGACGACGTTACAGGACGATTTTGACATCCTCCCCGGCCTGAAGGCCGGAGATTCCTACTGAGTTACGCATAGCGTCTCCCTTCGGTGGGTTCCTGCTGCTGACGGCCTTACCGCACCGTTCAC
>Ga0126381_100005595_pt1 | contig 13851 bp, 11 predicted proteins | sample PanSoiMetPlot_28_FD_96465 | JGI IMG/M metagenome (GOLD analysis project Ga0126381, IMG submission 96465) | Tropical forest soil microbial communities from Panama - MetaG Plot_28 | ecosystem: Environmental > Terrestrial > Soil > Tropical forest > Bulk soil | place: Panama | collected 2016-02-17
AAGGAGGTTCGTTGGAACCTTCTATTTTGTCGCGCTTATTCAGTCAGGTGGACTCAGTCCTGCCCGCGGACGGGAGGCGTCCTGCGCGCCTGACGTTATGATACCAGAGCGCGGAGATCCCGGCATAGCGCGACTTGGCTCCTCAAGATTTTCCCCGATATTGATTATTGGTCAGGGCGCGGAAACGGAACGGCGCCTAGAAGACATATGCTAGCGGCGTCATAAAGCGGAACCCGACGATTCTGAGTGGATGGTCGGCAATCCTTACCTTACGCGGATTAGGAAGGATTGCCCGTCATCCGGCCGCGATCGGCAACGAGATCGGTTGGTCTTTAAATCGTGAGCTCACTTCAGACTGACTTTGCGTCACGGACTTACGATTCGGCATGAATCATCGGCATTCGAGCTTCTGACCTGCGACCGTGAAGCCTAGAAAGCCTACCTAATCTCTAAGCGCACGATGTTCTTGACACGCTTCTGGTCCCATCTGGCCGATCTGGTTTGTGCATTGACAGCGATGCGATGCAAGAATAGTATGTGCGGCGGCAGGTGGTCGAGCCACTCGGACGAGCAAGTCCCCAGTTCGTCCTGCGCCTTTCATTTTTCGAACTCTGGTCCTTCCTGGAGGTTTCTATGCATTCTTCTTTCGTCAACAGAAAATTGGGGAGGGTGGTGCCTCTTCTTGTTCGAGCGGGCGTAGCCAGCACCTCACTGATGCTCGTGGCGACAGTCGGATCACAGCCCGCGCGAGCGCAGCAAACAGCGAGCCTCGGGGAGGCTCCGATCTTGCCCGATCGAATCGTCGTCCTTTTCAACCAAAGCACGCTGCCTGACGATGCGGCTTCCCGCATTACAGCTGCTGGTGGGCAGATGCTTCGGGGGATCGGCGCTGTGGGGATCGCCGTCGCGGGTCCCTCCACAACCGATGCGGCCACGTTGATCCACAACCTGCGGCTTGATCCCGCGATCCTGGACGCCGACTACGATCGGATGGTGGAGTTGATCGCCCCGGCGCAAGTGGCCGACGACGATACGGCGGGCGTTTCGCCGGACATGCTGGCTCATCCGCTGCCGACGTTTTCTACGACTCTTCTGCCGGATTTCTTCTACACGTCAACGCCACAGCAATGGCCAGCGAAGCGCATCGGTGCCGCGGGCGGAGGAATCACAGTTCCGGCGGGAGATCCGACGTCAGGAGCATGGGATGTAACGTTTGGCGCAGGCGCCAAAATCGCGATTCTGGATGTGGGGGTGAACCCGGTGCATCCAGATGTAAAGGATAACCTGGTGTTTAATCTCGCTCTTACATCCTATAGCACGGCGTTCGGTACGCCCAATTGTGAAGTGCCCGACGTCTCCAACCCGCCCTTCGATCTGCCCGCAGACCAGAACGGGCACGGCACCTGGACATCGTCCCTCGCCGCAGGCGAGATCGGTGGAGGGTTGCTCATCGGCGTTGCGCCACAGGCGAAAATCCTAAACATCAAAGTATTGCGCAATATCGCGGCCACGCACGATCAGTTGGTGGCGAATCAAATTCCCGACACACCGTTTAACCGCTGCCGGTTTCGCGGCGGCAGCGGATTTTTCTCTTGGGTGTTGGAAGGGATGGTGGTGGCGACCCTTGAGGGAGCAGACGTCATTTCGATGTCGCTCGGCGGGTTCGTGCCGCGAAACCTACGCGGCGGGGCTGGAGCAGCGCTCTGGAGCGCTTTCAACCGCGTCGGCAATTTCGCCACGAGCCATGGCGCTATCGTATTTGCGGCGGCCGGCAACGCTGCCCTCAACCTGGACCGAATTCGAGCGTTCGTTGAACTGCCAGCGCAGGCATCTGGCATAATACCGGTGATGGCGACAACGAATCCGGCACTTTTCCCGCCTACGCCCCCGGCCCGGCAGCCCTGCTCGAATGGGGCCGACTGCCTTGCCTTCTACAGCGACTTTGGAACCAAGTTAACCGGGCTGTCCGCGCCAGGCGGGGACCTGCCCGGCGGAGGCTGTGCCTTCAGTGGGAGTCCTTGTCTTCCAACAGGCTTCGTTCGGGGTGGATGCAGCTCCGGACTGTCTGGTACGGTCCCGCCGGACCCGGCCACATTCCCAGCAGCCGGGCCCCCGCCAGCCGGCACCAGCTTCGGCTGTTTCAGCTTCGCTGGGCTTGCTCAACATGCATGGTACGTTCAGGGCACTGGCACGAGCGCGGCAACACCGCTGGCTGCAGGTGTTGCGGCACTCGTGAAGTCAGCCAATCCGGGACTTAGCCCTGCGCAGATCCGCACGATCATGCAGCAGACTGCTCAGGATATCGGCAAGAGTGGATACAGCGCGCTTTTCAACTTCGGACTTGTCGATGCCAACGCGGCGGTCCACAAGGCAATTCAGTAAAGTTTCGATGGCCTATTTGGCCGGTCGACGCTCTATTATCGAGGATCTAAATAGCCCCGCGATGCGGCGTGTAATCCTGCTCTAACCACGCGATCTCGGTCGGAACAAAATAGTCCTCGACCGTGACATCCATCCGGTCGAACACATCCTCTTCCGTCCAGAAGCTTGAATCCAGTCTGTACAGACCGCGGACCGCAGCTTCGAAAAGACACTCCGCTTCGACTTTGGCAGCGTGCTCGATGTGAAAACTATCCACGTATTTCACGACGCAGTTGCGTTTAATTCAAACATTGAGAGTTCCGCGGAATGGATTTCACAGAGAAGGGATTTCAAGAGAATGCCCGCTCTAGCCGCGAGACCAACATTTGACCACTGGTTGGACGGTCAGCGGGGCTAGTGCGCGAATGCTTGGGCGAAGAATTCTTCCCATCGTCCGGGCGCGTCCGGCAGATGCCGGCTGACAGGAGTAAAACTCCCAGCCAATATAGTCCTATAGCAGTCCGCTGTGGTCGCTCCTGCGGAAGGATTCGTGCCTGTAAGCATCTCGTATGCCATGACAGTCAATGCCCACAGATCCCACGCAGGATCGACTTCATGGCATCGCAGTTGTTCGGCAGCCATATAGCGCATTGTTCCAACCACCCTCCTGGGCGCAGTTCGCTGAACCTGTGTCCTAGCACTCGCCGCATTGCGGACACTCCTCGAAAGCATTACTGACCCGCATTGGGGCGGCGGTGGGCCTTTCCAGGAGGAGTGCTACGCTCGCCGCGATAGCCACCAACAGATTTTGGTCTTCCTGGCTATAGGGCTCGTCTGAACGCTTCTGCCCCAGGGCCAGGAGCGCCTCTTTGCGTTCCAGACTCATTGCGATTGGGATCAGCAGTTCGATGCGGGCTTGACGGACAAAATCCGTCTCCTCATGCGGCAGCTGCTGGCTGAGCCGGCTAGATTCCGCAGACGAAATATCTAAGGGCTTGCCGAGCACCCTCATCAGCGACACGAGTTTGGATTCGGCGATCAGCGAGGGAGCGGCTCGCCTCACGAACCTCTTCGACCAACCCCCGCAGCTCTTGGGCATCGTAGTGCTCCCGAAAGAAGTGTCGATCGAGTGCTTCGAGCCAGTCCTTCCGCTGCGAGTGCGCCAGCAAAGCGAGGCTGGCGAACAGGGCATAGACCCAACCGCGCTCCGCCAGAATGGTTATCAGCGCCTGATGGCGCTAGACCCTGGAATCCCAACGAGGAATCCCGGCTTGCAGGGTCCATGCGAAGCCGATTGACCCGTTCATTTGGCGCCAAGAGATCCTGCACGTAAAGGAATTTCGAATCGCCAGACCACGACAGCGGCCCGCCAATAAAATTCCCTTCCGCAAGCTATTGCGATCCGAGTCCATTCTCGAATGGACAAACTCGGCTCTGTCCGCCAAGCAAGAGTGGTTCGATTCGCCAGGCTTGGGTCAAGATGTCCGACTGAGGGGGATATGTTGATGGGCGCGGCTCTCGCCATTGAGCAGCAGCTGGTTCGTTTGGGGTTGTTCCCGAAAGCTAAGAAATGAGAGGGCCTCACCGGACCTAGCACTTTAGCCGCGGACACCTTCTCAACACGATTGTCCGCGTTCCGATCGGCGCTCAGAGCCGGCACCACCACAAATGGAACTTTGTGGCCTAAGGGGTCTCAAGTGTTCGTGGCGGCAGCAGGAATGCCAAGGCCAGGGCCAACACTGCTTGCATCGCCCGTTGAATATGTTCTGGAAGTACCGGTAGGGAGGATTTGTTCTCCTCGAGACGGGAAACGTGGTTTGTCTGTGCTCTAAGTCTAACCTAACGGTGCCAATCCCTTTTGGGGCGTATGTCTTCGATCGGCTGCGGGGGACACGACAAAGCGCGTCAAAGCGTCCCGTCGCTCCTTGTCGCTTGCAATGCCGTTCTGCTTCGTTGAAGCTCCATCGCAGGACGACAAAAATGAGCCTAAAGCAGTGCTGATGTTGGTGGGAAAGGACTTGACGCGTGAGTGCAAAGATAATGACGAGCTGGGGAGTTGCTAAGCCGGAGCCGGGGCTGGTCAAGTCGGGTAAGGCCAACGAGGTTACCCTGCGGAACAGGGTATCCCGAGTAGTCGTAGTCCTGGGGCTCGCCGCGGTGATGGCGGGTTGTGAACCCGCCCAGTCGCTCAATCCGTTCTTCGAACCGAAGGATGTTGTTTCTGACGCAGACTTGAACGGGACCTGGATCACCGAAAAGGAAGAAGGATTTTATATGAAGCTCCAGTTCAAAGGAGGACAGGATGAGAGCGGCGGTTACAACGTCGAGGCCACCTTTTATAACGACCAGCCCGAAAAGGGCAAGCCCGCTCAAGGAGCGATAACGTTCAGCGTACATCTTTTTCAAGCAGGCGATTGTCGCTTCGCGGATTTCTATCCGCTGACTTATTCGGCCAAGTCAGGTTCGCAGAGCATCGAGTTCGAGGCCAAGGACAATTTGTTCGGAATGCCGACACATACCGTCTATCGCGTTAGAACGGCTAAGTCTCACTTGCAGTTGGCGTGGCTCGACGAAGATCGCATAGAGAGATTCATCACAAAGAATAACTTGCCGCTTGGCATTCAGGCGACCGACTTCTTCGTTCTGACCGGCAAAACCGAGGAACTGAAAAATAGTCTTCTGCTGCAGGCAGCAAAGGAAGACCTGCTCGAACATGACGGTGTGGAACTTACGCGTCAAGAATGAGCGGGGGAGGGACGAACGTCATGCGATTGCCCGGCTGCCTTGCGCTGTTAGCCACCTTGCTTTTTTCCGGATGCTCGGTGAAGAAATTCGCGATCAACAAACTGGGAGATTCGCTGGCGAATAGCGGCACCACTTTCGCCTCGGATGATGACCCTGAATTCGTCGGCCAAGCAGTACCTTTCAGCCTGAAACTTATTGAAGGGTTGCTAGCAGAGAGCCCAAAACATCGCGGGCTGCTCTTTGCGGCCGCCAGCGGATTCACTCAGTACGCCTACGTGTACGTACAGGAACCCTCGGAGGAAATTGAGAGCGAGAATCTGGCGAAATCTGATTTGCTGAGGACGCGCTCGCGAAAGCTCTATTTGCGGGCACGTAATTACGGCTTGCGCGGACTTGATGCGAAGCACGCAGGTTTCTCGCATGCTTTGCGCCAAGAGCCAAAATCGGCACTGCGCGCAGCGAGGAAAGGCGACGTTCCGCTGCTTTATTGGACGGCCGTTTCATGGGCCGCGGCCATTGCCTTGTCCAAAGACCATCCAGAACTGGTGGCGGAGCAGCCGCAGGTGGAAGCGCTGATTGACCGCGCTTACGAACTGGATCCTGGCTACGATCACGGCGTGATCGAGCAATTCCTCATCAGCTACGAGTCAGCCCGCCAGGGAGCCCAAGGAGATTTTGCTACCCGTTCAAAGACGCACTTTGAGCGTGCCGTCGCGTTGACGAACGGACAACTGGCCTCGCCTTACGTTGCGTACGCCGAGACAGTCACAGTTCAGAAACAGAAGCAAGCCGAGTTTGAATCCATGCTGAACCGTGCGTTGTCCGTGGACCCTGATGCTCGCCCGGAGTGGCGGCTGAGCAATCTGATTATGCAACGGCGTGCCCGGTGGCTGTTATCTCGCGAAGGCGAATTATTTTTGGACACTGCCACTGCCGGAGAATCAAAATGAGAAGTCCGCGCAAACACCAAAGAATTACCGCCGCCGCGCTAGCGCTGGCTCTGTCTCTATTGGCTTGCCCGGAAAGCGTGAAAGCGCAAACGCGCATTCGTCTGGCTACTTTGCTTCCCCAAGGTTCTTCTCAATACCGCGTCCTGGAAGAGATGGGACAGCAGTGGAAAGCAAGCACAGGCGGGGCGCTTACGCTCACAATCTATCCCGGCGGCACGATGGGCGGCGAGGAAGAGTCGATTCGCCGCATGCGGGCTGGACAGCTGCAAGCGGCCACAATTTCCGCGGCCGGTCTCTCAAGCATTGATCCTTCCGTCGGGGCGATCGAAAAAATACCCCTACTCTATCGCTCCCTCGACGAGGTGGAGTACGTCTGCTCAAAAATGCAATCGGATTTGGAGCAACGGCTGGAGCAGAAAGGGTTCGTTGCACTGTCTTGGACCGACGCCGGCTGGATTTACATCTTTTCGCGGCAACCTTACACACGCCCGCAGGAATTCAGATCCGGAAGGAACAAAGTATTTGTTACCGCCAGCGACGAAAAGGAAGTAGAAATTGTAAACAACCTTGGCTTCCAGGCAGTGCCTCTCGAGTGGTCTGATGCCTTGATCGGCCTCCAGACCGGTCTCGTGGATACCATACCGTCGACGCCTTTCTATGCCTTGGCAAGCCAGTTCGACCTGGCGGCGAAAAACCTCCTGGAAGTGAAATACGTTCCCTTGGTTGGTGCGACCGTCATGACCAAACGAGCCTGGGACGCGCTCGCTCCGGACCAGCGCGACAAGGTGCTCAAAGCCGCTTCAGAGGCAGGGAAAAAAATTCGGGCGCAGAGCCGCGCGGAGAGTCAGGAAGCCATTGAGGCGATGAAGAAGCGGGGGCTGCAAGTGCATCCGGTTCCGCCGGAACTCGAAGACGAATGGCGGCAATTCGCGGAAAGTGTGTACCCGAGAATGCGCGGCAAGATGGTCCCCGCCGACGTCTTCGACAAGACGCTGGGGTTAGTTGCCGAATACCGTGCCACACAGAAACTAGGTCATCGATGAGCAGTGAAGCGGTTTCGATGGACAAGTTCCAGGGTTCCTTCGTGAGCGAATCTGGAAAATGGTCAGCTAGGTTTGCCCAAACCGAAAACCTGCTCGTTTCCCTTGCACTCGCCGCAATGGTTGTACTGCCGCTCGCCGAAGCGCTATTGCGCCGCACGCTGCATATCTCAATCCCTGCATCGGTTGCCATCGTTCAGCATCTGGTTCTGGTTGTGGGAATGCTAGGCGGCGCGATCGCCGCTCGGGAGCAGCGGTTACTCTCTCTCGCGAACATTGGAGAAACGAAACTGAGCGGACGGCCAAGGGTGGTCGCAAAAATCTTCACAAGCGGAATCGCGGTGGCCGTGTGCGGCTTCCTCTGTGTAGCCGCTTACCTGTTCGTCCTAAGCGAAAGCGAGTCCGAAAGGATTCTCGCGTTTGGAATTCCCGTTTGGCTTATCCAATGTGTACTCCCGCTGGGCTTTGCCGCAATTGCTCTGCGCACCCTCTGGCATTCGTCGGAAAAATGGGAAGGGCGTCTGGCGGCTGGCTTATTGGCGTTTTTGTTGGCCGAGCTTGCGTTGCAATGGCCGGCCAACGGACACCACTTTGTTGTTGTGGTGGCGTTGAGCGCGTTGTTTGTCGCTTCCGTTCTTGGCGTTCCTGCGTTCGTAACTCTTGGTGGCACTGCAGCAATCCTTTTCTGGAGTGCTGATCAACCAATTGCATCCATTCCCATCGCGCACTACGCGCTCGTTACGAATCCGACTTTGCCGACACTTCCTCTTTTCACTCTCGCGGGCTACTTTCTCACCGAAGGCGGTGCACCTAGCAGGCTCGTTCGCGTCTTCTATGCCCTGTTTGGCCAATTCCGTGGCGGCCCCGCGATTGTCACGGTTCTAGTTTGCGCCTTCTTTACGTCTTTCACGGGGGCATCCGGGGTGACGATTCTCGCGCTGGGAGGTTTGTTACTGCCGGTCCTGGCCGACGCGCGCTATTCCGCGAAAGATGCACTGGGCCTGCTCACTGGCTCGGGTTCCCTGGGGCTTCTGCTGCCGCCCTGCCTGCCCCTGATCGTTTATGCCATCGTGGCTAGAGTGCCCATCGACAAAATGTTTCTCGGTGGAATCGTTCCCGCCCTGGTGATGATGACCGCAACCGCACTCTGGGGAATGCGTCGCGGGCAACAAAAGGAGATTTCTGGTCAGCCTTTCGACCTGAGAGAGGCGCGTCAAGCACTGTGGGAAGCCAAGTGGGAGCTGATGATGCCCGTCGTGGCGTCGGTAACGCTGTTCAGCGGTCTCGCAACGCCGGTGGAAGCGGCGGCCGTCACCGCGTTCTATGCATTTCTGGTCGCCACGGTTTTTCACCGCGAGCTGAAAATTACCCGGGATGTACCACGCGTGATGGCCGAATGCGGGCTGCTGATTGGTGGCGTGCTACTCATTCTTGGAGTCTCGCTAGGATTCACGAACTATCTGGTGGACGCGCAGATTCCCACGCGCGCAGTCGAATGGACGACGCGCAGCATCCATTCACCGTTTCTGTTCCTCCTACTGTTAAACCTGTTCTTGCTTATCGTTGGCTGCCTGATGGAGATTTACCCGGCAATCGTCGTGGAAGTTCCTCTGCTGGTGCCCCTAGGAGCAGCCTATGGAATTGATCCGGTGCGTCTGGGAATTATCTTCCTGGCGAACATGGAATTGGGCTACCTGACTCCGCCAGTCGGATTGAATCTTCTGATGTCTTCGTACCGCTTTCGCAGGCCGGTGCCTGAGGTGCTGCGTGCTGTTCTGCCCGTGATAGCCGTGCTGTCGATCGGCGTCCTGCTGATCACCTACATACCCGCGCTAACGACGGCGCTGCCGCGGTGGCTCGGGCGGTGAAAGGCATTGGAGGATTAAATGAAATTGATCGGCGGCTCGTCGTTCTTAACATGCTAGTCGGCATTGCATTGGCCTGTGCAGGTGCTGATCCAGTTGAGTTCGTGGTGTTGCAATTCGATATTCCTCGTTCGGGAACGCGGGGCCCGCTATTGGGGCTATTCCGGGAGAATGGCTTTTCATTGGTGTAGAGGTGCTTTATGAATCGTCCGAGCATCCTCCCCAGAAAAGCGAGCCGCGGATTGAGGCGGCCTGCGGCCATGTCCAGCTTAGAACTCCAGTTTCAAAGCGACCTGCACGATTCGCGGATTGCCTAGAGTTGTATCGTACTTGCCAAAGGGGCAAGACGGCGAGTCTAAGCCATTTGGCCCGAGGCACGACGATGAGAGAGAAGTGTTTGTCACAGTAAAATTCGGGTGGTTGAACAGATTAAAGAATTCGCCGCGCAACTGCAGCCGCATCGATTCGTGAATCGGGATGTTCTTGGCGACGTCGAACTCCCACTGTTGCTGACGAGGGCCCCGAGTTTGGGACGCGTTTCGACCGAGGTTTCCAAAAAACGAGCCAACGTGAGAGCCAGTGCCAGGCCCTCCGATCGTAAAACATTCAGACCCAACGCCGCCAAAAACGTTGAGCCCGCACACCTGGGTTCCAGCCGGATTGGCCGTAGTGCGACCCAAAGCACCGGAGTTGTAGGATGAAGTCGTCCCAGTAAACTGCTGTGGGTCGCCAGACCGCCGCAAGTCATTCAAATTACCAACGACCTGGGGAAAGAGTGTGCTGGTGCTCAAACCGAAAACATTGCTTGCACACGCGGAGCACGTAAGGATGAAAGGAAGTCCGGATTGGAAGGTTGTGACGCCACCAATCTCCCAGTTGCCAAGCGCATGATGGAGCAGGCCTGTAGCATGCCGGAACGCCGGGATTTGGTAGCGATATGTTGCTTGCACGCGGTGCGTGCGGTCGAAGTTCGACAGCGCACGCACGCCACGTGTATCCAGCTGATTGCCCCCTGAATTGCCTAGGTCCTGAGTCGTACTTCCGGAGTTATTGTCAATCGCTTTCGAATACGTGTAGGCCGCTTGCAAAAACATGTCCGCGATGCGCCGGTTCAGCGTGAAAACGAAAGCATTGTAAGTAGAGTGGCCGTTTCCGGTAACTGTGTTCAAGCCCGTGGTGCTAAAGCCCAAAACAGGCACGCGGGCGCTTGCATCGCGGCTGGATACCGTCGTCAGTGTAGTTGCGGTGACTCCATTTGCGCCGCCAACCACGATTGCATGGTTGGCGTTCGCCAGAAGCGCCTGATTCATCTGGCGGCCCTGGAGGAGTTTGACACCCTGCGTCCCCAGGTAGCCAATCTCGATGGAGAAATGTCCTGGCAGTTCACGTTGTACCGTGAGATTCCAGGAGCCTACATAGGGGGTGCGAATCCCACGTTCGAAGGGATTGAGAGACAGAAGCGGACCACTGAAAAGTGGAGAGCCTGCCCCCGAAAATCCCGTAAAGGTTGGCGGGGTCGGGAAAATCGGGAACTGGGATGGAACCGGTAAGTTAGGGAATGGATTGTTTAATGGAGTGCCGGGGTTCACCACACTCGACAACTGGAAAAACGGAGCAGCGGTAATCAGCTGCAAAAGCATCTGGTTCGAGATGCGAACGTAGTAGATGCCATAACCTGCACGAACCGACGTCTTTCCGTCTCCTCGAATATCCCAGGCCAAGCCGACACGCGGTGCCCAGTTGTTGAGGTCATTGTCCTTCAAAGTCGACCGATCTACACCCGGCGTGCCCTTGATAGATCCAAAACTGGCGCTGGCGGGCAGAATGAATCCGCTGAGGATCCCCGCGCCGGCATTGGCCCTTGTGGTGGCATCCAACAAGCTCGGATCAAAATTCCCCAGGCGGTCCTTGATGTCTACCGACGGACCCAAGTAATCGTAGCGAATGCCCAGGTTCAGCGTCATACGCCGTGTAACTTTCCAGTCGTCTTGGTAATAGCCCGCAGCATCGCGCGCGCGAAAACCACGATCAGTGATTCCCGTGCCCACGAACGCTTGCAAGATATTTCCGGTTAGTAGGTCATTAAAGGTATTGAAAAGGAGGAATCCGCGCGAAGCAAAGTTATTGAACAAGTTGATTTGATAGCGCCGATATTCAAATCCTCCACGCAGGGTGTGCTTGCCTCGCGTCCAGGCAATGGTATCGGCAACATGGTATGTATTGCTGACGCTGGCCTGATCGTTGTTTGTCGAGATACCCCCGAATGCCGGGAAAATATCGTTGGTAAAGAATAGAGGGATGCCGGGAAAAACAGAGCTATTGAATCGCGACATACCGATTTGATTCAGCGTCGCGGGCTCCTTCGCGAGCACCTGATTGGTTATCCGGTTGAAACCCAACCGCACTTCGTTCACCAAGTTCGCCGTGGCCGTGTAAGTCCAGCTCAGTGACGCGAGCCGGTTATCTGTAGGCGTGGTCTGGCCACTACCCAGATTCCCTAGGCCTTCGCCACCGAGGGGATCCACCGTTTTCGTATTGGCCCAGAAGAATCGTTCACTGATGCGATGATTCGTGCCTATGTTCTTATCCGCATTGGCGTTGAATTGATCCTCAGTAAACTGAAGAGGTCTTGAGAAGGTGAACAGCCCGAATTGGCCCGGAGTCCCCGTCCCGCTCGGTACAAGGAATCCGCCATACTGGCCGGGAAGATTCAGCAAGGCAAGAGCAACAGGGTTTAGCGATGCCGGGGCAAGACCAAAGGCAGTTTCGATGCTGGTCTGATCCCGCGAGGCGGGCAATACGGGAAACTGTGTTGAGATCCCTCCCGCCACACCATTGCGCTGCCGCGTGCCCTGATAGGAGCCAAAAAAGAAGGTATTCAACTTGGGCACCGGGCCGCCCAAGTCACCTCCGAATTGATTCTGCTTGAGCACCGGACGAGGCGTTCCATTCTTGTTGAAGAAAAACAAATTCGCGTTCAAGTCGTCGTTTCGCAAAAATTCGAAGGCCTGCCCGTGATAATGATTTGTGCCACCCCGCGTTAGGACGTTAACGTTGCCTCCGGACGTCTTCCCTTGGGAGGCGTCATATAAGCTGGTCTGCACACGAAACTCTTCCAACGAGTCGGGAGACGGAACGGGAACAGCGCCGAAGTTATTATTGCCAAGATTGTTTGCATCCACTCCGTTGACGACAAGATTGTTGAATGTACCCCGCTGGCCTGCCACGAAGATGACAGGTAGCCCTCGGCCCGCAGCCGTCGCGTCCGGCAAGGACGCTGAAGTTCCCGCATTGCTCGCCAGCAAAAACAGAAAATTCCGCGTGAAGAGCGGGAGATTGCCCACGACGTCTCCCGTGAGAGTTTCGCCCAGGGTGGCGTTCGTGGTGTTCACAGTCTTAACTGCGTCACCCGATACGATTACCTCGGTAGCAATCTCTCCGACTTCTAACGTAACAGTTAGATTGGTGACCTCAGTGATTTTCACCGTCACGCCATTGATGACGGCTCGCCGAAAACCACTGTGCTCGACTGCAACCTTGTATTCCCCGGGATCTTGCAGCGGAAACACCACCATGCCATCCGGCAAGGTGTCTTTAGCGGTGCTTGTACCGGTTTGGGAACTCAATGTGACCCTTGCTCCGGTAATCAATCCGCCCTGGGCATCTTGAACGACGATGCGTACGGCCCCGGTCTGCGATGTAATCTGCGCTGCGGCAGGCCAAGCCAAAAAGAGGAGTGCACTAATCAGATACAACCTTCCTCGGAAAGATCGCTCTAACGTCATGGCAAGCCTCCACGCGAAAGCGTATTTTCTCGAGACTACCCAAACAACCGGTTTCTAACGTAGCTAGGTGGAACAGAGGTAGGTAGATTTAGCTAAACCCAACCTAGGTGAGGCTCTTCAACCGCACTCCGTTCGGAAACGGCCCCCATCCATCATCGGTCGCCAATGGCATGCCACGCAGACGCACTGCTTAGCTGCTCCTTAGCGGACCGGTAAACTTCGACCAAGGGCACAGCACGATAGAAACCAAAGTCACTCAAATCGGAACCCAAGACGCTATCTCGTTTGTCTCTCTGGCTTTATAAGTTGAGCCTGGCAAGGTGATGGCATCTTAAAGAAAAGTACGGTTCTAAATCGTTATATTTTTCGGGAGAATTCGTACGGTTTTTTGTAAATCCCATCTCATCCGATTGTTGCCCACACCTTTATGGTCGGATTTATTGCCCTCTGGGAATCTAAATTTGCGGAAACAAACAAATGTATCCACAAAGTTCATCCTGTTGTTCTAGCGGAGTTTCAAAGGGCAATCCCGAAAACAGAATAATCGAGTGTGGGAGCATCACGCTCATTGTCTTTGTTGTGATGCCGGCTTTGTCCAAAATCCCTCGAGTCATGCAAGCGCACGGTAAATCTGATCCGAAGTTCCATGAGTGGAGCTTCCGTCTAGTCACTCCGCGAGATCACCAGCAAGCGGGAAAGTGTGAAGCAAATTATTGCTTCGCGGCCCGGGGGAACTATTTCCGGACGGGCGATGCGGAGCGGAACTTCAATCAGATGGATTCCTACGTTCGCCAAGACTCGGGCCGGCTCCGCCGTGGCGTCGAGTAGCACGGACCACGTAAGCGCATGTTCTGCAATCAAACCGAACTAATGGGCGTCATGCGTGACGGCGAGCTTGCGGTGGCGTGGTGGAGCGCCGTGCGGATCGCGGCAGCCTTACCCTGGTTGACCCCATGCCGCAAGAACACCCAGCTATCGGCGTGGTTCTGTCGCAGCGGTACGCTCCATTTCTTTTTGTTTTCTTATGTTTGGCGGGTTTTCCAGGGCCGAATCACCTGAGGCTGGCGGCGCTTGCCCATGGCAACCTCCCGTTGAATTTCAGTGT
>Ga0126381_100005596_pt1 | contig 13847 bp, 11 predicted proteins | sample PanSoiMetPlot_28_FD_96465 | JGI IMG/M metagenome (GOLD analysis project Ga0126381, IMG submission 96465) | Tropical forest soil microbial communities from Panama - MetaG Plot_28 | ecosystem: Environmental > Terrestrial > Soil > Tropical forest > Bulk soil | place: Panama | collected 2016-02-17
CACCAAGCCGAGTTGCTCGTCGACATCGGCGCTCAGCCGCAGTCACCCGGGTGCGACGTGCTGCTCGTCCCCTACCTGCGTCACGCGACATCGGCGATCGGCCGCGGCGAGAACGCGGGCCGCAACCTCGAGGAATTCAATATCGTGCGCGAGGTCCGCACCCTGGGCGGCTGGAACGGTGCACCGAAAGCCTTCCGGATCCCGCTATCGTCGCTGCCGCATGATGCCACCGACGTGGCCGTCCTGATTCAACCCTCGGGTCAGGGACCGATGGTGGGTGCGGCGATACAACCACTGCGCTGACGCAAATCCTCCCAGCCCAAGCCGGAGATTAAACAGCCGGCGATGAACCTAGCTGAGCGCGCGGAACCGGGCGGGCGTCAATCCGACGAACCGCCGGAAGACGTTGGAGAGATGACTCTGATCGGCAAAGCCGGCGCGCAGGCTGACTTCGCTCAGAGTGATGTGCGGATTGCGCAGGAGTTCTTTGGCGCGCTCGAGGCGACGCTGCAGTACGAACTGGTGTGGGCTGCAGCCGGTGCTGTGCTTGAAAAGCTTGGCGAAGTGAAACGTGCTCAGCTCTGCGACCTCCGCCAGCTCCTGCAGGTGCAGTTCGCCCTCGAGATTCGCCTGAATGTATTCGAGCACCCGTCGCAGGGATTGTTCGGCAACTCCGCCCGTCAGCTGCCGGGTCGCCCCCGATCTCGTCGAGTAGTGTTGCGTGAGGTGCAACGCGAGCGCCGCTCCGACGGTCTCGCCGAACAGGCTCCCCGCCGGGCTGCCACTGCAAAGATCGCCGTGCAGGGTTTGCAGCAAGCGCAGCAGCTGCGAGTCGATGATGTCGAAGTGAGGGACCAGTTCCAGCCGGGAGCCTCCGAGAGACTCTGCGATTCTCTGCTCCATCGTCGTCGGGTCGAACTCGAGAATCCACTGCGTCTCGGGGCGCGCGCGCCAGACCTGGACGGAAGCTTCGAGCCCATTTGGGACTATGAGGACGCTGCCGCTGCCTGAGTTGACGCGGCGAATGTGTCCGTCAACGTGCCATTCGTGCCGCACGGGGCCGGTAAAGACGTGGATCAGGTTGGAGCGGGCTTTGAGGTCCGGACGCACGTACTCGGCATCTGCCCGGTGAACCTCGAGAATCATGCCGTGCCAGTGCGAGCTCGCCTCACTCGAGTGCAGCGGTGGCCGCGCGACCAACGGCTCCAGACGCCCATTGCGCAGAGTCGTGATTCGGCGGAGCGGGGTGTGCGAGCCGGCGGCCATGCCTCGTGCGAACCGGCGTGATGGGGCCGCACGCGGGCATCATAACGCGGCGAGTGATCGCACCACCCAGGTTTTTGCAACCGTCCCCAGGGATCTCCAAGAACGAAGGCCATCGCGGTCGTAGGCTGCGTTGCATGGCAGAGCTTCTGCTGAACCGTAGCAGTAACCGGGTGCAACCATGAGTTTCTCAACACTTCCGCAGCGAATCGAAACGGTCGTGATCGGTGCCGGGCAGGCCGGTCTCGCCATGAGCTATCACCTCACCCGCGCGCATCGCGCGCACCTCGTGCTCGAGAAGGCCGCGGCGCTGGCGAACGCCTGGCGTAATCAGCGCTGGGATTCTTTCACGCTGGTGACGCCCAACTTCCAGGTACGTATGCCTGGTGCTGAATACGCCGGACCCGAACCGTACGGATTCATGTCGCGCGCCGAGGTCATCGAGTACCTCGAATCTTACGCGGCTCGATTTCAGCTTCCTGTCCGCTGTGGGATCGAAGTGCGGAGCGTCGAACCCTTGTCGGGAGCGTACCGCCTCGTGACCAGCGCCGGAACGCTGCGCGCCGAGAATGTCGTCGTGGCCACCGGTCTCCACCAGGCGCCCAAGATCCCGCCGTTCAGCGCGGCGTTCCCCGCCGAGATCCAACAGCTGCACTCCATGCAGTACCGCAACCCCGCATCGCTCCCGCCCGGTGCGATACTCGTGATCGGGACGGGGCAGTCGGGCGCACAGATCGCCGAGGAGCTCTACCAGAGCGGACGCAAGGTCTACCTGTCCATTGGCAGCGCCGGTCGGGTTCCGCGTCGCTATCGCGGATGCGACATCAACGACTGGCTCACCCGCATGGGCCTGTTCGATACCAACGTCCGCGAGCTCAAGTCGGCGGCGGACAAGTTTGCCGCCCATCCGCAGATCTCCGGCAAGAACGGCGGGGAGAGTCTCAATCTGCACCAGTTTGCGCGCGATGGCGTGCAGCTGCTCGGACACGTGCACGGCTGCAGCGGCGGGCAGCTGCTCATCGCACCGGATCTGCATGAAACGCTCGCCAGGGTGGATCAGTTCGAGATCGACACGGTGCGAAAGATCGACGAATACATTGCCCGCGCGGGGTTAGCTGCGCCGCCGGAAACCCTGACGCAGTTGCGCGATGGATATGCGCAGCCACAAATCACAGAGCTCAATCTGACGGCCCATGGGATCGGCTCTGTGATCTGGGCAACGGGATACGCGTTTGATTTCGGCCTGGTGAGGCTGCCGGTCGTGGACGCCGACGGCTATCCGATCCAGACCCGGGGCGTGACACGCTTCGAGGGGCTTTATTTCCTCGGCATGCCATGGCTCTACAGCCGGCGCTCCGGCTTGCTGTTCGGAGTTGGCGAGGATGCCGCGTTTCTCGCGGAGCACATCGCAGACCGGGCCGCGGCGTTCGAGGCTGCGCCACAGAGAGCGGTCCAATGAAAACCCACCGCCTGGCAGTGGCAGCGGCCGCCTTCCTGGCGCTCTTGAGTACGGCCTATGGCGCGGAAGAGGTGACCTGTCAGCGGGTGGACCTGCTGGTGGCGCTCGCGCCCGGTCAGCCCGCGGAATACTCAGTGACCGGTGAGCTCTGCGCGACGCCGGGCGAGGTGCGCGATGGCGCGGCGGTGCAGTTGCTCATCCACGGCGCGACCTACAGTCACGACTATTGGGACTTCGGAACGGTCGGTGATGTCTCTTACTCATACGCCCGAGCCATGGCGGCGAGCGGGCTGCCGACGTTCGCCTTCGATGAGATCGGTGCGGGGGGCAGCTCACATCCATCGAGCAGCCTGGTAACCATCGATGTCGCCGCCTATGTCGCGCATCAGATCGTGCGGGCGTTGCGCAGTGGCGAGATCGGTGGCACACGTTTTCGCAAGATCATTGCGGTCGGCCACGCGCTCGGCTCGGTGGTCGCGTGGGATGAGGCCATCCGTTATGCGGATGTCGACGGCGTGATCGTAACGGGCGCCGCGCACTCGCTGTCGGCCGTCTATCGAGATGCCCAGGCGACAATATTTTCTCCAGCGGTAACTGACCCGAGGTTCATCACCACCGGCCTGGATCGCGGTTACCTGACGACGCTGCCGGGTGTGCGCGCGCGCTGGTATTTCGCCGCCTTCATCCCTGAAGAGGAGGCGCACAAGGACGTCGTGCCCGCGACCGAGCTTGCGACGGCGGCCCGGTTCATGACCTCCACCGCGACACGTGCGATCCGCGTTCCGGTGCTGACGATCGTCGGCGCCAGCGATGCGACGCTTTGTGGACCGGGCACACAGGGCCGCGAGTTCGATTGCACGAGCGGAGCAACCGTGGCGAGGCAGGAGGCACCGTTCTATTCCCGCGCGGCGCGACTGCATGCCTGCGTCATCGCCGGCGCCGGTCACGACCTCAACCTGACGCTGAATCACCGCCTGCAGATCGCCGATGCCGTTGCCTGGTCGGCGGCCTTTGTGGAGCGGCGCGCATACCGCGAGCGGCTACGCTCGGGCGTGCGGGAAGTCGGCCTCGAGAGCAACGATGGGTTGCCGCCGAACTGTGGTTCAGCCAAACAAAACGACGAACCGGGCTCGCGGTACGCTCGGACGAGCGTGGCAGTCCCCTGACCCTCATTCCTCGGCGTCACTTCCCGCCTGTATGATTCAAGGGGCCGGCCCGAGGCCGGCCAACACCTGACTACGGGTTCGAGGAGGACCTATGACAGACGCGTGGGGTCGTCGAGCGCTGGCGCTCACCATGTGCCTGGGAATGTGCCTCGCCGCTCAGGGAGCCTCCGCCCGTGAACACGACACCGCCGCGCGCACGTTCGGCAACGACACTTTCATGGCGGGCTCCAATGTGCGGGTGAGCGACGGCTCGGCGGGGGATGCCATCCTCGCCGGGGGGTGGATCTCCACTTCCGGAGTCGTGCAGGGCGATGAGGTTGCGACCGGCGGCCAGGTCAACCTCGACGCCAGCGTCGACGGGAGCGTGTACGCCGCGGGCGGTCACGTGCGACTCGACGGGAAAGTCGCCCGCAATGCCCGCGTTGGCGGCGGGCACATCGAGATCGGTCCCGATGCAGATGTTCAGGGCGGCCTCTCGATCGGCGGCGGCGAAGTCGCGGTCAACGGCCGGGTGGGAAAGTATCTGCAGGTCGGCGCGGGCAGTACGCGTATCGACGGACACGTGAGCGGCGACGTCGACGTAGCGAGCGGTGAGCTGAACATCGGACCGGACGCGGTCATCGACGGCGTACTCACCTATTACGGTCCGCAGCCCGCGACCATTGCCCCCGGCGCGTCGATCCACGGAGGCACGCATTACGTCGAGCGCAAACACTGGGGCCCCCGCGGTCATCGGCGCAGCTTCGGCCCGGGCGCCTGGATCTGGCTGGCGGGCTGGATCATCGCCGGCTGTGTCGTGCTGGCGCTCTGGCCGGGGTTCGCGCGCTCGGTGAGCGAGGCTGCGCGCCGTCAGCCCGGCGCCGCCTTCCTGCTGGGTTTTGCCGTGCTGGTGTGCGTGCCGGTGGCATTACTGCTGCTCACCCTCTCGATCATCGGTATCCCGCTCGCGCTGCTGCTGCTGTGTCTCTATCTGCTGCTGCTGCCACTCGGCTATCTGGCCGCGGCGGCCGCAATTGGCGAATGGCTGCTCTCGCGCCTGCACCGCGGTGCCGAGATTCTCACCGGCCAGCGGGTTCTGATGCTGATCGGGGTGCTGACCGTCCTGTTCGTGCTCACGCGCGTGCCGCTGCTCGGTGCAACGTTGCGGTTCCTGCTCATCATCGCGGGTATCGGCAGCCTGGTGATCGCGAGCGCGGCCCGCCACCGGACCGCATAGCCTGCTTCGGTGAGCCACGATGCCGCCCGTGGGGGAGACAACGACCGCGACGACCACGTAAGATCACCGACAAGAAGACCAACGTCTGGTCTGACTCAGCCATCGGGGGAACGAGATGCACTCAAGGGTCGCACGTGTCCGGCGACAGGGTTTTATGCGCCGTGGCGTTCTCCTTGCCGTGGTCACTACTGCGATACTGCACGCGGCCGGCTCGAGCGTCGCACCCGCTGCCGCTGCGTCCGCCGCTCCGGCTGACGCACCTGTGAACCCGGGCCTGTTCGGGGCGCTGCGTTGGCGCTCCATCGGCCCCTACCGCGGTGGACGCGCCCTCGCGGTCGCCGGCGTACCCGGTGATGCCAGCACGTTTTATTTCGGAGCGGTAGCGGGCGGGGTGTGGAAGACGACCGATGGCGGTAATACCTGGGAGCCACTGACCGATGGCACCCCGATCAGCTCCGTCGGCGCGATCGCCATCGCGCCATCCAATCACGACATCATCTACGCGGGCACCGGCGAGGCTGCACCGCGCGGAAACATGACCTACGGGGATGGCGTGTACCGCTCAGTCGATGGCGGCAAGACCTGGAGCCATCTCGGTCTCAAGGACACGCGTCAGATCGGGGCGGTGATCGTCGATCCGAACAATCCGGATATCGTGCTGGTCGCGGCGCTCGGCCATGCCTTTGGTCCGAATACCGAACGCGGCGTGTTCCGTACGACCGATGGCGGCAAGTCCTGGACCAAGGTCCTCTACAAGGACGAGAGCACCGGCGCGATCGACGTCAGCTTCGATCCGCACAACGCCCGCATCGTCTATGCCGCACTCTGGCAGGCACGCCGCCAGCCGTGGAACTTCTCGAGCGGCGGTCCGGGCAGTGGCCTGTACCGCTCGACCGACGGCGGCGTGAGCTGGAAGCTGCTCACCGGCAATGGATTACCCACGGGGATCCTGGGGCGCATTCACGTCAGCGTCTCGCCGGCGGACTCCAAGCGCATCTACGCGATGATCGAGGCCGAGCAGGGGGGGCTGTATCGCTCCGACGATGGCGGTGATCATTGGCAACGGGTCAACGATGACGGACGCCTCAGCCAGCGTGCCTGGTACTTCTCCACCGTCCTCGCGGACCCGAAGAACGCCGACACCGTGTACGCCGAGAACACCGGCCTGTTCCGGTCCAGCGACGGCGGCAAGACCTTCGAGCTTCTGCCCGCGCGCCACGGCGACCATCACGGCATCTGGATCGACCCGATCGATCCGGACCGCATCATCGAAGCCAGCGATGGCGGGGCGTCGATCTCCTTTGACCGTGGCAGGACCTGGAGCACGGTGTACAACCAGCCGACGGCCCAGTTCTACCATGTGTCGGTCGACACCCGTTTTCCCTATTACCTCTACGGCGCCCAGCAGGACAACTCGAGCATCGCCATCGCCAGCATGGATGACGATGGTGCCATCGTGCAGCGCGACTGGTACGACGCGTCGAACGGCGAAGCCGGGTTCGTGCTGGCTGATCCGCGCGATGCCGACATCGTTTACGGGACGAACGAGAACCTCATCAACCGCTTCAACAAGCGAACCAAGCAGATGCAGGTCGTCTCGGTCTGGCCGATCGACGCGTCGGGTCATGCGGCCAAGGATCTCGAGCATCGCTTCAACTGGACATCACCACTCGCCATGTCGCCGTTCGATGCGGACACGCTCTACTACGGCATGGAGCGGCTCTACAAGACCACCGACGACGGCCACACATGGACCGCCATCAGCCCCGATCTCACCCGCAACGACAAGACCAAGCAGCAGGCTTCCGGCGGGCCGATCACCAAGGACATCACCAGCGTCGAGTACTACGACACCATCTTCGCCATCGCGGAATCCCCGCTCAGCAGGGGAATGATCTGGGTCGGCACCGATGACGGGCTGATTCAGTTCACCCGTGACGGCGGTGGAAAATGGGCCAACGTCACCCCGCACGCCATGCCCGAGTGGAGCACGATCAGCATGATTGAGCCCTCGCGCTTTGATGCGAACACCGCCTACGTCGCGGTGGATCGCCACAAGCTCGATGACCTCAAGCCCTACATTTTCAAGACGAGCGATGGCGGCAAGAGCTGGACACGCATCGACGCCGGTCTGCCAGAAGGCTCGTTCGTTCATGCCGTGCGCGAGGACTCGGTGAAGCGCGAGCTGCTCTACGCCGCTACCGAAACTGGTGTGTTCGTGTCCTTCGACGCCGGGCAGCGTTGGCAGAGCCTGCAGCTCAACCTGCCGCGCACACCCGTTCACGATCTCGTGGTCAAGGATGACGATCTGGCGATCGCCACCCACGGTCGCTCATTCTGGATTCTCGACGACGTTACACCGCTCCGCGAGGTGGGCAACGCCGCCGCCGAGACGAGTGCCTACCTTTACAAGCCCGCCACAGGCTATCGGCTCTACTATCCCGACCAGGTGGACACGCGGCCGCCTTCGGGCCAGAACCCGCCGGCCGGGGTGATCATCGACTACTACCTGCCGACAGCACCCACCGGCCCCGTCACCCTCGATATTCTCGCTGCCGACGGCAGCGTGGTTCGTCATCTCACGAGCGTGAAGCCGCAGCAGGCCGAGCAACCGCCCGAGTGGCCCGACCAGGTCCGCCCGGCCAAGACACTGCCGGCGGCCGCGGGCATGAACCGCTTCGTCTGGGACCTTCGCTATGACGACCCGGTGCAGATCCCGGATGCCTTCTACGCCGGGCTGCCGCCACGCGGGCCGATCGCACTGCCTGGACAATACAGCCTCAAGTTGACCTACCAAGGGCAGACGCATACTGCGCCCCTGACCCTTCGGCTCGATCCACGCGTGAAGGGATCGCCCGCGGGACTGCAGCAGAAGTTCGCGCTGTCGATGCAGGTTTACCGCGACCAGGATGCCCTGCATCGTGCCGTGAACGACATTCGCGCGCTCAAGGGGGAGGTATCGACAGCGCTCAAGAGCTCAGCGGGCAATTCCGCCAACGCCGCGCTCGCCACCGAGGGTAACTCGCTGCTGCAGCGAGCCTCTGAAATCGAAGCGGTTCTCATGCAGGTGAACATCAAGGGGTCCGAGGCCAATCTCAACTACCCCGGCATGTTGAACGAGCAGATCTATTCCTTCGCCGCGCTGCTGGACGACGCCGATACCGCGCCCAACACGCCCGAGGTCGAGACCTACTCCGGCTTGCACGCCAAGCTGCAAACGCAGCTTGCGCACTGGGCCAACCTGAAGAAGACCGAAATCCCGGGCTTTTGCGCGCGCGCCCGCGATGCGGGTCAGAACGTGGCCGCCATCAGCGCTTGTCATTAACGCCGCTTACAGCGACTTGAGGTACTCGATCAGGTCGATTTTTTCCTGCTCGCTGAGGTGCAGGCCGAACAGCGCATCGTAATGATCGACTACCTCGCGTAGCGTCGCAAAGCGACCGTCGTGATAGAAGCCGCCTTTGAGGTGGGTCCACAAACCCTTCAGGGGAGCCGTGCGATAGCCCCGCGTCGGCCCACGATTGGCCTGGAAGTCATCGATGCCGAGCTCCTGCGGGGTGTGCACATTCCAGCCGGGTTCGCTGTAGGTTGGGGGCACGTGACAGCTCACGCATCGGTTCGTCTCGAACAGTTCCCTGCCGCGCGCAGCCGCACTCGGGTCGAAGGATCCCCCGGGCGCCCGCGGTGCTCCGAGAACCAGCTGATACACGTGCAAGGCCGGGAGTTTGGCGCTTATCAGATCGGGGTCATGGCGAATGCTGTCGAATCCCGCGCGTGCGGCTACCGGAAACTGGCTGGGATCGCTCAAGCGCGGATCGAAAAAGGTCCCCTGGCCATGCATTTCCAGATTCGCCACGAATGCATTCCAATGGGTCACCGACCCCCAGCCGAGCCAGGTGTGCAGGTTGACACCCGCGAGCCCGAAGGCCGGCGGTATGAGTGTCGCGGCCGTTTTCCCGTCGGGGCGAAATCCCTTGCCGTCGAGCAGCAGTTCGGCATCGAATTTCCCGGGACCCCAGGCGGCGAGTACCCGGCGCACCGTCGCCTGATCGGTTTGCAGCAACATCGCCACGGCCGTCAGATCGGGAGCGAGCGCGACGATCGCACCAACGTTCAGGTCGCGGTTCGCCCAGCCGTCCAGACGGTGACCGATGCCAGCGGCCAGAGAGTTGTCCACCGTCGAGTGGCACAGCGCGCACTGAATGCCGATGGAGCGGAGGGCCGTCCCTTTAAAGAATCCCGTGAGCCCGACGACCGCGTTCACCTTCAGCAGTGCCACGGTCGTCGCCGGGCTGTCGAGGTCGACGCGACCCGCCCTGAGATCTTCGATCAGAGTCGGGGGAAGTGCGGCGACGTCCACCTTCAATCCCGCGGCGAGCGCGGCTCGCGGACTGAGGCCGGGTCCTACTCCCCCTAGCGCGCTACCCTCGATGGCCTCATGCAGTCTGAGCGTGTCGCCCCAGAAGGCCTCATCGCCGAAGGTATCGAAGCGAAACGTGTCGCGGCCCTCGGTCAACACGTTTTCATCTGCAGGCTCCACCTCACGGTGAGATTGCGACGCTGCGGAGCCCGGATCATCGGCTGACCACACCAACGGTGAGATCACGCTGCTGCAGGTTGCCAACAGCAGGGACGCGATGCAGCGCGGGTAGCATTTCATGTGTCGTTCTCCGGGCCTGGCGGGGAGTGCATCGAGTTAGGTGTCACCGCGTCGGAGTCTGTTGCCAACGTGGAGCGCGGAACGCGTTCCTGTGGCCGGACCCCTTCAGCGGCGCCTTCTCTCGACACGCTCTGAAACAGATCGCACCCTGGCGACATCTAACGTGAAGAGGTGCTGTAACGCGTGGCCGACACCGGGTCGGCGCGTGGATGCCGCGCCACAGCAGGAGAGACCGACATGAAAGCCACGACCAGCCTGTGCGGAATGCTTCTTGTCCTTGCCTTGAGCGCTACAAGTGCCTGGGCTGCAGGGCCGACCGACGCGCAGATTGCCGCCATCGTCGTCACCGCGAATCAGGTCGACATCGATGCCGGTAAGCTGGCGAAGTCGAAAGCTCACGCGAAGGACGTCAAGGAATTTGCGCAGCGCATGATCACGGATCACAGCGGCGTCAACAAATCGGCCACCGAGCTCGTGGAGAAGCTGCACGTGACTCCCGAGCCCAGTCCGACCAGCGAGAGTCTGCAGAAGGGTGGCGATGAAAATCTCGCCAAATTGAAAACTCTCAGCGGTGCGGCTTTCGACAAGGCTTACATCGATCACGAAGTGGCCTACCACCAGGCCGTGATCGACGCTCTGGACAAGACTCTGATCCCGAGCGCGCAGAACGCCGAGCTCAAGGCGCTGCTGGTCAAGGTGCGGCCGGCGTTCGTGGCGCACCTCGATATGGCGAAGCAGCTGCAGTCGGAGTTGAGCAAGAGCGGTGCCTAGACACATGACGCGCTCGTGGCGGCTCTGCCTCTCCCTGGCAGCGCTCCTTTTCTCGTCCCAGATCACTGCGGCGGATGCACAGCGTCCGTCGCAGGGCGCAGCGCATACCGTGGTCATCGAGAACATGCAGTACAACCCGCCGGAGTTGCACGTGCACCGCGGCGAGCGGATCGTGTGGCTCAACAAGGATCTGTTTCCGCACACGGTGACCGCTGCATCGCACGCGTTCGATTCGGGCAGCATTGCCGCCAATTCGTCCTGGACGTATGTGGCGAGCAAGCCGGGGGAGTATTCTTACGGCTGCACCTTTCATCCGACGATGAAGGGAATCCTCAAGGTGCAATGAGTTCCCGCACCCCGTGAGCCGCGATTCCGCAATCCTGGCACCGCCCGCCGAAGACGAGTTGACGCTCGCACGTCGCGTTGCGCATGGCGACCGGGCGGCGTTCGAGACGCTCATGCGTCGCTACAACCGACGACTCTATCGCCTCGCGCGGGCATCACTGCGGGACGATGCCGAGGCGAAGGATGCCCTGCAGGACGCCTACCTCAACGCTTACCGTGCGATCGGCAGCTTTCGCGGCGAGGCGACGCTATCGACCTGGCTGTCGCGGCTGGTTCTCAACGAGTGTGGCATCCGGCACCGCCGTTCGGCCCGCCGCAGAGACATCATCCCGCTCGTCAGTTCGGAGGCCCGCATGGCTGAGACGGAGAGTGTTGCCGACGCCGCGGAAGGACCGGACCATGCAGCCGCGAGAACGCAGATGCGCAGCATCCTGGAAAGCAAGGTCAGCGGATTGCCAGAGGCGCTGCGCGTGGTCTTCGTGTTGCGCTCGGTGGAAGAATTGAGCGTGGCGGAAACCGCCGAGACTCTGGCGATTACTCAGGAAACCGTGCGCTTGCGCCACTTCCGCGCCAAGGGCCTGTTGCGCGAGGCTTTGGCGCGGGAGATCGATCTGGCCGAATCGGATCTCTTCGAATTCGGCGGCTTGCACTGCGACGGTGTCGTGGCGAGCGTGCTCGCGAAACTCTCGCGGTGAGGCGAACGCGCACCGCACGCGGGCGAACTCGCACTCATTGGACCCGGAGTCAGCAATGGAAGCCTCATCGGGATTTCAGGGACAGGTGGTCCTCGTCGCCGGTGGTACCGGCGCACTGGGGAGCGCGGTGGCCCGCGCGTTCATCACGGCGGGCGCCAACGTAGCCGTTACGTATCGGACACCGCGGGAGTATGACGAGCTCCTGAGCTCGGTCTCATCGGAGCGTGCGCGGTTGCGCGGTCATCAGGTTGATGTGACGAACGACGCGGAAATGCGGCGCATGACCGCATCGATCGAAGCGGAATTCCAGCGGTTGGATGTCCTCGTCAACACCGCTGGCGGGTACACCGGCGGGCCGAAGCTGTGGGAGATCGAGAGCGCAGTCCTCGAGCGGATGCTCGATCTGAATCTGCGCTCAGCGTTTGTCACCTCACGCAGCGTCCTGCCCATCTTCCTCAAGCAAGGTCACGGTTGCATCGTCAATGTTGCGGCCAAGGCAGCCATCGATCAGCCAGGAGGCGCCGGAGCCTACGTAGCTTCCAAGGCGGCGGCACTCGCGATGATGCACTCGCTGGCGATGGACCTGAAAGGCACGGCGATTCGAGTCAATTCCGTTTTGCCGAGCACCATCGACACTGCGGCAAACCGCCGCGAGATGCCGCGAGCGAATTTTGCTGGCTGGACCAAACCCGAGGACATCGCGCGCGTCATCCTGTTTCTGTGTAGCGAGGATGCCCGGTCGATTAACGCTGCGGCCATCCCCGTCTAGAGCAGCGCACCGGCCGTAGGGCAACTCTTACGACACCGCTTGCGGAAGGCCGATCGATTCCGCCGCGCGCTCGGCGCATACTTCGATCAAATCGGGAGTAACCTCCATGGCAAACGAATACGTGTCTGCGACTCCGGACCCGACTTCCGGCGAGGCGCCTGCGGCCTTCACGACCCTCAAGACCAAGGTCCAGAACGTTGGCGCAAAGGCGGCGCAGCAGGCCGACAAGGCCCGGGTGGGCGCAGCAGCGGGGCTCGATACGGTTGCAAGCACTCTGCACAAGAGGGGCGACACGGTCGCGAGCGCTGCCCACAGCGCTGCAGATGCCGTGTCGTCCGGTGCGGAGTACCTGCGCGCGCACGACGTAGAGACCATGATGGACGATCTCACGCAGTCCATCCGGCGCAATCCGACGCCCGCGATCCTCGGAGCGGCGGCGCTCGGCTTCATCCTCGGCCGCGCTCTGAGTCGCGGCTAGCTCGCAGGCATGCGGGCAGCTTCCCGCTCAGCGCTGCGGATAGGCTCCGCCGCGCCGCGCGGGACGCCACCTTGCAGGACGCCAGTTCACCGGATCCCCGTCGCCGCCCGGTGAGTCTTTCCCTCTCCGGGGCGGCGACTCGGAAGCCCGACGACGCTGCTCCCACGCACGAAGCGTTTGGCGATTTCTGAACTCGCGATAGCTGAGGATTTCGGGTTCGAGTTCGTCATCCATGACCGTCACTCCCTCACGTTTTAGGATCGTCGGGCCAGAGACCCGCGATGTCTTGCGGCGCACGACCACAAGCCGCGTAGGAATTGTCTCACACCGCTGTCGATACCGCCGGAACGGGCGCGGAGGCTTGCGCCGGCAAACGAGCGAGTAGCGCCGTGAGCTTCTCGAGGTCCAGTGGTTTCACGAGATGCGTGTCGAATCCCGCTTCGCGCGAACGACGCCGGTCGGATTCCTGACCCCAGCCGGTGAGCGCCACGAGCGTGACGGCCTTACCCCATTCCTGCGCGCGGATGCGACGCGCGACCTCATAGCCATCGAGCAGCGGCATGCCGATGTCGAGCAATGCGACTTCCGGCATGTGGCGCGCCGCTGTCTCGAGAGCGATTGCACCGTTCGGCGCGGCGTACACCTCGTGACCCCGCAACCGGAGGACGGTGGCGAGGCTCTCGAGGGCATCGGCGTTGTCATCGGCGAGCAGGATGCGGCGCGAGACCGTCGGCTCACCGCGACCGCCCGGCAACTCTGCCTGGTCTTCCGGGCACGCGCCGGCATCGGCGAGCAGCGGCAGGCGGATGACGAACTCACTGCCGGCGCCCGCTCCGGCGCTTCGCGCGCTGATGGTGCCACCGTGCATTTCCACGAGCCGGCGCACCAGTGCCAACCCGATCCCGAGCCCCGTCGATGAGTAATCGGACCTGCGGTCGAGCTGGGTGAACAGATCGAAGATCCGCGGCAGGAGCTCGGCGGGAATGCCGATACCGTCGTCGCGCACCCGGATCTCGATATCCGCG
>Ga0126381_100005597_pt1 | contig 13846 bp, 12 predicted proteins | sample PanSoiMetPlot_28_FD_96465 | JGI IMG/M metagenome (GOLD analysis project Ga0126381, IMG submission 96465) | Tropical forest soil microbial communities from Panama - MetaG Plot_28 | ecosystem: Environmental > Terrestrial > Soil > Tropical forest > Bulk soil | place: Panama | collected 2016-02-17
CGACCGCCAGGCCGTCGGCGGGCCGCGCCTCGGGCGGCCCGACGATGGACACCAGTGTTCCTCCGGCTCGAATCAGGCCTGCGGACCGCTTCCCGATGTCGCCGCCGATGACATCGAACACCATATCGACTCCGCCGACGTCCTCGAGGGCGTCGTTCTCGAGGTCGACGAACTCCTTCGCGCCGAAGTCGAGCACCGTCTGACGGTCGGCAGCGCGCCCGGTGCCGATGACGTAGGCGCCGGCCTCTCGTGCCAGTTGCGTCACCATCGACCCGACGGCGCCGGCCGCGCCATGCGCGAGGACGCTCTGCCCCGCCTGAAGGCGACCGTGCTCGAACAGTCCCTGCCACGCGGTCAGGCCCGAGATTGGCAGACTCGCGCCCACGCTGAAGTCGACGTCGCCCGACAGCGGCGCGAGGTTGCGTGCCTCCATCGCCACGTACTCGGCCAGCGTGCCGTCGCGATACCAGTCGGCGAGGCCGAACACTCGTTGTCCTACCGACAGTCCCGTCGTGCCATAGCCGAGCGCGGTGACCACTCCAGCCACTTCGTGCCCGGGAATCGACGGTGTTCGGTCACGGCCCAGGCGATCGGTCCAGGTCGAAGGCCACGTCAGCTCAGTCGGGACGAATCCCGACGCATGAACCTGAACGACGACGTCGTTTATCGCTGCCTGCGGCTCGGGCCGCTCCACCAGGGCCATCCCGGCCGTTCCCGCAGCCTGGTCCGTCACCGCGATCGCCTTCATGTGGATGATTTCTCCTGCAAACGTTTGACCCTGTTCTCGAGTAACGCGTCGTTTCCGGCTGCCGGTGTTTTGTTTGTCGGCTTTCAGTCCTCCAGCCGCAAACGCATTGCCGAGAAATCCATCGTCAATGCGCTTGCCTGACGAAACACGTCCATCCCGACGTTGCCGATATACGAACGAATCCCGCGGTTCGATGATCTGGTCCGGCGCGCCCCGGAACGCGGCGAACTCCTCCTGTTCCGCCGCGCGTGCGGTCTTTTCCGGAAACGCGGCCCACCTGGCTTTCATGATCGCGACAGCGCGCTGGTACTGGCCGGTGTAGAGAAACAAATGACTGAGCCACCGGTACGCCTGATACGCCTCGTCTGATTTCGGCGCCGCAGTGATCGTCGACGTCAGGTATGACTCGGCTCGCTGCGCGTCTTGGTGAAACGTGACCGCGACCGCGCCGCGATAGAAGTCATTGCCTGGTGTCCTTCCCAAGGTGTCGTACAGTTCTGGCCAGCGTTGCGCTTCATATAACGCCTTCAGGTCGCCGCGCACTGCACGCTGGAGGCAACCCAACGTGATGACGAGGATGCCAAGCAGAATGGTCGAACGGCGCATACCTCCTCCGAAGTCGGTTCGGCTTGTAATGGCTGACGGCTGCCGCGAATCCGCTTGCTACCGATTGCTTGGGCTGCCTACGGCGGCATCGTCACGGGGTGTTGCGACTGCGTGACGAACGATTTCCAATGTCGACCGAACGCGTCGGTCGGCAACCATCCGGATGGCCGCATGCTTTCCTGCTGTCGAACCGGACGCTTCTCGATCGACGCAGACGACACCGACCAGTTCTGCCCGCCCCAGTCGTCTGTGGAGCCGAGGCACAGCGACGTTCGGATGGGATCCGTCTGGCCGGGACAACCGGTCGCGTCTGTTGGCTCGACTGCAATAAAGCCATAACGCCCTGTCCTGCGCGTGAGCCTTCGCACGACTACCGCGTCCAGCCACTCGAGTATGAGCGCCTTGGCGTTCATGATGCAGCAGTGCGGCACCCGGTTCTGCACCACGAATGTCCACGGCGCGCCTTCGTCGAAGTACCGCCGAAAATATTCGTAGGGCCTCTGCGTCCCGGACACCGCATCTGCACTCCCTACCAGGATCAACTGCGGGATGGCAGCGGCCTGTCGCGACAGCGCGACGGTGTCCATGCCGAGCGGCTCGAAGTGCCCTGGATGCGTGGCGATAGTTGGGATCACCCGGTCGGGCGCGTATGCGGTCATGCGTGCGACGAGGGAACCTGTTCCCGAGAACCCGAGCAGAATGAGGTTCGCGGACGCCAGTTCGGGGTGACCGGAACGCTCCGCGAGTTGCGCAAGGGCCGCGAACAGCGTGCGTCCCAGGCCCTGGCTGGGATCGACATTGATGTCGCCGCCGGTCTCCGATTTCGATTTGCAGTGAAACGGAAAGAGGAGCGCCAGATTGTGTCGCCGGGCGAACGCTCTCACGTCGACGTCGCGGTAATACTGAAGGGTGCCGAGGCTCCGTTCGAAGATGACCCACACTCCGTTAATTCGGTGTGACGGAGCCGTCACCGTCATTTCGTATCTGCACGCTTCGGCGATGTCCTCGTCGGCGCGGGGCGCAACCGCCGTTTCGAACGTCGCCACTTGCTTCGAGGTCGTAGGAGGTGCTTCGATTGGGGCAGGAGCCTGAACCGAGGCTGTCGTGGTCAGTAAGGTCGCCAACAGCGTCGGCGCCGCCAAGTTCCAGGTGGCTGCGGTCATTAGGCTCACGCGTCTGCTACTGCTTCGCTGCGGGCTTTGCAGAGGCGAATCCGCCGCACTGACCATATCGTACCTAAAAGGCTGTTCGGCTAAACGCCCACGCAACCATCAGCGGAAATTCGTCTCGCCACATCGCGTCGGCGTGCCCCGCGGCTCGCTCCATCATCACCACATTCGCACCGGCGTCGCGCAGCGCCGCTGCCCATCGAGCCGCATTCTCGAGGAAAAACGGTTCTTGAGTACCGGCCACGAGGTACGTTCGAGGCAATGGGCGCGGCAACACGTCTGGCGGCCGGTATCCCCCGCCGGGCGAGGCTGAGAAGATCGCGCCGTAGAGGTCAGCGTGGCGAAGGCCGATGGCCAACGCCAGCTCACCGCCTGCTGAAACACCGAAGACGGCGGTGCGGTTGGCCGGAAGGGCGACACCGAAACGGGATCGTACCCATGCACTGACCTCCCCGACGAAAAACCGTTCGTGCGCTTCAAACCGCTTCGGATCGAACGTTGGAGAATACTCGTGAAGCCGCGACGTCTCGTCGGCCACGCGGTGCGCACCAACGATCATGGTCGGCGGCACATCCGCGCCTTCAAGCATCACGCCCCACTGCGAGATCATCTCGCCGTCACCGGCAAACACCATCGCCTCGGGCGGGTCGGGCGGGACGTACACCGTGACCCGACGACCCGCGTCGTAGTCGAGCGTCTCGCTCACCAGTTCTCCGTTCATTTCGTTTATCGGAGTGATGCCGCTGATGATGTCATGGGCATGGACAAGCGTGACGAGGGACAGCATACGAAGCCGCCAACGAGTGGCTTTTCTCCGCGGGGCCTGGCGGCTCTCGCGCCGAGTCATTCTCGATATAAGCGCAGCGATGCAAAGAGCAGGCAGGCCGCATCGCCTCACGCGTATCATTCGCGACGGATGGACCCGCAGCATGCGTCGGCACGCTGCGGGTCAGCGGGTCTAGAAGGAACAGCCGTACGCGGCCATCGACGTCTTGGCTGAGTCCGTCGCGGCCTTGCATCCCATGGCGAGACCAGACTTGCCCTCAGGCGTCGACGCGGCCTGCTTCCACGACGCTTTGGTCTGGTCGAGCGTCTGCCTGGCCATCGCGCGCCCGGCCTCCGGCACCTTGGTGTCGATGCACGCCAGATACTTCTTGAGATAGTCGTCACACTCCGAAACGCCGAACTCCGCGGCGCCGCCGGCGGCGGGGGCAGCGGCCGTGGTGGCCGCAGCGGCCGGCGCCGACGATGTCGTCGCTGGCGCCTTTTCGGGGGCACCGCCGCATGCAGCGGCGGCGACAGCGACAACGAGGGCAGCTGGTAGCAGGCGTAGAAGCATGTCGAATCTCCTCCTCACCGACGTTTCCGACTTGAAGACAGTTGGGCGGCCAAATCCTACGTCTGCATCGCCGTATCGGCTCCAGAAGCAACTTTCGACAGAATGACTGAGGCGGCCCCTGACCTCGTCGAACGTCTCGCTCACGAGTTCTCCCGCGATCGTCAGTCCCTGACCAACAGGCTTATAGCGACATCGCTGCTGCGTTGAGCACGCCGATCGCGAGCGACAAGGCGGTCAGCAGGATGCCACTCGGCACGTGATCGCCTTCAATCGACTTGCGCAAATGCGGCACGAGCAGCGCCGCCGCACCGTACGCAAGCAGCTGCGCGACGAACGCGATCGCCGACCAGACGAGCAGATCGGTCATGTCGACGCTCTGCGCGACCGCCTTGCCGACCGGAATCACGAAGCCGACGATGGCGCCTCCGAGCGACAGCGCCGCCGTCTTGTTCCCCGCGCGGATCAATCTCATCTCATGGTGCGACGTGATCGCGCTGTATAGCGCTGCGAACAGCGCCAGCAGGACGAGCGACACCACGAACGTCACCGCAAACGCGCCGCTCCCGGTCAGGGCCGTCTTCACGCCTTCCATCGTTATCCTCTCCATTCACCGAAATCGGTCGCCGCTGTTGGTCACCTGAACAGATGGGGCACGAACCGGCTGAGATTGTCCGTAATCGGACCGCTCGACTCACGAATGCCCATTCCACACGACACGCCGTCTACGAGCCACGAGCCGATCACCACGTAATTGCCGTCGAACTTCGGCACGGGCGCGAGCGCCTGCCACACGAATCCTTCCTCACCGTAGTCACCGGAGGTCTGGACGGTCGAGTCGCCGACGAGCGTGATGTTCGCGCCCTCGCGCGCCAGCTTCGGCTTCTTCACGTACTGCGTGAGATCCCGCGGTCCGTCGAGATAAGCCGGCAGCAAATTCGGGTGGTTCGGATACAGCTCCCACAGCACCGCCAGCAGCGTCTTGTTCGCCCACAACATTTTCCAGATCGGCTCGATCCACTGCACCGATCGGTACGTCTCGAGGAGATGCGGGCCGAAATCCTCGTGGACCAGCCATTCCCAGGGATACAACTTGAAGATCGATTGAATAGGCGCGCCGTCGAGGTCGACGAACTGATGCGCGGCATCGTCCCATCCGATGTCCTTCATCAGCAGCGCCGCCGTGTCGACGCCCGCCTCCGTCGCCGTATCGCGCAGATACGTCGTCGTCATCAAATCTTCAGCCTGGAGATCTTCCGTGGCGGCGAAGTGCAGCCGCCCGGCCATGTAGTCCTTCAGCTCTTTCCACTTCGCGACGAGCCGCTCGTGGATCGAGTTGAACTGGTCGGCGCCGGGCTGCGTGTCCTTGAGCCAGTACCACTGGACCACCGATGCTTCGAGCAGCGCCGTCGGGGTATCGGCGTTGTACTCGAGCAACTTGGCCGGATGCACGCCGTCATAGGCAAGATCGAGCCGTCCGTAGATCGCGGGCGGCTCCGCATTCCACGCCCACACGATGGCGTCGGCCGCAGCCGCCGGGATACCGAAGTCGGCGAAGCGATTCTTGTCGATGACGTACTGGCCCGCTTCAAGCGCGATGCGCTGGATCTCGTTAGTCGCCGCCTCGAGTTCGTCGACCTCGCGGGCGCTGAACGCGTAGCACGCGCTCTCGTCCCAGTACACCTGGCCCTGCGTGTGGTGATAGATCAGTCCCTGGCCTTCGACGGTCTGCTCCCAGTTGGGACGTGGGCGAAGGACGCGTCGCTGCATGCGCTAGGTTCCACTCGTGCGGCCGGCGGCGGTCGACCCGAACCCGCCACGGACCGCCGACATGCCGCTGCGCGCAATCAGTGCAGTCGACAACGGCGACCGCATGTAGGTGCCGCCGGACGGCACGTGAACGCCGATTCCCGGCCCGTTCCAGTAGTAGCCGCGCGGATAGTAGTACCAGCGATAGTGCGGCACGTACGAAGAAGGATGAGGACTGCCCCAATCGTCGTCGCAGTACTGCCGGTCGACGGCGGTGTCGGTCGTCTGATCGACGCACGTCTGCCATCCTTGACGGCGGCCGAACGAGCCGCAGCCGGACGCAATCGCAGCCGCGGCGAGCGTCGAGACGAGCGATAGCGGGACCGACCGACTCTTCTTCACACGGCGATGTGTGGGAGGCCCCTATGGTAACAGCACTGAGGTGTTGCAAAACCCTGAATAGGCAGCACACGTCGTCCCGATCGTCGGCAACGCTTCAAGCCCGTATTTGGCGCGCCAGGCAGCCCCGTGTCGGACGATAGGCCATCGCGTGAGGAAGGCGGCGAACAACCCAGCCGATTGGGTCAGTGTCGTCATGAGCCGGCGATCAGCAACCCACACCGGTCCCCACGCCTGGATCGCTGCTTGAAAACGCCCGTCGGCGTCGACAAAGAATCAATCAAGCGCAGCCTCATTAACCGCCATTGGGTTGGATGATTCGGCCTGACGTTTCGAACCGTCTGAAATTCGAGTAGGTCGACACGCTATCGATTTGTTCGAATTGAGTCTGCCCACGAAGCATCGAGCCGGCATTGCTGGCCATGCGAATGGCTCGATAGTGTTCTTCCATGTGCCAAGGGACCCACATCTGAAGCTTCTCGTCCAATTGGTATTCGACCGTAATCGTGCTGGTCGGCGTTGTATCCGTGCCGACGACGTTCAACAGTGTCCGGACGATCGCGCCGTCAGACGGACGGACCCACAACGATCCGCTTGAAGGAAGATCCTTACCAAGATCCTCGATCACCGTCGGACGTTGACGTTCGACAAAATCGATTCTGACGGGCGCTGACGAAGCTTCCGCGGTGTTCTGTCCAGGCTGATCCTTGACCGAGAATCGAAATCGCGGGCTATAAGCCGAATCCAGGAATTGCAACGCGAGCGTCGGCAGATTGAATGTCCGACGGATCGGACCGAGATTGAATCGCGCACTGAGTTCCGCCAGACGCCGAAGTGTGGTGTCTCGCTCGGGAGGTGGCGCTTTGATCGCGAGCTCCAAGGCCTCGGCGCTGCCAGCGATCGGTTTGCCGTCAACCGTCAACACGTTTCGAATCGACAGCCACTGGTGATCCTCCGGTATCCACATGAACAGCATTTCGGATCGGAGAGACCGGTCTGAAATCGATGATTGCAGCGGATAGTCTGGTGCGATCGGCTGGTCGGGCGCGCGAATGTGCTGCGTGCAGCTCTCGTCACTGATGACCACTGCAAAGTCCTTCTCGAATTGCAGCACGTAGCGAGTAGCGCTGGCGAGTATGGAGGCTGTCGGATCCACACGTGAACCAGGCTGCGAGGGCATTGAAGACGAGCCACCCATCGGCTGAACGAGCAGCAGACCGACGACGCAACACAACGTCAGCAGCGTTACCGAGGATCGCGTCATAAAGCCCCCGCCAGCGGCGACCGTCTACGTCGCTGGCGTAATCTTCAGGTTGGCGAAGTCGCCGCCAGAGTTGTTGCCGACCCACAGGCCGACGAGGCCAGTCTTGTGCTCCCCTAAGAGGCTCACTGCGAGACACGGGTCGTTCGCGCCGTTCACGAAGACAGACACTTTGCCGCTCCGCACCACGAGACGTGCATGGAACCAGTCGTTCGGGTCTGGTACGGGATGAATGGCTTGTTCGTATTGGCCAGGGTGTTCCGTTCGCAGCCGCGACCAGCCGTAATCCGGCAACGAGTGATACTGAACCGCGTGACTGCGGCTCGCCGGATCGGCCGCGCGAAAGTTGAATGGGCGGAAGTAGACGCAATCGTAGCCCGCGTTGACGCGGCCATGGAAAGCGACGCCCAGGAAACTCCCCTGCGGGACATCTTTACCGCGCAGGTCGATCTCGATCGTGCCGATCATGAACTCTGTATTCGGCACCAACGCGACACCTTCGCCCGCCGCTGCACTGACCCGCGCGCCGCGTCGTGCGCCATCGACGACAGGGGCCGCAGTACGATTCGTGAGTTTAAGCGCCCTGCTTTCGGCAAGTGCCAGCAGGTCGACGTCAGCGGGTGTGGTTTGCGCTGTCAGCCGCGGGGTGAGCGAAACACCGATGACGCCCGCGACACCAGATGTCACAAATTCACGCCTGTCCATCGCGTCCTCGCAGCGTTCTCCGAGAAAAACAGGCTAGCACAACGCTCGCATCCTGGGCGATCGAGAGGAGCTGTCTTGAAACCCAACGGATTCGTCGGAGACACTGTCCTCATGATTCGCACCATCGTGTTGTTCGCCGCGCTGAGCTCGACCGGGATGCTGGCAGACTCCCCGGCAACAGACTTGTCCGGCACGTGGACGCTCGATCGGACGATCAGCGTCGATCCCTCGAAGATTACGTTCATGCCGCCCAATGGATCGAACGGCGACAATCAGTATCAGCGGCGCGGCGGCGGCGGCGCACACGCAGGATTTGGCGGATTCGGACGCACCTATCAACGACCGTCGGGCTCCAGTAATCAAGACGAAAGCAAGAAGCTGTCGCTTGTGGAGCAGCAGCGTTTGAAGGCCGTCACCGACGAGCTGAAGACCGGGTCGGCGGCGCTGGTGATCTCGCAGCAGGATTCGAAAGTTGTCGTGCAGGACGCCTTGAAGCGGTCTCAGACCTTTCCGACCGACGGCAGCAAGGCGACGAACAACCTGGCCGACAACGTTATCGAGAGCACGACGCGCTGGGACGGTGCCCGTCTCGTGACTGAAAGCCCGGTGACCGATCGGCTGACGCTCGTCTACACCTACACGCTGCTGGCAGCCACGAACCAGCTCGTCATCCGCGTCAGCCACAAGGACGGCGACGCGCTGCGGACGTTCGATCCCGACGTAAAGCTCGTGTACGTCCGCGGGAGGTCTAGTCCCTAGCCCCCAGCCCCTAGCTCCTAGTCACTCTTCTTGGGCCGCATGTTCGACGCGAGGATCCTCTTCCGAAGCCGGATGCTCGTCGGCGTCACCTCGACGAGCTCGTCGTCGTTGATGAACTCGATCGCCTGCTCGAGCCCGAGCTTGCGCGGCGGAATCAGGCGGATTGCTTCGTCGGCGGTCGACGCGCGCATGTTCGTCTGCTTCTTTTCTTTCGTGACGTTGACGTCCATGTCGTTCGGCCGCGAGTTCTCGCCGATGATCATCCCCTCGTAGACCTGCACTGCCGGCTCGAGGAAGATTTCACCGCGCTCCTGCAGGTTGAAGATCGCGTACGAGGTCGCCGCGCCCGCGCGATCGGCCACGAGCGCGCCGTTACTGCGCGCCGGAATCGCGCCGTGCCACGGTTCCCACGCCGCGAAGATGTGGTTCATGATGCCGGTGCCTTTCGTGTCGGTCATGAACTGCGAGCGGAAACCGATCAGTCCGCGCGCGGGAATCCGGAATTCCAGGCGCACGCGGCCGCTGCCGTTGTTCACCATCTTGGTCATCACGCCCTTGCGCTCGCCGACCTGCGCGATGACGACGCCCTGATGATCCTCGGGCACATCGATGACGAGGTCTTCGACCGGCTCCACGATCTGCCCGTCCAGCTCTTTCGTGACGATGTCGGGCCGCGAGACCTGGAGCTCGTAGCTTTCACGCCGCATCATCTCGATGAGGATCGACAGCTGCAGTTCGCCGCGCCCGATCACCTTCACCTGCTCCGGCGAATCGGTCGGCTCGAGCCGGATCGAGACGTTGCCCAGCAGCTCGCGATCGAGACGATCGCGCAGCTGGCGCGACGTCACGTACTGCCCTTCCCTGCCTGCCATCGGCGACGTATTGACGCCGAAGATCATCGACACGGTCGGCTCGTCGATCGCGATCGGCGGAATCGCCACGCGCTGTTCGGCGTCGGCAATCGTCTCGCCGATCGTGATGTCCGCGATCCCGGCGACGCAGACGATGTCGCCGGCGGCGGCGTCCTGCACTTCCACGCGCTTCAGGCCGTCGAACGCGTAGAGCTTCGTCACCCGCGTCTCCTGCACGGCGCGATCGAGCTTGCAGACCGCCACGGAGTCGCCGATCTTGATCCGCCCGTTGAAAATACGGCCGATCGCGATGCGTCCGAGGTAGTCGCTCGAATCGAGGTTCGCCACGAGCAGCTGCAGCGGCGCGTCCGGATTTCCCTTCGGCGGCGGCACATGCGCCACGATCGCGTCGAACAGCGGCCGCAAGTCCTCGCCGGCGCCTCCCGCATCGCGCGTCGCCGTGCCGATCTTCGCGTTCGTGTAGAGCACGGGAAATTCGACCTGCTCCTCGGTCGCGTCCAGATCGATGAAGAGGTCGTAGATTTCGTTCAGCACCTCCTGCGGCCGCGCATCCGGCCGATCGATCTTGTTGATGACGACGATCGGCGGGAGGCGGCGCTCGAGCGCCTTGCGCAGGACGAAGCGCGTCTGCGGCAGCGGCCCTTCCGACGCGTCCACGAGCAGCATCACGCCATCCACCATCGACAGCGTCCGTTCGACCTCGCCGCCGAAATCCGCGTGGCCGGGCGTGTCGACGATGTTGATGAGCAGGTCGTTGTAGTGGACGGCGGTATTCTTCGCGAGGATCGTGATGCCGCGCTCGCGCTCGAGCTCCATGCTGTCCATCGCGCGCTCGGCGACGCGTTCGTTCGCGCGGAAGGTGCCGCTCTGTTTCAGCAGCGCGTCGACAAGCGTGGTCTTGCCGTGATCGACGTGGGCAATGATGGCGACGTTGCGCCGGAGAGGATTTGCGACGGAGGGCATCCCTCCAGTCTACGACATTCAGCGCTGATCGTCGTGACGCAGACGTGCGAGCAATTCCCGCGCACGCTCGCCGAACTGTTCGTCGTCGCTCACCTTCTCGGCGTACTGCCGCGCCTCGTCCTTCTTCGACATGCCGAAGTCGGCGACGGCGATGTCGAACCACGACGTCGCGATACGCCTGCGGCCTTCGACGATCTGCTGTTCGCGGCGAGCGATCTGTTTCGCTTTCCGCTCCTCTTTCAGATTCGACGCGCGGATGCGCGCAATGTCCTGCGTGAGCTCGACCTCGGCATCCTGGAGACACGACGCCGCGCCGACCAGGACATCGGCCGTATCTGTCCAATGCCGAAGCTCCGCGTGGACGACGCCGAGATAAAAGCGCGTTTCGCAGTCGAGCGGGTTGCGTTCGTAGGAGGTCGAAAAGCGCGCGATCGCGACGTCAAGTTGCGAACGCCGATACGCGATCAGCCCCGCGAGCTTCGGTATCTGCGCGTTGATCGACGTCTTCTCCGCCAGCTCCACATCGTCCCACGCCTCGTCGAGGCGATCGAGCTGCAGCTCGTTGTAGGCGCGCCAGTAGCGTGCGTCGCCGACGGACCAGCGCTCGGCGATCATCCGGTCGGCAGCGGCGATCGCTTCGGCGGCCGCGCCGAGATAGGTCAGCGCTCGCAGGTCGCCGAAGAGCGCATCGCCTGAGTGTGGTTCAAGGGCGAGCGTCTCTTCGTACATCGTTCGCGCGCGGTCGAACTCCTCGCCGGTCATCGCGACACCGCCCATCGTGAGCGTCAGGGCAGGCCACTTCGGTTGCCACACGTACGCGCGCTGGAACCAGCGCTCAGCCTCGTCCACATTCGGACGCGGACGCGCGCCGAGATTCGCCAGGCCGAGCCAGTACGCGATTTCGACGAACCGTGGATCGTGCCCGATCATCGACTCGAGCGTGCGCGCCTCGGTCGTCCGGCAAGTCGATTCGCGATAAATAATGAGCGGCGCGCCGTCGAAGGGCGCGACGGCGTCGAAGATTTCGAGCGGCCGCATCGTGCGCGTGTCGATCGCATCGCACGTAAACGCGAGCCAGGTGTACGCCGCCGCTTCGTCGTATTGGGCCGCGCCGCGGAGGAAGTTGAGCCAGGCCTCGCTGTTTTCGCGCAACACACGCATGCGCGCTAAATCGGCGTCCGACATGGGGGGACGCCCGGTGCCCGCGCGCGACCTAGGCAATGCGTCGACGATCTCGAGGACTCGTGGAAGCCAGGACGGCACGTTGCCACCTGACGCCGCCAGCTCGCGGGCCCTGGCGTAGTAGCCCTCGTCCACCATTCCAAGCTCGCGCTCGCGCATCGCCACCAGTGCGGCGGCGCGAACGGCGCCCGCCGTCGCGGCATCGGCCGCTCCGGGGGTCTGGCGCAGCGCGTCGTAGTGTTCGAAGGCGGACCGCAGGCATTCCAGGCAGCCTGCGCGGAGCTCCGCATCGGCGACAGCCAGACGATCCGCCGCTGAGGGGAGCGGCGTGCCGACCGGCCGTCGCGGGGGAGAACACGCCGCGCCGGCCACTAGGATGGTGGCCGTTGCCCATCGGCGCATCAGCTGTTTAGACACCGCGGCCCTCCACATAGCCTTCTTATTCTCGCGTGCTATCGTCGCTTCCGTGCGGCAGAGCTTGCCGGCTCTCGCCCTATTCGTATCCCTGGCGGTCGTTCACACCTGGCCTCTGGCCACGGCGCCAGGAACGCTGTCCCGCAACGACGCGCCCGACACCGTCCTCAACGAATGGATCCTGGCCTGGGACGCGCATCAGGCCACGCACGATCCGCTGCACTTCTTCGACGCCAACATCTTCTATCCCGAGCGCCACACGCTCGCGTATTCCGAATACCTCCTCGCCCCTGCGGCAATGGGTGCGCCGATGTTATGGAGCGGCGCCTCGCCAGTCCTGGTCTACAACCTTCTCCTGCTGGCGGGCCTGACGTTCACGGCCTGGACGACGTGGCTGCTCGTCTGGCGATGGACGGGCGATGCCGGCGCGGGATTGATCGCCGGCGCCCTCATCGCTTTCAACGCCCACACGATCACGCGGATGCCGCATCTGCAGGCGCTGCACTTCGAGTTCTTTCCCCTTGCCCTGCTCGCGTTCGATCGCGTGCTGAGGGTGGACGACGGTCACGGCATTCGGGACGCAGTCCTTCTGGCTGTCTGCGTCGTGTTGCAAGGGCTCACCTCGTACTACTCACTGGTCTTCACCGGCATCGCCCTGGTCGCGGGACTCCTCGTACGCCCCTCAGTGTGGCGATCCGACTGCGCTGTGATCGTCTGGCCGCGCCTGCTCCTCGCCACCGCAATCGCGTCGGTGCTGCTGCTGCCGTTCCTGGTCATGTACGCCGGCGTGGGCGAAGTGCGTCTGCTCGATGAAGTCGCGCGCGACTCGGCGACGTGGCGCGATTACCTCGACACGCCCGCACGGCTGCACGCCGCGTGGAGCGCGCACTTCTTCGGCGGCGCCAGCGCGCTGTATCCGGGCAGCGTGGCGCTCGCCCTGACGCTGGTGGCGATCGCCTCGGCCGTCGCGGTCCGCGATCCACGGGCGCGCATGGTGCTCGCGTTTGGCATCGCCGGCGTCGCGCTCTCGTTCGGCCCTGCCCTGCCCGGCTACGCCTGGCTCTACCGATTCGCTCTTCCGCTGGAGGGAATTCGTAACGCCGCGCGCTTCGGTTATCTGGCGATCGTCTCGACGGCGATCCTCGGCGGATTCGGCGCGGCCACGCTTCGCGCGCGCTGGCGCCACAGACGGTGGTGGCCGGTCGCGATTGCAGGTCTGCTTGCGCTCGCGACCGTCGACACGCTCGCCGCGCCAATCGCCTACGTGCCGGCGAAACCGATCCCGCGCCTCGAGAGAAGCCTGCGCGGCTCGAACGCGATCGTGGTGTACGTGCCGTTCTTCGCGCCCGGCCGTATCTTCCACAGCGCCGACTACCTGCTCGAGTCGACCGCGAACTGGCGGCCGATGATCAACGGTTACAGCGGCCTCGTCCCCAATAGCTACGAGGCGCATGCGCGAGCACTCGCGCAGTTCCCGTCGGCCGATGCGATCGACGCGCTGCGTCGCATGGGCGTGACGCACGTCTGGGTGCACGACCGGTTGCTCCGCGACTGGACCGACAACGAAACGGCCGACGCCGTGCTCCACGCGCCGGACCTGCAACTGCTCGCCGAGGAGGGCGATGTGCGCCTGTATCGGATCAGAAGAGCGGACGAAGAGTGACGAACAGGCCGAGCGCTATC
>Ga0126381_100005599_pt1 | contig 13843 bp, 12 predicted proteins | sample PanSoiMetPlot_28_FD_96465 | JGI IMG/M metagenome (GOLD analysis project Ga0126381, IMG submission 96465) | Tropical forest soil microbial communities from Panama - MetaG Plot_28 | ecosystem: Environmental > Terrestrial > Soil > Tropical forest > Bulk soil | place: Panama | collected 2016-02-17
ATTGACACGCTGCGGGAGGGCGGACGGACGGGGCGCGGGGGGCGTCAGGGGGGGTGGGGGGAGGGCGGGGTCCAGGTGTAGGGGGAGGTGGTGGTGATCGCGCGGAGGCCGAGGCGGCGCAGGATGGGGGCACTGTCCGGTGACGCGTCGACCTGCAGGAAGCGGATGCCGCGGGACACCGCTAGGCGGGCGCGGGCGGCGACCAGGGCGCGGTAGATGCCGCGCCCGCGCCAGGGCGCCAGGGTCGAGCCGCCCCACAGGCCGGCGAACTCGGTACCGCGGTAGGACACCAGCCAGGCCGCGCAGACGACGACGGCTTCCGGCGTCCTGGCGACGGCTTCCGGCGTCCCGGCGACGGCTTCGGTTGTCTCGGCGACGAACACGGTGATGTTCGGCGGCTCGGCGGCCGCGCGGCCGATCAGGTCCTCGGCCAGCCAGCTCCAGTCCTGACCCCACACTTCTGACTCCATCGCGGCGATACGGCGCATATCCTCGTCGTCCGTCACGATGCGCACCTGGATGCCGTCGGGCAGCACCGGCGTCCCGGCCAGGTCCTCGGCCACTCCGACCAGGACGGTTTCCTCGTCCTCGGACACGAAGCCGGCCGCCCGCAGCCGGGTGGTCAGCCCGGCCGGCCGGTCGTGGGCACGGGTCTTCCACTCGACCGCCTCGCCGCGCGCCGCGAAGTAGTCCCGCTGACGGGCGATCAGGGCATCGAGTGCGGCGCCGTCGACGCCGAGGTCGGCGGGTCCCTCCACGAACCCGCGGAACTGGCCGACCACCCGCCGGAGCGGCCCGTCCCGTTCCTCCTTGACCCCCGGCGCCAGCACGCCGGAGCCGCTGCGCATCTGCTCGTCGTAGGCGCGCAGCAGTTCCCCGTCGGTGATCATGCGGTCCACAGTACTCACGGCACGCCGTCAGGTGTCCCTGGTCGCCATCCGCCAGGCCCCGATCACCGACCAGCCGACCGCCCAGCCGACGATGACGCTGATCATGGCCCAGGTGGGCATCGGCGGTATGTTGAGCACCCCGCGTCCGCCGAACAGTACCCGCCCGGGACCGTGCGGGCCGGTGCCTGGCGCCAGCCCGGCCGGCCGGAGCTGGTCGAGCGCCACGCCGACGTCGAGCCGCTGGCCGTTGAGGAAGTACGGGATCGCGCTATTGGCCAGGATCGGCGTGACGATGATTTGCAGAACGATCATCAGCACCGTCGACACCGTCCGTTGCCCGAGCAGGGATCCCAGCCCGAGCCCGATCAGGAACCCGACCCCGATCTCGAGCTCGAGCCACAGCCCGATCTTGGCCATCTCGTTGACCGGCGGGTTCAGCTGCGTGCGCTCGCTGGCGGTGTAGTCGGCGGACAGCATCGACGCCGGGCTGGACGACTGATCCGGCGCGGGCCCGGCCAGCCCCGGCTCATCCGGACCCGGTCCGGCTAGCGCCGCCGCCTCTTGCCGCGGATGGCGCTGCGCCCAGGCATTCAGCTGCGACTGGTCGAGGCTGGCCGGTACGGACACGCCGTTGACGCTGATCGAGGCCGGCTGCGGGGTGCTCTCGTAGCTCGTCACCAGGCAGACCATCGCGAACGCGACCGCGACCAGCGGGAGCAGGATCGACAAGCCGGCCGGGATCCGCGCGAGGTAGAGCGCCAGGCGCGAGCGACCGGTCACCACGAGGTGCCGGAATACGCCGTCGGTCAGGTCGGTGGTCCCGACCGAGGTGCCCAGGGCGGCCGCGGCGATGAAGCCGAACTGAGCCATCGGATTGCACAGCGCGGCGAAGACGCTGGGGCTGCCCGCGGGCCCGTAGCTCTTCGGGTCGAACACATGGAACAGCAGGCGCAAGCCGAGTACCAGGACGGGCAGTCCCAGGGTCAGCAGTGCGACGACGATCATGAGACCCCGCCGCTTGCGCTGCTCGAGCAGCTTGGTCATGATGAGGCCCCAGGTGGGGAGCCACGAGCCGAACCTCGCTCCCGCCCGGACGCCGCGGGCGGATGATCCCCGGGCGGAGGCGGGCAGGCCCGTAGCGGCCGAGACTTCGGTCATGACGGCTCCCCCAGCCGGCTGGTCACGGACAAGAACCAGTCCTCCAGCGTCGTCCGGACCTCCTGGAGGCCGTACACGGAAACGCCGCCCTCGACGAGCCGGCGGTTGATCTCCGCCACCGCCTCCCGCGAGGCCCCCGCGGGCAGGGTCACCGTCAGTCCGGCCTCGGCCATCGCCGTGCCCGCCGCGATCCGGGCCTGCTCGATGATGGCGGCCGCGGTGACGGGCTCGGAGCAGTCCACCCGGACGACCGTCGTGCCTGCCCCGCGGATCAGCTCATCGATCGGGCCCTGCCGGATCACCCGCCCATGGTCGACGATCGCCACCGAGTCGCACGTGCGCTCTACTTCGTCGAGCAGATGCGATGACAGCATGACCGTCCGCCCCTCCTCGACCAGGTCCTGGATCATGGACCGCATCTCGTGCATCCCGGCGGGATCGAGCCCGTTCATCGGCTCATCCAGGATGAGCAGCTCAGGGTCGCCGAGCAGGCAGGCCGCCACCCCCAGCCGCTGGCGCATGCCCATCGAGTACGAGCTGACCCTGTCATCGGCCCGCTCGGCGAGCCCTACCCGCGTCAGCGACGGCACGATCCGCGGGCCTGCCTCGCCTCCCCGCGCCGCGGCCAGCAGACGGAGGTTCTCCCGCCCGGTCAGGTGGGGGTGGAAGCGCGGCTCGTCCACGATCGCGCCGACCCGGGCCAAGGCCCGGCGGCGGTCGGCCGGGACGGGGACCCCGAGCAGCGACATCGTGCCGCCGTTGGCCCTGGTCAGCCCCAGCAAGGTGCGGATCAGCGTCGTCTTGCCCGCACCGTTCGGCCCGAGGTAGCCGAACGCGCACCCGCGCGGCACGAGCAGCTCGACATCGTTGACCGCGACGTTCGAGCCGAATCGTTTGGTCAGCCCGTGCGTCTCGACCGCCCACGATCCGCCCGGCCCCGGCGGCCCCGGCTCCGGGCGAGGGCGCGGGGCAGGCGGCCGGCCCAGGGCGGGGACCTCCGCGCGCGGCGCGGGCTCCGGCGGAGCACTCCGCTCCTCGCGCGGCCGCTCGTCGCGCGGGCGCTTATCGCGTGGCCACTCATCGCGCGGATGCTCGGTGCCGCGCCGCCTGCGCAGCCTTGTGACGCCGAAGCCTAGCCCGCCGATGACCAGCAGGATCAGCAGGATGTACCCCAGGCGGAAGCCGTGCACTCTGGCTCCAGCGGCAAGGACAATGTGTTGCGACATGCAGCCAATCGTGGTGCAGCCGCACAGCCCCCGTCGTCGTGCGCGAGGATCGAATGTGCGTCATCCTCGAGTACGACGCCGCCTCAGGCGGCGGTGACCAGGCCCGACTCGTAGGCGATGACGACGAGCTGGGTGCGATCGCGGGCGCCCAGCTTGGCCAGGATCCGGCTCACGTGCGTCTTGGTGGTGGGCACGCTGACGTGCAGCCGCTCGGCGATCTCCGGGTTCGACAGCCCCTGCGCGACCAGGAGCAGCACCTCCCGTTCGCGTTCGGTCAGCTCGGCGAGGTCGGGCCGGCTCCGTACCACGGTGCGGGACTGCTCGGCGAAGTGGGCGATGAGCCGGCGTGTAACGCTCGGCGCGAGCAGCGCCTCGCCGGTGGCCACGAGCCTGATCGCGCTCAGCAGCTCTTCCAGCGGACGGCTCTTCAAGGCGAACCCGCTCGCTCCGGCCCGCAGCGCCTCGAACACGTACTCATCCAGGTCGAACGTGGTGAGGATGAGGACCCGCGGCACGGGTGCGGTTCGCGCGCCGGTGATCAGGCGGGTGGCCTCGATCCCGTCCATCACCGGCATCCGGACGTCCATGACCACCACGTCGGGCAACAGGCTCGCCGCGACGCTGACGGCCTCGCGGCCGTCGGCCGCCTCCGCCACGACCGCCAGATCCTCCTCCGCGTCGATGAGCGAAGAGAACGCCGTACGCAGCAGCGCCTGATCGTCCGCGACCAGAACCCGGATCGTCACGCGCCATCCTCGAGCGGAATACGGGCCAGAACGCGGAAGCCATGGTCAGGGAGAGCCTCCGCGGCCAGCCAGCCGCCGAAGGCTCCGACCCGCTCGCGCATGCCGACGATCCCGTGACCCGGGCCCCGGCCGGTTTCTCCGCCCTTGACCGGGTCGGCGCTCGCCAGGCTGCGCGCCGGGCTATTGGCCGCCGCGCCGCCATTGTTGACGATTTCCACCCGGATGCCGTGTTCGGTGACGGCGAGCGATACCGAGGCGCTGGCGCCCGGTGCATGCTTCACGACGTTGGTCAGGGCCTCCTGGACAACGCGGTAGATCGACAGCTCGAGTGAGGGGGACAGCGGGCGATCGGTGCCCGACATACGCAGCTCCACCGGTATGCCGGAGTCCCGCACGGTCTCCACGAGTTCCTTGAGGTCCATGAGCCGCGGCGCCGGGGCCAGCGAGACCCCCTCGACCTCCTCGTCCCGCAGCAGCCCGAGCACGACGCGCAGCTCGTCCTGGGCCGTACGGCCGATCGCCTCGATCGACGCGAGCGCGTTGCCCGCTTCCTCCGGGCGCCTGGCCATCAGGCGGCGGCCGACTCCGGCCTGGACGGTGATCACGGTCAGCGTGTGCGCGACGACGTCGTGCAGCTCCCGCGCGATGCGGACCCGTTCCTCCCGCACGTCCTGGCGGGCCCGCTCGGCCTCCGCCGCCTCCGCCCGCCTGGCTTGCTCGGCCAGCCCCGCCAGGTAGCGCCGCCGGGTCGCCACGCTGTCGCCGACGAACCAGGCCGCCACCAGCGGCACGAAGCCCACCGCCATTTCGACCGTGAGGGAAGCGGTCCGCACCGTGACGAGCGCGGCCACCAGCGCGGCCGTGGTCGCCGCCGCCGTCACCATCGTGGCGCAGATCGCCTGCCGCCGCGGCAGCCGGGCGGCGACCAGGTAGACCGCGAGCCCGAGCAGGACGCCGAAGGCGATCGTCGCGTTGCCCGATGCCATGTCGAAGCAGGTGGCGGTCGCCGCGATCACGAGCACCGGCAGCGGCCACCGGCGCATGGCCAGGATCGCTCCGCAGGCCAGCACGGCGAGCAGCAGGCGCTCCCCCTTCTCGTGCGGGTGGACGCTGAAGACGACCGTGAGCAGCGCGAGACCGACGCAGGTCGCGAGCGCACAGGTGGCGAACCACTGGCGCTCGCTGAGCGCGGCGAAGAACGGCGGCCTGGGCGGGCCCTCACCCGGAAGATGGTTGGCCACCTTCTGACGGTAGCGAGAATGTGGCCCCTGACGCATCGGTCGCGAGGACGATGGCACGTACATCTCGAGACGGTCCCGATTCTGGCCTGCGAGCGGTGCCGATACCGGTCTGGCCGCCGCGGCCCTGGCCAGCACATGATGATGCGCATGACGCGGAACCTGGATCAGATCAACCGGCATCGCGAACGCGCCAGGCACGACCGGGCCGACCTGGATGCCGTGCTGGACGCCGGGCCCAACGTCGCGACGCTGAGCACGGTAGCCGACGGCGCGCCGTGGGTGGTGCCGATGCTCTACGGCCGGGCGGGCGACCGGATCTTGATGCACGGCTCGGCGGGGGCCGGCGCGCTGCGGCACGTGGCGGCGGGTGCCCCGGCCGCGCTGTGCGTGACGCACATCGACGGCTGGGTCTACGGGCACACGCTGTTCGACTCCAGCGCCAACTACCGCTCGGCCGTCGTCCACGGGACGCTCACCGGGCTCAGCGGTCAGGAGGCGGTCGAGGCACTGACCCTGCTCTCCGAGTGCCTGACGCCGGGCCGCTCGGCTGAGGTCCCGTTCCACACCAAGAAACAGGTCGCGGCCACGACCGCGCTGGCGATGGACATCGTCGAGGGCCAGTGGACGGTCAAGGTCCGCGACGCGGGGCCCGGCGAGCCCGCCGACGGCGAGCACGATCCGCGGTTGTGGACCGGAGTCCTGCCGATCGTGACCGCCTACCGGCAGCCGGAGACGTCCGCGTACGTGGCCCCGGGCACGCCGGTCTCGCCGTCCGTGCTCAACGTCTTGCGGCGCTCACGGCGGCCGGTCATCTGACCGCCATCAGCTTCCCTGTGACCTGGCCGATCAGCGCGGCCGCGCCCTGGGCCATGGTTTCTGGCAGCAGCGAGTACCCGCAGATCAGCCCCGATCGCCTGGTCGGGGCCGGGCCCGCGCAGAGCCCGGACAGCGGAAGGCAGGCCAGCCCGGCCTCGGCGAGGCGGGCGACCGCGGCCGTGTCGTCGAGCGGGCCGTCGAAGACCAGGACGACGTGCAGCCCGGCCTCGATCCCGAGGGCCCGGGCGGCGGGCACCAGCTCACGGCACGCGGCTACGAAACGCCCGTGCCGGGCGCGGTAGGTACGCATGACCCTGGAATGATGGCGGGTCAGCGCGCCGGTGGCGATGAAGTTAGCCAGGAAGGCGGCCGAGACCTGGCTCACGTCTTCGCCCCACTCATCCAGGTACCTGATCATCGCGCCGCGGAAGCGAGCGGGCAGCACCGCCCATGAGATGCGGAGCCCGCGCGAGAGGATCTTCGAGCTGGTGCCGAAGTACACCACGCGGTCGGCGGCGGCCGGCATGGCGCGCAGCGGGGTCAACGGCGGGACGTCGTAGCGGAATTCGCCGTCGTAGTCGTCTTCGAGCACGAGGCCGTCACACGCGTTCGCCCAGACCAGCAGGTCGGCCCGGCGGCCCACCGGCATCCGGCCGCCGAGCGGGAACTGGTGGGCCGGCGTGACGTAGCAGGCCCGGTCCGTCGCCCGCAGGTCTCCGGCCCTGACGCCGTCCTCGTCGACGGGAACCGGCCGGACGACCGCGCCCGCCTGGTGCAGGGCGACGCGGGCCTTGGCGTAGCCGGGGTCTTCGAACGCGACGGGACGGCCGGTCAGCGCGCAAACCGCCGCGACGGCCCGCAGCGCGATGCCCACGCTCGGGAACGGGAAGATGTCGTCAGGGTCGACGGCGAGCCCGCGGGCGCGGCGCAGGTGGCCGCAGAGCTGCTCGCGCAGCTGAGCGATGACGTCCTGCGGCGCCAGGGCCGATGCCGTGGCCAGCCGCATGGCGCGGGTCCAGTCCCGCCCGGAGATCAGGCCGGTGTCAGCCTGGCCGGGGCGCAGGTCGTAGCCCGCCGGCCTGGACAGGCACCGGGCCCGCGGCCCGGCCGCCGCGAGCGGGTCGGGCCAGGCAGGCAAGGCGGGCGGGCCGGCGCCGAACGTGCCCGCCCGGGCCGCCGCGCCCGCGCCGTGCTCGACACAGGTGGACCCGCCCGGCTGGGCGACGAGGAACCCGGCCGCGGTCAGCTCCTCATAGGCACCTACCGCGGCCGCCCTGGCCACCCCGAACGTGGCGGCCAGCGTCCTGGTGGACGGCAGCCGGTCGCCGTCGTGGACCTGACCCGACGCTATGACGTCGATCAGCGCGCGCGCCACCTGGCCGGACCGGGACCCGGTCCGGCCTCGCAGGTCCAGCGTGAAGTTGACCGGGGTAGTCGTGCGCGTCACGAAGCCAGTATCGCGGCCACATGACCGATATGATGCAGGTCAGGCCAGCCGCCGGGGAGGAGATCGCCGGGCCATGACCGGCCACCAGATATTCGCGTCCCGGCTGAGGGGACGGCCGCTGCTGGACAGCGAGGGCCTCACCATCGGCCGGCTCAGGGACGTGGTGATCCTGCCCGCTGCCGAGCGCGAACCGCCGCGCGCGCTGGGCATGGTCGTCACGCTGCAGCGCCGCAACATCTTCGTGTCGTTCAGCCGGATCACGGAGATCTCGATCGACGGGGCGCATCTGCGCGGCGGCACGGTGGACCTGGATCGCTTCACCCGGCGGACCGGGGAAATCCTGGCCTCTGAGCTGTACGGGCGGCAGACCGAGGCCGGGACCGTCGCGGATGTCGCGATCCTTCCCGGCGAGCACCGGATCGGCTGGGAGGTCCGCTCGCTGGCCATCACCCACGGCCGCGGCCTGCGGCGGGGCACCACGATCGTGCCGTGGGACAAGTGCCCGGAACTGTTCCAGGCCGGACCGCTGGCCGAACAGCTGGCGGGCCTGCGCGAGATGAAGCCGGCCGATCTGGCCACGGCCGTGGTCGGCATGCCGGCCAGCCGCCGCAGCCAGGTCGCGGCCGCCCTCGCCGACGACGAACTGGCCGACCTGCTGGAAGAGATGCCGGAACAGGACCAGGTCCGCCTGCTGACCGGCCTCGGACTCGAGCGCAGCGCCGACGTGGTGGAAGAGATGCAGCCGGACGACGCGGCGGACCTGCTCGCGGAGCTGCCGGACGAGCACCGGGAGCGGCTGCTGACCGCGATGGAATCGGTGCAGGCCGCGGACCTGCGGCGGCTGCTGCGCTACGACGCGAAGACGGCGGGCGGCCTGATGACCTCCCAGCCGCTGATCGTCGCGCCCGACGTGCCGGTCGCGGAGGTGCTGGCCCGCATCAGGCAGCCGGAGATGCCGGTCACCACGGCCGCGCAGGCGTTCGTGTGCGAGCCGCCCACGATGACGCCGACCGGCCGGTTCCTCGGCACGGTGGGGTTTCAGCGCCTGCTGCGCCGGCCGCCGGGCATGACGGTGGGTGAGTGCGTCGAGACGAGCGGGTTCGTCCGTCCTGACCTCCCTGAACGGGAGCTGGCGGCCTGGCTGGCCGCATATAACCTGGTCAGCGTCGCGGTATGTGACGAGGACGGCCGCTTGCTCGGCGCGGTCACCGTGGATGACGTACTCGACCGCCTGCTGCCGTCCGACTGGCGCGGGGCGGGAGCATGATTCCGGTGGTCACCGGGCCAGCTCAGGATTACCGTGTGAAGTAGTTCACGCTGCGCTACGCACATAGGCAATTACCGACCTTGAGTGAGCGATCAATAACGGCCGCGAGGAGAAACTGTGGACGCGGAGCAGCCGGTCAGTAACGCGGTCGAGACGTTCGCGAACGAGCTGCGGGCGTGGCGTACCCGGCTCGCGTGGTCGCAGGCCGACCTGGGCGCGCGCATGGGCTACAGCGGGTCGCACGTGTCCAGTGTCGAGACGATGCACCGCCCGCCCGTGCTGGAATTCGCCAGGAAGTGTGATGAAGCCCTGGGCACGCCAGGCAGCTTTGTCCGGCTGCACGATCTGATCACCAAAGAAGCATTCCCGCCATGGTTCGCGCCGTTCGTTCATTTCGAGCAGGCCGCTAGCCGCATCCACAACTGGGACGCTCGCTTCTTCACCGGACTACTCCAGACCGAGAGCTACGCCCGTGCGATCATACGTGCGGCGCACCCGGAAGCGTCAGACGACGTGATAGAGCGGGACGTGACCGCCCGAATGGAACGTCAGCGGATATTCGGGCGTGAACCACCTCCGTCATCGTGGTTCGTCATCGGCGAAGCAGCGTTTCACGCTAGGTTCGGTGAGGACAGGGTGATGCAAGGCCAGCTACAGCACGTCGCGAAACTGGCAACCGCTCGGAACGTCACGGTCCAGGTCTACCCGTTCAGCGCCCCGGACTGCCCAGGAGTTGACGGGCCGGTTACCGTGTTCGATTTCGACGGTCAGTCTTCAGCCGGGTACGCGGAAGGATACGAAGCTGGCCGGACCATCGAAGCGCCAGCGGAGGTAACAAAGCTGGCCATGATGTTTGATCATCTCCGCGCCTCTGCCCTGTCCCCAAGGGAGAGCGCGTCATGGATAGAGGCACACAGGGAGTGAGCCAATGGAAGACATCGAAGGACCGAAGTGGCGCAAGTCATCGTTCAGCGGTAACGGTGGCTGCGTCCAAGTCGGCCAGGCCACCGATGGGACGATCGTCGTCCGGGACACCAAGGACCACGGGCACGGGCCGGTCCACCGGTACACCACCGCGGAGTGGCGTGCGTTCGTCGCCGGCGTCCGCAACGGCGAGTTCGACCTGGACGAGTCCGGCCGTCTCTCGTAGCCGGTAAGCAGCGGGGCGGGACCCAGACCTTAGCGGGGCACTCTCATGTCGGAGAGTGCCCCGCTTGCTGTGTGGCTGACCGGTGATACCGTGCTTCACGTGCGGAGATAGCCCTAGGAGTCAGATGTCACGCTTCTCCCCCCGCCGCCTCAGCGAGCGCGCCGACCTGTCGGTCCCGCGCGGCATGGCGCCGCGGCTAGGCGCCCGCTACGACGCGGACGCGTTCGGCCGGATGTCGGAGGCGATCGCCCGGTTCCTCGGCACCGGGCGGTTCCTGGCCGGCCAGACGGTGTTCGTGATCGGCTGGATCGCGCTCAACACGATCGGCCTCATAAACCACTGGGATCCGTACCCGTTCATCCTGCTCAACCTGGCCTTCTCGACCCAGGCGGCCTACGCCGCGCCGCTGATCCTGCTGGCCCAGAACCGTCAGGACGACCGGGACCGGGCCAACATCGAGCGCGACAGGGAAGTGGCCGCCAGGACGCAGGCCGATGCCGAGTTCCTGGCCCGTGAACTCGCGGCCGTACGCCTGGCGCTCGCCGACATGGTCACCACCCAGGACCTCGACGAATCGCTGTCCCGGCTGGCGAAGCTCATCACCGACCGGCAGCCGGAGGAACGGTGATCCTCCGGCTGCCGGTCGCATGGCCTACGTGCAGGAGAGGGTGGCCGGGCCAGCGTTGCTGCTAGCCGTGGCCGTGAAGCCGAACGTCGTTGACGCTCCGGCCGCGAGTGAACCGTTGTACGGCTCGTTGCTCGCCGTCACGTTCTGACCGGACTGGGTGAACGAGGCGTTCCACAGGGAGCTGATCTTCTGGTCGCCGGGGAAGGCCCAGCCCACGGTCCAGTTGCTGAGGCCAGATGATCCCGCCGTCACCGTGACCTGCCCCTGGAACCCGCCGGACCAGGCGTTGACCGTGGTGAAGGTGGCGGTGCAAGCCCCGCCGGTACCGCCGCCATTGGCGATGCTCCACGCGAACGAGGCCGACCCGGACGCCCCGGTGGTGTCCTGCGCGGTCACCGAGACGTTGTAGTTCCCCGCGGTGGTCGGGGTTCCTGAGATCAGGCCGGTGGAGGAGTTGATGGACTCTCCCGGTGGCAGGCCCGCGGCGCTGTAGCTGAGGGTCTGCCCGGCGGCTGAGTCGGAGGCCTTGACCTGGACACTGGCCGCCTGGCCGACCTGGCCGCTCTGGCTGCCGGGGTTGCTGACGGTCACGGTGTTGCCCGGAGGCGGCCCGCCGCTGCCGTTCGAGTTCACCGAGAACGAGTTCGTCGCCAGGCCGCCGCCGCCCTGCCACAGCTCGAAACCCGCCTCGACGTCGATGAGCCAGCAGGAGCTGGGCATGTAGCCGCGGCTGATAGCGTCCTGGGCCAGCTGGCCGATGTCGAGGTTGCTCACCGAGGTGGTGCCGGTCGTCATCGTGTACGAGACGGTGTTCCAGGTGCTCTGCGCGCCTTCCCACACGTTGTAGGTGTGGCCGCCGATGCTGACGTTGGTGGCCTTCTGGGAACCGAACGGCTGGACGGGACCGTTGTGGTTCAGCCAGACCATCAGCTCCAGGCAGTTGGGCTGGGTGTTGGTGGTGGACGTCTTGTTGAACCAGATGTCATAGGCGACGTCGTAATCGTTGCTGCCGCCCGGCTGGGTGGTGCTCCAGCTCGTGGTGACCTTGCCCGTGCTGAGGTTCGATGCCTGGATCGGGGTGCTGGTCAGCCCGCCAGAACTGCACAGTCCCCAGTGGCAGCCCTGGTAGATCGACGGATAGCCGCCCGGGGCGCCGCTGGTGCTGTTGGAAATGGCGGAATTCCCCACCGTGAAGTCCGCATTCCCATCCGTGGTCACGCACTCTGATGCGCTAGAATTCCATTCGTTGTTCTGGACGATATAGGTCCCGCCGCCCACGGAGGACGTTTGCGAATTGCACAGCGACGCGGACGCAGCCAGCGACGCCGGCTGAAAGGCCGCGAACGTGATGATCCCGGTCAGGGTTGTCAATGTCGCGACTATTAGCGGGAGCAAACGTCTCCGCCTGGCTTGGCGATAAAACATCAGGAGCCTTTCTTCCGCGAGACCCGCCGCGACACCGCGGCGCGCCTATGTGCCGACTGTGCCAAACCATAGGTCACGGCTGGCGTGATCAACCATCCGTGTCGCCGCTGGCCATACATTTGCAGGTCAGAGCACTTAAGGTCTTGAAAATTGCATGCAAAGGGCGCCGCATGCGGGCTTTCGAAAGTTTCCGTGGGAGAAGCACCACCGCTCGTTATGATAAAAAAATGACGCGGAACTCCGGGGAAAACCCCGGAGTTCCGCGAGGCGGGGAGACGCCGCCTTTTATGAAGAGTAGGTCGTGGTGCAGACCGTCCCGTTAAGCGTGAACGAGGCGGGTGACGGATACGCTCCGTTCTGGTTAGCGACAAAGCCCATGGACAGTGAGTTGCCCGAGTTCGGGGCCAGGAAGCCGTCCCAGCTCACGTTAGTCGCCTGCACATTCGTCCCGTTCCAGCTCCAGTTGGCGTTCCAGTTGTTCGTGGTCATCGACTCGGTACTGGACGGGAAGGAGAACGCGAGCGTCCAGCCGTTGATGGCGCTCGGCCCGGTGTTGGTGACGCTCACGTTAGCGACGAACCCGCTGCCCCAGCCGTCTGTGACGGTGTAGGTCACCGCGCATGTGCTGTTGCCGGGTGTGGTAGTGACGAACCGCACCGGCGCGGACGGCACCGACTGCCGGCCCGCCTGGTCCACGGCCACCACGTTGAGCGTGTAGGCGGTGCCGGGGTTGAGGTTCATCACGGTGAACGAGCCCGCCGTGGACGTGCCGAGCAGTTCGCTGTCCGTGCCGAACTGCCGGTAGATGTTGTACTTGTCCACCTGCCCGCCGCTTGACGGGGTCCACGACACGGTCGCCTGCGTGGCGGTCACGTTGCCCGCCGTCGGCGCGCCGGGCGCGGTCAGCGCGCTCTCGGTGCCCGTCTGGGGCTGTAGCACGACTGTCTCGATGGAGTACGGCGGGAGTGTCTGGCTCGCGCTGGTGCCCTGCGCCGCCGAGGTGATCGAGGTGGCCTGGTCGGCGAAGGTGCGCACGACGGGAGCCGCCGCCACCGGGGTGAACCCGGCGTAGTGCAGGTTCACCTGGTAGGAGTTGGCCGGGTCCTTGTTGATCAGCATGACGCTCAGGTCGCCGTTCGCGTTCCGTACGGCGTGGGCGGCTACCATCTCCTGATCGGTGCCCGCGTTAACCATCGTGTCGCCGGGCTGGCCGAACTGGCTCAGCATGGACAGCGCGTAGTACGGCGCGAACGGCGTGTTCATGGCCGGCTCGCAGGTGCCGTTCAGGCACTGGGCACTGGACAGCACACCCTCATCACCGAAGTCAGTCGCGCCGTCCGGCGCGGTGGAGATGGCGGTGGCACCGTTGTGGGTGTCCCACCAGTCGACGTTGAACACGCCGTTTTCCAGCGACGTCAGGTACGTGTCAGCCCCGTACAGCGCCCCTGGCTGGGTGTCCATGTAGTTGTTGGAGTCCGTCTCGGTCAGCGCGATCTGGATGTTCGCGGCGTTGGCGCCCGCGTACTGGCGGATCTCCTGACGGAGCTGGCCCAGCTCTCCCGACAGCTGCTCAGGAACGGTCAGCACCGAGGCCCCCAGCGAGCTGGACGGGTAGAAGTGCACGATGACGAAGTCGATGGCCGACCCGGCCGTGGACAGCACGATGTGGTTCCAGTCCCCGCTGTCGCCTGACGCCACCACGCTGTCCGGCCAGTTGCCCGGCAGGGTCAGCACGGCGCCGATCTTGATCGTCGGGTCGACGGCCTTCATCGCGCTGGCGTACTGCAGCACGTTGGCCGCGTAAGTGGCCGGACTCTTGCTCGCGTGGTTGTCCGCTTCCCAGTCCGCG
>Ga0126381_100005600_pt1 | contig 13843 bp, 8 predicted proteins | sample PanSoiMetPlot_28_FD_96465 | JGI IMG/M metagenome (GOLD analysis project Ga0126381, IMG submission 96465) | Tropical forest soil microbial communities from Panama - MetaG Plot_28 | ecosystem: Environmental > Terrestrial > Soil > Tropical forest > Bulk soil | place: Panama | collected 2016-02-17
CCCACCGACGCCGTCGAGGAGTACTGTAAACATTTCGGCAGTGCCTTGGAAGCCCACGGATTTCGGGTCGAAATTCGACGCATACCTTGGGAACTCCAAGGTTGGCCTCACTCAATTGACGATCTGCGTTTAGAAGTCGCTTCTTGGTGCAACACCTGGGTATTCGTCCAATATACTGCGCTTGCGTGGTCCGCCCGGGGCTTCCCCATTCGTTTCATTCGGTTGCTTCGCATCCTCCACTCAGTTCGCGCGCGCGTCGGCGTCATCTTTCACGACGTCGAGCCTTGGCCTGGCGCCCGACTGATAGACCGAATTCGCCGCCTGACACAGGTTCGAGCTATGCGCCAATCTGTCGACCTTGCCGACCTAAGCATCTTCACTGTTCCTATCGAAAGAATCTCATGGCTTTCCCGTTCCCCGAATAAGGCCACCTTTCTCCCCGTCGGCCCCAACCTCCCGATTTCATCTGGAGTCACGGTCGATCATTCCGAATCCGGACTCAACTCGAGAAGTGAGGCCACTCCTCGCGTCTGTGTGTTCAGCATCACAGGCGGTGCGTCCGGCATCCGTGAAACCAGCGAAATTCTTTCCGCCGTCCGCTTCGCGTCTGAGAAACTCGGCAAACTCCGGCTCTCTGTCTTCGGCAGAAATGCAGAGTCCTATGAGTCCCGTCTTCGCGAAGGGTTACAAGGTCTTCCCGTTGAACTCTCTGTAGAAGGATTGTTGGACGGAGCGCAAGTTATTGAGAGACTCTCCGCTTCTGATGTGCTGCTCTTCGTTCGGGGGGCAATCTCAACGCGCCGCGGCAGCGCTATCGCAGGGATCGCTTGCGGCCTGCCTGTCATCGCTTATTCCGGCTCGGAAACCGGCGCGCCGATCACCGATGCTGGCGTCGCCCTAGTCCCTTTCGCCCAAAGCGAATCATCCCGCCAGAACCAACTCAACCTCTCTCTTGTCCGCGTTCTGTCCGATCCTGCCTATCGAGCCGCACTTCGCGAACGCAGCCGCCTTGCCTATGAAGAGCACTTCTCCTGGCCATCCATCGCATCGGGCCTCGCACGGTTGCTCGCATCTCGTTAAGCTGTTAAGAGTCCACCATCACCCACGGAACTGACCGACTTGAAAGGCACTCTCGTCATCTCACATTGTCAAGGTCTGCAGGCCACCTCTATTTTTGACTTGCCGTTGACGACACTCTTGTTTAGCGGCTTGCCATTATTCTAGCTATAGGCTTTTCCAGGACTGTGGCCCTATCGACAAGTTTTCCGTTGCAAAATAGCCCTTGGTAACCAAAGGACTCCAGTTCATCCAAAACCAAGCCAGGTTTGCCGCCCTCCGAGGCCACCATCTGGTTGTGCAATTCGATGAAGAGTACGGGGGAACACCGCGAGAGCGTACCCGTTGCCCCGCGCAGCACAGCCCCCTCATGTCCCTCAACATCAATCTTGATATGGGTCGGCTCTCCGTACTGCTGGCTGATCTTGTCGATAGTAGTCGACGAAACTTGCCTCACGTCTCTGCGACTTCTCCCCTTGATCACCTTGAAATAACCATCCGAGAAAACCCCAGAGCTGAGCATCTCGACCGTGCCCCCAACTTCTCCGACGGCGGCCTGCACAATTTTGACGCGATCGTCGCAGCCATTCAGACTTGTCTGTGTCCTGATCATCCGAGTAGCGATAGGTGAAGGATCGACCGCGACGGCCGCCCCGCCAAAATGGGCAGCCGCCAAACTGAATATGCCGAAATGAGCTCCGATATCGAGGAGAAGCATCGCGTCACTGCAGTGAGGCAGAAACATTTGAAACTCGGCCCTTTGTTCAGGATCCTCCACTTGATCTCTCCGGAAGACTTTATAAGCCCTGGGATGGCAAACCAGCTCGCAGGCGAAGGAGAGCCTTAACAGTTCCTTTCTCCCAAGACGAAAACGTGCTGCATCCCAAAGCCATTCTTTTGATTTTGAGGGTGAGCGGACCCAGTTCCGGAGTTCTCGCGGCAATAAGCTTCTGATCGTCGACTTGAAAATATCCGTTAGCATGCGCTCTGTCCCCTACCACGGAGATTGTACAATCAGCTCTGGTTATGGGCTGTATTTGGGACAAGACTTGAGCGTTCACCGCATTCGGTGGCGAAAGCGCTTGGGTATCTCAGCCTACGAAGGAATTCAGCGTGAAGCTCCTGATCTATTCACACTTTTTCGACCCAAGCATCGGCGGCGTCGAGACAGCGGTTCTTTCTTTAGCCAGCGGCCTCGCTGAGTTGCGCTTGGCGGATGGCGGTCCGCAGTTTGATGTCACAGTCGTTACGCAAATCCCTGACGGAGAACTCGAAGAGCAGACCTTTCCGTTTCGAGTTATCCGCCGGCCGAGCCTCTTTCAACTGTGGCGCGTTATTCGTCAGTCAGACGCGGTGCACTTAGCTGGTCCTTCCTTTGTGCCCCTTCTTTTTGTCTGGCTGCTGCGCAAACATGCAGTCCTCGAACACCATGGCTACCAAGCCGCCTGCCTGAACGGGCTCCTTCTTCATCAGCCGGATGGAACTCCCTGCGTGGGGCATTTCCTGGCCAGGAACTATGCCGAGTGTCTACGCTGCAACGCCCGGGACTCTACTTGGTTGCAAAGTTTTGGCACTTTGCTCCTGATGTTTCCCCGCCGCTTTCTTGCTCGGCATGTATCCGCAAACGTCGCCATCTCGCAACATGTTCTCAACCGCCATGCCCTGCCTCGCTCGTCGGTGGTCTACTACGGGATCGAAGACTTCCGGGCCGGTGCGAGTATGCAGCAGGATGCGGTTGTCCCCCCGGACAAGATCTCTTTTGCGTTTGTAGGCCGTTTGGTCCGCGAGAAAGGAGTCGATGTACTTCTCGAAGCCGCGCACATCCTACGGGAGAAAGGAAAGAGTTTTGAAGTGTTCGTCATTGGTGATGGGCCAGAGCGCCCCAGACTGCAAGCAATCATCAACCGCGATCGATTGGAAGCCTTGGTTCAAGTCACCGGCTTCCTGACGGGCTCGGCTCTTGCGCGGGCTCTTCAGAGAATCCGCGTTGTGGTCATGCCGTCAGTGTGGGAGGAGACAGCAGGTCTCGCGGCGATCGAGCAAATGATGCGGGGAAAGCTTGTAATCGTCTCGGACATTGGCGGCCTCGGAGAAATCGTCAATGACAGCGGACTAAAGTTCCGCCCGGGCGACGCACAAGGGCTGGCTGAAGTCATTTGTAGCGTTCTTGAACAGCCCGCTCTCATTGATGCATTCGGCAGGAAAGCCCGCGACCGCGCACTTCGCCTATTCGAGCGGCGGCGTATGGTGGAAGACCACGCGAGAATATACTGGTCCATGGTTAGAGGTCAGGAAACTCGCTGATCGAAACTGGTAGCGCATCGGATCGTAGAGGTTAAACATTACGTCGGCGACCCGTGTTGCCCACCTCTGGATCCTCAGCCTAGCCCAACGAGATTAGAGCTAGCCGTGCCAGTACATATTTGGGAAGTGGTTCTCAGCCTTAAGAGATCTGGCAGCTCCCAAGAGTTCTGAAAGGAAAGTGTGATGCGAAGAGCCTTTCTCGTTTCGTGTGGCTTGATGCTTGCTTCGGTTTGTTTTGTGCTGGGAAAAAACGAAAGCGTAGGAGACAGCGCCGGTGTAAATCCTCAAATGAGATCGGCGATGAAGCCAGATCGCGAGGACAGCGTGCGATTTGTCTCTCCACGGGGAAGCGATTCCAACGACGGTTTGTCATGGGGCAGTGCCATGGCGACGGTCTATGAGGCGTTGATTTCCTTGCCCGGTGGAAGTCGCACACCTCCCTCGGCCGGAAGCGGCACCGTATACATAATCGACGGGGCAAAGGCCAATCCTTTTCCCGAGGCGGGAATTTGGTTAATGGGTGCAAAAGACCCCAACTACCAGAATCCCCCCGCCGGCTGGTTAAGGTCGAACGGTGCTGCGCTGCGCATTGAGGGTATAGGGAAAGGAAACTACGGGCCAAACGGGCACCGTGTTCGCGCAAAATTGGAGGCCGGCGGCAACCGGGACACCAGGCACCCGGGGATGTGGCTCTCTCAGACACAATCGCCCCTCGAGTTCCGCAACCTCGCGTTCTCTTATCCCGGGCGCCCTATTGTTATAGGTGAGTGCTCAAACCAGTTGCGAACAGGACTTTGTGGAGTCGCGGCCGTGACCCTAGAGAATGTTTCCGTTGACGCGATGAGCGTTCCGGGGCTTGGTCCGGGAATTGACATTACCGGAGGATCGTTCTGGCTTTTCCTTCGAGACATCAGCGCGGGCGGCAACGCTTATCATGCGGCCGGCGGACGGATGGCCAATGCGGCGGCAGCGATCTTAATCGACGGGAACGAGAATCCTGGAAATGGCCTGATCTATATGCGCGACATGAATCTGGCGGGCGGGGGAATCAAATTTATCCCCGGTGCAAATGGAGGCTCCCTGTATGTCCAAAACGCCACTGAAGAAGGAGATATTGCCCATGATATTCCACCAGCCATATGGTTTACAGATTACAGTGGGTTTGTGGATGCCTTCGTCTCCAATATTCAAATAGCTGATCCCGGTCCCGCAGGCACTCCCGCGGTCCTGAACGGAGGAGGCGGTCCAGGCCCATTGGTTGCAGGAGTTGCTCCTGTCGTCGAGGGACCGGCCGTGGTCCTGTCGCAATTCAACAACGCACTTAGGAACGAGAGAATTAGCCCTTTGCTGCAGAATCAGTCCGGATTCTTTAATGGCTACGTGGTCGGCGAGACGGACGTCGCCAGACGATTAGGAACCATGGTAGCGGTTCGGTTCGCGAACCGGGCGAATACCGATCCCCGGACATGGACTACGACCGACTCCGAAAAAAGCTCAGTGTCACCGGGGCAAGTGGACCCCTTTGGGGGAAACCAGGCAGGTGAAGCAACTGCGACGACCGAGGCGCCGGAAGCCCTTTACCTGACTGGCTCTTGTTCGGTGAACGAGTTTATGCCGCGCACCGGTGATTGGATCGTAGGCGGAGTCTGGGTCAAGTCTCGTACCGGAGGTTACTCGGGATCGCCGACCAACTCGATTGCTTTGACGTATTGTGGCAACCCGTCGCCGGCCTATAGCTTTTCCACAAGCCGTGGCGGCCAAATACGAGGAGATGGCCAGTGGCAATGGCATTGGATCGCGAACAAAGTGAAGTCGGGGCAGAAGACAACCGTTTCTCTCGCGGCGTATTTTTCGCGTCAACAAACGCTCGCAGCATACGGACCCGTTCTTTATTTCATTCCCCAGGGCATTGCCTCCGACAACGAAGTACTGGAGTTTGCGAGCAGTGCAGCTTCAGTCGATTCCGCCTGTCCTCCCGGAACGATATGCAACGTAGCCGGTCACCCACTGGTTGCTTCGTCTTTTGGAATACTCAGGAAGTGTGCTGCCAAGACCAGCCCCGCGGTCTGCGGATCAGCCGCAGCGGGGGCTTTTGTAATTCCGCCGAGCGCTATTTCGACGACAGTCCAGACCTCAGCCGTTACTAGCAATAGCCTGATATTTGTGGATCAAGACTCGTCTCTCGGTGGCATCCTTGATGTAACATGCAGCGGCAAGGCAGGGGTCAATGTTCGCGTTAGCGAACGCAGAGCGGGTTCTAGTTTTTCGGTTATCGCGAGTGGAGCGTCAGCCGATCCAATATGTATTTCGTTTAATATACTCAACTAAGTATTTTAGTTTACTTTAGACACGGAAAGTCCATAAGCATGCCAGACGGACCTGGAATTGCTTTCTTGAGGTAGCTTGATGAAGTTTTGGATCGCTAGTTCGACGCAATCGAGACACTGTCCTGGTCGAGTTCGCTGGCGGGTTCTCAGAAAACAACAGACAGGCCTAACGATCAACGTTTGGGAGTCCTTTGTGTATGAGGAGATCGACGTTCACGGCGACCCAAATAGGAGGATCGGAGATTAGGCATGCTTGATTTATGGGTGGCACGCGCTGAAATCAATGTGCCGCCGTTTGATCCTGGCGCAACATAGCTCCCAAATCGATGGGCGGTCAAGCTGGCACGATTTATCAGGCCCATCGGTTGTGGTCGACAAGATTGTCAGCACCATTGCACCGAAACGTATATCCTAAATACAAGTTCCGGCGAGCAAGATGCTATCGCTAGAGCTCGTCCAGACTATGAGAACTCCCTTCACTCTGTCGTCAAGCCGTCTTCGTAAAGGTCAGCTGACCAGCTTCGGCATTCTCGTACTCGCTGCAGTTGCTGCTTACCAGCTTGCGCAATACGTGATCAGCGCCAATTTTGCAGGCCTGGCCTATGCGGGCATGGCTCTCCTGGGTGGCGCGATTGTCATTGGAATCGTCAACAACTGGCGTAACGGGGTCTATCTTTTCCTGGCTTGGCTGTTGTTCGAAGACTTCGCGCGGAAATTTCTAGGTAACAACATGGCGATCTACTTTGCCAAGGACTTTCTGGCGCTCGTAGTGTTCATTTCTTTCCTGGCGGCCTATCGGCGTAGGAAGTTGACAACGTTCCGACCTCCCTTTCTTATGCCTTTGTTGACATTTATTTGGTTTGGCGCAATCCAAGTATTCAACCCGGGCTCCCCGAGCATCTGGTATGGCCTTATGGGTTTCAAAATGTTTTTCTATTACGTCCCTCTAGTCTTTGTCGGCTACGCACTTCTCAACTCCGAGGTTGAATTGCGGCGCTTCTTCGCAGTCAACCTGGCTCTTGCGCTCATAATTATTTCACTGGGTATCGCCCAGTCCATTCTTGGTCCATCCTTTCTGAATCCTCGGGTTCAGGCGGAAGAGCTGCGTGAACTCAGCAGTCTCTATCGCGAGGCTCCTTTGACCGGCGCTGTCGCCTACCGGCCCACTTCGATCTTTGTCAGCGCCGGCAGGTACGCGAATTTCATATTGGTGGCCTGGCCGCTGATCCTTGGATTCAGCGGATACCTCCTCCTTCGTCAGAAGCGAGGAAGAATTGTTACTTTTGTCGCTACTGCCGTGACAGCAGGCGGAACACTCTTAACCGCGTCCAGGGGTTCGTTCGTGTGGGGGGTGATCAATGCGGTGGCGACCAGCGTTGCGTTTATCTGGGGTGCGCCGTGGCGCGAGGGCGAGGCGCTGCGCGTCATCCGCGCCATCCAAAGGGCAGCGCTAGGCATCGGTCTTGCGATTATCTTGCTCTTCGTTGTGTATCCCAATGCGTTGCTCTCTCGTCTTGCCATTTATCAAGAAACGCTTACACCCAGCAGCACTTATGGCGAATTGGGGTATCGTGGCTGGGATTATCCGGTGCAGAACTTTTTTGCCGCATTCGGTTACGACCGCTGGCCCTACGGGTACGGAATCGGAACCACATCTCTTGGTGTTCAGTACGTTGCACGCATCTTTGGTGTGCAGCGCCTAGGTGTTGGCGTGGAAAGTGGTTATGGTGCCCTTGTCGTCGAAATGGGGATTGGCGGCCTGATTCTATGGATTGTTATGAGCCTAGCGATTGTCATCTCCGCTTGGAACGTCGTGAAAAGACTAAAAGGCTCTCCCTTGTTTCCGTTGGGTTTCGTGGTTTTCTGGTATGTGTTCTTGTTGCTTTTCCCAGCCACCTTTGGTGGCATTCTCGCCTATGAAGATTTCCTGCTTAATGCCTATCTTTGGCTTTTACTCGGCATCCTTTTCCGGCTGCCGAGCGTCGTGCCTTCGGCGCTATTTGGAGCTACTGCTTCGGCTCCACAATCTCCGAGCCGCTTGATTCGTGACTCACGACGTCCTGTCGTTTCCGGCAGCGTCTGACGGCATCGACGGCCACTCCGAAAGCCAACGGAACGAAACAACCTGAACCATAAGGGACCTCGACAAACGCGAATGCAGCTATCCTAGCTATAGTCCGTTGATGGGGGTTGGCGTCACTCCGTTATCGAACGAAGCGTTGAACATTGTCATGAACGTTTTCTTATGTATTCTACATACTTGTGGAGGGACCCTCACCATCAACTTGCTCGTCGGACTACGGTGACAGTTAAGAGGGTGGTAGTGGCCTCAGGGGTCACCCAAATCCGGCCATATAGGGTCAGCTGAAAACCGGCCATAGCAAAGCCCGGGACATTGACTCCGAGAGGAGCCTTTATCTAAAGCGACGGGATGGTTACCTCTCGCGCTTGACAGCGATGGTGAATCAGTCGTTCAACCAGCGTCGACAAGACAATCAGCAGCGCTGCATGGCTGTGCTACCCACTACAGTTTTCAGAGCGTGGAATCCCTGGTGATGATCGCGGAATAGGTTACTTGAGAATCTAGCTCGCGCGTCGCCGCCCATCCTGCGAATCAGGTTATACTTCTGTGCATGTCCTTGAATTCCAGAGATTTGTGCGTCACTGGTGCACTCTTCATAAGAATCGCCCCACGCCACCATGCCTGAATGCCGCTACAACGTGCTCGTCATCGCAACCCGTCCTGTCCAGTATATGGCCCCGCTCCTCCGCCGTATGGCCAACCATCCTGCATTCGACGTACAGGTGTTATACTGCACCCTTTGGGGTGCTAAAGCAGTCTACGATCCCGAATTTGACGCCGAGATCCAGTGGGACGTTCCTCTTCTCGACGGCTACTCCTGGCGCCATGTCCGGAATCGCGGCTCCGGCGCTGAATCCTTTTTCGGCCTCTTCAACCCCGACCTTTGGAACCTCATCCGCGGCGGAAATTTCGACGCTGTACTATGCTTCACGGGCTACCGTTGCGCTACTTTCTGGATAGCCCTTCTCGCTGCAAAACTGTCCAAGATAGCTTTCCTCTTTGGCACAGATGCAACAACTACCGCGCCTCGCGATGGCCACGCCTGGAAAATCATCCTGAAGAAAATTCTGTGGCCCCGTTTGTTTCGCCTGGCTGATCAAGTGATTGTTCCCTCTTCCGGCTCGCTCGATCTCATGATCTCGCTTGGCATTCCCTCCGAGCGGATTACCATTACTCCGTATTCAGTTGACAATGACTGGTGGATCCAACAATCCTCGCGAGTCGATCGTGATGCCACGCGAGCCCTGTGGGGTGCCTCACCGAACCACACCGTAATTCTCTTCTGTGCAAAGCTCCAGCCCTGGAAGCGACCCGTTGATCTTCTTCGCGCCTTCGCAAAAGCAGATGTTCAGAACGCGCTCCTTCTTTTTGCCGGCAAAGGTCCTCTTCAGCCGCAGCTCGAATCCGAAGCTGCAGCTCTTGGTGTCGCTTCGCGGGTCCACTTTCTTGGGTTCGTCAACCAATCCCAGCTTCCCGCTGTCTACACTTCTGCTGATCTCATGGTTTTGCCCTCTGAGTACGATGCTTTTGGCGTAGTGGTCAATGAGGCCATGTGTTGTGGCTGTCCTGTTGCGGCGAGCGATCGCGTCGGCGCCGCGCATGATCTTATCGCTCCTGTTGCACCACAATTGGTCTTTCCTTGCGGCGATGTCGACACTCTTGCAGGTATTTTAAAGGATGCACTTGCCGACCGAACGCGGCTGGAATCTGTCGCAGCCACGGCACTGGCGCACATCCGGTCTTGGTCGCCAGAGCGCAATGTCGCAGCCACGCTGGATGCCATTCAACTGGGCGTTACACGAATGCGCGGCTCCACTGACAAGGAGAGTGATTCATCCGAGACGATATCGAAAACACCGGCGGCCTATCAGCGCAGGCAACGATGAAGTGACTCGTGCAGATTGTGCCTCGGCGCCGGGCTCGAAATCCAGAATCCGCGTGATGCTCAACGCGAGAGAGTTCCGGATTGGCCGAAACTGTGGTCGACAGCTGGAGGCAGTGAGTGCAACTTGCCATCATCTCGCCGTTCCTTGACAGGAGGCACGGAACTGAGCGCGTCGTTTCCGAACTTATCGAGCGCCTTGCGCAGGACTACGACTGCGAAATTCATCTCTATTCCCAACGCGTTGAGGATCTCCTCCTCACGCCACTGGATCAACTGCCGCAAGCCGGGGGAGGCTGTATCCGTTGGCATCGTGTTGTGTCCATATCAGGACCGCACTTGGTTCAGTACGTGTGGTGGCTGGTTGCAAATGCCCTCCAACGGTGGTGGGATGTCCGGCTTGATAAACTTTCTCCAGATTTGGTGTTTTCCCCCGGGATCAATGCCTGGGATGCCGATGTGATTCAAGTTCATATTGTGTTTGAAGAATTCTACCGGCGAGTGAAGCCGCGGCTCCTCTTCTGGCGCGCGCCCCCCTCTAGTTGGTCCCGCCTCTTCCACCGCCGCCTCTATTATGGATTGGCCCGGTGGCTTGAAAGCCGCATATACCGTCGGAGGCAGGTCCATTTGGTGGGTGTCTCGGAAATGGTCGTCGCACAGCTTCGCGGACATTTCGGCCGCGATGACGCGGTCTCCATTCCGAATGGTGTCGATGTCAAACGCTTCGAGCCTCAGACTCGATTGCAGCGACGTTCGGCTGCTAGGGCTAGTTTGAACTTGGTTCCCGAGACATTTGCGCTTTTGCTCATAGGTAATGACTGGCGGAACAAGGGGCTGCAGATTTTAATCGAGGCGCTATATGAATGCCGAGACTTGCCGATACAGCTTCTCGTAGTCGGAAAAGATGACGCGAAGCCTTTCGAGGCGGCAATCCATAAGCTCGGACTTCTTGATCGGGTAACTTTTCTGGCTCCTTCTAAGGACGTGATGAAATTTTACGCTGCTGCGGATGCCTACGCAGGTGCATCGCTTGAAGATGCCTATAGCCTGCCGGTAATTGAAGCAATGGCTAGCGGCCTGCCGGTCATCGTAAGCATAAATGCTGGAGTCAGCGAACTTATAAACGATGGTTTAAACGGCCTCTTGTTGCGGGATCCCACCAGTGTTCTAGAGATTGCGGGTTTAATTCGGAGATTGGTTAACGATCGCTCCCTCAGGGAGAAGCTTGCGGGAAATGCAGTTGGTACTGCGAGGCAGCATACTTCGGACCACAACGCTACTGCGATGTGGGACCTTCTTAACAGGGCAATTGCAATAAAACGTGCTCTTCCACGGTGAACGAACTTGGTTTAAGTGAATGATGACGAGCTGGTTCGCTCATCGGCCCGCCCAGAACACTCCTGACCCCTTAACTTAAGACGGGAAGCGACCAGGTATCAAGAAAAGGTCGCGTCGTTCAGAGTTCCTTGCGAAACACGAATACGGCGTGAGTAGCCAAAAAGGCGGGGCAAATTTTTGCGACCGCGGGCTCGGTCCAGGCCGAAAAAGGAACAGTAATTTGGCGCAACCGCCAATAGAGACGACCTGTCAGGGAAGACCTCCTTGATGAGGGATTAGGGGAAGCTGGCTGCATTCGGTCAACGTGGTTCCCTTTTCGCCCGCGAACACTTTGTGCCAAGCGTACAAACACACGGTCGGGAAGCAGGAATTCTTCACCAAACCAATCGATCAAAGCGGTTCCGTGAGATTCGACTTCGCGAATCCAATCCCGTGGTGATCGCGGGAATATATGTGAACCCTGTCCCCGGGTGAGCTCCAACAGTATCATTTGACCTCCCGGCCTGAGGACCCGGACCATTTCTTGCAGGGCGGTTGACTGAAGGTCATAGGGGATGTGTTGAATTACAGTGATGTCCGACAAGCAATCGAACACGGAATCAGAAAAAGGCAAGCTTTGGGCTAGACCGACGACGAGAGGGACACGAGTGCGATGGGAGCGCGCAATGCGAAGCATACCGGGCGTCGCGTCCACTCCCACTGCCGAAAAACCCAGTTCTGTATAACGTCGGACCCAACGGCCGGTCCCACAACCCAGATCCAGAAACCGCGCACCGGGCAAGATCGTTGCTATCGCCAGAGCACGCCGGAGAGCTCGGAATTGCAAGTTATCGATCACCTGATTGAACCAGGGGGGAGCTTGAGGGTGCAAGATCGGGGCGAATCCCAAGCGATCCATCGACTCAGAGCCTTCGGCTAAATTTGACCAGTAGTCTTTGGGAGAATACATCTTTGCCGTAGCCTAGATGGAACGACCCATTCTGTCGTCAAACGTGATCGCTGGCACTCGTATTTTGCTGGAGTTGCACATTGACTACCACATCGCCTTCCGCGTCAACTTCTTCAGCGTGCCGTATACGCCGGTTCAAGTGGTCGGCTCCATCGCCTCCCAACTTGGACCGACTTCAGTACTTGGATCGGTCTCTGCGAGCTCTTCCACTACCCTCAAGGGTCAGGGCAAAACCGGTCATACAGCGTCACTTCAAAACCGGCCATGGCAGGTCCGGAACTTTAGATGTTGTACCTGTCGCCGCTTGTTAGGGCAAGTCTGATTTCTGACATTTTTGGGTTACAAGCTTCCTTTCTTCGTTGCAGGTCAAAAACAGATCGTTCAGAGGGCTGTAGGCGCATTTTCTTGAAGGCTGCCATGGTTTAGGTCGTGGCCTTTCCGCCGTTTTGCTCCTGCATGCAACTTCGTTCTCCAGCTCCGCGGCCCGCATTTGAGGATATGACCGTGGTGCAAGAGGCGGTCCAGCATGGCCGTGACGGCCGCGGTGTCCCCGAGCAGCTTTCCCCAGTCGTCGATGATCAACAGTGGTACGGTGGAGAGCAGTTCCATGTGCTCCTTGCGGTTTCCGTCGAGAGATGCTTCGGCGATTTCCTCGAGCAGGATGTGTGCTTCACGGTAGATCACCCGATAGCCCTGGCTGATGACCGCTTTCCCGACGGCCTGAGCCAGGTGGCTTTTCCCGGTGCCGGGTGGACCCAAAAACAGCGCGTCTTCATGGCGAGTGACGAAGGTGGCCGTGGCCAGATCGAACACCAGACTTCGATTCATCTTCTTGTTGAAGTCGAAATCGAAGTTGTCGAGCGTCACCTGGAGATCACGAAATTGCGCTTGTTTCCGGCGCCGTTCCAGCAGTCGGTCACCACGACGCGTCAGTTCATCGGATATCAGACAGGAGAGGAAGTCGATGGGGGCCATCGGTTCTGCTTGAGCTTGCTGCAGGCGTGTCTCCGACACCGCCGCCACACCTCCCAAGCGCAGTTGTCGCAAAGCACGATTTCACTCGATCAGGTTCATTCTGTTGCTCCTTGATTTTGAGGTCGATGAAATCGCGATACTCGGTGAGTTGGCGAATCAGCGGATCGATCTGGCGCAAAAACATCCCTGGGTGTGGGCGGCGCTCCAGATAACGGCGCACGAAACGGTATTCGTGCACCCCGATGTCAAGAGCGGTGGCACAGGCATCCTCGACTGCGGCCGTTCCGTATTTCTTGATCAGGAAAAGCACGCCCAGGATGCGGCGAATGCCGGTTTCTCTTTGCCGGTCGTACAAAAGCTGGCAGAACTTGCCGATTGGAGTTCCGGCGTGTTCGGCGCGTCGCAAGAGTTGCGCCGTGCTCAGTGGCATTTTCTTTGGGTGATCTTCTTCCTCGATGCGATATCCGCCGCGCTTCTGGCGCAGGTGCTCGCGAAGAAGTTGGTTGGTGCTGGGGTGCAGGATGCGCACGTGCAGCTCGTCCCATTGCACCTTCACCGGACGCCCGATCCATCCCGGCGGCAAGCTGTAGTAGGCGGCCTCCACCTCCACGCAACCATCCAGATGCACTACGCGTTCCCCGTATTGGTAGTAGCGGAAGGGTTCCAGAGGCAGCGGCAGCAGGAGCGGTTTTTCTTCGGCGAACATGGCCGCGACCTGGCGTTTCGTGGTGCCATGAATGCGCGTATTTGCCCAACGTTCTTCCCAGCGATCCAAATATCCCTGTGCTTCCTCCAAGCTCTCGAAGCGCATCCCTTTGAGCGGCGTTCTCTTGGTGTGGCCGATCCCCGATTCCACTTTCCCTTTGCGATCGGGGTCTTGGATCCGGCAAGGCAGAGCCACCACGCCATAGTGGGCGAGCACGTCTCGG
>Ga0126381_100005601_pt1 | contig 13843 bp, 9 predicted proteins | sample PanSoiMetPlot_28_FD_96465 | JGI IMG/M metagenome (GOLD analysis project Ga0126381, IMG submission 96465) | Tropical forest soil microbial communities from Panama - MetaG Plot_28 | ecosystem: Environmental > Terrestrial > Soil > Tropical forest > Bulk soil | place: Panama | collected 2016-02-17
GAATATTGGCGTGGCCCAACACGCTTCTCCACCACCGCGGCTTGCAAGTAAAAATGCTGCCAGGGAGCAATCGTCGTACCTACCAGGCCAGCCAAAATGATGGCGTAGTCGGCGTTGAATTTCGGCACTTGCACAAAAGGCTTGATCGAAGGTATGTAGCGAACCAAGTGCGGCGGCAGCAGGTGCAAAAACGCGATGAGCCAGTCTGGTTTCGCCAGGACCGCGGAGATCACGTAAGAGAAATAGACCATGCAGATGGTAAGAAAAATCCGTTCCACCCATTTTGCCGACCCGTGAACGACGAGGAACCATACCAAAAGCGCGGAGAGCGGAATCGAAAGGTACTTGCTGATCCCGAATACGTCCGTGGCCCAGAACACTCCGCTGAACTCCGCCATGACATTTCCGAGATTCACAAGGAGCACGGCAGCCATCAGAAAGAACGTGACCCGGAAGCCGAACTCCTCACGAATAAGATCGGACAAGCCCTTGCCCGTGTAAGCGCCGAGCCGCGAGCACATTTCGAGGGAGACGTAAAGCGCGATGGTCATCGGAATGAGCGACCAGAGCACCGTGTTTCCGAATTGCGCGCCGGATTGGGCGTAGGTGTAGATCCCGCCAGCATCGTTGTCCACGTTGGAAACGATGAGGCCGGGCCCCACGATGGCGAAGAACAGCGCGATACGCTTGCGAAACGTGCGGGTAGCGGATCGCACATGGTCAAATCGGCCGGCCCAGATCGCCAACCGGCCGTTTAGTGTCTCTCGAGTGAGCATTCCCGTTGCCGCTGCTTCCCCTTTACTTCAGCAGATGCGAAACCACATCATCCACCGTAATTGCCCCAATTGGCCGATTTGCCCTGTCTACCACGGTCAACATGCGCAGGTTGTATTTGTCAAACAACTCAAACACTTCCTTTTCATGCGCCTCCGGCGGAAGGCTGACTTGCGGCTCCATCTTCAGCGCCCCTAGAGGCTCATCAGGAGCTGCCATGAGCATTCGGACAACAGGAACCGCGCCGGAATATTCCGCCTTGTCATCCAGTAAGACGACGGTGTCGAGTTGGTCGAAATTCTGGTCCTGCTTGCGAAGCCACTCGAGCACTTCGTCGCGAGTCGCGACCTCACTGACAAAAACAAAGTCGGTGTTCATCATGCCGCCCGCGGTAGCAGGGTCAAACTCGAGCAATTCCCGGACCTCGTTTGCTTCGCGCCCGGGCATCTCTTCCAGCAACTCCTCCGAAGTTTCCTTGGGCAAGTCTGCAAGCAAGTCTGCGGCCGCGTCTGGCGCCATTTCCTCCAGAATGTCTGCGGCTTTCTCCGGATCGAGGTCTTCCACGATCTGGGTCGTAAGCCTGGCGTCCAATTCGGCCAAGACGCCTGCCGCCGTTTCTTCGTCGAGCGATGCGATAATGCTTTGGCGTTCCGACGCAGAGAGCTCCTCAATAATGTCCGCCAAGTCGGCAGGGTGCAGGTCTTCCAACTTTTCGTGGGTAATGCGCAGCTTGACGCGCCGCAGCGGGTCCGGCTCAATCAAATTGACGAATTCCCAGCGAATCGTACTCGGCGGAAGCGGGCGCTGCAGTCTGCGAACAACCCCGGATGGAATTACGCCTTGGAGCAGGCGACGGACCGCTCCGGGAAGTCCGACGTCCACCTGGGTTAAGCGCAATTCGACATTGCCGTTCGAACGCTGCTCGGCGAGGTCCAGGTCATTGACGCGGACCACTTTTCGGCCGCGCGTGTCGATAATTTGCTGGTCGAGAAGGTCTTTGCGCACGGCCAGCCAGGACTCGTTGGGCTCGTAGATTTCCAGCGCCTTTTCCCCAACGTTGAGTTGAATCTTTCCGTCGGATACGGACGCAATTTGATTGTGCTTGGCGACCAGCGGCTGAAAGCTGCCGCGCGACAGCAAAAAGTGCGAGATTCGATTGGGGGCCTCAGCTGGCTCGATAAAAAACTCGCGGACGCGGCCCACGTAGTTCCCTTGCGAGTCGTACGTCTTCACGCCGAACAACTCTGTGGCGTATAGCTCCATCGGTTATCACCTCCTGCCCTGACGCTTGTTTCTCGTCAGAGAGGGCACGATGTATCGTGCCCCTACAACGCCCGGCTCTTCGAGGTTTGGGGTAAACTGAAGCCCAGCCCCAACAGACCCAAAGAAGGGGTCCAAGTCCATCAGGCTCCTCGGGAGCAACAAAAAACCCGCGCACCGAAGAACCTCGGCGGCGGGCAAGTGGTTGACAAAAATGGACTTACCTTCAGCCGCCGATGAACCCTCCCCGCCCGACTCGCCGCGCGTTTGCCTGAACCTTGAGCGACTCCATCGGCATGCTCAGCCCATGAATGAGGTCAGGAGCACAATGCTCTCCGCAGCTTTTAGGGCCAGGGTCGAGTTCGTTGCTCGTGCTCATTGAGAGGATCCGTGCATCTTTGTGACCACTTTTGTGGTCCCAAACGCATTGATAAGCTGAGGGTATCGTAATGTCAAGTATAGAATCACGTTAGGAGCATTTTTTTTCAGGGAGGTTACCGGCGAGCGAGCCGTCAGATGGAAAAAAGCATGTGCGCGGGCTGCTCGCCGCGCCGGCGGCACTCTTCGACGTAGAGGGTGAGGTAGTTCTTCAAGACGTAGTCGCGCTTGGAATAGCCCAGCTCCGCCGCGGCTCGATCGATGGCCGCGGCGGGCCCCTCAAGTTCGACAAACGTTCCGATGGGCGTTTCATCCAGCTCAATCAGCAGGCCGCGCGCCCACGCTTTGGTTGAAGGAAGCCGAAAAGTGGTACGGAACTTCTCATAGCGGAACCATCCGCTCATTCCTAGCCCTTCGAAGATGGTCGCCAGCGTCGCGGCATCCGTGACTTCCATCTCGATTTCTTCGCGCACTTTATGAGAGCCATGAGCTGTATGCTGCCCATCCGCTCCTGCCGGATGCGCAATGGGGCGCTTGAAGGTCAGAACGATTCGCGGTTTCGGCTTGGATTTGCTTGAGTGGCCACCGCTTTCGGGCGTCTCAGTGCGAATTCTCAAGAGTTGCCCGTGCTTGGCCAAGCCACCCTGCGGCGTGTCGAAGATGACGTTTTCCTCGTGAACGCGGCCGGAACCATTGCGGGCGGGCTGAGCACCGAGCTTCTTTAGAAGGCGCTGGAAGGCCTTCACATCTTCGATCTTCAGTTTGATTTCCGTTTCGCGCGCCACGCCAATTCCTGACTCTTTGACGGTTACTTTCGCCGAAGTTCGGCTTCAGTTAGTATAACGAACGAAGCCACTCGCGCCGTTTCTGTGAGTGACTCTCCGCCCCGTAAGCAACATTTAAGAACCGCTATGCGGATCTTTGGGCACAAAAGAGACTTGTGAACCCTGATTCTGAAAAGCTGTCGCCAGCGGTTTCTGACGAAACCTCGCCTGATTCAACGCTTGCCCCGCCTGCGGCTCGGCGGGAACCCGTGGAGCACGTTCTTCACGGCGACCGCCGCGTGGACCATTACGACTGGCTGCGGCACAAACAATCCCCCGAAACGCTGGGTTACCTGGAAGCGGAAAACGCGCACACCGACGCTGTTCTTAAACCGACCGAGGATTTCCAGGAGAAGCTCTACCAGGAAATGCTTGGGAGAATCCAGCAAACGGACCTTTCCGTACCCTATCGCTTGCGCGGCTATTTGTATTTCACTAAGACCGAAGAAGGCAAGCAGTATCCCTATCATTACCGGAGGCGCGACGAAGAGGGCGTGGCCGAAGAACTGCTCCTGGACCTGAACCAACTCGCCGAAGGGCACAGCTTTCTTGCGCTTGGTGATTTCGCGGTTAGCGACGACAACCAGTTGCTCGCCTATTCGACCGACACGACTGCCTTCCGGCAATACACGCTCCATGTGAGAGACTTGCGCGCAGGCGAATTGCTTTCGGAGCGGGTGGAACGCGTTACCAGCGTTGCCTGGTCAGCCGGCAGCAAAACGCTCTTCTATACCGTCGAAGACGAAACGACCAAGCGTTCGTACCGGCTTTACCGGCATGTTCTTGGCTCAACGGACCCGGACCCTTTCCTGTACGAGGAGACCGACGAGCGTTTTCACGTGGAAATCGAACGCACGCGGAGCGGCGGACATTTATTGCTCACCTCGGCCAGCCATACGACCAGCGAGGTTCGTTTTCTTAGCGCGGATGATCCGTTTGGCGAGTTCCGATTAATTGCACCGAGAGAGGAGCATCACGAATATTACGCGGAACACCATCCTGGGCTGCAGCATGGTGCCAGCGAGGGAGTATTTTTGATTCGCACCAATTCCGGCGGGCGTAACTTTCGGCTGGTAACGACGCCGGTCGGAAGTCCTGGCCGGGAATCCTGGCGTGAAGTCGTTCCGCACCGTCCTGAAGTCATGCTTGCGGGCGTCGCCGCTTTCAAAAACCATCTCGTCTTTTTCGAGCGGGAAGGCGGGCTGCCTTATCTGCGCACCGTTGACTTATCTGGAATCGCAAGCCAAGAAAACGCTCTGGCCGCTTCGCATCGCATCGAATTTCCGGAGCCTGCCTACAACGCATCACCGAGTGAAAACCGCGAGTTTGACGTCTCGTGGGTTCGCTTCCAGTACGAGTCCTTCGTCACGCCTCGTTCCATCTTCGACTACGACGTGCGCACGCGTGAGCGTGTCCTTCGCAAACAACAGCCCGTTCTTGGAGGCTATGACGGTTCGCAATATGAGAGTGAACGGCTGCACGCCGCCGCGTCTGACGGCACGCGTGTTCCGATTTCGATCGTCTACCGCCGCAACACTCCGCGCGACGGGAGTTCTCCGCTGCTGCTTTACGGGTACGGCAGCTATGGCCTCTCGATGCCCACCAACTTCAATTCGAATCGCTTCAGCTTTATTGATCGAGGCGTGATCTTCGCCATTGCACATATCCGCGGCGGGGGCGAACTGGGAAAGCCGTGGCACGATGCCGGGCGCATGAAGCAAAAGCAAAACACTTTCAGCGATTTCATAGCATGCGCAGAACATTTGATTGAGCAGCGATACACGTCGCCGGAAAAGCTAGCCATTCAGGGAGGCAGCGCAGGCGGGCTACTTATGGGCGCGGTCGCCAATCAGCGTCCGGACCTTTTTCATGTGGTCATAAGTCATGTGCCGTTTGTGGACGTCTTGAACACGATGCTTGACGCTTCCCTGCCGCTCACCGTCGGCGAATACGAGGAGTGGGGCAACCCGCAAGTTGCCGACGACTACTTCACGATAAGGAAATACTGTCCGTACACGAATCTCGAGCGGAAAGCTTATCCAGCAATGCTTTTAAAAACTGCTTTAAACGACAGTCAGGTGATGTACTGGGAGCCCGCCAAATACGCGGCCAAGCTGCGTACGCTGAAAACCGATGTGAACCCTTTGCTATTGAAAATCAACATGGGCGCGGGCCACGGGGGCGCCTCCGGCCGCTATGATTACCTTCGCGAAGTTGCATTGGATTACGCATTTCTGCTAACGCAGGTAGGCATTCGCTCTTGACCAAATTAGAAATTGGATCGGTTGCGTTCTGCGATTGCTCTTGGCAAAATGCAACCTCGCCCCGCTCGGTTTCGTGTGGATTTTCAGCAAGGAAAATTTCAACAGGCTATCGAAGAATTCGATTTGCGTTTTCTGAAACAAGCACTTACAACTGAAAGTAAGAACCTCCGAATGTCCGAGCCTGCCACACCCTTGATGCAGCAGTACCACACGATCAAAGCACGCTATCCGCACGCGCTGCTGCTATTCCGCCTGGGCGATTTCTACGAGCTTTTCTACGAAGACGCCATGATCGCATCGCGCGAGCTGCAAATCACGCTTACCTCACGCAATCGCGAAAAAGGCCAGCCTATTCCGATGTGCGGCGTTCCCTATCACGCCGCAGAGGGCTATCTGGCGCGATTAATACGAGCCGGATTCAAGATCGCCATTTGCGATCAGATGGAGCAGCCCGGCCCCGGCAAGAAACTCGTTCGCCGCGAAGTTGTGCGCGTCATTACTCCCGGTACCGCGACGGATCTCAGTGTGCTGGACATTCGGGAGAACAATTTTCTCGCCGCAGTCGCGCCACATCTTTCGGGTTCGCCGATCGGCCTCGCGTTTGTTGATCTTTCGACCGGCGAATTTCAGGCCACGGAATTTTCAGGTCCGCGCGCCGAGGAGTCTCTTCGCGACGAGCTTCAGCTTCTACGACCGCGCGAGACTTTGCTTCCCCGTCCGCAGCAGCTTTTCGAAACCGCAAAGACTTCGCTTCTCGAAGGTGCCGGAGGCATCGAATCCCGACTCGAGGACTGGACCTTTCAGCGCGACTACGGCGAGCGCATCCTTCGCGAGCAATTCGGAGTTGCTGAGCTTAGTGGCTTTGGCCTAGATGATCATTCGCAAGCGCTTTCCGCCGCCGGCGCCATTATTCACTATTTGCGCGAAAACGCAGCGCGCGGCGATCGTTCCGGCGAGGCCCGGGACAAACCGGACGCCCCAAGCGTCGAAGCCCTAGGCCATCTCGATCGCGTCCGCTATTACGAACATCACAACACGCTGGTCCTCGATCCCGTGTCCGTGCGCAATCTTGAGTTGCTCACTTCGATTTTTTCGGAAGAGGCCAGCCGCTCGTCAGGTCCCACAACCTTAGTCGCGGCGCTGGATGTCACCGTAACGGGAATGGGCGCGCGCCTTTTACGCTCCTGGCTGCTGCGGCCGCTGATTGATCGCGATGCCATCGAAGCGCGCCTCGCCGCAGTGACTCATTTGGTTCAGCAAACGGTGGTGCGCGGTGAAATTCGCAAAGAGCTGCGCGGCATCCTCGACCTGGAGCGTCTCACCAGCCGCATCACTCTGGGGCTTGCGACTCCGAGGGAACTTGTGGCTTTGCGCAAATCGCTTGGCCAGCTTCCCGTACTAAAGAATTTCGTTACCCCCCCGCCCGTCGGAGGCAGCGAGCTTCTTCGCTGCCTCCACGACGAAATCGATGAACTCGCTGATGTTCGTGACCGCCTCGAGCGCGCTATTTCCGATGATCCTCCCGCCCTCGCCACCGATCCGGGCATCATTCGGAGCGGCTATCACACTGAACTCGATGAGCTACGGACACTGAGCAAGGACAGCAAGCAAATCATTGCCGCGATGGAGGAGCGCGAACGCAAGCGGACCGGCATCGGCTCGCTTAAGATTCGCTTCAACCAGATTTTTGGCTACTACATTGAAATCTCGAAGCCCAACCTGCATCTCGCGCCACCCGACTACGAGCGAAAACAAACGCTGGTCAACGCGGAGCGATTTACCTCACCGGAGCTCAAAGAATACGAACGCAAAATCCTCGCGGCAGACGAGCGCATTCTTGAAATTGAGCGTCAACTCTTCATTGACGTCCGTTCATCCGTCGCAGCCAAAGCCGCTCGCTTGCGGCGCACCGCTTCGGCCGTTGCTCAGCTTGATGTCCTCACTGCTTTCGGGAAACTCGCGGCCGACCGCGGCTATACTTGCCCCGAATTCAATTCCACCGGCGAAATGCTTATCATTGGCGGACGCCACCCGGTCATCGAAGAGCTTCTTCGGCAGCGCGGCGAGCGCTTTGTGCCCAACGATCTCTGCTTTGAGCCGGGCCGCCAGCAATTGCTTCTCATCACCGGGCCGAACATGGGCGGCAAGTCCACCTATCTGCGGCAAGCCGCTCTGATTATTCTTATGGCGCAGATGGGCTCGTTCGTTCCCGCGCGTCATGCGAAACTTCCCATTACCGACCGCATCTTCACGCGCATCGGCGCCAGCGATAACCTCGCGCGTGGCCGCTCTACTTTTCTTGTGGAGATGAGCGAAGTCGCTGCGATCCTGAATTACGCGACACCTTCCAGCCTCGTCCTTCTCGACGAAGTCGGCCGCGGCACCGCTACGTTCGACGGCCTCTCCATTGCGTGGGCCGTCGTCGAACATCTCCAGAAGCACACTCGCGCGCGCACACTTTTTGCTACGCACTATCACGAACTGACCGAACTCGCCGATCTTCTTTCCGGCGTGAAGAATGTCCACGTCTCGGTCAAAGAAACACCGAGCGAAATCATTTTTCTGCGCCGAGTGGAACCCGGTAGCGCCGACAAAAGTTACGGCATCGAGGTTGCGCGCCTCGCGGGTCTGCCGCGCAGCGTCATCGAGCGGGCTCGGGAAGTCCTCAAGCGCCACGAGCAAAGCGAGCACGAGCTGAGCGAAACTCTTTCCCCTGGCGGTTTCGCCGAAGGCCCGGGCGGCAACGGGCATCAGCAAATTCTCTTCACGCCGCTTGATCGCGCGGTCCTCGACAAGCTCCGCGACGCCGACCTCGATCAACTAAAGCCTCTCGACGCCCTCAACCTCCTCGCGGAACTCAAGAAACAAATCTCATGAGTGCAACGCCGCTGATCACGAGCAATTGCTAGCCCGTGCCTTCCTTCTCCCCCAGCGTCAAGAGCGCTATCTGGAAATGCTTACAAAACCCAAGCGGAGACAAACCTTCAAAGAATCTCTAGCCCACTTGAAACATCTCGATATGAGATTTGCGGTGCCCATCCCCCTCACCAACAACAAGCAAACGAAATAACCAAGATTCTAAAGTCGAAGGGATCTCCAGCGACTTGCTGCGTATTCTCAGAATGGGATGAGATCTACGGAAAGAACATTCTGCCGGAAAAAGGACTGAAAACTGTCGTGCGAGCAGGGATGGGCACGTTTCTGTCGTGTACCGCCGCCAGGCTTGCCTATTTCGAAGATGAGGACGAGCGCTGGATTTTGGAACCGCCGGAGAAGCGCTTATCTCTGATAATGCTGACATGCTTGTTCTCGGCCTCATGTCCGGCACGTCTGCCGACGGTATCGACGTTGCCCTCGCTCGCGTCTCCGGCTCGCCACCTCATCTCCATGCGGAGTTGCTCGGCCACACCTCATTCAGCTTTCCTGCTGCACTGCGCAAAGAGATTCTTCAGGTCGCGGAGCAGCAGCCCATATCGGCCGGGGAACTGAGCCAACTGAACTTCCGTCTGGGACACATCTACGCCGACGCTGTCCTAGCCGCGGTTAAGAAATTCGAGGTGAGCCCAACGCGTGTCGACCTCATCGGCAATCATGGCCAGACGATCTTTCACCAAGGACAGCCCGTCAAATATTTTGGCCGCCCCATCGCTTCCACTTTGCAAATCGGCGAAGGCTCTGTCATCGCTGCGCGCACTGGAATCACCACGGTGTCCGATTTTCGTCCCGCCGACATGGCTCTTGGAGGCCAGGGCGCTCCGCTCGTTCCGTTCGCGGATTCCGTCCTCTATCGCCATCCCAAACTTGGCCGCGTTTCGTTGAACGTCGGAGGAATTGCTAACGTTACGGTCATCCCCGCTGGGGCTCGGCCCGATCAAGTGTTCGCCTTCGACACCGGCCCCGGCAACATGCTCATTGACGCCCTCGTGCAGCATTTCACCCGGGGCCGCCAACGCTTCGACAAGGACGCCCGTCACGCCCAATCTGGGCGTTCTATTCCCCGAATTCTCAATGAATTAATGAAGGATGCGTACTTGAAGATCGCGCCGCCCAAATCCACCGGCCGGGAATACTACGGCCGCGCTTATGTTCAAAAGGTTTTGGCGCTAGGCCGGCGGCAGCATGCGAAGCCGGTCGATCTCATACGCGCTGCCACGATTTTTACGGCTCTCTCCGTCGTCGACGCTCTAAACCGTTTCGTTCTTCGCAAACACAAAATCCATCAACTCATTGTCTCCGGCGGCGGCGCTCGCAATCCGCTCATCCTCACGCAGATCTCGGCCGCCCTTCCAGGCGTCAAAGTGTTGCCATCGTCAAGCCTCCGCATCCCCGAAGACGCTAAGGAAGCCTTCGCGTTCGCTCTTCTCGCTTATGAAACATTTCATCAGCGCGCGGCGAATCTCCCTTCCGCCACGGGCGCGCGTGGCCCCGCCATCCTCGGAAAGGTTTCGTACCCGCCGCCGCGATAACACACAACTTCTGCCGTTGCTCGTCGCTAAGTGCTGTAGAAAGCGTAACCGTTGGGATACTTCAGCCATCCTCATCGGATGGCTTCAGGATGACAATCGTTTACCTCAGTAAGTAGTAGCTCTAAGAATCAAGTGAGTGTCATCCCGAGCAAAGCGAGGAATCCTGGCTTGATTTCAGCGCTGTGAAGCCCAAGGCGAGTACTATAAGACGCTGTTTCGCGACTCTTTCACCAGTCACAAATCACCAGTCGCGAATCACTACTCCTTCATCGCTTTCTCAATATCGTGCACCGGAATCGCCCCTTCGCGCCCAATCTTCCAGGCGTCTCCATTCAATTCCACGATCGTGGACGGCAGCGTCGCGCCCGTCTCTCCCGCGTCCAGCACCAGCGGTACGCGCAGGCCAAGCTGCTTCATCACCTGCGCAGCGCTCGCGCAGGAAGAAAACCCCGAAATGTTCGCGCTCGTGCCAGTTACTGGGCCGTCGAACTGCTCAATCAAGCCGCGCACGACTTCGCTCCGCGGCCACCGTAAAGCCACGCGGCCCGTCCCCGCCGTCACCTTCAAGGGAATTTTGTGCGACGCGTTCACCACCAAAGTCAGCGCGCCGGGCCAAAACTTCTGCGCCAGCCGCATAAAGCTTCCGGGAGTTCCTCGCGAAAGCGCCACGGCCTGGTCGATCGAATTCACCAGAATCGGCAGCGCCCGCTGATCCGGTCGCCCCTTCACGCGGTAGATTTCTTCCACCGCCGCCAGATTGAACGGGTCCGCCGCCAGCCCATAAAACGTGTCCGTGGGAATCGCGATGACACTTCCGCGGGAGAGAAAGTCCGCCGCATACCGCAGCGTTTCGGTTTCCGGGTTGATTGGATTGACGCGCAGCAGTTCAGCCGGCAATGGTTTGGCCTTTGGCGAAGACGTACTACCACCCTGCAGCGCTCCCCTGCCCCCGCTTCGAAGGACTCGCGCTGCCCGTATTTGGGCGACGCTACCACACCCGTTCACATGTGCGCAATAACGTCCTGTTTGCGTTCCATCAAACCTAGTTTCTTTGGCCTAAAGCTTGGTAGACTCCGCGCCGGGTTTAGAATTTCGATGCCAGCAGGATCGCCGGACATGTAGCTTGCGACCGCGATTCTTTTCCTTTTCCCTAGCTCCCTGCTCTATTTTTCTTGGCGATCCTTTTTCGGCGGAGGCAGCCTGCCAACACTCCCAACGTGGCGAAAAAACATAGTAAAGGTCGCCCTCCTTGTGGCCGGAGTTTCAACGTTGATTCACCTAATTTGGAACGCCTCCTGGCTCCGTTGCGGTGGCAGCCCTCATGGAATGGGAGCAGGTCCCGGGATATGGCAGTCGCTTGGCACCCCTCTCTTATGGACGTTTGGGCTGCGTTTGTACTGAGTTTCTTTGGGAAGGGTAAAGGCCGTCTTTTCCTTTTGGGCTGGTCCGTCTCGATGTATTTCGTATTCCAAATGATTTATGTGCCGCAATTCGACTGAAATGAGCGGTCTCTCACCGACGTGCGGTTGCGGCAGCCAAAATGAATTCTCACACGTCCAATAGGGTTGTCTTTGCTCTACTCCCCTTCTTTTTTCAGATAGACGAACTGACGTTCATTTGTAGTGAGGGTTTGCGGGAAAGAAGTCTCAAGGAGGCCTAATGAATTCTCGTACTTTGTTGGCCGGTGGCGTTCTGTTTTTCTTTTCTCTTCCGCCCGCACTCGCGGCTCCTGCTCCGTCAAGCGCCGCTGGTGAATACGCCAAGCACTTGGCCGCTCTCAGCCAGCTCTCCGTGGCTGTAGCGAAGGCCATGCCGCCGGATCAATACGGTTTCCGCCCCCATCCCGAATCCATGGATTTCGGTCAATTGATGTCCCACATCGCCACCACGAACTACCAGTTCTGCGCCGGCTTGAAAGACACTCAGCCGCCCGCCTTGCCCTCGCCCACCGAAAAGGACGCCGTCGAGAAGTTTCTCAGCGATTCCTTCGCGTACTGCACGGATGTAATTTCGAACCTCACGGACGCGCAGCTCGACGCCGCGCACGACTCCCCCGACGGCCATCTTCCCGGCCGCGAAGTTCTTCTCGCCATGTACGTGCACGTCGCCCATCATCGTGGCCAGGCCGAAATCTACCTCCGCGACAAAGGCATCCGTCCCCCCTCATACAGGATTTAGACTTCATGCCCGCTTCCCTGCCTTCTGAACTGCTTCGCCGCAAGACCGCCGCATCATTACACTTTGTTCTCGTCCTCACTCTGCTTGGAATCTTGGCGTATTGGGGCGCGAGTCATGCCCGTGAATGGCGCTCAACCCAGACTCCGGACCGAATCCCGCGATACATGCGTATGATTGTCCAGGAATGGCTAATACTCGGAATCGTGCTTCTGGGCGTGTGGCGCAGCGGCTCATCGATTTTTACGGTTTTGGGCGAGCGGTGGCAGTCCGTGCGTCAGATTTTTACTGATATCGGAATCGGAGTGGCATTTCTAATTGTTTCGGTTCTATTCGTATCCATCATCGGTCCCATCGTTGGCATGAAACACGACAACAGTGAGATTCAGTTCCTGCTTCCCCAAGGAGGCCGCGAAATCCTTTGCTGGTTCGCCGTCGCAATTTCCGCGGGTATCTGCGAGGAAGCCGTTTATCGCGGCTACCTCCAGCAGCAATTCACTGCTTTCACGAGAAGTGCCGCACTTGGGATTTTTCTCTCCGCATTCATATTCAGTCTGGAACATCTCTATCAGGGCTTCGCCCGCGCGTTCGTCGTCCTGTTAGGCAGCACCCTGAGTGGAGTCCTGGCGTATTGGCGCAGGACCGTCCGTCCGGGAATGGTGGCCCATGTCCTCCAGGACCTGCTTCCTTTGTTGATTCACCGCTAGTCGCCTGAGAGGGCCTTTGTAGGGGCGACCTTCTTGGCGCTCTTGTTCTGTTACCAGTCATGTTGAATTACCGCGGTGAAGGAAGATTTGCTAACCTCCAAGCTATGGCTACGCCGAGTAAACCCGCGCGCAATCTTCGTGCCTCCGGCGAATCCGCTGTGCTTACCAGCCGCGATAATCGCTGGCTTAAGGAGTTCCGCATGGCGCTCCGCGGCGGCTTGGCTACGGAAAGCGGGTTCGTCGGAGTCGAAGGCGTCCGTCTTGTCGAAGAAGCGTTGCGCTCCGGCTGCCGCATTCAGGCCGTGCTCTTCAGCGAATCCGGACAGCGCCATCATGAGCGCCTCGCGCCTCTTGTCGATCGCCCTGAGATGGCTTTTCCTACTCTGCGCACCACGGACCGCCTCTTTGAGGGCCTCGCCGACACGGAGCACCCGCAAGGCATCGCCGCGTTGGTGAAGCCTCGCGAAACTTCCTTTGACGACCTCGTGAACAGCGCTGGTTCCGGGTGCGCGCCGCTCCTCGTCGTCCTCGCGGGCGTGCAGGACCCGGGCAACGTTGGAACGATCTTGCGAACGGCCGCCGCGTTTGGAGCGACTGGCGCAGCCACTGCCGCCTCCGGCGTCAGCGGCACAGCCAGCCCGTATTCGCCGAAGGCGCTGCGCGCCTCCGCAGGCGCGGCCCTTCATCTTCCCATCCTCGCCGGAATGTCCCTCCCGATTCTCCTGACGCAATTCAAAATCGCCGGCATCCGCACGCTGGCGTCCAGCGTGCGAACCCCCGAGGAAGGTGGGCAGCTGTTGCTGGCGCCCTGGCAAGTCGACTGGTGCGAGCCCATCGCGCTCCTCGTGGGCAACGAAGGCGCCGGCCTTCCCGAAGAAACCGAGCGCAGCGCCGACGCCCGCATCCACATTCCCATGGCCAGTGGCGTTGAGTCCCTCAACGCCGCCGCTGCCGCCGCGGTCGTCTTCTACGAAGCCGCCCGCCAGCGGAGTTCC
>Ga0126381_100005602_pt1 | contig 13842 bp, 10 predicted proteins | sample PanSoiMetPlot_28_FD_96465 | JGI IMG/M metagenome (GOLD analysis project Ga0126381, IMG submission 96465) | Tropical forest soil microbial communities from Panama - MetaG Plot_28 | ecosystem: Environmental > Terrestrial > Soil > Tropical forest > Bulk soil | place: Panama | collected 2016-02-17
CATGAAGTGGGCCATCGCGCGCGATATCGGCCTGCTGCTCCTGGTTGCCCAGTCGCTCGCAGCCTCGCGTCGCGAAGAGCGGGCCTGAGGGCGCGAAAGCACGACGGTTTCCGTCCCCTCGTCCTGGCCTCGAAATCGATAGGGATCTGATTTGCATCATGCCGCCCCGGCGCCGCGAGGCGTACGTTTCTCCCGATGTTTTCCGGCGTCGAGCTCGAGATCGAGCTGTTCTGCCGCGGAATGCGGGTGGATGCCAAGGCCGGCGACCTCGCCTTGCATCGGACGCGCGCCGGGCTCGGGTCCGGCTTGGAGATCGTGCTGATGGGCGGCCGCAAGCCCATCTGGGTCAACGTTCCGGTCACCGAGGCGTTCGCGGCGGTGTCGCCGTATCGGCTGACGAACGACGGCCGCGCCGATCAGGTGGTGGACGACCGGTCCGGAGACGTGTACCCGGTGAGCGTCCCTCGCGAACCGGAGTGGTACTCGCGGCCGACGCAGAGCGGCGTCCCGATGAGCCGCATCGGCGTCCTGCAGGGGAACTACCTCGGAATCTACGTCTCGACGGCGTGCCTGTACTGGGCGTCCTCGCCGTCGCGTGCGTGCAAGTTCTGTACGACCGGGAAGAATGTCGGGTTCTCGGAGCAGGGCCGCAAGAAGGTCGAGGACGTGGTCGAGGTCGCCCGCGCCGCACGCGACGAGTCCGGGGCGATCTTCACGCACCTCAACACGGGCTATCACTTCGAGGACGTGGACCGCCTGGAGCCGATTCACGGGCTGCGGCAATGCGAGCCATTCGTGCGGGCGCTCCGGCGGGAGGTCGGGGGATTCATCGGCGTCCAGGCGATGCCGGTCCCGAAGCGGATGTATGCCGAGTACGACGCCCTCATCGACGCGGGCGCTGATCACTTTTCCTTCTGCTACGAGTTCGAGGATCCGGAGTGGTTCTCCCGGATCTGCCCCGGGAAGGCCGAGACCCACGGGCAACGGGCCTTCTTCGACGCGATGGAGTACACGGCGAAGAAGCTCGGACGCGGGCGCGTCTCGGGCGAGATCATCGCGGGGCTCGAGCCGATCACGGCGACGATGCGCGGGATCGACCGGATCGTCGAAGCCGGCGCATTTCCGACCGTCTGCATCTTCCGGCCCACGGAGGGAAGCGCGCTCGAGGGACATCCTTCGCCCGATCCGGCGGAGATGAGGCAGGTCTTCGCGCATCTGTACGAGGCTTGCCGCGACGCGTCGCTTCCGATCGGGATCCTGCCGATCGAGGTCTCCCTGGTCGTCCAGGCGGAGGAGGCGAGCGTCCTCGTGCCGCCGAGCCCGTCCTCGCGCGCGTACGAGGCGCGTCTGGCCGTGACCCGCGCTCTCGCGAAGCCTTACGTCGCCTGGAAGAAGCGGCCGCGGGCGCCCCGCGAAAGGCTCATGGCGGCGGCGCGAAGTCCCGAAGCGCTTCGATTCTTCTGATCCGGAAGCCCTCGCGCTCGGTCTCGACGAGCCCTTCTTTGTGCCAGCGCGTCATCACGCGGATCGCGGTTTCGACCGTGGTTCCGACGAGATCCGCGATCTCCTGGCGGGAGAGATGCAAGGGCACGAAGATCCCGTCGGGCTGTTTCCGGCCCAGCCGCTCCGCCAGCGTCGCGAACAGTCGAGCGATCCGGTAGTCCACGGGGCCCGTCATGTCGGCGAGCTTCCGGTTCAAGGCCATGAGGCGCATGGTCAACCCGGCGAGCAGGCGCCGCGTGATCTCGGGCCGTTTCTCCGCCAGACGAAAGAACTCCCGCACCGGGATCGAGATCGTTCCGGACGGCTCCAGCGCGACCGCGGTAGCGGGGAAGGGGCGGTTCTCGAAGGCGGCGACCGCGCCGACGGGCTCCCCCGATCCGAGGATCTCGAGGATCAGATCGCGGTCCGGGGCCGCCTTCACGATCTTGACGCGGCCGACGAACAGAAAGTGAATGAAGAGCGCCGGCTGTCCCTCGTCGAAGAGCGTCTCGCCCTTCTCGAACGCGCGCATCTCGCACAGGGGAGCGATGGCGGCGCGGTCCTCGGCCGTCAGCGGCGCAAGGATGGGGACGGCTTCGAAAGGGATCGGCGGGCGATCCGGCACCCGCGGATTATCGCACCGGCAGCGTCGATGCGAATCGGGGCGACATCGCCGGCGCCGCGGCCGGCTGGCGCCGCCGCGGGTTTGCGCGCATCGTCCTCACCAGGTTGACGAGGAACAACACGAGGGCCAGGACCACGAAGACGCCCATGAAGGACCCGATCCGGTAGAAGAAAGGCTCGAAGGCGGCGGGGTACTGGAGCAGCCGCAACGCCACGCCCAGGGCGATCAGGCCGTAGGTGACGTGCGCGAGGCGGGGCGACCAGAGCGTCTTGCCGGAAAAGACGGGAAGGATCCGGAAGCTCATTCCGACGATGAGCAGCGTGAGGAACCCGATCGTGAAGACGTGCCGTGCGGCGTCGGCCCACCACAGATTCTGCGCGGGGATCGGCGTCAGGCGCGAGAGCACGACGGCCGCGAGCTCGAGGAGCGCCCAGAGTCCCAGGAAACCGAAGGCCATTCGGATGGCGACCGTCGGAGCTCCCGGCGTGCGCAGCATCGGCAGTTTCGCGCGGCGCCACACGAATCCGTTGCCGCCGAGGTAGAGCAACGCCGAGATCGCGACGAACGAGAGGCCTCCGTCGCGCAGGCCGAGGGCGAGCCGGTCGGAGATCGCGGGAAGCCAGGACGCCAGGGCCAGCGCGACGCCGCAGACCTGCGTCGCGAGGGCCAACCCGGTCGTTCCCCGCACCGGCGCGCCCACGCCCAGGAAGAGCGACACGACGCGGTGGCCGAACCCGTAGACCCAGGCGAGCAGGAAGCCGTAGAGCGCGGCGAAGTAGAAGGGTTCGTTGAGGGACGCCGGCAGCACGGTATCCAGGTGTCCGGCGAGCCACGTTCCCTGAGCGGCCGCGAGACCGATCGCGAGCGCGAAGAACCCCGTTCCGGCGCCGACGAAGACGATCAGCGGGTCGCGGCGGCCGTACTTGCCCGCGCTCGCCCGACCCAACAGCGAGAACACGAAGCGGATGAAGAGAACCCCCGCTGCCAGCTCGCAGGCTGCCGAAAGCAGCGACGCGAGGCGGCCGAACGCGTACGACCCGAACGGCTGACCGAGGTTTCGCAGCAGCACGCCCGCGAACATCAGCCAGAAGGTGGCGCGCGCGCCTCGATGCGACGCGGGGCTGCCGATGCCGAGGATTCGCGGAAGGGCGTGGAAGGCGATCCCCATGAGGAACAGCGTCGCAAAACCGAGCACCTGCATGTGGCCATGGATCTGCCGGTGATCGATCGGGACGTCGGCGCCGGAGGCGATGCGCAGGAGGTTGATCATGCCCGTCGTGGCGCCGAGCGTCAGAGTCAGCAGGAGCGAACCGAGGATGAAGTGCGGCGAGAACGGGCTCGGCGCGGCGGGTGTCGGCGCCGGCGCGGTGACCGCGTTGCGGACGGCGGCTGCCCGGACGTCTCGCAGGAATTCGTCGAGGGGGAGCCGGTGGACCGTGGCGAACCAGGCGAGGGGCTCGTCGGGTCCCTCCGCGCCGCCGCAGTCGGCGAGACCCCAGCGCTCGAGCACCGGGCGCGTCGCCGGAAAACGCCGGAGCACCTCGCGCACCGACGTCGTCGGCGGCACGATGCTGTGCGCTTCCGCGGCCGCGTGCGCCGACTCGAGGTCGGCGACGACTTCCTCGAGGTCGAGGCCTTTCGCCGTGCAGGCGTCCTTCAGAGGATGCACCCCGCCGCAGCAGGCATCGAGGCCGCGGGCGGCGAGCGCCGACGACAGGTGCGGATGGCGCCGGAGGAGGTCGCGAACCGGGGTCGAAGGGTCGATCGGGGTCGTGTCCATGGGCCGAGGATGACGCGCGCCGCGCATCCGGCCCATGATCTGGATCAGGTCAGTAGTCCAGGACCTTTCGAGCGGCGGCGAGGACTTTCTCGGAACTGGGCAGGATCGCCCGCTCGAGGATGCGGCTGAAGCCGACGGGCGTGAACTCCGAGCCGACGCGGCCGACCGGCGCGTCGAGGGAGTCGAAGGCCCGCTCCTGGATCAGGGCGGCGACCTCGCCGCCGAACCCGCCGTGCACCTTGTCCTCGTGGGCGACGAGGACCCGGTTCGTCTTGCGCACGGAGGCCAGAATCGCGGGAAGATCCAGAGGCACGAGAGACCTCAGGTCGAGGACCTCGACGCCGACCCCTTCCTTCTCGAGCGCGGCAGCCGCATCGAGCGCGAAGTGGACCGGCGTGCCGTAGGCGACGATGGTCAGGTCGCGCCCTTCCCGCCGCAGCCGGGCCTTGCCGAAGGGCACGGCGAAGTCCTCCGGGACGCGCGCTTTCGCCATCGGGTTGTTGTAGAGGAACTTGGGCTCCAGGTACATCGTGACGCCGCGCGAGCGGATCGCCGTGCGGAGCAGGCCGGCCGCGTCGTCGGCGAAGGCGGGAACGACGATCCGGAGGCCGGGCAGCGTCGTCAGCCAGCCCTCGATGTTCTGCGAGTGGTAGAGGCCGCCGCCGATGTACCCGCCCGAGGCCAGGCGCACCGTGACGTTGGGAACGAACTGCCCGTTGGTGCGCCAGTACTCGTGCGACATCTCGACCGTCTGTTCGGCGGCCGGCCAGAAGTAGTCGGCGAACTCGGCGCCCTCGACGACGACGCGGATGCGGTCGGAGAGGCGGCAGAAGCCGTCGGCCGTGCCCATGATGAAGTCCTCGGCGATCGGCGCATTGAAGACGCGCGCCGCGCCGAACTCCTGCTGCATGCCCTTGGTGACGTTGAAGACGCCGCCCTTGTCCCGGAACGCAACGTCCTGGCCCCAGATGAAGGTGTCCGGGTTCGCGCGAAACTCCTGCTTCAGGGTCGCGTTGATCGACTGGACGAGCGACTGTTCCTCGCCGGACCCGTCGGGGATCCCGTCGTGCCATCGCTCGGAACGCCAGGGCTCCGGCATGACGTGCTCGTAGATCGTGGCGGGGTCGGGCTCCGGGGCGCGCCTCGCCCGATCGCTGGCGTCGTCGTAGGTCTTCTCGTTCTGCGCCTCGATCGCCCGGATCTCCTCCTCGGACATCAGGCCGGTGTCGATGACGAGCTTGCGGAACCGGGGGAGCGGGTCGGCCTCTCGCGCGGCGGCGAGCTCCTCCGGCGGGCGGTAGAGCTCGTGGCGGTCCGAGTTGGAGTGGGAGTGGATGCGCACGACCCGCGCATGGACGATCGCGGCGCCCGCACCGGTGCGCACCCAGGCGACGGCGTCCCGCATCGCGCGGAACGAGTCGAAGACGTCGAGGCCGTCGCAGTGAATGATGCGGAGGTTCTTGTAGCCCGAGAAGTTGTCCGAGGCGTAGAGGTTCGCGGTCTGGTCGCTCTTCGGCACCGAGATCCCGTAGCCGTTGTCCTGCACGACGAAGACGACGGCGACCTTCTCGCGCGACGCACCATTGATCGCCTCCGAGAAGTAACCCTCGGAGAGCGAGGACTCGCCGACCGAGCAGAAGACGAGGGCGTCCTGGCGGTACGTCTTGACCGCGCGGCCGAGACCCACCGCGTGCAGCGAGTGGTTCGAGACGGACGACGAGACGTTCTGGATGCCGATCGACGGCTTGGCGAAGTGGTTGGACATGTGCCGGCCGCCGGAGGCGACGTCGGTCGCCTTGGACATGCCGTTCAAGAGGATCTCCTCGGCGGTCAGACCCGCGGCGAGGACGGTCGTGAGGTCCCGGTAGTAGGGGAACAGGTAGTCGCGGCCGGGTCGGAACGTCAGGCCGAGCGCGAGCTGGATCGCGTCGTGCCCGGCATTGGGCGCATGGTAGCTCCAGCCGAGACCCTGCTTGAGGTAGTTCGGAGCCTTGTCGTCGATGACGCGCCCGAGGTGCATGAGCGCGTACCACTTCCGGACTTCTTCGCGCGAGACGCCGGCGAAGCGAGGCTCACGGGCAGCTTCGGCGAGGTCCTGGGTTTCGGGCAAACGAACCCTCCTTGGCGTCTCACGGGGTCTCCGGATCGAGCGACCCGCATTCTACAGGCCGAAGGCAAAACGCGCGTGAGCCCACTCGAAATTCCGGGCGGCCTGCTATCATCGTCGCGATGCCATCGCGCGAACGCAGGGACCCGGCCGCGGGCCGGGAGGAGTCCCTGCGACGCGAGATGGTGGCCCGGTTCGTCGCTCCCCGCGGCGTGGATGACCCCCGGGTCCTGGAGGCGATGTCCGAGGTTCCCCGCCACCTCTTCGTCCCCGAACCCCTTCGCGCCCGCGCCTACGGAGATCACTCTCTGCCGATCGGATTCGGCCAGACGATCTCCCAGCCCTACGTGGTCGGCGTCATGACCCAGAGGCTCGCCGTCCGTCCCGAGCACAAGGTGCTCGAGATCGGGTCGGGCTCCGGATACCAGACCGCCGTTCTCGGCAAGCTCGTTCGAAGCGTCTATTCGCTCGAGCGGATCGACGAGCTCGCCCGGGCGGCGGCCGCGCTCCTCGCCGGCCTGGGCTACCACAACGTCTCGGTGAAGGCCTTCGACGGAACCTACGGATATCCGGCGGCCGCGCCCTACGACCGCATCCTGGTCACGGCCGGCACCGAGAGCGTGCCCGAGCCGCTCCTGGCGCAGCTCGCCGTCGGCGGCCGGCTCGTCGTCCCGATCGGGCCGTCCGGAAAACAGCGGCTGCGCGTGATCCGGAGGCGCAAAACGGATTACGCTCAGGAGGAGGGGGAGGACGTGACCTTCGTGCCGCTGCTCGGCCGGTTCGCGGGATCGCCCGCGTGACGGCACGCCGCGCCGTCGTCCGGGGCATGGTCCAGGGCGTCGGTTTCCGGTTCTTCGCGGAGCGCAGCGCCCGCTCGCTCGGCGTTCGCGGCTGGGTTCGCAACCGCGCGGACGGAAGCGTCGAATCCGTGGCGGAGGGCGACGAGGCCGCGGTCGCCGAATACCTCGCCCGGCTCCACAGGGGTCCCTCCGGCTCGCGCGTCGACGCGGTCGAGATCGAGCTCGTCGACCCCGAGGGGACGCCGGGTTTCGAGGTGCGGCGGTGACCGACTTCCGGGAGTTCATCCGCGACGTACCGGACTTCCCGAGCAAGGGAATCCTGTTCCGCGACGTCACTCCGCTGCTCGCGTCGCCCGACGCCTTCGCCGCGGCGGCGAGGGCGATGGCCGAGCCCTTCCGCGGGGCGAAGCCGGACAAGATCCTCGGCATCGAAGCGCGCGGGTTTCTCTTCGGCACCGCGATCGCCCGCGATCTCCACGTCGGGATCGTCCCGGCGCGCAAGCCCGGGAAGCTGCCGCGGGCGACCGAGAGCGTCGCCTATGGGCTCGAGTACGGACAGGATCGCCTCGAGGTCCACGCCGACGCCTTCGACCGGGGCGAGCGGGTTCTCGTCGTGGACGACGTGCTCGCGACGGGCGGCACCGCGAAAGCGGCGGCCGAGCTCGCCGAGAAGCTCGGCGCGCAGGTCGTCGGAATCAGTGTTTTCATCGAGCTCGGAGCGCTCGGAGGGAGGGCGAAGCTCGGCGCGCGGCCGGCGCACGCGGTGCTGATGCTATAATTCGTCCAACCCCGACAATTTTTTTCGTACGATGGCGTCCGAAAAGATTCTCATCGTCGACGACGACGAAGACGTACTCCTCATCGTTCAGACGATCCTGGACAACGCGGGGTATTCCGCGATCCTCGCCCGCAATGGCCGGGAAGGCGTCGAGAAGGCGATCTCGGTCAACCCCGACCTGATCCTGCTCGACGTGATGATGCCGGAGCTGTCCGGCTGGGAAGTCTGCACGACCCTGAAGAGCGCGCCCGAGACGCGGCAGATCCCGATCGCGATGCTCACCGTCAAGAGCGAGATCCGCGACCTCATCACCGGCATGCAGGTCGGCGCCGACGACTACATCACCAAGCCGTTCACGCGGAAGAAGCTGCTCTCCACGGTGCGGCGCCTCCTCGACGAGAAACGGGGCTCGCCGCCATCGTTCCTGACGAGCGAGAACGAGGAGGTCCGGTTCAAGAACCTCCTCTTCGACGCGGTGACCGAGCTCCCGACGGTTCCGGTGGTGGTCGACGCCCTGCGCGATCGGCTCCTCGACAACCGGGACATGGGCGTCCTCTACATCGACGTCGAGCAGTACAGCCACATCGAGGACACCTACGGCTGGGAGGTGTTCGACTCTCTGCTGCGCCACACGGCGCAGACCCTCAAGCGGATGTTCGGGACGATCTTCGCGACCGAGGACTTCGTCGCGGTCAACCGCGCCGGCGGGTCCGACTTCTACGTGTTCGCGACGCTGGAGCCCGGCGAGGACGCCGCGGTGAGACTCCAGCGGAAGGCGCGCCAGGTCGAGGAGTCGCTGCGCGGCGCCCTCGACGAAGCTTTCGGCAACCGGATCCACAAGCGCATCGGCGTCTTCGTCGGCCATGCACTCCTCCGCCCGAACCCGCAGATGCGCATCGAGCGCCTCGTCTACCGGGCCCTGCGGCAGGCGATCGACGTCGCGACGACGAAAGAAGAGGAGCGCCAGACGCTCCTGCGCGAGACCTTCCGCGACATCCTCCGGCGCCGCCGGGTGCGCACGGTCTATCAGGCCATCTTCCAGCTCGAGACGCTCGACCTCTTCGGCCACGAGGCCCTGACGCGAGGTCCGGTCGACACGGCGTTCGAAAGCCCCGAGCTGCTCTTCCAGTTCGCCGGCGAGAACGAGGCCACGTGGGATCTCGAGCAACTGTGCCTGAGCTCCTCGGCGTCCCACTACACCCGGTCCGGGGAAGGTCACCTCTTCATCAACGTCGAGGCCTCCTCGGTGGCGCGACTGCCCAAGGAAGGGCCGCCCGCGATCGGCCCGCTCTTCGAGCTCGCGAAGACCCATCCGGTCGTTCTCGAGGTCACCGAGCGATCCGCGATCCGCGACCTGCCCGTGTTCCGGGGAGCGCTCGCCGACCTGCGCGCCCGCGGCTTCCGGGTCGCCATCGACGACGCCGGGTCGGGCTACGCGTCCCTGCAGGCGATCGCGGAGCTCAAGCCCGACTTCATCAAGGTCGCCAACACCCTCGTCACCGGCCTGCGGAGCGACACCATCAAGCGCGACGTCGTCGAGATGCTCGTCAACCTCGCCAAGCGCATCGACGCTGTCTGCGTCGCGGAAGGCATCGAGACGCCCGAGGACCTGGACGAGTGCCGCAAGCTCGGCATTCCGTACGGACAGGGCTTCTATCTCGGCGTCCCGAGCGAAAAGCCCTCCGAAGCGCCGGCCCGCGAGTTCAGCGGCCGCATCCGCACGATCCGCTAGTCCGGTTTCGCCGGCGGCGTATGCTCCCGCCGTGCCTCCCCGAGAGGTCGATCTTCGCCCCTTTCTGACGGCGGAATGGCGCTCGCTCGGCGTTTCTGGCGGAAGGGTCGGCAGTGCGCGTATACAGAGGAGAACGACGGGAGGTCGAATGATGCTGCGAGCGCTGGGTTCGATCAGCATGGGCATGCTTTTCGCCGCCAGCGTGGCTCGGGGCCAGCCGGCACCCGTCGTCATTCCCATCCCGGGCGGAGAGAAGGGCGTCGGCTTCGACGACCTGAGGTATTCCGCGGCGCTGAAGCGCGTCGTCATCCCCGCGGCCAACACCGGCTCGATCGTGCTCGTGAAGCCGGGGAGCTGGACGCTCACCCGGATCGGATCCCTCGGCGAAACCAAAGATTGGGGAGGAGGGCACGACGACGGAATCACCTCGGTCGACGAAGGGAGGGACTTTCTCTTCGCGTCCGACCGCACGTCCGAGCGGCTGCTCGTGGTCGATCCCAAGAACGGGCGCGTGGTTTCGGGCGCGCATCTGGCGAGCGGCCCGGACTACGTCCGCTACGTGGAGCCGACGGGGGAGGTCTGGGTCACCGAGCCGGACAAGGACCGGATCGAGATCTTCCATCTCGACGGGAATCCCCCGAAGCCGATCCACGACGACTTCGTCGCCGTGCCGGGGGGGCCCGAGTCGCTCGTCGTGGATGTCGCGCGGGCGAGGGCCTACGCGAACCTGTGGAAGGGGAAGACCGTCGCGATCAACGTCAAGAACCGCAGCCAGGTGGGCGAGTGGCCGAACGGCTGCGACGGTTCGCGCGGGTTGGCCCTCGACGAGGAACGGGGATTCCTGTTCGTCGGCTGCGCCGAGGGAAAGGGCGTGACGCTCGACGTTCGTGGCGGACGGCTGCTCTCCAAGCTCTCGACCGGCAACGGCATCGACATCATCGACTACAGCCCCTCGCTCGGGCACCTGTACCTCCCCGGCGGCAAGAGCGGCACCATGGGCATCGCCGAGGTGGCGTCGACCGGAGCGTTGACGCTCCTCTCCGAGGTCCCGATCCCGAACGGGAGCCACTGCGTGGCGGTCGACAGCTCGGGCCACGCCTACGTCTGCGATCCGAAGGGGGGCCGGATCCTCGTCGTCGCCGACGGTCCCGAGTAGATCGAGTCAGGGGGTCGGGGTTGGAGCGCCCGACGCGACTGGGGTTCCCTCGGCGAGCCCGACCTGCCCGGCGACCACGACCGTCTGCCCGGCCTCGATCGGGGGCGCGGCGATCTCGACGACGCCCTCGGACCGCAGCCCCGGCGACACGTCGAGCCAGTGGGCGCGTCCCTGCTGCACGGTCGCGATGCGCACCGTGCCGCCGACGTCGTCGCGGATCAGGGCGGCTTCCGGGACGACCGGCACCTCGCGGTGCTCGGCCACCGTGATCCGTGCCGTTCCGAAGAGGCCGATCGGCGGAGCGGCTCGGAGGCCGGTGAGGTCGATGCGAACCGGCACCGTGTAGTCGGCGGCGTTGGCACCCGGAAGGACGTCGTGAACCGTTCCCGCGACGCGCTCGCCCCGGCCGGCGAGCTCCACCGTCGCCGGCTGGCCGGGGCGGATGCGCGTCAGGTCGCTCTGCGGGACGTCCGCGATGAAGACGAACGACGCCGAGTCGGCGATGGTCAGGAGCTCCTGGTCCTCGGACACGCGGTCGCCGCGCACGGCCGAGTGCGCCACGACGGTGCCGGCGGACGGCGCGACGATGGGGGCGCGGACCAGGCCGCGCTCCGCGAGCGCCACCGCGCGCGCGGCGTCGGCCTTTTCGGCGTCGGTGCGGGCTTGCCGCTCCATCTCGCGGGCGCCGTTCAACGCCGCCTCGCTGTCGCGGGACACCACGGTGCCGACCGTCTGGCCGGCGCGGACCGCGTCGCCGTCCGTGACCGACAGCTCGGTGAGCGTCCCGGCGAACGGCGCCTTGATCTTCTGCTGCGCGAGCGAGGCGGTTTTCCCCGTCGCGGTCACCCTCTCGGCGAGGGTCTTCCGGGCGACGGCCGCGACGCGCACCGGGACGGACACCGCTGGAGTCGCCTCGGAGGCCGGCGCCGCCTTGGCCTCGTCGGCCTTCCCGTCGGTCTTGCCCTCCGCCTCCTTCCCGTGACAGGCGACGGAGGCCCATGCGGCCAGCACGACGATGGCCGCGGCCGTCGCGCGCTTCACGGCGTCCCCAGCGGATGAGGGAAGCTTCCGCGACGCGGTAGCGCTCGACGGCGTCGCTCAAGCGCACACCCGCTTCCACGGCCGCGGCCTGAGCATCGAGCACGTCGAGATTCGTGGCCGTCCCGCCGCGATAGCGGCTCTCGGTCTCGAGGTAGGAATCGCGGGCGTCGGGGACGGCCCGCGACAGGATCCCGATCTGGTCGTAGAGGCGCCGCAGGGCCGACCGCGCCTTCTCCCAGGCGAGCCGGGCGTTGCGCTTCTCGAGATCGACCTCGCGGTTCGCCTGCTCGGCTTCGATGACCGCCTGCGCCTCGCGTGCCTTCGCCGCGCCGGTGTCCCAGACGGGCCACGAGAAGACGAGGGAGAGCGAGTAGCCGCCGTCGCGCCAGACGCGGTCCCAGAACTGCGTCTGGAAGGGATGCGTCGTGTCGTCGGCGAGAAAGCCCGCGTCGGCCGAGAAGAGCAGGTGCGGGCGCCGCTCGGCCGAGGCGATCGTGATCTGGGCTTCGGCGGCATGGGCCTCCGCCCGCGCCGCGCCGATGTCCGGCGCCGCGTTCCACGACGCGTCCTCGATCACCCTCGGCTCCGCCGGCGGCGGCAGCGGCGCGAGGGTCAGCGGAGCCGCGGGATCGCGGCCCATGAGCTCGTTCAAACCGAGGCGCGCTTCGTCGGCGCGCTGCTCGGCGTCGGCGACCGTGGCCTGCTCGAGCTCGACGCGAACGCTGGTCTTGAGAAGATCCGCGGCGACGCCCTGGCCGGCCGCCTGCCGGCTCCGCAGCGAGCTCATGTAGGTCGAAAGCTGGTCGAGACCGCCCCGCCGGACGTCGATCTCCGTCCGCGCCGCCGTCAGCTCGGCGAACCGGCCGCGGACCTCGAGCTCGACGTCCTTCTGCGCCATGCGGTATCGGGCGGCGGCCGCGTCCTTGTTCGCGAGCGCCCGGTCCACGCCGGCCTTGAGCGCCCCTCCGGCGTAGATCGGCTGGCGGACGACGCCCTGGAGGCGCGCCTCGCCCAGGTTCGTGATCGCGGCGCTGTATCCGGGAGGCGCATAAATGAAGTCGCTCTCCAGGGCGACTTTGAGCCAGCGTTCAGCTTTGGCCTCGCGCTCGCGCTCGGCCGCGAGGCTGACGTCGAGAGCCGGAATCGGCAGCCGGGCGTTCGCCGCGAGGGCTTCGGCGATCGCGTTCTCGAGAGTCAGCGGCTCCTCGGTCCAGGCGGCAGCCGGTGCCGCGAGGACGAGAGCCAGTGCGGCCGCGACCCGTGCCCGCGCCACCGCGCTCCTCCGTTCCGACCGCGCCAGCGCCGTAGCTCCTCCTCGTCTTCGTCGACGTTCCGCGCCGGCGGCCTCCGGGGTTCGGCCGGCCCATCGTCGAGGATAGTATGGAGCTTCCACGGGAAATTCGGGAGAAGTCATGCGCCTCCGCAGCCTTTCCGCTCTCCTCGTCCTGTTCGTGGCTCTCGTCTCATCGGCTTCGGCGCAGTCGGAGTCGTACGCGCTCTGGAAGCGGGTCAAAGTGGGGGGCGACGGCGGGTGGGACTATCTGGAAGTCGACCCGGACGCCCGGCGCTTCTACGTAACCCGCTCGACCCGCGTGATGGTCTTCGACGCCGACACGCTCGCGCAGGTCGGCGAGATCCCGGATACGCAGGGAGTGCACGGTGTCGCGCTCGCGCCCGACCTCGGGCGCGGGTTCACGAGCAACGGACGAGCGAACACGGTGACCGCCTTCGATCTGAAGTCGCTCCAGCGTATCGGCGACTGGAAGGTGACCGGCGAAAACCCGGACGCCATCGCTTACGACGCTCCGACCCATCGCGTGTTCACGTTCAACGGCCGCTCGTCCAACGCAACGGCGCTCGACGCCAGGTCGGGAGCCGTTGTGGCGACGATTCCGCTCGGAGGACGTCCCGAGTTCGCGGTATCCGACGGGGCCGGACGGGTCTACGTCAACATCGAAGACAAGAGCGAGGTCGCGGCGATCGATCCGGCGAAATCGACGGTGGTCGCGCGCTGGCCTCTCGCGCCGTGCGAGGAGCCGTCCGGCATGGCGATCGACCGGAAGGCGAAGATCCTCTTCATCGGATGCTCGAACCGGCTCCTCGGCATCGTCGACGCTACGACGGGGAAAGTCGTCGGGACCCTTCCGATCGGCGTCGGCGTCGACGCGAACAAGTTCGATCCGGGCACCGGTCTCGCCTTCAGCTCGAACGGAGAAGGCACAATGACGGTCATCGGGAAGAACGTCCGGGGCGATTACGCCGTCCTCCAGAACGTGACGACCCAGCGCGGCGCGCGCACGATGGCCATCGACGAGAAGACCCACCGCGCGTTCCTCGTGAC
>Ga0126381_100005603_pt1 | contig 13842 bp, 15 predicted proteins | sample PanSoiMetPlot_28_FD_96465 | JGI IMG/M metagenome (GOLD analysis project Ga0126381, IMG submission 96465) | Tropical forest soil microbial communities from Panama - MetaG Plot_28 | ecosystem: Environmental > Terrestrial > Soil > Tropical forest > Bulk soil | place: Panama | collected 2016-02-17
AGAAAGTCGAGTGAAACCAGGCTCTCGCGCTGGCCTTGATAGATTGCTCCCGGCGCAAAAAACCCTAGGGGCTCAACCGGAATGGAAAGCGCGGCCGCTTGTGAAGCGGGAGTCTCCGATTTGGTTGGCTCTGCGGACGTCGCGTCCTTCGGGCCCTTGTGGCGATGCCCGAACAACTGTCCTTGCGCTGAAACAGGGAGCGATAGGACCGCCAAAATCGCTACAATCCGGCACAGATCCAAAAGATAATCCGCCCGCCTGGCGGTTACACAAACCGGTCTTACCATCAATCTGTATTTTCGCCCATCGCACCGACGCACCACTACTTTCACCGCAATCGGCGTCGAGCCCCACTCGGAAGAATGATCGGGAAAGCGGCGCAGTGGGCGCTCCCCGAAACGAAGTCGGTTAAGGATGCGACGTTATTGCCTTCGGGATCCGCCCCCACCCGAAGGCGCCGCAGGCGCTGCCGGTGCCGGTCCGGCGGTAGAACGAGCACCACCCCCCGAACTCATGCCGCTGCCACTCATTGCGGGCGAATACGAACCCCCTGACGACATCGACGGCGCGGGCGGATTTCCGCGATGGATTGAGGTCGCCATCGATTCCGACAATGTCATCGCGCCGGGCCTGCTCGTCTGTGGAGCGTTCAAATAGATCGACGTCCTTGCGCTGCCGTTGCTATCCGCTTCGCGCGAGAACTTGCCCAAGTGTCCAAGCGACTCGCGTGGAACGCCCATCCCCGCCGAATCCTTGCGGAACAGGAAAGACGAGCCGGAAACAATCTCCGACCTGGGAAGCGGCTTGGCGTTCACCGCAATCATCGCCGGCGCCTTCGGAGCCGGTGGACTTGGCGGGTGTGGACGCAACGTATTGCCTCCACCGCCGGCGCCCCGAGTGATCACCGATCCGACCACCGGTGCGTTGTCCACGCCATACCATCCGCCGCCACCCGGCATCCATCCCCAACCCATATCGGGGCAGTATGACCACGAGCCGTAGTGATACGGCATCCACCCCCATGGATAAGGAGACACCCACGAGTAACCCGCGCCCGGATACCACGCCCAGGTGCCATTCGCAAATGGATCCCACGTCGCGCTTGCAAAATATGGACGCCACATCGACCCACATCCGGCCGCATTTACGAAGTTGCCGTAATACATCATGTCGTTCACGCCGTATGCATAGGGCGAGCTGAACGCGCTCATTGCAGCGACCTTCGAGTGGTACGAAGCCGCGTTGCTATCCCACGCGTCGAAGGGCGACGACTCCGTATCCTTCGCGATCGCAGGCTCATTTTGGTCGAAGATCTGGAATGTCGCGGTCTTCTTCTTCGCGATCGTCACTTCACCATTCTCGCCCTCGATCCGTACCGCGCCATCCAGGACAGCAAGCTTTGCCTCCGAGCCCAGCAGATCAAGCCTCACGTGCGTCGCGGGATCAAGGCTCAGCTTGCGTTCGCCGAACATCAGTGTGAACTGATTGGCGGGCACCTTCTTGTCCTGAAGCTTCAGCAGGCTCACGTAGGCGGTGCCCTTGATCAGGTGCACCGTCGACAGCGTACTTCCACTGGCGCTCCGAGCCAGGCTCGGAAACTCGACCAGCGAATTCGGCGCCACGCGGAGCGAACTGTTGTCTTCAAACTCAACCTCAGCAATGCCAACCGCGGTGCGAAGCTGGCTCTGCTCCACCACCGGCAGGTTTGCGATGGCCGGCTCGAAACCGCGTCCGATGTGTCTGTCGATTTCGACTGCGCCCTTCACCTGGCTGAGGCGCACGATGCGAACCTTCGACGTGGCCGGATTTGCAGTACCAGTAGTTGCGGGAGTTTCGTCAAGTTTCGAGGTGCCAGGAGTTGCGTGAATTTCGTCAAGTTTCGAGACCCCTGGAGTTGCGGGAGTTTCTTTCGTCGTCTGCGCAAAGGCACTGGTCGCCAGCAGCAGGATCGGCAGAAGGGTCATGGCCTTGTAGAAGAGAGTCTTTTTCATGTCCGCATCCTTCCTAGTTGAGCGAACGTGGGTGAGAAGCACCCTTGCAGGGAGGAGCACCGCCCAGGGCGCACCTTGGCACAAATGCTACCACGAACTCTGACTGTTAGACGACCTCTGAGGTTGCATTGAAAATCTAATGACAATTACTGTTTTGGGAACTCCGGACAGCCCTCCCTGGGCGGGGTGCCGCGGGTCTCCCGATTTTGGAAACCTGGGAAACCGCGAATCTGCGCCCGCTATTTATTTATACGGCCCGTCCGAATTCCACACCCGGATCCGCGATCCATTCCGGTTGACCCTAGGTTGCGTGATGGGATCGTCGGAAAAAAGAAACAGGGCCACGTTTTGCGTGGCCCTGCGGGACGGCGTCTGGGGAGGGTCATTTTCTGGCTTCGCCGGGGAAATTCTGCCGTCCTGGGAGAGCGAGAATAGCACTGTTTCGATGACCTCCGTTACAGAATAATCCGGCTATTAGTCACAAATTCACACGTTACGCACTGGTCTCTGTGCAGCCACCCCGGATAGTTGCGCAAGCTGTGCAACATCGGCTGTGGAAAATTCATCGAGAAGCTTGCTATCCGGAAAGCGCAGATCAAATCGCGATCGCGTCCTTATCTGGCTTTCAGATGCAAATTCATGCGCCCCGATATATTCCGGCATTCAGCGAGATTTGCCTCGCTGCCCGGTGGCATTCCGTCGTATAGTGGTTCAACGCATAAAGTCGTTGTACAGAGAGAGGGCGCGACTCACTGGCCTTTGTCTGACTCGGGGGAGGGCAGACCAATTGTCAGTTCGCGCCCTTGAGTTTTTGAGGCGGCCGTACTTATCCGTGCAATCTGTGGAGGTTTTCCAGGCAGTTCCTGCAGGCCTCAAATGGCGCGCCATTCCGTCGGAATAGCTGCTCGATCACGGCTCGCTCCCACCCCGGCAGCCACCAGTTCCTCGTGAGCCGGTCCCTTGGCGAGTTTGCGTCCCTCATCTGCTCACTGTGCTGCGCGCTGGTGATTCCCAACAACAATCAAGATTGTCCCGCCCGCGAGAATACCAGCGCCGGCACCGTAAAGCTTGCCTTTATCGGATGAAGATGCCCAGCTGTTCTCGCCCACAGTTGCAGTTCCAATAAGAACTATCCCCCCGATTACGAGCATGCCAATGCCAACGCCGGTCATGACCTTTCCCCCGGTAGTCATGTGGCGAGTATGGGGCGGTTGAGTTGATGCCGCTGCGGATTGGTCCTTGGCATCGGCGAGTGGGGGTATGCTGGGCTGCGCGCCTTCGGTCTGCATCAATGCGCGGAACGGAACAGGACCCTCTGCCATCGCCAACGTTGAACTACATAACAATCCGAGGCACAGAAGCGCCACCACGACTAGTTTCATCAATCGCTCCTTAAGGGTTCGACGGCTGCGAAGGCCCTATAATCCTTCATCCGGTCGAGTCTGGTTGTCAAAACAATTCGTCTCGAACGTATTACCAGCTAGACTCCTTGCCCGCCTTCATTCCAGAACGACATCCGGCGGAGCTTCGTGGCCACGCGTGGTGAGGATGATGGCCGCGCCAAGGATGAGCGCTCCGCCGAGCCAGGCATAGGGTCCGAGGTGCTCGCCGAGGAGCCGCACTCCGAGATACGAGCCCAGGGCAGGCTCAATATTGAGGAAGACGCCCGCGCGCGAGGCCGGAACGTGATGGATTCCCCAGTTCCAGAGGAACGTCGTCGTAGCCGTGCAGGCCAGACCACTGATAGCAAGTGCGATCCATGCCGTCAGACTGACATGCGCTACCGGAGGCGGGGCGATCTCGTCTGAGCGCCACGGATTGAGGATGAGCGGACCGAGAATCCATGCGGCCAGCATGACAGTGCCCGTCAAGATGCTGTAAGCCGTGACCACCACGGGACTGTGGGTCTTCATCAGCTTCTTGCTGAGCAGAATCCACGCAAGAGCGGTGCAGAGAGAGAAAACGACGAGCAGGTCGCCGATCAATGTCGGTTCGCCCTGGACTGCCCGTCCGCGATGACCGCCGAGCACGATCAGGGCCGCTCCGATAGTAGAGCCGACCAATGCCCCCCAGCCGATCAAATCAAGCCGCTCACCGGCGAACAGCACTGCAGCCAAGGCGAGCAGTACCGGCATGGAGCCGACCATGAGCGAAGCGTGACTGACCGTAGTGAGAGCGAGACCGTGAAACTGGATCAGAAACTGGATCGGAATGCCGAAGGCTGCCGAGATAAGCAGAATGCGGATCTCGCGGCCCGTGAAGCGCACCCGATTGAGCAGTGCAACGGGCAGCATGCCGACGCAGGCAAAAAGAAACCGGTAGAGCACCATGTGCTCCACGCTCATTTCATTGAGCGCCAGGCGGCCGAAGTAGAACCCGGTGCCCCACAGGCATCCCGCAACCGCGCATGCGCCGTAGCCCAGCAAGGCCGTGCGCGGGCTCAGTTTCTTTGTTTCCTCCATGCTTACTTTTACTGTCGCACAACAGGGATCCGCCGTTTGAGTAACGTAACCTCGAGGCCAAGACAGTTGGGAGGGTTTGCGTATCGCTGTACGGCTAACTGAATAAATGACGCTTTGAAAGAGCACGACTTTAGTCGCGCCGATGCGAGGCAATTACATCAAGGGCTTTAGCCCCTGAGGGACGTTCTTCTCATAGGATTCGGGAACCGGGTCTAGTTTTCGAACGAGAGCTGCGGCGAAGTCCACGGCGATCCTGGCTTCGGCTCAGAAGCCAGGTCATACACCAGCCGCTCCAGCACCAGCCGCTTGTCTGGCGGCGAGGAACGCAGTTCCAGATCCGCACGCGCAATCTGCCGCAGCGCGCGTGTCAGTTCACGGCGGCTCTTGTACCGTCGTGCCTGCCGAATCAAATCGTCGGCAGCAAAGGGCGGCATCCGGAATCCCTGCCAAAGCGCCTGCCAGATCGCACGCGAGTCGCGCACATTTTTTTCGAGGATCACCAGCATCTGCCGGAACGTCCGCGCCAGCATGTAAAGATGCCCGATCGCCGCATCCTCGCCCGCATCCGAACTGTTCAGCAGCCCGTGCAGCAAGGCCAGCGCGCGAGCCGTGTTCCGCGAACTGATCGCGTCGGTAAGCTCATAAAGCGACCGCTGCTTAGCCGCCAGCACCATCGTCTCGACGTCGCCCAGCGTGATCCGGCTGCGCCCGGACGTGTAGAGCAGCAGTTTTTCAAGTTCCGACGCAATCAGCATCATGTCGGAGCCAAGCGCATCGACAAGCTCACGTGCCGCATCCGGTTCGAGCCTGGTTTCGGTGGCCTGCGCGGTGGACACCGCCCAGCGCATCGCATCCTCTTCACCAACGCGAGCCAGCTCGACCAAGCCGCAGTGCTCGCCGAGGGTCTCATTCAGGCGCTCGAAGCGGTTCTTATCCTCCAGCTCCATGCGCCGAGTGTCCGTAGGAATGCGAAGAAAATCGGCGACAAAGATCAGCAACGCCTGCGGATTCGGCGAGCGAAAATAGCGGTCGAGGGATGCAAACTCGTCCTTTTTCGCTCCGCGCGTATAAAGCTGGCGCACATTTCGCACGAAAATGACCTGAAATGGGGCCATCAACGAGGGCGTTTGCGCGCGATCGAGCACATCGAAGATCGGTGTAAAGCTCAAATCGAGGTCGGAGAGGCAGAAATCCCTGAGGTCGGCCGGCACAAAGGCCTTCAGAACGGCTTCCCGGCATCGTTCCAGCAGGAAGATTTCATCACCGGCCAGCACATATCCCGGTTTCAGCGATCCACTGCCAGCTGCAGCAGCATCAATCTCTGCCGCAAATCGCGCCACCGAGCTGAATCCGGCTCCCCAGCGACCCGCGGTCATCGGATGGCGCTCCCGGTTGGTTGTGCTGGGTGCATGCGAGTACAGAATATCAGTGGACGAGGGATTGGGGATTGGGGATTGGGAGAGAATCGAAGCTCGTCTTCAGGACCTAATCCCTAATCTGTTCCCTAATCCCTCGGATCGTTAGTTCCCACGCCCCGCCTTTACAACCCCTCCAACACATCCGCCACGAGCGCCCGCGCAAAATCGCGCGAGATGCGATCTACCGCCGCCGGGCTCTCATCGAGAAACGTGGGCAAATCAACGGTGGACTGATATTGGCCGCGGAACACGTAATTCTTGTTCTCGTAGAGCAACTTGCCATCGCGGCCGGTGAGCGTGACCGAGACAACCAGCGTAATCAGGAAGCTGGATGACTGCTGTGTCGTCGTGTTGTAGGTTAGCGGCGCCACCACTTCGTTCAGGATTGTGCCATGCAGCACCGCGTCAGGATCGCCGCCCGCGGCCGGGGTCACGCGCAGCCGCGAGCGCGCAGCAAACTCGCGGATTACGGCATCGGTCAGCGCGACTTCGGTGTGGTACGCCTCGGTGCGCGTGGCAAACATCGGCACGGAGAGCGTGTGGGCATCCGGAGGCAGATGTGTCGCCGCGCCAATGGTGTGGTAGCCACAGCCGCAGACGGCAACCAGAGGCACCGAGAAAGCAATAATCAGGCCGCGGAGCATGCTATCGATATTGTAGCGGCGCGATGGACTAGTTGTGCGCAGTCGCGATCATGCCGAGGCCAGGCGACGGAAGCATCAGGCCGTCGGAACGGCTGCTGAAGTAGCGCGCGTTCAGCTCATCGGCGCCGACGATTTCAACCGCTTCGAAACCGGCTCGGAGCAGTTCCGACTCGAGGTCGTCCGGCTTAAAAAAGAGCCGGAACGGCTCACCCGCCGCGGCAACGCGTGCCGACAACATTGCGAATGCAATCCGGGCGCGCGGTCCTAGCAGCTCGGGCGATATCGCAAAATCGAACGCTACCGCAGTCGGAGGTGGCAACTTCGCAATCGCCGAGATCGTTGCCCGAAATGCCTCCAGGGAAAGATATGGCGCAACACCCAGCCAGCCGAAGAATGCTGGGGCCTTGAGATCGAAGCCTGCCGCAGCCAATCCTTCGGTGAGAGTCATGTGTTCGAAATCGAGTGGAACGAAGGTTACGCCGCATGGAATCTCAATTGCGGCCGCGTGGAGCAACGAGCGCTTCCACTCCTGCGTCGCGGGAAAGTCGACCTCAAAGACACGGAGATTCTGATAAGGACTGCGATAGGCAAACGTATCGAGGCCGGCGCCGAGCACGACATACTGCGCGATGCCCTTTTCCGCGGCTTTAGCGAGCTCGTCTTCGGCAAACCTGCTGCGTGCCGCCATAAACGCACGGAAGGCTCTGGAGATCGGGTGCGCTTCGCGATCGCGGTCGATGGCGAATTCGCTACCGAGCAGATGCACCGCAATCGGATCGTCGAGAACGCAGGGATGATCGAGTACCTGGTGAACAGCGCGGCGATGGGCCACGCGAAGTGCGGTTCTGCTGGCGCGTCCTGTCTCCATGGGCTGAGTTTAGACCAACTCAGATCACAACTGGCGGGTACGATATTGCCTATGACCTGGATCGGATGGGCGCTTCTTTCAGCGATTTTTGCGGCCGCTACGGCACTGCTGGCCAAGGTAGGCGTCGCACATGTGGACTCGAACCTCGCCACCGCAATACGCACCACGGTTGTGCTCGTGTTTGCCTGGGCCATCGCGCTGGCGCTCGGCAAGCACGGAGAGATGCGCCTGCTCGACCGGCGCGCGATATTCTATCTCGCGCTGTCAGGGATGGCGACCGGCTTGTCATGGCTCTGCTACTTCCGTGCATTGCAGCTTGGGCCGGCGTCACGCGTCGCTCCGCTCGATAAGCTCAGTGTCCCGCTCGTCATGCTCTTCGCGTGGCTTTTGCTGGGCGAAAAGCTCAACTTCGCAGCGGTTGCCGGCGGACTGCTGATCACGGCCGGAGCCGTCGTTATGGTGCTGGCATGAGCTTCTTATACTGATTGCAGGATTCGCAACCAAGATCAAGGGAGACAGTTTGTCTTCGGGAAGCCAAACACGTTTGCATTGCATGCCCACGCGCATCGTCCTTACCGGCTTCATGGGTTCGGGCAAGTCGACTGTCGGCCCGCTGCTGGCGGGGCGTCTTGGCTGGCGCTTTATCGATGTCGACAATGTCATTGAGGCCGAGGCGGGAATGGCGATCGCCGAGATCTTCGCGCGCCACGGCGAGGACGCGTTTCGGGATCGGGAACATGCAACCATTGCTCGCCTCGCTCGCGACGAAAAGATCGTGCTGGCTCTCGGCGGTGGCGCCATCGAACGCGAGGACACACGAAACCTGCTGCTGAACTCGCCCGGCACTCTGATGGTGCACCTCGAAGTCGAACTCGCGACCACGCTGGCCCGCTGCGGCGGAACGGAACGCACGCGCCCCGTGCTGCGCGATCAGGCGAATCTGGCAAAGCGTTATGAATGGAGGCTGCCGCTCTATCGTACTGCGCACATCACGATCCACGCCGACGCCTTGACGCCCGAGCAGGTCGCCGACGCGATCATCGACGCTGCCGGATTGGGCCAACAGATGCGCTGATTGCAATTCGCCTGCAGGAGATCCCCATGTCCGACGACGACCTTTACAACGAACTCGCCTACTACACTCTGGCCCACGGCGATCCGGCCTTCATCCATCAGCACCTCGTCGACGCCTACGGCGCTCAATGTGCCGATGACGCCACGAAGCCGATTGCCGTGGTCTTCGCGCTCATCGGGCTGTATCTGCACATCGAAAAAGGCTATACGGGCCGTCAGGTGCAGCGCGCCCACATGCAACTCGCGAAGTGGCCCAATACATGGAAGAAGCCACCGTTGCCGACGAGGAAAGGCGAGATAACCATCCGCGACGTCCTCGCGATCGAACCCGGGCCCGGCCGGGACACCATGATCGATCGCTGGTGCGAAGTGGTCTGGCAAAGCTGGCAGCAGAGCCGCAGCCAGATCGTCGCGATCGCACAGAAATATCTCGGAACTGATTGAGCAGCCAGCGCTTCAACCGCAACCCGCCTCCTCCTTGGTATCATCGAGGCAGGCGTTGTTTTTTCCCGCCTCCGCTGAGGTCACCTTCCACCGTATGACTCCTGTTTCCCAGGCTGCAAGCCATCCGGATCTGCAACTCTCCGAGCATCCGGCTGCCAGCCATGCTGCGCACTCGATCCATGCCTCGATTCACGCCCCCAGCCCGGGCACGACCGCCACGCTCATCGGCGATCTTCGCGAGCTCTTCAAGGTTCGCGTGACCGGAATGGTGGTGATCACGGGATGGGCAGGGTTTTACCTCGGGTCGATGCAGTCGGGAATCTCGAGCGTGCAGCGCGGGCTGCTCGACACGCTTGTCGGCATCGGCCTCGTCTCCGCCGGAGCCAGCGCGCTGAACCAGGCTCTCGAGCGCACCAGCGACGCCAAAATGAAGCGCACCGCCGACCGGCCGATCGCGACAGGCCGCATCTCGCTGGCGCAAGGCATCCTGGCCGGAATTGGCGCCATCGCGCTTGGCGGCTCGTGGCTGCTGTTGCACACCAATCTGCTAACCGTGGCGTTGGCGCTGCTGACGGCGTTTACGTATGTATCGATCTACACGCCGCTCAAGCGCGTTACCTCGCTGGCCACGTTCATCGGCGCATTTCCCGGCGCCATGGGACCGATGCTCGGCTGGACCGCCGCTCGCGGCCGCATTGAGTGGCCCGCAGTTGCATTGTTCGCCATTCTCTTCGTCTGGCAGTTTCCGCATTTCATGGCCATCGCGTGGCTCTACCGCGAAGACTACGCGCGCGCAGGCATCCGCATGCTTCCTGTCGTGCAGCCGGACGGCTGGTCTACCGTCGTCGAAGCAACGTTCTACGCGGTCGCCATGATTCCGGTGAGTCTCGCGCCATGGAAGCTCGGCATGACTGGGGCGGTCTATACGATCCCCGCGACGTTGCTCGGCTTGCTCTACCTCGCCTACACCATTCGCTTTTCGCGGATCCTGCGGACGACAGACGAAACCGAAAGTCGCATGGTCGCTCGCGATCTGCTCAAGGTAAGCGTCATCTACCTGCCGCTGCTGCTGACCGCGCTGATGCTGTGCGCTATCGCCGGCCACTGAGGGAACGATGGAAATCACGGCGGCCAAATCACAATCTCGTGCGAACACGCGCCCGGCAATTGCCGCCATCCTGGCCCTCAGCGCGGCAGCCACATTGTTCCTGTTCTGGCTGATTTACCGGCACCCGGCGGCCGACACCTCGAGCGTCAGGCTGCCCTTTCTTCCCGCACTGAACGCAATTCTTAACGGGCTTAGCGCGACGGCTCTCCTGGTCGGATACACGTTTATCCGGGCGCGTAAGATCGCCGCTCATCGCGCAGCGATGATTACGGCATTCATCTTCTCGACGCTCTTTCTCGTCAGTTACATCCTGCACCACTACCTGCACGGAGATGTGCACTACCCACACACGGCGCTGCGATCGGTCTACCTGCCCTTGCTGGCAAGCCACATCGTGCTCGCGGTCGTCGCGCTGCCGCTGGTGCTGGTCACGCTCTTCTTCTCGCTCTCTGGGCGCTTCCCGCAGCACCGCAAGGTTGCGCGCTGGACACTTCCGCTGTGGCTCTATGTCTCCGTAACGGGTGTGATCACCTACGTGATGCTGCGTCTCGCGCAGGGAAGGTGAGCCGGATGCCTGTGACTGAACGAGTTCCCGAAACCATGAAACGCAGCGGCATGATGAACGATGGCACGCTCCAGCTCCTGCAGTGGGGCGGCTCGATCGTAGGCAGCGGAGTTCTCGCCGTCATTCTCCTCCAAACCGTTCTTGGTGGTTTCGGCCCCACCGGCGCCAGTACCAACACTGGCTGGTTCGCTCTGATCGTGGCGCTGATGTGTCTGCCTTTCGGCAGCCTGCTGCTTACGCTCGGCGTGGCCAAGTGGCTGCGCAACCGCCGCATCGACCGCGATATAGACCGCTCTGGCGCGCGGCGGGGCTGACCGTTCTGCTATCCTTTCTGCTTACGTATCAGCAGCAGGAGCAAGCAATGGCAAAGTCGGTAAATAAAGTCATCCTACTTGGAAATGTTGGCAAAGACCCCGAAATCCGTTCCACCGCGGGTGGAACCATGGTGGCGAGTTTCACTCTGGCCACAAGCGACCGCCAGAAAGACGCGCAGGGCAACTGGCAGGACCGCACCGAGTGGCATAATCTCAAGGCCTTCAACCGCATCGCCGAGATCATCCGCGACTATGTAAAGAAGGGCAGCAAGCTCTACGTCGAGGGCAAGATCACCACCAATAGCTGGGACGACAAGGAGTCCGGACAGAAACGCTACCGCACTGAGATCATCGTCAACGACCTCTCGCTGCTCTCGGGTCGCGAAGACGGTGGCTCCAGCTCGGGCAGTTATAGCCGCCAGTCCGGTTCGCCAGGCAACTTCGATCAGCGCCAGCCCGCTGCCCACGACGATCCCGCCGAAATCTCCGACGACGACATTCCCTTCTAGTTCCGACCTTCCATCGTGATGTAAACAACACACACAGTTCGAAGCCGTCGCAGCTGTGGGTAAGTGGTAAACGCAAAGCGTTTTCCAAGCGAGGTGGGAAAGTAGTTCTTTGACTTTTCCAATTGCCAAGGCTTCGCGTGCCGCCGATGCTTTCTTCCAGCTCGTCTAGGATCGAAGAGAACCTGAGGAGATGTTCACGCCGCGCATTGTTCATATTGCTAAGCTTCCTTTATTCCAAGCAATTCGTTCAGGCCCTTGACGAGTTGTTCCCGCTTGTCGTCCGACAGCTTCGCAAGGTTTTCGAGTTTCCACCGCACGGCGGGCAGTTCCTTAGCGCTAGGCAGGTCAAGCAGAGTCCAGTCGGGATCGCCCTTTTTCACCGAAACCAGGAACTTCTTATGTTCCTCAGGCATCTTGCCGACGATGTCGTTGATGAGATCTTCACGCGCCTTCAGGAGGTCATCGAGGCTGACTGGCTGGTCCACCATGCCCTCGAAGCCGCGCGAATATTCGGTCGAGATATCAAGGCGCCGCGGCGCGAGAATCTCGGCCATCTGCCGGTCGTGGCTTAGGAGATAAACGATGAACGCTTTGCGTAGCGTGTCATCTATGCCTTCGTTTGCCAGCAGGTCGCGGATATCGAACAGATCGCGCGGATGCTGCCGATCGAGAGCCGCCACAATCTTGCCGGCGTAGAGATCTGAGAAGTGAACGACCGGCATTTCGGCGAAGCCAAATACTTCTTCGACTTTCGCCGAGACGCGCTTCACCGCGGGCTCGTAGACACAGCCACGCAGCACGGGCGTGACCTCGATCTTGATCTGCGCGTCATCCGCCCGGAGCACTAGCTTCGTCGTGCAATTCTCGCTTTTGAGCTGGCTTGCGCTGACTTGCGTGCCGCGCATGTTTTTGGTAATCGCGTCCGCAATACGCTTCATACCGGCATCGATCGCCTTCAGCGATGTCGCACGATCCGCGACCGGGACATAGGTCAGATCGATATCGACCGAGAGCCGCGGTAGGTCGCGCACGAACAGGTTGATCGCTGTGCCGCCTTTGAGCGCGAATTCCTTCTCTGGCGCAATGAAAGTCATCGCCCGGATCAGCAGTGCCACTTGCTTGCGATAAGCTTCATTGATCGCCATCGATGGACTCCGGGACCGTGATATTAAACGTCGGGTCGAGTTTGCCTCCCCTAACGAGCATGCGCTTGCCTTTACCCAGGTTTATGGCGCCGCGGTCGAGTTCCTTGAGCCAGGGTGGCTGATGCCTCTCCGCGAACCAAAGAAACAGACGCTTTACCTTCACACTGCGGCAGGCGTGCAGTAGCGGCTGCAGTTTGCGCGGGCTCAAGTTGCGCAGACCCTCGAACAGCACGTCGGCCTGATGGAAGGTCTCGCGTTCTGGCACCTCGTCGAGCAGTTCGAGGATCGCGCGTTCGGACGACGACGTCACGAATGACCAGTCCCACTTGCCCCATCGTTGCCACACATAGCTGCTGCGAACCAGAGGATCGTTTGCTTCGATGTCGAGGTCTAGGACCACATCGTTTGGTATCAGCCTCTTCGCGTTATGGAAAACGAAGCGGCTCTCGAGGTTGAGCTTCAGGACCCAGCGCGGTCGTCGGTCGGTCCCGTAAAGGTGAACCTCCCGCTGCGGCGCCGCAGACAGATAGTGCGCGAAGCCTTGCAAGTCGAGTGCGGTCCGACCGCCCACTACAAAATGCTTTTTCAGGAGCATCTGAAGGGATATAACGACGCTTTCCCAAGAAACAACCTTCTCGGATTCCGTCGCAATTTGGGATGCCGGACGGCGGTACACGCCACGTGCCACACAGTCCAGCCATCCACGGGTGGCGTATTTCTTTCGCAAGGCGCCGGAGTAGCCGTTCTTTTCGAGCCAGCCGGCGTCGACGACCAATCCTTCAGGGAGCAATCTCTGCAACCGGTTTAATTTTTCCTTATTTTGTATACTCACGGTATATAAAATAGCATAAAGTCAAACCATGTAGTTTGAAAATATTGCAGTTTATATACTGTAGGTATATGAATTTGGCATTTTTCAAACCGATCTCGCTGTACATCCTTGAGGAAATACTTATCTTAAGGAATAACTATATTCAAGCGCCTATACAGTATTGAGAGCTCGTCTATATCGTGGCGCCGTGTATAAGAACAAGCCTGCACACTTTGAAGGCGCAAATTCTGCTTCCCATCATCATGATCACCCTCTCTACTGTGCTGCGGCATGCTGCCGATCGTTGTCCTGATCGTCATCGTTGTGATCGTCGTTGTTGTCAGATCGTCATCGTAATCTCATCGTCGCCATAGAAGTTACGCCTTGGGGACTGTCGCCTTCAGGCGACAGCGGAAAAGGCGTGGGGTGCGAAGGGTCGCTCGCTTTGTGTTAGTTGAGCGGCACCTGTATGCTTGCCGCAAATGAGCG
>Ga0126381_100005605_pt1 | contig 13840 bp, 7 predicted proteins | sample PanSoiMetPlot_28_FD_96465 | JGI IMG/M metagenome (GOLD analysis project Ga0126381, IMG submission 96465) | Tropical forest soil microbial communities from Panama - MetaG Plot_28 | ecosystem: Environmental > Terrestrial > Soil > Tropical forest > Bulk soil | place: Panama | collected 2016-02-17
GGGCGCTCGAGTGCTCCGGTCCCTGGCCCTCGTAGCCGTGCGGCAGCAGCATCACCACGCCTGAGAGCAGGCCCCACTTCGCCTCGCCCGCCGCGATGAACTGGTCGATGATGATCTGCGCGCCGTTGGCGAAGTCACCGAACTGCGCCTCCCACATCACCAGCGCCTCCGGGTAGTCGCGAGCAAAGCCGTACTCGAAGCCCAGCACCGCGGCCTCCGACAGCAGCGAGTTATAGACCTCGAACCGCCCCTGCTTGTCGCTCAAATGCCACAGCGGAGAGTAGCGGAGCTCGGTCTCGGTATCCACGACCACCGCGTGACGCTGGTTGAAAGTACCGCGCTGCGAGTCCTGACCTGTCAGGCGAACCAGCGTTCCATCCTCGAGCAGCGAGGCAAACGCAACCAGCTCGGCCATGCCGTAGTCGAACGGCTTCGCGCCAGAGCCCATCTCCTGCCGCTGCTCGAAGAGCTTCTTCACCTTCGGGTGAATATGGAAGTCCTTCGGAACCGTCGTCAGCTGCTGGGCAAGCTCGTTGATGCGTGCAGCCGAGAGTCCGGTCTTCACTTCGTCACTCGGATCGAACTCGCAGCCCTTGTAGTTGTCCCAGTATTCGGGAAGCTCGGAGAGCTTCGGAATCTCATTGGCCTTCGTTGCGACCTTCTGTGCGTCGAGCAGCTCCTGCTGAATCTGCTCAGCCTCCTTGGTCGGATTCACGCCGATCTGCTCAGCGTAGAGCTGATAAAGCGGCTTGCGGTCCTTGATGACCGCGTAGCGACGCGGCTGCGTCACCGTCGGATCATCGACCTCGCTGTGCCCGTGCTTCCGATAGCCGACCAGATCGACCACGACGTCGGAGCGGAAGCGCTGGCGCCACTCCATAGCGATCGTGGCGACACGAACAACAGCATCCGGATCCTCGGCGTTGACGTGGAAGATCGGGATCGGAAGACGCTTTGCGATGTCGGTCGAGAAGCGCGTCGAGTTCGACTCCTCAGGGATCGCGGTGAAGCCCAGCAGGTTGTTCACGACCACGTGAATCGTTCCACCGAGGTTGTAGCCGTGCAGGGTCGCCATGTTCAGCGCCTCGGCCACGATGCCCTGCCCCGCAAACGCCGCATCGCCGTGGATGATGATCGGAAGCACCTGCTTCTTGCCGTCCTTGCCGATGCGCTCCTGCTTGGCGCGCGTGCGGCCCATCAGAACAGGATTCACCGCCTCAAGATGGCTCGGATTCGACGCAAGGTGAAGGTTGATCACCTTTCCATCCGGCGAGACATAATCGCCGGTCGCGCCCATGTGATACTTCACGTCGCCGCCGCCCATCGTACTGCGGGGATCGACGTCCTCAAACTTCGTGAAGATGTCCGAAGCAGGGCGGCCTACTGTGTTGACCATCACGTTCAGGCGTCCGCGATGGCTCATCGCCAGCATGCCCTTGGTAACGCCGAGTTCGGAGCCGACCTCGAAGACGCGGTCGAGGAAGGGAATCAGCGCCGTAAGGCCTTCCAGCGAGAAGCGCTTCGTCCCGAGGTAGCGCGACTGGATTACCTGCTCAAAGAGATCGGCATGAATGAGCTGCGTAAGGATGTGCGCCTGGTTGGGCTTGGGAGCCTTCTGCTCCATCTTCTCCTGCAGCCACTGGCGCTGCTCCGGGCTCGGGATGTGCATGAACTCGGCGGCGATGGTTCCGCAGTAGTAGCTCCGCGCCTCGGCGGCAGGCTCACCCTCAGGCGCCGGCGTGGGGAACGGCTCCGGCGGAAGATACTGTCCGAGCGGATCGAGCGAGGTCTGCAAGTACCCCCAGCGGCGAAAGATGTCGAAGACCGCTTCGCGTTCGTGTTGATCTGTAGCTGCTGGTGACGGTGTCAGTGCCTCTGCCTTGGTGGCCATTGCTTCCTCGGGAGTTGGAATTTCTGTGCGAGACAGCGTCGCGGCTGTCCATTTACTATGCTAGACCCTTCGGCCCCCGCCCGCACGCAGCGGCCAGCAACTTCTGTTTTGTTGGACTAAAGAGTGGCACTCTGGAGCCAGGGCTGGAACTCCTCTTCGCCAAAGCCGAGGATCTCGCTGCGCGTCGGTTTTCCGGACGCAGTGGCCAGAATCTCCGCGAAAATAGCGGCTCCGGCCTCCTCCACGGTCTGGTCGCCATCGATGATGGCTCCGCAGTTGATGTCCATGTCATCGGACATCCGCCGAAAGAGTGCGGTATTCGACGCGATCTTCAGCGACGGCGTCGGTTTGCAGCCGAATACCGAACCGCGGCCAGTCGTGAAGCAGATTAGGTTGGCTCCTCCGGCGACCTGCCCCGTCGCCGAGACCGGATCGAAGCCTGGCGAGTCCATAAAGACCAGGCCGCGCTCGCGCACCGGTTCAGCGTAGAGATAGACCTCGTTGAGGTTCGTGGTCCCCGCCTTGGAGACTGCTCCGAGCGACTTTTCAAGAATGGTTGTCAGACCACCGGTCTTGTTGCCGGGCTGTGGATTGTTGTCGATCGAGCCCTTGTGGCGCGCGGTGTACTCCTCCCACCAGCGGATTCGCTCAATAAGCCGCTCGGCCACCTCGGGCCGCGAGACGCGGCGCGTCAGCAGATGCTCCGCGCCGTAGATCTCAGGAGTCTCCGACAGGATCGCAGTTCCTCCGTTGCGAACCAGCAGGTCGGCAGCAACGCCGAGAGCCGGATTCGCGCTGATGCCTGAGTAAGCGTCGGAGCCGCCGCACTGGAGCCCGAGGACCAGGTGCGACGCCTGGACAGCACTGCGAGTGGCCTTGTTCGCCTGCTCAAGCATCTCGTAGACCGTGATGATGCCGCTGCGGACCGTCGCTGTGGTTCCGCCCTCCTCCTGGATCGTCGAGGTGCGAATCGTCTCGGTGGATCCGATCAAGGGGACGAGTTGGTCAATCTGGTTGGTCTCGCAGCCCAGGCCAAGAAGAAGCACCGAGGCGAAGTTCGGGTGCGTGGCATAACCGGCGAAGACGCGGCGCAACAGGTCGGCAGGCTCGCCGTGCTCAGCCATGCCGCAGCCGGTTCCGTGCGTGATGGCGACGACGCCGTCGACGTTCGGATACTCACTCAACACCTCGGGCGTGAAGTGGGCCGCGATCCGGCGCGCCACCGTCGCGGAGCAATTCACGGTGGTCAGAACTCCGACGTAGTTGCGTGTCCCGACGCGCCCGTCTGGACGACGGAACCCGAGAAAAGACGCGGCCTTGTTGGGATCGAGTAGCTCGCTCGGACGAGCATCCGCGCCGATCGCATAGTCCCGTACGAAGTCGCCGGTCATGAGGTTATGGGTGTGGATGTGCTCTCCGGGGGCGATAGGTTGCGTAGCAAAGCCTATGATCTGGTTGAACTTGCGGACCGGTTGCCCTTGAGCGATGGCTCGCAGAGAGAGCTTGTGGCCAGCCGGAATCTCGGCAAGCGTCGTGACGCCAAATTCAGCGAGATGCTGGCCCACGCCGACGGTCTGAAGAGCCACTACAACGTCATCCTGATTGCCGAGCTTTAGAAGGTGAGCCATCTACGTTTCAATCTGTATCCGCTGGCGTGATTCCGACGGCGCGCCAAGTGGTATGACCAAATGTACTCCTAACTGGCCCATGCGCCAAAACGAAAAACGCGCACCGGAAGGTTCCAAAAGAGAATCTTCTGCAAATCCTGCGCTGGCACGAGGTGGATGGAGCGTGGCATGCCAAGCGAATGATCGCCGAGTCGAGCCAGTGGAAATCAGCTGGAAGACTTGCCTCACTGCGGGGCGGGAGATGCGGCGCTATCGGCAGATGGCAATGGCGTGCTTTCCGTGGCAGAGGGGTCGTTCACGGTTGCGACTCCGGGAAGGATCGTCGACGTTGCCTTGAACTTTCGGTAGTCCGAATTGGTAACGCGGACAGAGCCGTTGAAGTTGACGAAGAGCATGACGCGGGCCGCGCCTTGTCCTTCGATACGCGCGGGTAGCCAGACCTCGCCGTTGATCTTTCGCTGTTCAAAAAGGAAGCTGGTGTCCTTCTTGACGTTGATCACCAGGCCAGCGCCGATCTTGAAGTTGTTGACGAAGTGGCCTTCGAGTCGCGAGATGGAACGGTCCTGTTCGTCGACCCAGATGGTGCCGGCCAGGTTGCGAATCGCATCTTCGGTGCGATTGCGTGTCTTAGCCTTCGGGTCACCTGTGTAGTCGACGGCGATGGTGTCGCGGCCGTCGAGCTGGACGCGGCGCGGATTCGTAAAGCTGCCGAGCGAGAGGAAGCGTGAGACAGTGATCTCTTCATGGCCGTGCGAGTCAGTCTCCTCGCCCTTCGAGTCGGCCCTGGCCTTCCGTTCCTTTGCTTTGGCGACCTCCTTGTCGATGCGCTCATTTTCTTTCTTCTGTTCGTCGGCGGTCAGATCTCTACCGTCCTTGCGGGTTAACTTATGGACCTCGACTCCATTAAGCCAGAAGACGTCGTATTCTCGGGTCTCGGTCTTTTTGCCGTTCTCTTGTTCTGTCGCTACCTCGTGATAGAGGTAGTCCTTCTGGATGGCTTCGGAGGCTCGCTGATGCTGCTCAACCTCGTGCATGAGCGTCGGAATGTCAGGCAGCGGGCGGTTTGTCGCGGGGCTCTCTGGTTCGGTCTGCGAGAAGGCGAACGGCACGCAAACGAGCGATGCGACCAGAAGCAGTGACCTGATTGAGGAGGCATTCATCATGACCTGCTCCTACTATAGACGCGACAAAACAAGGCCGGTTTTACGGTTTCTCTACGTCGGACGTGATTTGCTGATGGGGATCCATGCGAGAGGTGAATATGCGCCGTCTTCTTCGTCGGTTGTACTTGTTTGCTCTGTTGGTATGGGTGGCTCTGCCATTGCGGGGCTTCGCGCAGACCGCCGACGCAGCAAAGGCGGGCGAAGTGGAAGAGCTTCGTCAAATGGTGCGGGAACTCTCGGCGCGCGTCGCGGCCCTCGAAGAGCAGGCGCGGCAACAGCAGAGGCCGGCGGAGACAGATGTGGTTTCGAGCTCAAATTTGGCGGCCAACAGGGCTGCTGGGCCTGAGACAGGATCAGTTGCGACGATAGCGCCTGATCCGGTGGGAGGTACGGCTGTACCGTATGCATCGATGGGTACAAAGAGCGCTGAAATTGCGGAGAGCGTTACCTTGTCACCGCCCCACGAGGCTGCTCCAAAAGCCTCTCCTGCTGCTTCGGCGGCTCAAAGTTCGCCGGTGCCTGGAGTGCTTCCCGGAGGCGCCACGCTGAACTTTCTCTTCGACGGCTACTACGGCTATGACTTCAATCATCCGCTCGGTCGCGTGCAGTATCTGAGGGCGTATGACGTTCTGAGCAATGCCTTCAGCATCAACCAGGCGGGCATCGTGCTGGAACTGGGCCCGAACGTGGAGGAAGGAAGGCGTTACGGCGCGCGGGTCGACCTGCAGTTTGGGCAAGCAACCGATACGCTGCAGGGAAATCCCGCGAACGAGCCCAGGCCGGAGATCTACCGGAACATCTTCCAGGCGTACGGCACCTACGTGTATCCGGTGGGCAAGGGACTGAACGTGGATATGGGCAAATGGTCGAGTTCCATTGGTATCGAGGGTAACTATACGAAGGACCAGATGAACTATACGCGGTCGTACTCCTTCAACTACCTGCCCTTCTATCACATGGGCATCCGTGCCAATTACAGGATCAACGATAAGGTTGCGGTGAACTACTGGCTCGTCAATGGGACTCAGCAGTCAGAGCCGACGAACTCATTCAAGGACGAGCTATTCGGCCTGGCGCTGCAGCCTACGAAGAACATCTCCTGGACCGTGAACTACTACCTGGGGCAGGATCATCCGGATTCCAGACAGGCTGCAAGCTGTGGAACGACTCCGGTTCAGCCCGGACTTTGTCTGACTCCAATCAATCCTGCTCCGGATGGCAAGCTGCATATCTTCGACAGCTACGCGACGTGGAACGTGACCCCGAAGGTGACGCTGGCGCTCGAGGGCGACTACGTGGTCTCGCGCGTGTGGGCGAACGCTGCTCCGGGCCAGTCCTCGGCTCCGTCCCATGTTGCCGTAGGCGCCGGTTACGCGCGATATCAGTGGACCAAGCGGAACGCGTTCGCGGGACGGGCGGAGTATTTCGATGATCGCGATGGTCTATTCAGTGGCACTTCGCAGGATCTCAAGGAGTTCACCGGAACCTACGAGTTCAAGGTTGCGGACGGCCTGCTCACCCGGCTTGAGTACCGGCGCGACTGGTCGAACATCCCCTTCTTCCTGACCGACAAGGTCGGAAAGCTTTCATCGCATCAGGACACACTGACAGTGGGTATGGTGTGGTGGTATGGCGGAAAGCAAGGGGCTTGGTAGTGATGAGGAGTTACTTACTTGAGGCGCCATTCTTGCTTGTCGACGGTCCGTTGGGCGTAATCTCGCGCGCGTAGACCTGGTACGAGATGCGCGGTGCCTCGTCTCCCTGGTGCAACGCACGGACGCGCGCGCGGATGGCCTCGTCGGCCGCTGTGATTCGTTCGCGCGAGCGAAGGTAGTCGAGCCACGACTCCATGAGAAACGTCTCGTTGAGATGTTCGGGATCGGTGGCGTCGCGATAGATGCCCCAGCGTATGGCTCCGTCACGCAGACGCACGCCGCGCAGTTGATGAATGGCATGCGTGAATTCGGCGTAGCGCTCGACAGGAATTCGATAGTCGATCGAGATGCGCACCGGTCCGGCGTGGATGGGATCGTCAGCCTGCGAGGCATCATCATAGGGAAACGGAGCCAATTGCGGGGCAGGGCGCGAAGGGCGGTGAGGAGTGTGATCTGGCACTGGTCCTTGCAGGATATGGAAGCGGCGAATGAAGGGATAGGTCACTGCAAGACCGCATGCAGAGGCGGCTAATGCGATAGGCGTTGAAGTGTGTTCGGCAACGTAGCCCCAAAGGATGGAGCCGAAGGCCATGCCTCCCTGGAAGGTCATCAGATATGTGCCGAGTGCGCGAGCCTGTACCCAGGCAGGTACGGAGAGCTGGATCGAGGTGTTGAGCATGGACATGGTGCTGGTCCAGACAAAGCCAGAGACGATGAGTGCCGGAATGATGACGGACGGACGACGCACATAAGCGAGAATGAGCAGCGTCGCCACGTCGTAGAACGTGCTGACAGCGATGATCTGGTCTGCCGAGAGTCGACGCCGGATGCGAGGCAGTTGCGTGGCGGCGATGACAGCGCCGAGGCCAAGCGATCCATTCAGAATTCCGTACCCGAGCGCTCCTTCTTTAAGATCACGTTTGGCAACGACGGCCAACAGCGCCCAGATGGCCGACACGAAAAACGTGAACGTAAAGGTCCGCACGAGCGATGCCTGAAGTTCAGGCGCATGACGCACGTAGCGCAAGCCGGTCATGATAGAGCCGGCGATGCGCTCGGAGGGCAGAGCAGATTTGAACAGTGGTGTACGTTTCCAGTTATAGAGAACCCAGATCACGCCCGCAAAGGAAGCGGCGTTCAGGAGGAAGACCCAGCCGGCACCGGTGTGTACCTTGGCGAAGCCGGCAACCATGAGGCCGCCGAGTGCCGGGCCGACGGCGCGGGCGAGGTTGTTGGACGCTGCATTCAGCGACACGGTGTCAGGAATAAGTTCACGGGGGACGAGCTCAGGGACGATCGCCTGCCAGGCGGGGTTGTTCATCGCCGAACCGATGTTGAGCAGAAACGTGAAGGCGAGCAGAGTCCAGGGTGAGATGTGACCCAGGAAGGTCAGGACGGCGAGGATAGCGACTGAACCCAGCATCCATGCCTGCCAGAAGATAATCAGTTTGCGACGGTCAAAGATGTCGGCCGTCGCTCCTGCGAGTACGCCAAAGAGCAACACGGGGAGAGACGCGGCGGTCTGCATCAGTGCAATCAACAGCGGGGAGGCCGTCAACACGGTCATCAGCCAGGTGCCCGCCGTGTCCTGCATCCAAGTGCCGACGGAGGAGATGGTGGAGGCGATCCAGCGGTCGCGGAAGAGCCGTATCCGGAGCGGGACGAAGCCGCTGGGTGTTGGGTTGGCGGCAGCGACGGCCGGGCCAGTGTTGGGGGTCTCAAAAGGCATCGCTACCTGTAGTTTACGGGACGAAAGACGGGCAGGCGTCGGAATGTTTTTATCTGAGAGTCCGTCTCCAGCTTGACGTAGTTAGTTTATTACTAGTAATAATTTTACTATTATGACGAAGCGATCCCCAATTGGCCTGGCGATTCTGACAATGCTGTACGAATCGCCGATGCACCCATATCGCATGCAGCAACTAATCAAGGAACGCGGCAAGGATGAGGTGATCAACGTGAGCCAGCGGGCGAGCCTTTACCAGACGATCAACCGTCTGGAACGGGATGGCCTGATTGCTGCACAGAAAGTCACGCGGGATGAGAACCGGCCAGAGCGCACTGTGTATGAACTGACCGAGCTAGGGCAGCGATTGATGTTCGAGTGGATGCGGGAAATTCTCTCGACCCCCACGAAGGACTTTCCGGAGTTTCCAGCGGCACTGTCGTTCCTGGCTGTGCTGACTCCTAAAGATGCACAGCGCCAGCTCGAGAAGCGTGTGGCAGCGCTTGATGCAGAACTGAAGCGGATCGATGCAGAACTGGCGAAGGTGACTTTTCTCCCGAGGTTGTTCTTGCTGGAGATAGAGATTTTGCGGGAGTCGCTGGTGACGGAACTGAAGTGGGTCCGCTCGGTTGTGGAGGCCCTCCGGTCGGGTGAATTGACGTGGAGCAAGGCGTGGCTGCGCAAGATGGCGGCGGAGTTCGCCGTGCAGCATGACGAAACGGAGTAGCAGGAGAGGTGCTAGATGGAGAAGAACTCTTTGCGTGTAATGATCATTGGCGCAGGCACGGGCGGGTTGTGCCTGGCGCACGGGCTGAAGCGAGCCGGTATTAGCGTTCGGGTCTTTGAGCGGGACCGTACGCGCAGGGATGGCCTTTATGGCTATCGCGTTGGCATCAGCCCCGCGGGTAGCTGTGCAATGAAGCAGTGCCTGCCGGCAGAGCTATTTGATTTGTTTGTGGCGACGTGTGCGCGGGCTCCGCGCTACTTCAACATCTTGACGGAGCAATTGAGCGAGGTGCTGTCGATAGAAGATCCCGGGAGCGACGATCCTGTGGACAGCGAGAAGTCAGTGAGCCGTATGACGCTGCGTCAGGTTCTTTTGACGGGGCTTGAGGAGGTAGTCGAGTTCGACAAGAAGTTCGAATGCTTCGACTACAACACAGACGGGACGATAACAGTGCACTTCGAGGATGGACGGAGCGCAACTGGCGACGTGCTGGTAGGAGCCGATGGCGCTGGCTCGCGAGTGCGAAAGCAGCGGCTGCCACATGCGCGGATGGACGAGACGGGAATCCTATCGATTGGCGGCAAGGTGGCGATGACGGAAGAAACGAAGGCTCTGCTCTCCGACAAAGTGTTTCATGGGATCTCGTTGGTTATGGCTCCGAAGGGAATGGGAGCGATTCTGCATGTCATGGAGTTCAAGTGGGATAGGCACGGAGTGAAGAATGGCGTGGGCGGCAACGACGCCGAGCTGATCTCGCAATGGCCAGGGATGCTTTACGACAACACGCAGGACTACATCATGTGGGGTATATGGGCAGCGCGTAAAAACTATCCCACAGACCCGGCGAAGCTGAAGGGTGAGGCGCTGATTCAACTGGCGGGCGAGATGACTAGAGACTGGAGTCCGAAGATGCGGAGGCTGATCGAGTTGACGGATCCGACGACGACGATCGCCATCAACATCAAAACATCGGTGACGCTTGAGCCGTGGGAGAGCTCGAGTGTGACATTGCTCGGCGACGCGATTCATACGATGACTCCGGGAAGAGGAGTAGGAGCGAACACTGCACTGCAGGACGCAGCGTTGCTCTGCAGGCGGCTTATTGAAGTGAGGGATGGCCGCCAGCCTCTTGTGGAGGCGATCCACGCGTACGAGGTGGAGATGCTGCGTTACAGTTCCGAGGCCGTGCTGGAGTCACGCAAGCAAATGGACGCAAACGGCAGCATTCATAAGCCAGTGATAGGGCGGTTGCAGCTTGCGATGATGCGCACCGGAATGCGGTTCGTAAATGCGATTCCAGCGCTGAAGCGCAAGATGGCAGAGAAGGAGATGCGTCTGCGCAAGATTAGGGAGTTGAACGCGAATTCCAACGGCGAACAGGTGCTTGCCTGATTTGGTTGGGATAGACGATGAGACGGGACGCGCGTCGTTAGTCCGCTATCAAAGGTGGCCGCCACATATCAGACGGCCGCGTTGATTGCTGTCACCTGTTTGTGAGCAGCACGTTCTTTGGTTTTAGAAGAGGAGTTTGACGCCGAATTGAATCTGCCGTGAGGTGGTTGAGGTCGCAGTGATCACGCCTGCAGTAGGACTCGCGACAACAGGGGTGGTCTGGTTGCCTGCCGTGCCCTGTGTCGGGCCGGAGGTGAAGACGACTGGGTTTGGAGTGGCGAAGTTTGTGTGGTTGAGAACGTTGAAGAATTCGGCGCGGAACTGCGCGTGGACGCGTTCGCTGATCTGCGTTGCCTTGAGCAGCGAGAGATCGACGTTGGAGAGGCCTGGACCGGTGAGTGTGTCTCGTCCGAGATTGCCCACGGTGCCGTTGGCAGGAGCGAGGAAGGCAGCAGGATTAAAGAACTGCTGCGGCGTACGCGGATAGAGATTGCCGTGGAAGTTCGGATTGATGTCAGGGCGGACTGGGTTGCGTGTGTCGCCCGATCCAGTGGGGTTGTAGCCGAGTTGCGGCGAGAAGGGGAAACCGGATTGCAGTACGATGATGGTACTGACCGTCCAGCCACTAATGGCGCGATTTGAGATGCCGCCGAGGTTCGAGCCGATGACATGGCCGCGGCCAAAGGGTAGATCATAGGTCCCGTTGATGGCAGCTAGGTGGCGAATGTCGGTGGCTGCAGGACCATAATCGAGCCCCGGATCGGCAGGGTAGGAGACGAACGCAGGCGTGTTCGCGCTGACACTTGTGTTCCATGCCGAACCGTTCTCGATATTCTTCGAGAAAGTGTAGTTTCCGCGAATCTGCAGGCCACGCGCGAAGCTGCGCCGTACATCTAAGACCAGACCGTTGTAGTTGCTAATGCCCTGCGAGATCCACGACGTCGTGTTTGCCACCGCGGGGTTCGCCTTGTTGGTTGTTGGGTAGTAGATGACCCCGTTGGTCACAGTGGCGGCAGGCTCGTTCAGGTCGGCCGAGAGGATCTGGTGATAGCCGTGTGAACCGATGTAACCGATAGTGAGCGCAGTATTGGGTGCAAGCTGCTGCTCGATGTGCATGCTCCAGGAGACGACCGTGGGCGTGGCGATGTCGGTCTGGACGCTGGAGGGCGAGACAAGCGTCCCGGGCGAAGGCTTCGTCGAAGACGTGATGTTCAGGCTTGAGACAGGAACGTTCGCGAGCGAGAGCGTTGTGTTGAACGGAGCAGCCTGATCAAGGCGATAGTCGAGGTTATCGAGCAGGGAGGAGTGCATGCCGAAGCCCGCGCGAACGCTGGTCTTGCCATCGCCGCGCACGTCCCATGCGACGCCGATGCGAGGCGCTGGAAGAAACTTCGCGCGATTGTTGGTCAGTATGGAAGAGCCGATGGTCGGTTTGGTGTTGATGACGCCGTTCGTGAATCCGTAGTTGGAGGCGCGACCCTGCGACTCGTTGAATCCATTGGTGGATTCGATGCGCAAGCCCGCACGTAGTTCAACCCGCGGAGTGAATCGGATAGTGTCCTCGAAATAGCCTGCACCAAGCCAGGAGCGCCAGCCAAGTTCGGTGGGCGCAGGCACAACCGTAAATGTCTTCACTGTGCCTTGCAGAAATGTGGTGAGCGACGCAAAGGACGCCTGGCCGAACTGGTTCTGCGCGAGGTTGTCGTTAGATTGCAGCCGCTGCACCCAACCGCCCGCCTCAATCTGGTGGCGGCCATGCGTCCAGAAGATGTGGTCATCGAAGGTGAAGAGGTTGCGCGTTGTGGCGTTGTCGGATCCAACGTTGGCTCCCGCTCCAGTGATCTGCGAGGAGCCGTTCGAAGCTGTCGAGCCCGCGATCACGATGGCTCCGACCGGCTTACCGACAACCCAGCCTGGAACTGCGGCTCCGCCGAGTGGCGAGGAGGAGCCGAGAAAGAAGAACGATGCTCGTGAGAAGCCGAAACGGGCGGTGTTGAGAAGGCGCGGTGAAAAAACATGTTGTTCCTGCAGGCTCAGCACCTGCTCGCGAAGGTCTTCGTTGATTGAGGCCAACGGATTCTGAGTAGGGGTTTCTGCGGTTGAGTCGTCGATGGTGTAGACGGCGAAAAAGAGATTGCTCGGGCTGATGTTGTAGTCAAAACGCGTGGTGCCAAAATCCTCGCGAATATGTTGCATCGGGTTGGAATAGGCGAGCGCAATTCCGGTTGGATTGCCTTTGGCATCGAGTAGCGCGGGGCCGTTCTGGGTAGGCCAGAGGTTGAAGAGCGGGGCCACTCCGGAGGCGACAACATAGTTCTTGCGGGGCCCCGAAGGGTTTGCCGGGTCAGGCAGATATCCCTGACGAGCCTGCGTGTCGGGGACAAACGTAACGTCGGAGAGGCCGAGGTTCTGGCGGTAGCCTTCGTAGTTCGCGAAGAGGAATATCTTGTCGCGGCGAATCGGCCCGCCGAGAGAGCCTCCGAAGTTGTTTCGCTGAAATGCCGGGATATGCGCTTGGTCGAAGTAATTGCGGGCGTCGAGTCCGGAATTGCGCAGGAACTCGTAGACCGAGCCGTGAAGATGATTCGTTCCCGAAGCAGTTACGATTGAGATCTGCGCACCCTGTCGCTTGCCATAGCTGGCTGAATATGTGTCAGTGACGACGTTGAACTCACGCACGGCGTCAACGCCAAGCAACTGACCGCTGGTGCCGCCAGGCGTGACGTTGATGAGCGACGCGCCGGTGTACTCGACGCCATTGAGCAGAAAGAGATTGTCCTGCGGACGGCGCCCGGAGATGGCAAACATATTGCCGACCGACGAGTTCGACGTGCCGATAGAGCCTGAGCGCTGGCCCGTGTAGTTGACGACCGCGGGGTTCAGCGTAATGAGTTGGTCATAACTGCGACCGTTGAGCGGAAGCTGCTTGATCTGGCGTTCATCGATCAGACCGGAGGTCTGCTGTGTAGAGACATTAACGATGGCGGGCGTGTCTTCGACCGTGACCTGCTGTTTGACCGAATCGACTGTCAGCTCCAGATCGATCTGTTTGCTCTGACCGATAGTGAGAGGAATGCCAGTGCGGCGCTGCGTCGTGAAGCCGGGATGTTCAGCAGTGATGGTATAGGTGCCGATAGGGATCGACGGTGCTGAGAAGCGGCCATCAGGTCCCGTCGCGAGATGCCGCTCATTGCCGGTCTCGTCGTTGTGAACGAGGACCGAGGCGTCCGAGAGCGCTGCTCCAGTGGGATCGGTGACGAGACCGGACAGCGTGCCCCCCACAACCTGGGAATTCGCGCGGAGAGCAGTGAGTACGAAGAAGGCGAGGAGAGCGACGACGAGAAGAATCTCGGCGGGCGAGAGGTCGAACTTGCGTGAGCGGCCTTGCATGATGGCTCCGGTGTCTGTAGCGCTCATCTCATTGGTGATGGATGAGCTGCGCTGAGTCTTTGTAAGGACAATAGGGCTGGTTCTCGCGCTACAGGCGACAACAACAGCGGACCGGAGTGAGGAAGTGGTGGGTCATCGCGCGACTCCGTGACTGTAGCTCCAATAGACGAGCCCCAGCGTGACGAGTGCGATGAATATTTCTCCTAGAATGCCGACGATCAACGGACGCCAACCCTGGCCGGTCAGATCACGCAGGTTGGTGCGCAAA
>Ga0126381_100005606_pt1 | contig 13840 bp, 11 predicted proteins | sample PanSoiMetPlot_28_FD_96465 | JGI IMG/M metagenome (GOLD analysis project Ga0126381, IMG submission 96465) | Tropical forest soil microbial communities from Panama - MetaG Plot_28 | ecosystem: Environmental > Terrestrial > Soil > Tropical forest > Bulk soil | place: Panama | collected 2016-02-17
GGCGCGGCGCTAGCCGGCATCCGCGTGCTTGATCTCGCCGACAACGCGGTCGCCTATGCGAGCCGGCTGTTGGCCGATCTCGGCGCCGAGGTCATTCGGATCGAGCCGCCGGGGGGCAGCGCGTTGCGCCAAACCCCTCCGCTCGCGCCGACGCGCGAGGGCGCCGTGAGTTGCGCCCACGCCTTCTGGAATGCCAACAAAAAATCGATCACGCTCGACCCCGGCACGCCGCCAGGAGCGCGCATATTCGCCGATCTCGCTGCCAAGAGCGATGTGGTGGTCGAGACTTTCACGCCCGGGACGCTCGCCGCCTGGGGCGTGGGCTACGAGACCCTCAAGGCGCGCAATCCCGGAATCATCCTGGTCTCTGTGACGCCCTTCGGCCAAAGCGGGCCTTGCGCCAAGTTCCGCGCCACCGATCTGACCCTGCTGGCCGCCGGCGGCCTGTTGTCGCTCGGCGGCTATCCGGAGATCGGCCCGGTCGCGGTCGCCGGCGAGCAAGGTTTTCTCGCGTCCGCAATATTCGGTGCGATTGCAGCTCTTAAAGCGCTGCTTGAGCGCGAGGGCACCAATCGCGGCCAGTGGCTCGACGTCTCGGGCCAGGAATGCATCGCCTTCGCGCTCGAGGATGCAATTCCCGAATGGTACCTGGCGAACAGCATCCGCCGCCGCACCGGCGATCAGGCGCGCGAGGCCGGCACCGGCGTCTATCCGTGCCAGGACGGGCACATCAGCATGGTGGCGGGCCGCCTCGGCACCGCCAAGGCGTTCAAGACGCTGGTGCAATGGATTGCCGACAGCGGCACGCCCGGCGCAGCGGAGCTCCTCGATCCGCGCTGGCAGGATTTCAAGTTCCGCCAGAGCCCGGAAGGCATCGCGCGTTTTGCGGAAATTTTCCGGACGTTTTGCACGTCGCGCGGCAAGCAGGAGCTCTATCGCGAAGGCCAGGCGCGGCAGATCGCGATCGCGCCCGTCAATACAATCGCCGACATCGTGGTCGACGAGCAGCTACGCGCCAACAATTTTTTTCGCTCACTACATGACGACGCGCTTGACCGCGACGTGACGGTTCCGGGCCCGCCATTTCGGCTTGTTGGCACGCCCGCGACACTGCGCAGCGCGGCGCCCGCGTGCGGCGCACACAATCGCGCCGTCTATGCGGATGAGCTTGGCCTCGCCGACTGCGATCTGCGCGCGCTCGCCGCCGCGGGGGTGGTGTGAGCCATGCGCCTCGCCGACCTTCGCGTGCTCGATTTCTGCTGGGTCGGTGCCGGCGCCTTCGTGACACGGCTGCTCGCCGATCTCGGGGCTGAGGTGGTCAAGGTCGAGTCGCACGCGCATCCCGACAATCTGCGACTATCGGGGCCGCACAAGGCGGGCGCCAAACATCTCGAAGGCTCCGGCTACTTCGCGTCGCGAAATACCAACAAGAAGAGCCTCGCCCTCAACATGGGACATCCAGATGCACGCGCCATCGCCAGAAGGCTCGCGCAAAAGTGCTCCATCGTCACCAACAATTTTCGACCCGGAATCATGGAGCGCTGGGGCCTCGGCTACGCGGAGCTCGCGGCCGACAATCCCTCGCTCATCTATCTGGCGATGCCGATGCAGGGCAGCGCCGGCCCGAACAAGAGCTATATCGGCTTCGGCTCGACCATCGCGGCGATCTCGGGGCTCGTCGAGATGTCGGGCGCCCCCGACCGGGCGCCGATCGGCACCGGCACCCACTACCCGGACCACGTGCCCAATCCGGGCCACGCTTTGGTCGGCCTTCTGGCCGCGATCTTTCATCGTGCGCGCACGGGCCAAGGCCAATACATCGAGTTGGCGCAGCTCGAATCGACCGTCAATCTCATGGGCCCGAGCATCCTGCGTTACACCGCCTGCGGTGAGCTTCCCCACCGCACCGGCAATCGGCGCGAAGGCGCGGTGCCGCGCGGGGTGTTCCCGTGCCAGGGTGAGGATGTGTGGTGCGCGATCGAGATCGAGAGCGACCAGGGCTGGCAGGCGCTCGCCGAAGTCTTGGGCCGCCCATCTTGGATGACCGAGCCCACGCTCGCAACCTTGGGGGGGCGCAGCGAGTTCATCGATAGCATCGAAGCGAGGCTCGCCGAGGAAACCCGCCGCTTTCAGGCCGCGGATCTGGTGGCGCTGCTGCAGGCGCGCGGAATCGCCAGCGCCATGGTGGAGACGAGCCGCGACGTCATGGAGGACCGCCAGCTCATGGCCCGCGGCTATTGGCGCGAGATCGAGCACGCCGAGATGGGGCGCCTCACCGTCAATCTGCCACCGTTCTTCGCGACCGAAGAAGGGCGTACGCGCGAGCCCGCGCCGCCGCCGCTCTTGGGCGAACACACCCATGAGATCGCCACCGGCCTGCTCGGCCTCACCGAGGGCGAATATACGCGGCTTATCAACGAACAGGTGCTGTGGTGAGCAATCTCGATATCACCCGAGAAGCCGGCGTCGGCCGCGTCACCTTGAACCGGCCAGAGAAACGCAACGCCATAGACGACGCTACTCGCGAAGAGCTGGCGCAAGCCTTCGCGAATTTTGATGCCGACGCGACTATCCGGGTCGTCGTCCTGACGGGAGCCGGCACGGCATTCTGCGCCGGCGTCGATCTTACGACACCCGGCAACGTGCCGCCCCACTCGAGCGCAGCCGCAACCCCGATTGTCAATCGCCCGCGCCTGACGGCGCCGCTCGATGCCTTCAGCAAGCCGGTAATCGCTGCGCTGAACGGCCATGCAATCGGCGGCGGCCTCGAAATGGCGCTCGCCTGCGACATCCGCATCGCGGCCACCGGCGCAAAATTTGGCCTGACCGAAGCGCGCATCGGCAGCCTGCCGGCGAGTGGCGGCACACAGCGCCTGGTCGGCGCGGTCGGCCGTACGTTCGCAGCGCAAATGCTGTTCACTGGCGAGCTCATCACCGCCGAACAAGCGCTCGCCGCGGGCCTGGTGTCGGAAGTCCGTGCGACCGACGCTCTCATGACCCGCGCGGAGGCTCTCGCAAGGTTGATCGCCGAGAACGCGCCGCTTTCGCTCGTCGCCATCAAGAAAGCGCTGCGTGCTGCGACTGACCTGCCGCTTGCGGCAGGCTTCGAGCTCGAGCGCTCGCTCTATGGTGCATTGACCGCAACGCAGGATCGCGAGGAGGGCCGCAAGGCCTTTCGCGAAAAACGCAAACCGAACTTTCTGGGAAGCTAGGTCTCAAGGAAAATTAGCATGGCGTGGCGCAAGGCATCGATCTGTGGCGTCGGGCATTCGCGGCAGGGCAAGCTGCCTGAGGAGACGCCCATTACGTTGGCGGCGGAAGCGCTGCGCAATGCGCTGGAGGATTCCGGCATCGCCAAGAGCGAGATCGACGGCCTGCTGACCTTGCCCGGCACCTCTTCGCCCGAGGCCGCCAAGAATTATCTGGTGCTGGGTGAGCGGCTCGGCATCAATCCGCGCTACACCGGCAGCCTGGTGATGGGTGGCGCCACGGCGGGAGCCTGCGTCGAGGCGGCCGCCATGGCGGTGCAGAACGGGATGGCCAATGTGGTGGCCTGCATCTTCGCCGACACCGCCCGCACCGCCGGCAACAAGTTCGGCGCTGCCGCCGGCGGCGAGGATACGTGGGCGGTCTGGGGCATGCTCGGCAACGCCGCCAACAGCGCGCTCGGCATGCGCCGCCACATGGCGCTCTACGGCACCACGAGCGAGCAGCTCGGCTGGATCGCGGTGACCTGCCGCACGCACGCGGCGATGACCCCACATGCCGTGATGCAGGAGCCGATCACGCTCGCGGACCATCAGACTTCGCGGCTAATCGTCGACCCGCTGCACATGCTCGATTGCTGCCTGATCTGCGACGGCGCTGTCTGCATCCTGGTGACCTCGCCGGAGCGGGCACGCGACTGCCGCAAGAAGCCGGTCGCCATCTGGGGCATGGGCCAGGGGCACACCATGGAGAACCTGCGCACGCGCGACTGGTGGTATCTGCCGCACCAAGCGAAGTGCATCGCTGACGCCTACAAGATGGCCGGTGTCGGGCCGGCCGACATCGACGTGGCGGAGCTCTATGACAACTTTACGGTCGCGGTGCTGTTCTGGCTGGAACACGCGGGCCTCTGCAAGGTTGGCGAGGCTGGGCCCTATGTCGAGGGCGGCACGCGCATCGCGCTCGGCGGCGACGGCGTGCCGATCAACACCGCTGGCGGCAACCTTTCGGAATCTTACATGCAGGGTTGGCTGCACGTGGTCGAAGGCGTGCGGCAAATCCGCGGCGAGTGCGGGCCGCGGCAGGTCAAAGATGCGGAAGTCTGCCTCGTCACCGGCCGTGGCATGACGCTCAACACCGCCAGCGCCATGATTCTCGGGAACTGACCATGAGCACCACGCCCGCCGATCCGCAGCCGATCAAGCCCTTGATCAGCGAGACCAACAAGCCGTTCTGGGACGGCTGCCGCGCCCACAAGCTCATGGCGCAGCAATGCGCGCAATGCCAGGAGCTGCGCTATCCGGCGGCGGCGATCTGCCCGAACTGCCTCTCGGCGGCGCACGAATGGCGCGAGCTCTCGGGCCGCGGCGAGCTCTTTTCGTACATTGTCATCCATCGCGGCTATCATCCCTATTGGGCACAGCGCGTGCCCTATAACGTCGCCTTCATCGAGCTCGAGGAAGGCGTGCGTATGTTCTCCAACATCGTGGGCACGCCCAACGAGGCGTTGCGGGTCGGCCAGAAGGTCAAGGTCGCGTTTGAGGAGCGTGGTGCCGACCTTACGGTGCCGGTGTTCGAGGTGGTCGGATAAACGGAGCACGGCGTGCTGAGGATCGGTTACAAGGCGTCCGCGGAGCAGTTCGGGCCGAACGAGCTTTTGGAATTCTCCTGCCTGGCGGAGGAGGTCGGCTTCGACTCCGTGTTCGTCAGCGACCATTTCCAGCCCTGGAAGCACACCGACGGGCACGCGCCCGCCTCGATCGCCTGGCTCGGCGCGCTCGGCGCCCGCACCAAGCGGGTGATCGTTGGCACCAGCGTCATGACGCCGACCTTCCGCTATCATCCCTCCGTGGTGGCGCAGGCTTTTGCGACACTCGGCGTGATGTTCCCGGGCCGCGTGGTGCTCGGGGTGGGTAGCGGCGAATCGCTCAACGACGTGCCGGCGATCGGCATCAAGTGGCCGCCCTTCAAGGAGCGACAGGCGCGCCTGCGCGAATCGATCGAGCTGATGCGCCGCCTGTGGAGCGATGAGCGCGTCAGTTTCGCGGGCAAGTACTACCGAACCGAGAAGGCCACGATCTACGACCGGCCGGCGACGCCCGTCCCTGTGTATGTGGCGGCCTCGGGCCCGACCGTCGCCAAGATGGCGGGCGAGATCGCCGACGGCTATATCTGCACCAGCGGCAAGGCGCTCGAGCTCTACAAGCAGACGCTGCTGCCCAATGTGGAGGCCGGCATGCAGGACACGGGCCGCGCCTGGGGATCGATTGATCGCATGATCGAGATGAAGGTCTCCTTCGACACCGACCGCGCGCGCGCGCTCGAAGATACGCGGCACTGGGCGGCGCTGGCGCTGTCGCCAGAGGAAAAGGTGTCGGTCGAAGATCCACGCGAAATGGAGAAGCTCGCCGATGCGCTGCCGGTCGAGCGCACCGCCAAGCGCTGGATCGTATCCACGGACCCCGACGAGCATGTCGAGACGATCAGGCCCTATTTCGATCTCGGCTTCCGACATCTGGTGTTCCATGCCCCGGGGCCGGACCAAAAGCGATTTCTGCGTCTCTATGGCGAGCAGGTTCTGCCGCGGTTGCGCACCGCCTTCGGCTGAGCCATGCGCACACCCGAGCGCCTGACGCTGACCATTATTCCCGGTATTCCGCTGATCAAGGCGGGCGACGACCTCGGCGCTATCATCGGTGCGGCCGCGGCAAAGCTCGAGGTGAACGACGGTGATATTTTCGTCGTTGCCCAGAAAGTCGTGTCGAAAGCGCAAGGCCGTTCTGTCGATCTTGCGACCATCACGCCGTCCTGGCGTGCGCGCACCCTCGCTAACGAGGTCAAGAAGGATCCACGGTTGGTCGAGGTCATCCTTTCGGAATCGGCGCGGGTCGTGCGCAAGATGCCCGGCGTGCTGATCGTCGAGCACCACTCCGGTTGCATCATGGCCAATGCGGGTGTCGACCAATCCAACGTTCCGGCGGAGGCCGGTGCCGAGCCCGTATTGCTCTTGCCGAAAGACGCCGATGGGGCGGCCGAATCGCTGCGTGCCGCATTGGTAGCGTCTTTCGCGAAACGGCTCGGCGTCATCATCAATGACAGCTTCGGCCGGCCCTGGCGGCGCGGCACGGTGGGCGTGGCGCTCGGCGCCGCCGGCATTCCGGCGCTGTGGAACCTGCGCGGGCAGCCGGATCTTAACGGACGGACCCTCAAGGTCACCGAGACCGGTTTTGCCGATGAAGTGGCGGCGGCCGCGTCGCTGCTGATGGGCCAAGCCGATGAGGGCCACCCGGTCGTGCTCGTCTCGGGCTTTGCGCCGAGCGATGTGGCGATCGCGGCGCGCACGCTGATCCGACCCGCGGCCGAAGATTTGTTCCGGTGAAGCCATGGGCACGCTGCCGCCGACCGATAGGAGACCGGTGCTCGCGCTCTCAGGCGGCGTCGGCGGGGCCAAGCTCGCGCTTGGACTGGCGCGTGTGCTGCCGCCCGAAAACCTTACGGTGGTAGCCAATACGGGCGATGATTTCGATCATCTCGGTCTGCATATTTCGCCCGACCTCGACACTTTGACCTATGTGCTGGCCGGTCTCGACAATCCGCAGACGGGCTGGGGCCGCCGCGACGAGACCTGGTCGTTCATGACGGCGCTCAAGGAGATCGGCGGCGAGACCTGGTTCCGGCTCGGCGACCGCGACCTCGCCCTGCATGTGGAGCGCACCCGGCGGCTCAAGGCCGGCGAGACGCTGAGCGAGATCACCGCCGATGTGACACGCCGGCTCGGCATTGCGAGCCGCATCCTGCCCATGACCGACGATAAGGTCGTCACGCGCGTCAAGACGCGCGAAGGCCTCCTCGATTTCCAGCGCTATTTCGTCGAGCGGCAATGCGCCCCGCAGGTCACCGGCTTCGTCTTCGACGGCGCCGAGCGCGCGCGACCGCAGCCGCAGGTTCTGCAGGCGTTGCGCTATCCGGGCCTACGCGCGGTTGTCATCTGCCCGTCCAATCCGTTCATCAGCATCGATCCAATCCTGGCCCTGCCGGAACTGCGGGCGGCACTCGCCGCCACCGCGGCGCCGGTGCTCGCGGTCTCGCCCATCATCGCGGGCCGCGCCGTCAAGGGACCGACCGCGAAAATGATGGCCGAGCTCGGCCGCACCGTCGACCCGCTGACGATCGCGGCGCACTATGCCGGCCTCATCGAGGGCTATGTGATGGACGAGGCCGATTCGCGCGCGGCCGCGATGCTTAGTCTGCCGGTTGAGACGACCCGCACCCTGATGCAAAGTCTCGCCGACCGCGAGGCGTTGGCGCGCGCCGTGCTCGATTTCGCCGATCGCATCGCCACGCCGGAGCGCAAACGCATGGGCGGAGGTCGCAGTTGAACGGCGAGGCAGACATCTGGGCCGTGGTTCCGGTCAAGGAGACCGTCGCCGCCAAGGCGCGCCTCTCCGACGCCATGTCGCGACATCTGCGCGGCGGCCTTGCGCTGGCGATGCTGGAGGATGTGCTGACCAGCCTCGCGCAAGCGCGCGGTCTGGCCGGCATTGCCGTCATCACGGTCGACGTCATGGCGCGGGCCTTGGCGCATCGCTTCGGCTGCCGCGTCCTGACCGACGATGCGCGCGCTGGCCACACCGCCGCGGTCGCCGCGGCGGCACGCACGCTCGCCGCCGAGGGCCGTGCCGGCATGCTGCAGCTGCCAGGCGACATCCCGCTGGTGCGCGCCGACGAGATTTCGCTGCTGCTCGCGCTGCGCCGCCGAGCGCCCTCCTTCACCATTGCGCCCGCGCACGACGATTTTGGCTCGAATGCGGTGCTGGTGTGCCCGCCCAGCGCGGTGCCGCTGACCTTTGGGGACGACAGTTTCTATCCGCACCTGCGCGCCGCGCAGGCCTGCGGGATCACGCCGCTGATCGTGCGCCAGCATGGCATTGGCCTCGACATCGACCGGCCGGTCGATATCGCGGCCTTCGCGCGTCTGAATTCGCGCACGCACACGCAAACGTTCCTGGAACGGCACGGGTTGGCGCAATGCGCGGCCGGCGGGGCGGTCGCATGACGGAAGCGCTTCACGAGCTTCTCGCCCGCGTGCGTGACGGCCACCCGCCGACCGATGCCGAGGCACTGACGCTTGCCGACTGCGACGAGCTTGCGGCGCTGATGAGGGTCGCGGCCGAGCTGCGCGACAACGGGCACGGCGTCAACATCTCCTATTCGCGAAAGGTGTTCATCCCGCTGACCAAGCTCTGCCGGGATTCCTGCCACTACTGCACCTTCGCGCAGCCGCCCCGCCGTGCCGAGGCGGCCTATCTCTCATCCGATGAGGTGCTGGCGATCGCCCGCGCCGGCGCGCGTGCCGGCTGCCGCGAAGCGCTGTTCACGCTCGGCGACAAGCCCGAACTGCGCTACGCCGCCGCGCGGCAAGCGCTCGCCAAGCTAGGCCACGCCACGACCCTCGACTATCTCGCCACCATGGCGGCGCTGGTGCTCAAGGAGACGGGACTCCTGCCGCACCTCAATCCCGGCGTGATGAGCCGCGACGACATCGCGCGCCTGCGGCAGGTCTCGGTCTCGCAAGGCATTATGCTCGAGAGCGCGGCAGAGCGCCTGGCGCACAAGGGCGGCCCGCATTTCGGCTCGCCCGACAAGGTGCCCGCGGTGCGGCTGGCGACCATTGCGGCCGCCGGCGAGGCCAAGGTGCCGTTCACCTCGGGGATACTGATCGGTATCGGCGAGACGCGGCGCGAGCGCATCGCAGCGCTGCTGGCGCTGCGCGACCTGCATTGGCGCGGTGGGCACATCCAGGAGATCATCATCCAGAATTTCCGCGCCAAGCCCGGAACTCGGATGGCGCAGGCGGCCGAACCCGGCGCCGCCGATCATCTGTGGACCATCGCGGTCGCCCGCATCATCTTCGGCGCCGCCATGAACATCCAGGCGCCGCCCAATCTCAGCGGCGCCCCGGTCACCGAGGTGATCGCGGCCGGCATCAACGACTGGGGCGGCGTGTCGCCGGTCACCCCGGATCACGTCAACCCGGAGGCGCCGTGGCCCGCGCTCGCGACGCTTGCGGAGCACACCGCCGCAGCCGGCAAGGTCTTGGTGGAACGTCTGGCGATCTACCCGGGCTACGTCCGCGACGCCGAGCAATGGCTCGGTCCGGCGCTGCGCGCGCCGGTGCTGCGCGCGGTCGATGCCGAAGGGTTTGCGCGCGAAGACGGGTGGGTTGCGGGATTAGGAAATCCTCAGCCTGAACGAAAGAATGTTAAGGACACGCCGCCTCTCATTCCTTCACCCCTTTCGGGAGAGGGAGTGAAACGCCGTGCCCATCTAACAAAGAGCAACTCGCTGCAGCGTGTTCTCGATGCGGCGCAAGCAGGTCAACAACTCAGCGAACTCGACATCGTGGCGCTATTCGCCGCCCGCGGCGCGGACTTCGAACGAATCTGCGCCGCCGCGGATGCTGTGCGGGCGCGGGTCAACGGCAACCGTGTCGCCTACGTGGTCAACCGCAACATCAACTACACCAACGTCTGCTACTTCCGCTGTCAGTTCTGCGCCTTCTCCAAGGGCAAGCTCTCGGCCAATCTGCGCGGCCGCCCCTATGATCTCGCGCTCGAGGAAATCCATCGCCGCTGCAGCGAGGCCTGGGAGCGCGGCGCCACGGAAGTCTGCCTGCAGGGCGGTATCCATCCCGACTATACGGGCGCGACCTATCTCGCGATCTGCCGCGCCATCAAGGCGGTCACGCCGGACATCCATATCCATGCCTTCTCGCCACTGGAGGTGACACAGGGCGCGCGCACGCTTGGTCTCTCGGTCGAGGCGTTTCTCCGCGAGCTCAGGGCGGCCGGGCTCGGCACCTTACCGGGCACCGCGGCCGAGATTCTCGACGACGAGGTCCGCCGCCTCATCTGCCCGGACAAGATTTCGACGCAGCAATGGCTCGACGTCGTCGCCACCGCGCACGCCATCGGGCTGCGCACTACCGCGACCATCATGTACGGCCATGTTGAGAGCTACGTGCACTGGGCGCGGCATCTCCTGCGCCTGCGGGCATTGCAACAGCAAACCGGCGGGCTGACCGAATTCGTGCCGCTGCCGTTCGTGCCGATGGAGACGCCGATTTATCTGCACGGCCGCGCCCGCAGCGGGCCGACCTACCGGGAGGCGGTGCTGATGCACGCGGTAGCGCGCCTCGCGCTCCATCCGCACGTCGTCAACATCCAGACCTCGTGGGTCAAGATGGGTCCGGAGGGCGTCAAGGCTTGCCTCAACGCCGGCGCCAACGATCTCGGCGGCACGCTCATGAACGAGAGCATCACCCGCGCCGCCGGCGCCGTGCACGGCGAGGAGCTGCCGCCGGCCGAGATGGAAGCGCTGATCCGCGCGATCGGCCGCGTGCCGGCGCAGCGGACGACACTCTATGAGGACGCGAGCGAGGAACACCGCGCCGCATCATTCGCGGCCGCGCCTCTCGCTCAACCGGTCCTCACGCCCGCGCATCGCTACGAACGGAAGGCGCCTGCCACAATGGGCGCCCAACAATAAATTTATCAATAAGGAGGTAGTGCAAATGAGGCGCTTTCGAACCACCGCGGGGCTTGGCCTCGCCCTGCTGGCACTCTCAACCACCGCCACTCTCGCCAACGACACTCTCAAGGTCGCGGTCGGCCAGCGCGGCAGCTGGGACACCTCAGTGTCGGAGCTCGGCCAGAACGCCGGCATCTTCAAGAAGCACGGCCTCGATCTCGATCTGCTGTTCACCCAAGGCGCCGGCGAGACCCAGCAGGCCACCATCTCGGGCAGCGTCGACATCGGCGTCGGCGGGGGCATGATGGGGGTGCTCGGCGCCTTCGAGAAAGGCGCGCCGATCCGCGTCATCGGCACTGAGATCAACAGCGCCGGCGACTATTGGTACGTGGCCGCCAATTCGTCGATCAAGACCATCCGCGACGCCGACGGCGCCACCATGGCGTATTCGACCAACGGCTCGTCGACGCACGCGATCGTGCTCGCCATCATCAAGGAGCACGGCCTCGGCAAGGCCAGGCCGGTCGCGACCGGCGGGCCGCCGCCGACCTTCACGCAGGTGATGTCGGGCCAGATCGACGTCGGCTGGGCGACGCCGCCCTTCGGCATCGAGGCGCTGGAGCAGGGCAAGATCAGGATCATCGCCCGCGGCAACGACATCGCGGAAATCCGCGCGCAGACCAACCGGCTGTTGATCACCAGCACCAGCGTGCTCGACCGCCGCAAAGCCGCGATCGAGCGCTACATGGATGCCTATCGGGAAACCGTCGCCTACATGTATTCCGACCCGATGGCGATCAAATACTATGCCGAGATCGCGTCGGTGCCGGAAAGCCTCGCCAAGCGGGTACGCGACGAATTCTTCACCAAGGACATGCTGATGCCCGACAAGGTGATCGGCATGGACCTGATCATGCCGGCGGCCGTGACGCTGAAGTATATTGCCGCTCCGATCCCGGAGGACAAACTCAAGGCGCTGTTCCAGATTCCACCGGCGCGGGTGCAATAGAGATGTAGGAGCAGGCCGCACTCGCGGCGCGCTCCCCTCCCCCTCGTGGGAGGGGCCGGCGGTGGGGGTCGGTCGAATACGCAGGGTGCAACAACAACAACCCCCTCCCCAGCGAAGTCGGGTTTACCCGACTTCGCCATCAAAAGTTCGAAGTCGGATATATCCGACTTCGACTGGGAGGGAGCGCGCCGAGTTTGCGCGCTCAGCCGAGTTTGCGCGCTCAAGAGCTACCTAATGAGCTATTTGGAGACCTGATTTGTCCAAGCTTTCGATGACCTTCGCCTGCGGGCTTTACGACCGCATGATCGCTCTGCACACGGGCGAGGTGCGGCCTGAGGGCATCGATCTCAATTTCATCAACATCGACAATCCGCGCGAATTGTTCGACCGCATGGTCGGCAAGCTCGAGTTCGATGCCTCGGAAATGTCGAGCTCCGAATATGTGACCCGCTTTGCGACCGGCGATTGCCCATTCGTGGCGCTGCCGGTCTTCGCCTCGCGCGTGTTCCGCCACGGCTTCATCGCAATCGACACCCGCCAGGTACGCAGCCCGAAGGACCTCGAAGGCAAGCGCATCGGCGTGCAGCTCTACACCATGACGGCCGCGGTCTGGATCCGCGGCCTGCTGCAGCATCAACACGGCGTCGATCTTTCGACTATCCAATGGGTCGAGGGCGCCATGGAGACCGCGACGCGGCATGGCAGCCCCACCGTCCTGCCGCCGCACAAGCCGGTGTCGATCGTGCCCAACGCCAGCGGCAAGTCGCTCACGCGCCTCCTCGAGGACGGCGAGATCGCGGCCACCATCGGGGCAGATCTTCCGTCAGCTTACGGGAAGAATCCCGACATCCAGCGGCTGTTCCCGGATTTCCGCACGGCCGAGAAGGCCTATTACCGGCAGACCAAGATTTTCCCGATCATGCATCTCGTGGTGCTGCGCCGCGATTTCTACGAAAAGCACCCTTTCGTGGCGACGAGCCTCTATCAGGCCTTCTGCGAGGCGAAGGCGCGGGCGTTCAAGAAGATGCGCTATCTTGGCACACTGCGCTACATGCTGCCCTGGATGACGGCCGAGCTCGACGAGATCGAGGAAGTGTTCGGCGGCGATCCGTGGCCGTACGGGGTCGAGGCCAACCGGGCCGCCCTCGAAGCGCTGGTGCAGTATCTGCTCGACCAGTCGATGATCGCGAAGCCAGTCGGGGTCGACGACCTGTTCGTCCCGGTCTATGGCGGGACGTGAGGCCGCCCACAACGGCCGAGGATTCCGCTACACTCCCCGCAGATGCCGCGAGAGCATCGACCAACGGCCGGGGAGGATCGACATGCTTGGCAAAAGCACGATGGGCGGCGTTGCGTTGGCGCTCACCGCGATGATAGCGGATGCACGGGCCTGGGACGAGACGCGGTACCCCGATCTCAAGGGCCAGTGGGTCAGAGGCTATCCGGGCCTCTCGCGGTTTGATCCGGCCAAGCCGATCGGGCCGCGGCAGGAGGCTCCGCTGACCGCGGAGTATCAGACGATCTACCAGGAAAATCTCGCCGAGCAGGCCGCCGGCGGGCAAGGCATCGATCCGACATACCGGTGCCTGCCGCCCGGCATGCCACGGATCATGCACGTGTACTCGCCGATGGAAATCGTGGTGACGCCAGACACGACCTACGTGCTGATCGAGCACATCCACGACAGCCGCCGCATTTACACCGATGGCCGTGATTGGCCCGGGAACATGTACGACGATCCGCAGTTCTCCGGCTATTCGATCGGCCGATGGGTGGACCAGGACGGCGCCGGCCGCTACGGCGGGCTCGTGGTCGAGACACGCGGCCTCAAGAATCCACGCACCTACGATGCCACCGGCATTCCGTTCCACGCCGATGGCCGCACCATCATCCGCGAGAAGCTCTATCTCGATAAAGCCAATTCCAACGCGCTCTACGACGAGATCACCGTGATCGACAGCGCGCTGACGCGCCCCTGGAGCGCACTCAAGACCTACCGCCGCGTCGCCGCCCAGGGACCAATCTGGTGGCGCGAGGACGTGTGCACGGAGAACAACGTGCACGTCACAGTCGGCAAGGAGGAATATTTCCTGA